>Ga0187893_10001267_pt1 | contig 62253 bp, 55 predicted proteins | sample MA1701074metaG_FD_139574 | JGI IMG/M metagenome (GOLD analysis project Ga0187893, IMG submission 139574) | White microbial mat communities from a basaltic lava cave in the Kipuka Kanohina Cave System on the Island of Hawaii, USA - MA170107-4 metaG ... | reverse complement strand
TACTCCTAAGCAAGGGACTTGCGACAAAGCCATGGGCCAAAATTCGTGCCAGCCCGCAAGGGGTTGCAGCCAGAACCGGCGCTGACTTTGTCGCTCGGCTTGACAATATCGACATATTGGCTGCACCTCGCTTCGCGTCATCACCAATTCTGGCTGCAACGCACGTGTGTTTCACCATGTTAGAGGCTCTTTAGCATAGCGCCGGGTGCCTGCCTCGGCGGCAGGGCTTCGGGGACCCGGACGGCTACTTCTTCTCGACTTCGGCCGCAGCTTCCGCCGCGGCCTTGGCGGCGCCCGCCTTCGCGGCAGCCGCGGACTTCTTCGGCACCGCCGCCTTCCCTGCGGCCTTCGGGGCGGGCTTCCCGCCCTTTTTCGGGGCCAGCACCATGATGAGCTGCCGGCCCTCCATCTTGGGATACTGCTCGACCGTGCTGTACTGCGCGAGATCGCCTTTCACCCGCTCGATCAGCCGCACCCCCAGCTCCTGGTGCGCCATCTCGCGGCCGCGGTAGCGCAGCGTGACTTTCGCCTTGTCGCCCTCCTGCAGGAATCGAGTGAGGTTCCGCAGCTTGATCTTGTAGTCGCCCTCGTCGGTGCCGGGACGGAACTTGATCTCCTTGACGACGATCTGCTTCTGCTTGAGTTTCGCCTCGTGCCGCCTCTTGGCCTCGCGATACTTGTACTTTCCGTAATCCATCACCCGGCAGACCGGAGGGCTCGCCGTCGGTGCGATCTCGACGAGATCGAGTTCGGCTTCTTCGGCAAGCTTGTTGGCGGCGGCGAGGCTCAGCACGCCGATCTGCTCGCCGTTGGCTCCGATCACGCGGACTTCCGGCGCGGTGATTTCGGCGTTGATCCGCGGTTCCTTTTCCTGTGCGATGTAGCGCTCCCTCGATTCCCGTCAATCTTGCGCCGCGCGGCCCAGACGGGCTTCCTCGGACCGCAGCCTGGAGATGAAATCGGCCAGACTCATCTGGCCGAGATCCTCGCCCTTGCGGGTCCGCACGGCAACTTTTTCCGCCGCCACTTCCTGATCGCCCACGATGACCTGGTAGGGCAGCTTCTGCAGACTATGTTCCCGAATCTTATAGGAAATTTTCTCGTTTCTCAAGTCGGACACGGCGCGCAGCCCGGCTCGCTTCAGCGCCGAAACGACGCGCTCGGCGTATTGCGCCTGGTGCTCGGTGATGTTCAGTACCACGACCTGAACGGGAGCGAGCCAGAGCGGAAGCGCCCCCGCGTGGTGCTCGATCATGATGCCGATGAAGCGCTCAAACGAGCCCAGGATCGCACGGTGCAGCATGACCGGCGCGTGGCGCGCGTTGTCCTCGCCCACGTACTCCGCGCCGAGCCGCTCCGGCATCGAAAAATCGAGCTGCATGGTGCCGCACTGCCATACCCGGCCCAGGCTATCCTTCAGCGAGAAGTCGATCTTGGGTCCGTAGAATGCCCCTTCCCCCGGCTGGAGCTCGTAGGCAAGCCGCCCGTGAACGAGGGCAGTCTTCAGGGCGGCTTCCGCCTTGTCCCACTGCGCATCGGTACCCACGCGCTTTGCCGGCCGGGTGGAAAACTTGACCAAAATTTCCTCGAATCCGAAATCGGCATAGACCCGCCGCAGGAGATCGATGAAGCGGATCACCTCCGGCTCTATCTGCGCTTCCGTGCAGAAGATGTGCGCGTCGTCCTGGGTGAAGCTGCGTACACGCATCAAGCCGTGCAACGCGCCCGAGGACTCGTTGCGGTGGCAGGAGCCGAACTCGGCAAGCCGCAGCGGGAGATCGCGGTAGCTCTTCAAGCCCTGGTTGAAGATCTGGACGTGGCCCGGGCAGTTCATCGGCTTCACCGCGTAGTCGCGCGACTCCGACTCGGTGAAAAACATGTTCTCGCGGAAATTGTCCCAGTGGCCCGAGCGCTTCCACAGCGCGACGTCGAGCACCTGCGGCGCCCGCACCTCGAGATAGCCGCTTTCCTCGAGCAGCCGACGCATGTGCTGCTCGATGCGCTGCCAGATCACCCAGCCCTTCGGATGCCAGAACACCATGCCGGGTGCCTCTTCCTGGATGTGAAACAGCTCCAGTTGCCGGCCGAGACGGCGGTGATCGCGCTTCTCGGCCTCCTCGAGGCGCTGGAGGTAGGCGTCCTGCTCCTCTTTCTTTGCCCACGCCGTGCCGTAGATCCGCTGCAGCATCTCGTTCTTCGAGTCGCCGCGCCAGTAGGCACCCGCCACCTTCAGCAGCTTGAACACCTTGAGCTTGCCAGTGGACGGCACATGCGGGCCGCGGCAAAGATCCACGAAGTTGTCCTGGCGATAGAGCGAGATCGCCTCCCCGTCGGGGATCGCCGCGATGATCTCCGCCTTGTAGCGCTCGCCCATGTCGCGGAAGAGCTTCACCGCCGCATCGCGGGGCATCACCTGGCGCTCGACCTTGAGGTCGCGCTTCGCGATCTCCGCCATGCGCTTCTCGATGGCGGCGAGGTCTTCGGGCGTGAACGGGCGCTTGAACGAGAAATCGTAATAGAAGCCGTCCTCGATCACCGGGCCGATCGTGACCTGGGCATCCGGGTGGAGCTCCTTCACCGCGTGCGCGAGCAGGTGCGCGGTCGAATGCCGGATGATCTCCAGGCCGTCGCGATCCTTGTCGGTGACGATCGCAACCGCGGCGTCGGCATCCACGCGGTGCGAAGTGTCTACGAGCTTCCCGTTCACCCGGCCCGCGAGAGCGGCGCGCGCGAGCCCCGGGCCGATCGCCTGCGCGATCTCGGCCACGGTCACCGGGCCGTCAAATTTCTTGACCGACCCGTCGGGAAGTCGAATGTCCGGCATAATTTGGCTTCGGGCGCGTTCGAACGGACGTGCAGCACGCCGTTCAACGCGCGGAGTTATTCCTGCGCGAACCTACCGGCCCCCGCGCGATGAGCGGCGCAGAGCGTCCGTCTCGATCGCGCGGAGTTAAACCGGCGCATCGCGTCCGGGTTTAACAAGTGGTAGGCGCGATTGGAATCGAACCAACGACCTCATCCATGTCAAGGATGCGCTCTAGCCATCTGAGCTACGCGCCTGGGAGCAGGAATTTTAGCATGGCCGCATGCGCGATCGTTGCGCTGGCCGCGAGCATCGGCATCGGCCGGGCCGCGGCGCTTGACGACATGGTCGAGGTGCCGGCCGGCGTCTTCACCATGGGCAGGGACAGCGGAGCGCCGGACGAACGGCCGGCACATCGCGTCAGCCTTCCCGCCTTCCGCATCGACCGCTTTCCCGTCACGAATGCCCGATTCGCCGAATTCCTCGACGCCGCGGACACGCACAACGCGCGCGGCGAGCGGGCGTTCGATTTCGACGATCCGGACGCGCGCATCCACCGCGCGGGAGGCCGGTGGGCCGCCGACAAGGGATTCGAGCGTCACCCGGTCGTGGAGGTCACCTGGGCCGGCGCCCGCGATTTCTGCGCGTGGGCCGGGAAGCGGCTGCCCACCGAGGCGGAATGGGAAAGGGCCGCGCGCGGCGCGGACGGCCGCCGCTATCCCTGGGGAAACGAGGCGCCCGATCGGACGCGAGCGCAGTTTGCCGCGCGCTACAACGAGACGGCGCCGGTTGACGCGCATGCCGCGGGCGCAAGTCCCTACGGCGCGCAGGACATGGCGGGGAACGCCTGGGAGTGGGTGTCGAGCGCCTACCGCCCCTACCCCTACGATGCGAAGGACGGCCGCGAGGAGCCCGCAGCAGGTCCCGTGCGCGGCACGCGCGGCGGCGGTCACGACTCTCCGGCCGATGAGATTACCGCCACGCAGCGCGGGCGCAACCTGTCGCGCAACCCGGCTTCGGGGCATCACAATATCGGCTTCCGGTGCGCCAAGAGCGGCGACCGGTGAATGCCTGTACGGGACCGGCGGCATGAACGTACGCACGATCGCGCAGGAACTGCTCGACGCGCTCGATAACGGAACGACCATCCGCTCGATCGCGGAGCGGGAGCCGGGCTTCGGTTGGGACGAGGGATATGCGGTGGCGGCGGAGCTCCTGAGGCTGCGCCGCGCACGCGGAGAGCGGCCCGTCGGCCGCAAGATCGGCTTTACCAACCGCAACATCTGGGCCGAGTACGGCGCCACCGCGCCGATCTGGGCGCATGTGTATGAGCGCACCGTGCAGTACGCAGTCGACCACCGCGCCAGCGTTTCCCTGCGCGGGGCGGTGCAGCCCCGGCTCGAGCCCGAGATCGCCTTCAGGCTCAAGGGGCCGGTGGCGCCCGCGCTCGACGATCCGGCAAAGGTGCTCGCGGCAGTCGAGTGGTTTGCCCCGAGCTTCGAGATCGTGGACTGCCATTTCGCGGGCTGGAAGTTCCTGCCGGCGGACTCGGCGGCGGACTTCTCGTTTCACTGGAAGCTCATCGTCGGGGAGCCCCGCGAGGTCCCGCCCGGGGAGGCAGCCGCGCTATCCCGCAAGCTGCAGGAATGCGAGGTGATACTGCGGAAGAACGGCAAGGTGGCGGACCGCGGCGTGGGGGCGAACGCGCTCGGGCACCCCGCGCTTGCGCTCGCGCATCTCGCCGCCGTGCTGGCGCACCAGCCGCACTTCGCGCCGCTGGCGGCGGGCGAGGTGATCACCACCGGCACCCTCACCGCCGCGATGCCGATCCGCGCCGGCGATACTTGGGCCTCGGAATATAACGGCCTGCCGGCCGACGGCCTGCGGCTCGACTTCACCGCCTGAGCGGCCCCGATCCTTGCGGCTACAGGTAGCTCTGCAGCAGGACGGCGATTCCCAGGAACGAGAAGAACCCGACCACGTCGGTGACGGTGGTCAGCACGATCGACGAGGCCTGCGCCGGGTCGAAGCCGAGCTGCTCCATCGCGTTCATGCAGTCGCTCCTCTCACGTGAGTGGTCTTGCGCCGGATTCAGGCATATCTTTTTCGTTCGGCGGCCGCTACCCGCGGGATTATGCGCGCAGTCGCGACGCAGGCGGATGCCGGGGCAACGCCCGCGTTCTACAATGAGATGTACCAGAAAGACGGCGTGATCCGCCGGCACTATGGCGCCTACGCCGAATGGCTCGACGGCAAGACCACCGATTACCTGCTGCAGAAGCAGCGCGAGGCGGACGCACTCTTCACGCGGCTCGGCATAACCTTTGCGGTCTACGGCGACGAGACCGGGGTCGAGCGCGCCATCCCCTTCGACATCATTCCCCGCATCCTCCAGGCGGGCGCCTGGCGCAAGATCCAGGACGGCGCCTGCCAGCGGGTGCGGGCGCTGAACGCTTTCCTCGGGGACATCTACCACGGCCAGGACATCCTCAGGGCGGGCGTCATCCCCGCGGAGCAGGTGCTGGGCAACAAGCTCTACCGGCCCGAGATGCGCGGGTTCGATGTGCCCGGCAACGTCTTCGTGCACGTCGCCGGCATCGACGTGGTGCAGACCGGCGCCGAGGAGTTCTACGTGCTCGAGGACAACCTGCGCACGCCCTCGGGAGTCTCCTACATGCTCGAGAACCGCAAGATGATGATGCGGCTCTTTCCGGAGCTGTTCTCGTGCATGTCGGTGGCGCCGATCGATCACTACACCGACCTGCTGCTCGAGAATCTGCGCTCGGTGGCGCCGGCCGGGGTTTCCAACCCGACGGTCGTCGTGCTCACGCCCGGACCGTACAACAGCGCCTACTTCGAGCACGCCTTTCTCGCGCAGAGCATGGGCGTGGAGCTCGTCGAAGGCCAGGACCTGCTCGTCGCCGACGACGTGGTCTACATGCGCACGACCCGCGGCCCGCAGCGCGTGGACGTGATCTATCGGCGGGTCGACGATGATTTTCTCGATCCGCTCGCGTTCCGCCCGGACTCGATACTCGGCGTGCCTGGTCTCTTCGCCGCCTACCGCGCCGGCCGCGTCACGCTCGCCAACGCCATCGGCACCGGAGTCGCCGACGACAAATCGACCTATATCTACGTGCCGGAGATGATCAAATTCTATCTGGGCGAAGCCCCGATCCTGCAGAACGTGCCGACCCACATGCTCGCCAGGCCCGATGAGCTGCGATACGTGCTCGAGCACCTCTCCGAGCTGGTGGTGAAGGAAGTACAGGGCTCCGGAGGCTACGGCATGCTGGTCGGCCCCGCCGCGAGCCGGGATGAGCTCGCCGCGTTCCGCGAGCGCGTCCTCGCCAATCCCCCGAATTACATCGCCCAGCCCACGCTCACGCTGTCCGCCTGCCCCACTTTCTGCGGCTCCGAGATCGCGCCGCGCCACGTCGACCTGAGGCCGTACGTGCTGAGCGGCAAGTCCGTCACGATGGTGCCGGGCGGGCTCACGCGGGTCGCGCTGCGCGAGGGCTCGCTCGTCGTCAATTCATCCCAGGGCGGCGGCACGAAAGACACCTGGGTCCTGGAGGAGCAGGGATGCTGAGCCGCACCGCGAACAACCTCTACTGGATGTCGCGCCACATCGAGCGCGCCGAGAACACCGCGCGCATGCTCGACGTGACCTACCGGATGTCGCTTCTGCCCTATCGCACTCCGGACGAGTCGTGGGCCGAGCCCTGGGCGCTGCCGCTGGTCATTACCGGCCTCGCGACCGCTTACTACCAGCAGAACCCCGGAGCGCTCTCCTCCGACAGCGTGATGCGCTTCATGGTGCTCGATCCGGCGAATTCCTCCAGCATCTATTCGTGCCTGCAGGCGGCGCGCGAAAACGCCCGCAACGTGCGCGGCGCGATCACCTCGGAAATGTACGAGGACATCAACGGCACGTGGCTCGAGATGAGGAACCGGACCTACGCGAGCATCGTCGCGAGGGGCATGAGCGAGTTCTTCGACTGGGTGAAGATGCGCTCGCACCAGTTCCGCGGCGTCACGGTCGGGACCATGGTGCGCGACGAGGGGTACCGGTTCATCCGGCTCGGCACCTTCATCGAGCGCGCCGACAACACGGCGCGCATCCTCGACGTCAAGTACCACACGCTGCTTCCGAGCGTGGCCGACGTCGGCGGGGCGGTCGATTACTACCAGTGGGGCGCGCTGCTGCGCTCGGTCAGCGCGTTCGATTCCTACCGCAAGATCTACCGCGACGTCATTACGCCGCTGCGCGTGATGGAGCTCCTGGTGATGCGCGACGACATCCCGCGCTCGCTGCACGCGTGCATGAACGAGATCTACGAGATACTCTCCGACCTGTGCGAGGACGACTCGCTCGAGCCCGAGCGGCTCGCGGGCGAGCTGCACGCGCAGCTGCATTACGGGCGCGCCGCACAGATCGCGGCTTTCGGGCTGCACGAGTACCTCATGGGCTTCCTCGACAAGCTGTCCGCGATCAACGAGGAAATCAACCGGCACTTCCTGGTTCCGGTCTATTCCCCGCAGCCTTCCCAGCTGCAGATTTCCGCCGCACGCTGAGCTTGCCGCGCAAACTGCGGTACACTACGCACCGCGCCCCGATACCCGATCGACAGACAGGCCCTCGATGACCTATTGCGTTGCAGCCCTGCTCGACGCCGGCATGGTGTTCGCGTCCGATTCGCGGACCAACGCGGGCGTGGACCACATCTCGAGCTACCGGAAGATGCATTTGTTCGCCGCCGAGGGCGACCGCGTGATCACCATACTGAGCTCCGGCAACCTGTCCGTGTCGCAGAGCACCATCAGCCTGCTCGACCAGGGGACGCGCGCGGCCGAACCCGGGAAGACGGTGCTGACCGTCACCTCGATGTTCGAGGTCGCGGGGCTCGTCGGCGAAGCGCTGCGCGAGGTCCGGCGGCGGGACGGCCCGTACCTCGAGCAGGGCAAGGTCGACGCCGCCGCCTCCTTCATCGTCGGCGGGCAGATCCGCGGCGAGCCCCAGCGGCTGTTCAACGTCTACAACGAGGGCAACTTCGTGGAGGCCACGCGCGAAACGCCGTATTTCCAGATCGGCGAGAGCAAGTACGGCAAGCCCGTGATCGACCGCGTGATCAATCCCGGCACCGGGCTGCTCGAAGCGACCAAGTGCGTGCTGGTCTCGTTCGACTCCACCATGCGCAGCAACATCTCGGTCGGGCTGCCCGTCGACCTCCTCATCTACACGCGCAACAGCCTTCGCGTCGGCATGCAGCGCCGCATCGAGGAGAACGACGAATACTTCGGCATGATCCACCGCCAGTGGGGCGATGGACTGCGCAGGGTGTTCGCCCAGTTGCCCAATCCAGACTGGCAGATCGGCGCGCCGCCGTCCTGAGTCCAGGCCGCCGGCGCTGCATGGGCCCCTTCGTCGCGCTCCATCACGAGACTCGTTACCGCTATGACCGGCCGGTCACCCTGGGGCCGCAGGAGATCCGGCTCAAGCCCGTACCCGCATGCCGCACGCCGGTGCGGGATTACCGGCTGACGCTGCGGCCGGAGCGGCATTCGATGCGCTGGTACCACGACGCGGCGGGAAACGCCGTCGCGCGCGCGCTGTTCCCGGAGAAAGTTCCGGGCCTGGAAATCGATGTCGATCTCATCGCGGATCTGACTCCGGTCAACGCATTCGATTTCCTGGTCGAGCCCGGTGCCGAGCGTTTCCCATTCCGCTACGCCGATGCGGCGGCCCAGGAGCTGGCCCCCTTTCTCGTGCCCGCCGAAAGCGGCAAGCGGATCGCACGCTGGCGCGGCGATTTCGAGGCGAGCGAGCGGCCCGACGGCCGCGGCACCGTGGATCTCCTGACGCGGATCAACAAGCGGATCAGCCGCGAGGTGGCCTACGTCACGCGCCACGAGCACGGCATCCAGTCGGGCGAGGAGACGCTCAACCTGCGCAGCGGATCGTGCCGTGACAGCGGCTGGCTCCTCGTGCACATCCTGCGCCGCTTCGGATTCGCCGCGCGTTTCGTATCGGGCTACCTGGTCCAGCTCGAATCGGATGAGCCGGACGCGCCGAAGCACGACAGCGCCGACCTCCATGCCTGGGCGGAGGCGTATCTGCCGGGCGCCGGCTGGATCGGGCTCGATCCCACTTCGGGATTGCTCGCCGCCGAATGCCACATACCGCTTGCGCGCGCCAGCACGCCGGCGCTGGCGTCTCCGTTGTCCGGGTCGGTGGAGCCCTGCCACTCCCAAATGGAGTTCTCGTTCTCGGTGAAGCACGTGTCGTGAAACCGTATACGGACGCGCAATGGCAGGGCATCCGCAGCCTCGGTCGGCGCGTGGATGCGGACCTGACGGCGCTCGACGTGCGGTTGACGCAGGGCGGGGAGCCGACTTTCGTCGCGCAGTCCGGAGGCATCACCCCGGAGTGGAACTACACGGCGCTCGGCGTGGAAAAGCGCCGGCTCGCCGCGCGGCTTTTGCGGCGGCTCCGCGAGCGCTTCGCGCCGCAGGGACTGATGCTTTTCGGGCAGGGCAAGTCGTACCCCGGGGAGGCGCTGCCGCGCTGGGCGCTCGGGCTGTTCTGGCGCGCGGACGGCGCGCCGCTGTGGCGCGATGCAACGTGGATCGCGGATGAGGACGTTTCCGCGAACTGCGGAATGGACCAAGCGCGGCGCCTGATCGAGTGCCTCGCGGCACAGCTCGCCGTGGATGCGAAATTCATCGTTCCCGCGTACGAGGATCCGTGGTCCGCGCTCGATGCCGAGAGCCGTCTTCCCGTCGATGTCGACCCGTTAAGCACGAACCTCGGAGACGCCGAAGAACGCGCGCGCCTCGCGCGACTGCTGCGGGAAGGTCTCGGAACCGTCTCCGGCTACGCGCTGCCTCTGCAACCCGACCCTCCGGCGCCTGGAACCGACCAGTCCTGGCGCAGTGAACCCTGGCGGCTGCGCCGCGAGCGGCTGTACCTCGTGCCGGGCGACTCGCCCATGGGCCACCGTCTTCCGCTCGACGCGCTGCCCGGAGGCGGCGTCAGCGCACGAACCGCGTTGTGCGTGCAGGCGCGCGCGGGACGGATCCACGTGTTCATTCCGCCGATCACCGCGCTCGAGGCCTACATTGCGCTCGTTTCGCTCGTCGAGCGCTGCGCGCGCGAGCTGGCGATCCCCGTGATACCGGAGGGCTACGAGCCGCCACCCGACGTTGCGCTCGCTGCCCTGCGGATCACGCCCGACCCGGGCGTCCTCGAGGTGAACGTGCACCCGGCCGCCGGCTGGGCAGCGCTCGAGTCCATCACCGCCACGGTGTACGAAGAGGCGCGCGCGCTGGGGCTCGCAGCCGAGAAATTCCTGCGCGATGGCCGGCGCAGCGCGACCGGCGGAGGCAGCCACATCACGCTGGGCGGGCCCACGCCCGCCGACAGCCCCTTGCTGCGGCGTCCCGACCTGCTCGTGAGCCTCGTCACCTTCTGGCAGAACCATCCCGCCCTCTCCTACGTTTTCTCGGGACTGTTCGTCGGCGCCACGAGCCAGGCGCCGCGAATCGACGAGGGCCGCGAGGGCAGCCTTTGCGAGCTCGAGATCGCGTTTCGCGAGCTGGAGCGCCTGGGCCGGACGGGCACACCCGCTCCCGGGCAGGTCGCCGGGCTGCTGCGCTATCTGCTGGTCGACGTCACCGGCAACCCGCATCGCTCGGAGTTCTGCATCGACAAGCTCTACTCCGAGGACAATCCCGCGGGGCGCCTCGGGTTGCTCGAACTGCGGGGATTCGAGATGGCGCCCCACGAACACATGGCCATCGTGCAAGCTCTGCTGGTGCGGTCGCTGGTGGCGCTGTTCTGGGCGAGCCCGTATCGGGAGCGGCTGATCCCGTGGGGTGCGGCCTTGCACGACCGCTTCATGCTCCCCCATTACCTGGCCGCCGATCTGCGCGAGGTCGTGGAGCTGCTGAACAGGGCGGGTTACCAGTTCGAATTCGACTGGTTCGGGCCGTTCTTCGAGTTCCGGTTTCCGCTGTGCGGCGTGTCCGCCTTCAACGGTCTGCGGATCGAACTCCGCCACGCCCTCGAGCCTTGGCCGGTGCTGGGAGAGGCGTCTGCCGGCGGCACTTCGCGCACGGTCGACGCATCGCTCGAGCGGGTCCAGGTGCGCGTGTCCGGAATGGATGCGACGCGCCACGCGCTTGCGTGTAACGGTCGACGCGTGCCCCTGCGCCCGACCGGCGCGCACGGCGAGCACGTCGCCGGCGTGCGCTTTCGCGCCCGGATGCTGCCGCAAGCGCTCCATCCCACGATCGACGTGCACGCGCCGCTCGCATTCGATCTATTCGAGACGCGAAGCGGCCGGCCGCTCGGCGGGTGCGACTACCACGGCGACGATCCCGGCGGAAAGCCCTCCGAGCGGATGCCCGCCGATGCGGCGGAAGCCGCGGCACGGCGCGCGGTGCGTTTCGTTCCCCGCGATCGCGGTGCCGGTACGCTCCCCGCGCAATCGGCAGCCCTCCCGGGTGATTCTTGCACGCTCGATCTGCGCTGCGACCCGGGGCAACGCGCGCCGGGATGAGCGGATGAAAAAACGCTGCCCTTGGTGCGAAATCAACGCGCTCGAGGTCGCGTACCACGACCGGGAGTGGGGCGTCCCGGTCCACGACGACAGGCGGCTCTTCGAATTCCTGATCCTCGAGGGCGCGCAGGCGGGCCTGTCGTGGGACACGATACTGAGGAAGCGCGAAAATTACCGCCGCGCATTCGCCGGATTCGGCGCGCGGAAAGTCGCCCGCTTCGGCGCCAGGCAGGTGCGCGTGCTCTTGTCGAATCCCGGCATCGTGCGCAACCGCCTGAAGATCGCCGCCGCCATCTCCAACGCAAAAGCCTTTCTCGCCGTGCAGCGCGAGTTCGGCAGCTTCGACCGCTACATCTGGCGCTTCGTCGATAGCCGGCCCCGGCAGAACCGCTGGCGCCGGCACAAGCAGGTGCCCGCCTCCACGCCCGAGTCGGGCGCGATGAGCAAGGACCTGAAGAAACGCGGCTTCCGCTTCGTCGGCTCCACGATCTGCTACGCGTTCATGCAGGCGGTCGGAATGGTGAACGACCACCTTGTATACTGCTTTCGCCATCGCCAGCTCTCTCGTCCACCGCTCCGCGTCCCTCGACGCTCGTCCCGCGAAACTCGTGGGGATCCGGGACCGGGTCGCCGATCAGTGGCGTTTGCCAATAGCGGCGATAGGCCGCCCGGTAGGGCGTCACGCTGATCTCGCCGCTCGCGCGAATCGCGATCGTCACTGCCCCGTCGCGGTCGGTGCGGTAGATGCGGGCTCCGCTCTCCGCGTAGCGCCGCACGACCTCGCGGTGGGGGTGCCTGAAGCGGTTGCGGTAGCCGATGGGAAATACCACCACGCGCGGGCCGACCGCGCGCACGAAATCGGGGATGGAAGATGTCCGGCTGCCCTGGTGCGGCGCGAGCAGCACGTCGGCGCGCAGACGCTCCGGCACGCGCCGCAGCAAATCCTCCTCCGACCGGCGCTCGATGTCCGCCGGCAGCAGGACGCGCCCGCCAGCCGCCGCGACCGCAAGCACGCAGCTGCGATCGTTGTCCTTGACCGCGGAATCGGCGTAGCTCGCGCGCACCGGGTGCAGCACCTCGAAGCGCACGCCGTCCCACTCCCACCACTGGCCCGACTCGCAACGCAGCGCCGGCCCCGCGCGCACCACCAGCGGGTCGAGATCGGGCAGCGAGGTCAGAACCCAGTCCACCGGCACCGCCTGCAATACGGAGTCGGCGCCGCCCCAATGATCGTCGTCGTCATGGCTCACGACGAGACCGTCGAGGCGCCTCACCCCGACCGCACGCAGGAAGGGCACGACGATGCGGCTGCCGCTGTCCACGCCGGAGCCGAACCGCGGCCCGGTATCGTAGAGCAGGGCATGGCGCGCGGTACGGACGAGCGCGGACACGCCATGCCCCACGTCGATCACGACGATCTCGACGTCGCCGGCCCGCAGCGCGCCGGGCGCCACCGCGAAGAGCGGCACGAGCCCCGCCACTCCGAGCCAGCGCGCCGGCAACCCGCTCGGCGCCAGCAACAACGCCAGAGCGGCGGTTGCCACGACTACGGTCCATGCCGGCGGCGCGTGCTGTTGCCACGCCGCGTCGGGAAGCGCGCTCAGCCACTCGAGCAAGGCCATGCACCCGCTCATCACGAAATGCGCAAACTTCAGCACCCCGTCGAACGGCAGGGCGACGCCGATAAGCGCCAGGGGGGCGACCACCAGGCTCACGACCGGTATCGCCACGGCGTTGGCGATCGGCGACACGACCGAGACCTGCTGGAACAGCGCCAGCAGCGGCGGGATCAGGGCGAGCGTCACCGCGACCTGCACCCTGCCCCAGGTCGCAAGCCAGTGCTCGCGCCGGATGCGGCCGGTCGTGACGTACAGGATGACGGCCACCGCGCCGAACGAAAGCCAGAACCCGGGCGCGAGCACCGCCCACGGATCGATCAACACGACGACGAGTAGCGCCGCGCAGAGCACGACGGATGCGGACTCGATAACTCCCAGCCACAGGGCGATTGCGACCACGGCAAGCATATACACGGTGCGCTGCGCGGGCACGGCAAAGCCGGCGAGCAACGCATACAGCAGCCCCGCTCCCAGGCCCGCCGCCACCGCCGCCTTGAGCGCGGGCAGCGCGAGCGTGAGCCGGGGGATGCGCCGCCACAACCCGCCGACCAGCGCGAGCACGAGCCCGGACACCATCGTCACGTGCAAGCCCGAGATGCTCATCAAGTGATTGACGCCGGTCCGGGTGAAGGTCTGCCACTGCTCGGGCGGGATGGCGCGCTGATCCCCGATCGCGAGCGCGGCGATGACGCCGGCGTACGGCGCTTCCGGCAACGCAGCCTGTATTCGCGCCCGGACCTGCTGGCGCACGCGCTCGATCCAGTACGCGGGACGGTGCACCATCGGCGCCAGCCGGCGGCTGCCGGCTTTCGGCTGCACGTAGCCCGTCGCGCGCAGGTTGCGCTCGAGCAGCCAGGCTTCGTAGTCGAATCCATGGGGATTGGCGGTGCCGCGGGGACGCTTCAGGCGCACCGTCAATTCCCAGCGCTCGCCGGCGCCGAGCTCCGGGAATCCGGCGGGCTGACCGTCGCGCGCCGGGTTGCCCCACCACGAGAGCACGATGCGCCCCGGGACACGCGCCCCGGGCGTGAGCACGCGTTCGATGTCGAACTCGAAGCGCACGCCCCGCTCGTATGACTGAGGCAGTGACGCCACCACGCCTATGATGGAGATATCGCGCCCCTCCCATTCCGCCGGCAGCGCGTCGGCAAGCCGCTGCTGGGCGCACCCTGCGGCCCACGAGAAGCCCAGAGCCACGCAACCCGCCTTGACCAGCGCCTCGCGCATGAGCCACTGCGCCATGCCCGCGGCGCGCACGGCCACGGCTGCGAGCCCCAGGGCCGCGGGCGCCCACGCCCAAGCGGCATCGGGCAGCGCGGATTGCTGCTGCAGCCACCAGGCACCCGCGACGAAGCAGAGGATACCGAGCTTCATGGCGGTCTAACGCACCACGGGCATCCGCGTGGACGCGGCCTAATTCAGTAAAATGCCTCCAGCCATACGAACCCATGCGATAGAGGCATGCCCCGCAAGTTCTTCCGCAAGCTTCTGCCGAGCCACGAGGCCGTCCGCAACCACCGCCACATCGCGCGGTTCGGTCCCTGGCTGCGGCATCACAACCTGTGGCACCTGCACCGCCGGTCGGTAGCGGGCGGGATTGCCGTCGGGCTGTTCGCGGGCTTGATCCCCGGCAGCAACCCCGTGCAGTTCGCCGCCGCGGCGCTGCTCGCCATTGCATTCCGCGTCAACCTGCCGCTCGCCGCCTTCGTCACGCTTTATTCCAACCCGTTCACGATCGTCCCGCTCTACATCGTCGCGTTCAAGCTCGGGCAGTTCGTGCTGCTCGAGAGCGGCGGCGAGTTGCCGGAGATCGCGTTCTCGCTCGAGGGCAAGGGATTCGGCGAGTGGATCCCCGCAGCGTTGCACTGGCTTGCGAGCGTCGGCAAGCCGCTGGTCGTGGGCTTGCCGGTGCTTGCGCTGCTGCTCGCCCTGATCGGCTATTTCGGAACCGACTGGGCATGGCGGCTGTACGTACGGTGCGCCTGGCAGAGACGCCGGAGCAAGCGGGCGCTGCGGGCGGGCAAGCCGTGAGGATCCCGGACTACTGGCCGCAGGCGACCCGCGATCTCGCGGAGCGCGATGCCGTGCTGCGCGGCCTGATCGAGCGCTACCGCGGGCTGGCACTTGCGAGCCGCGGCGATGCCTTCACCACGCTCGCCCGCTCGATCGTCGGCCAGCAGATCTCGGTGAAGGCCGCGCAAAGCGTGTGGGAGAGGCTCTCCGGGCGCCTTTCATCCGTGACGCCGGCATCGGTGCACCGCGCCCGCACGTCCGGCCTGCGGGCGTGCGGCCTGTCGGGGCAGAAAGCCGCGTATCTGCGCGACCTGTCCGCGAAATTCCTCGACGGCTCGCTCGACGCGGCGCGCTGGCACGCGCTGGACGACGCGGCGCTGATCGGGGAGTTGACGCAGGTGAAGGGGATCGGGCGGTGGACCGCGGAGATGTTTCTCATGTTCCATCTCGTCCGGCCTGACGTCCTGCCGCTTGCCGACCTCGGGCTGCAGCGCGCGATGCGCCTGCATTACAACCGCGGCCGCGCACTGTCCGCTGCGCGCATGCGCAGGATCGGCGCAGCCTGGGCGCCGTGGCGCTCCGTCGCCACCTGGTACTTGTGGAGGTCGCTGGATCCGATACCCGTCGAGTACTGATGACGCACAAGGACTTTGTTGCCGCCTATGGCCGGGGTGAGATCAGGGTCGAGATCGACCCGCAGGGCGCGGCACGCCACCTGTCGGCGCGGCTGCTGCTGCCGTTCGTGGCGATGCCCGTGCTCGGCATCGGCGTCGCGCTCGCGCTCGTCGGCTGGGTGTTTTCGGGTTTCGCCATCATTGCGTTCGGCATCATCGCCCCCCTGCTCATCAAGCGCTCCGCGCCGCAATTTCTGCTGACGCAGGCGCTGGAAAACGCTGCCGTTTACGAAGAGGTGACGCAGTCGGGGGTGCTGCGCGTCTCCCCGGTAATGAGCGATGCGGAGACGCTAAGGCTGTAGGACGCCGTCCATCAGCCGCAGGACACGATCGGCCCGGCGCGCGATTTCGGGGTCGTGCGTCACGACCACGAGGCTCGTGCCGACGCTGCGATTCAGCTCGAGCATCAGCTCGAACACCGCTTCCGCCGTGTGCCGGTCGAGATTGCCGGTGGGCTCGTCGGCGAGCACGCACGCCGGCCGGGTTACCAGCGCGCGCGCCAGCGCCGCGCGCTGGCGCTCGCCCCCCGAGAGCTCCCCGGGACGGTGCGCGAGGCGGTGCTCGAGGCCGACCCGGCGGAGCATGCCCGTCGCCTCGGAGTACGCCGCGCTCCTTTCCGCGCGCCGCACCAGCAGCGGCATCGCCACGTTCTCCAGTGCCGAGAACTCGGGCAGCAGGTGATGGAACTGGTAGACGAAGCCGAGCGCCCGATTGCGCGTGACGCCGCGCTCGGCCTCATCCTGGCGGCTGAGATCCTGCCCGAGCACCCGCACCTCGCCCTGTGTCGCGTCATCGAGGCCGCCGAGCAGGTGGAGCAGCGTGCTCTTGCCCGAGCCCGAGGCGCCGACGATCGCCACGCGCTCGCCGGCGCCGACATCGAGGTCCACTCCCAGCAGCACCGGCACCTCCACCTGGCCCTGGTGGAACGTCTTGCGCAAACCACGGCAGGAGATCACCGGCCCGTTGGCAGTTGCCGCGTGATGAGCGACGCGGGATGAGGGATGAGCGCTACTCATAGCGCAGGGCTTCCGCGGGGTTCACCTTCGCCGCGCGCCAGCTCGGGTAGATCGTCGCGAGCAGCGTGACCGCGAACGAGAACAATGCCGTCAGCACGACGTCCGGCCCCTGCACTTCCGAGGGCACGTCCGAGATCAGGTAGACATCCTTGGCAAAGAACTTGAAGCCGAACAGGGTTTCGATAAAGGGCACCACGGTTTCGACGTTGAGGGCGAGCGAGACGCCGCCGATCAGGCCGAGTCCGGTGCCGAGAATTCCGATCACCGTGCCCTGGATGATGAAGATCTTCATGATGCTCGCGGGCGCGGCGCCGAGCGTCCGCAGGATGGCGATGTCCGCCTGCTTGTCGGTGACGACCATCACCAGGCTCGAGACGATGTTGATCGCCGCCACCACGATGATCAGGAACACGACGAAGAACATCATCCGCTTCTCGATCTGCACCGCGCGCAGCAGGTTGGCGTGCTGCAGTGTCCAGTCGCTGGCGTAGGTGGCGGGCCCGAGCGCGCGCACGAGGTCGCGCGCCACTGTTCGCGACTGGAACAGGTCCTTCAGCTTCAGCCGCACGCCCGAAACGGCCTCCCCGAAGCGGAAGATCCGCTGCGCGTCTTCCAGGTCGAGAAGCGCAAGGCTCGAATCGAACTCCTGGTGGTCGACCTCGAAGATTCCCACCACGGTGAGCTGCCGCAGCCGCGGGATGATTCCCGCCGGCGTCACCTGCCCCTGCGGCGCCACCAGCACCACCTTCTCGCCCGGCGCCACGCCCAGCGCCCGCGCAAGATCGACGCCCACCACGACGCCGAATTCGCCCGGCTTGAGATTCGCGAGGCTGCCGCTTCTCATGTGCCGGCCGATGTCGGCAACACGGTCCTCCAGCTCCGGCACGATCCCGCGCACGAGCACCCCGCGCACCGCCGAACCGTGCGTGATGAGCCCCTGGGCGCTCACGAACGGCGCGGTGGCGATCACCTGCTCGTGGCGCGCCGCTTGCGCGGCGACGCCCTGCCAGGCGGCGAGCGTGCCGCCCGCGCCGCTCAGCTGCACGTGCGAGGCAACGCCCAGTATCCGGGTGCGGATCTCGCGCTGGAAGCCGTTCATGACCGAGAGCACCGTGATCAGCACGATCATGCCGAGCGCGATGCAGACGACGGAAACGACCGAGACGAACGATACGAACTGGCTGCGGCGCCGGGCGCGCGTGTAACGCATCCCGATGAAGAACTCGTACGACAAGCAGTGGTCCTGTTCTCGTTGCGCGCACCGGGGCGCGCTTCTCGCCGCCGCTATTCTGACACATGGAGGAATTTGCCGGCCTGCGCCCCCGGCAAATTCCTTACAATCCGTGCCGTGGAGTGCCACCTGCTCGTTCCCGACCTGTTCTGGCCCGCTGCCGCAGGTGACGAACCCTACCGCGGACTGGCGCTGCCGGCCCTGGAAACGCTGCTCGGGCGCGGCCGGCGCGCGAGGATTTCCGGTACCTCGCTCGAACGCTGGCTGGCCGGCCGCTACCGGCTGGCCGACGGGTTGCCGCTTGCGCCGTTCTCGCTGCGCGGCGACGGCGGCGAGCCCGGAGCGGACTGCTGGATGCGCGCGGACCCGGTGCACCTCAAGCTCCACGGTGACCGGCTGATACTCGCGGACGCTTCACGCCTCGCCGTCACGCCCGACGAGGCGCGGGAGTTTGTTGCGGCCCTCAATTCACACTTTGCCGGTGACGGTATCTCGTTCGTTGCCGCGCGCCCGCAGCGCTGGTACGTGCGGACCGGGAGCGACGCGCGCCTGCACACCACTCCGACGTCGGAGGCTGCCGGCAGGAGCATCGAGGCGCTCCTGCCCCGGGGCGATGACAGCGCGCGCTGGCGCAGGGTCATCAACGAAGCGCAGATGCTGCTGCACCAGCATCCCGGAAACGCGGCACGGGAGCAGGCAGGCCGGCCCGCCGTGAACAGCGTCTGGTTCTGGGGTGCCGGACGCGCGCGCAGGCCCGAGGCGGCCTACGACACCCTCTGGGGCGAGGACCCGGTCGCGGCGGGCCTGGCGGCAGCAAGCGGCGGCGCCGCGCGGCCCCTGCCCGCCTCGGGGGCGTCGCTGCTGGAACCGGGCCGCGGCAGCACCCACCTCGCCGTGCTCTCGTTGCCCGCAACGGCGTACGGCGAGCTGGCGGACTGGCGCGAGGCCCTGGCGGCGCTCGAGCGCTCGTGGGCTGCCGTGCTCCTCGGGGGGTTGTGGAGCGCGGCGCTCGAATCGCTCACGCTGCACGGGCTCGGGCCCGACTACGGATACACCTCGGTCCTGACGCGGCGCGACCGCCTGCGGTTGTGGCGGACCCGGCGACCGCTGCGAGCGTATGCCGCCTGACCCGGCACCCGCCATCACCACGCGGAAGGCGCGCGCGGAGATCGTCGAGCATCTGGCGGGCGAAGGCGTGCCACCGCTCCTCGCGCGCATCTACGCTGCGCGCGGCGTCACTTCGGCGCGCGACCTGATATCGGAGTTCGAGCAGCTTGCCGCCCCGGATTCCATGCTGAACCTGCGGACGATGGCCGGACTTCTGGCCGCCGCCATCGCCTCGCGCAGGAAGCTCCTGATCGTCGCCGATTACGATGCCGACGGCGCCACCGCCTGCGCGGTCGGCGTGCGCGCCCTGCGCGCGTTTGGCGCCGACGTCGGCTATCTGGTGCCCAACCGGTTCGAGTACGGCTATGGCCTCACGCCCGAAATCGTTCGTCTCGCCCGATCGCAATCCCGTCCCGACATCCTGATCACGGTGGACAACGGCATCGCGAGCTTCGAGGGCGTTGCGGAGGCGAATCGCCTGGGTCTGCAGGTGCTGATAACCGACCATCACCTGCCCGCTGAGCGGCTGCCCGAAGCGGCGTGCATCATCGATCCCAACCAGCCCGGCTGTGCCTTCCCGAGCAAGCATCTCGCCGGCGTCGGGGTGATGTTCTACCTCATGCTCGCCCTGCGCGCGGAACTCCGCGCCCGCGGGGCTTTCGGCGGCAGCGAACCCAACCTGGCCGAGCTGCTGCCGCTGGTGGCGCTCGGCACGGTTGCCGACGTCGTAACGCTCGACCACAACAACCGCATCCTGGTGCAGCAGGGTCTCAACCGGATCCGCGCCGGGCGCATGCAGCCCGGCATCGCCGCAATACTGCAGCTCGCGGGACGGGACGCGGGCCGCGCCACCGCGCGCGATCTGGGATTCATCGCGGCGCCGCGGTTGAACGCGGCGGGCCGGTTGACCGACATGTCACTCGGCATCGAATGCCTCATTACCGATGACGTCGAGCGCGCCCGATCCGTCGCGGCTGATCTCGATCGCCTGAACCGCGAGCGGCGCGCGATCGAGTCCGGCATGCACGAAATGGCGATGGCCGCGGTCGAGGCACGGCAATTCAAGGACAGCTGCACCCTGAGCCTGTTCGATCCTGCCTGGCACCAGGGGGTGGTCGGCATCGTGGCGGGGCGTATGAAAGACCGCTTTCACCGGCCGGCCATCGCATTCGCGCGGGCCAATCCGGGAGAGATCCGGGGCTCGGGCCGTTCCATCCCGGCCCTTCACTTGCGTGACGCGCTCGACCGGGTAGCGGTGCTGCACCCGGGCCTGATCCTGAAATTCGGCGGCCATGCCGCCGCCGCCGGCCTTACTCTGCGCGAGTCCGACTTCGGGCGCTTCCAGCTGGCGTTCGAGGACACCGCACAGTCGCTGCTCACGCCCGCCGACCTCGAGCGCGTGATCGAAACCGACGGAGCGCTTGCCGTCGGCGATCTCACTGTGGAGACCGTCAACCTCCTGTCAGCGCCGGTGTGGGGACAGGGCTTTCCGGCGCCGCGCTTCTGCGACGAGTTCGAGATCACCGCGCAGCGCGTAGTGGGAGAACGTCACCTCAAGCTCACGCTCGCGCGCGAGGGGAAAACCTTCGAGGCCATCCGCTTCAACAGCATGGATTCCGCGCCGCCCCGGATCCGGGCCGTCTACCAGCCCACGCTCAACGAATACAACGGCCGCACGACGGTGCAGCTCAGCATCGAGCACTGGGAACCCGCCTGAGTGGCGGGGCCATATGCATCACTTCTTGCCCGGATAGAGCTTCTCGATCTCCTTCGCTTCCGGCCGCAGGCGGTAGTCCTGGTCGAGCTCGCCGCTGCCGCACGGGCTCTTGATGGTGATGAACGTCGCGGGGCCGTTGACCGGCCGCGAGCGATGGCGCGTATTCCTCGGAATGTGGACGAGGGTGCCGGGGCCGACCACGCGGTCCTCGTTACCGAGCACGAAGTGCAACTGACCGGATATGACGAGGCTGAACTGCTCCTCGTTCGGATGCTCGTGCAGCGGCGGTCCCTCGCCTTCCGGCTTGGTCACGATGCCGAACTTCATGAATTCGCCCGGCACGGTGCCGGCTTCCACCTTGTCGTTGACGCGTGACTTCCTCTTTTCCAGATCCTTCAGCTCGTAGAACGGCACGGCATCCTCCCGTCGGTTCAAGTGTTCCCGGACGCATCATAGCGCGGACGCGGGGCCTCGCGGGTAGCGCGAATGGATCGGGACCTTGGGCAGGGGGGGATATTCCAAGGTTATAATTCGACCATTTTCAGGACCCGGGAATGGAAGCGGAAAGAATCAACGCCATCGCCCGGCGGCTCGCCGATGTCGCCGGCCGCGCCGCCGAGCTCCGGAGGTATCTTTGACCTCGAGGCCAAAGAGCGCCGCCTGAGCGAAGTCGCCAAGCTCGCGGAAGACCCCGCCGTGTGGAGCGACAGCAGGCGCGCCCAGGAGCTCGGCCGCGAGCGCAAGTCCCTCGAGTCGCTGGTCCACACCTTCGGCCGCATCGACCGCGGGCTGCGCGACGCGCAGGAGCTGTTCGAGATCGCCAGGGCCGAGCGCGACGAGGCGACGCTCGCCGCTATCGAGGGCGATGCGCAGGGTCTCGAGAAGACGGTGGCGGACATGGAGTTCCGCCGCATGTTCTCGAACCCGATGGACCCGGCCAACTGCTTCCTCGACATCCAGGCCGGCTCCGGCGGCACCGAGGCGCAGGACTGGGCGCAGATGCTCGAGCGGATGTACCTGCGCTATTGCGAGCGCAAGGGATTCCGCGTCGAGCTCCTCGAGGAGTCCCCGGGCGAAGTCGCGGGCATCAAGAGCGCCGCGCTCAAGGTGAGCGGCGACTACGCCTACGGGCACCTGCGCACCGAGACCGGCGTGCACCGGCTGGTGCGCAAATCGCCGTTCGACGCGAACAAGCGCCGCCACACGTCCTTCGCCAGCATCTTCGTCTATCCCGAGGTGGACGAGACGATCGAGGTCACCATCAATCCGGCGGATCTGCGCGTCGACACCTTCCGCGCCTCCGGCGCCGGCGGCCAGCACGTCAACAAGACCGACTCGGCGATCCGCATCACGCACCTTCCCACCAGCATCGTGGTGCAATGCCAGAACGACCGCTCCCAGCACCGCAACCGCGCCGAGGCGATGGCGATGCTGAAGTCCAAGCTCTACGAGCTCGAGCTGAGAAAGCGTCAGGAGGAGAAGCAGCTGCTGGAAGACGCCAAGACCGATATCGGCTGGGGACACCAGATCCGCTCCTATGTGCTCGACCAGTCGCGTATCAAGGACCTGCGCACCAACGTCGAGATCGGCAACACGCAGGCCGTGCTCGACGGCGACCTCGACGACTTCATCGAAGCGAGCCTCAAGAAAGGCGTGTCGTAGTGGACGACGACAACAAGCTGGTCGAGGAACGGCGCGCGAAGCTGAAGGCGCTGCGCAAGCAGGGATTCGCCTATCCCAACGATTTCGCGCGCGCGCACCTCGCCGCCGATCTCCAGTCCCGTTACGCCAAGCTCGACATCGCCGCGCTCGAAGCGAGCCCGGTAAAGGTGACGATCGCCGGCCGCATCCTGCTGAAGCGCGTGATGGGCAAAGCGAGCTTCGCGACCCTCCGCGATGCGGGCGGCGCGATCCAGCTCTTCGTTTCCGACAGCGACACCGGCGAGGCGGCGCACGCCGCATTCAAGCACCACGACATCGGCGACATCATCGGGGCGGAGGGGGAGCTGTTTCGCACCCGGACGGGCGAGCTCACGGTGCGGGTCCGCAACCTCCGGCTGCTCGCCAAGGCGCTGCGCCCGCTGCCGGAGAAATACCACGGACTGACCGACGCGGAGCTGAAGTACCGGCAGCGCCACGTCGATCTCATCGTCAACGAGGACACCCGGCGCGTGTTCCTCGCGCGCTCGCGCATCGTGCACGCGATCCGCGAGTTCCTGCTCGGCGAGCAGTTCCTGGAGGTGGAGACGCCGATGATGCAGCCGATTCCGGGCGGCGCCGCGGCGCGCCCGTTCTCCACCCACCACAATGCGCTCGACCTCGATCTCTATCTGCGCATCGCCCCCGAGCTCTACCTCAAGCGGCTGGTCGTGGGGGGCTTCGAGCGCGTGTTCGAGGTGAACCGCAACTTCCGCAACGAGGGCATCTCCACCAAGCACAATCCCGAGTTCACGATGCTCGAGTTCTACGCGGCGTATACCGACTACGAGTACATGATGGGCGTGATCCCGCGCATGCTCCAGCACACTGCGCAGGAGGCGCTGGGAAGCACCCGCTTCACCTACCAAGGCCACGAAATCGAGCTCGCCCGCCCCTACGAGCGCCTGACCATCACCCAGGCGATCAGGAAGCACCATCCCTCCGTGACCGACCAGCTGCTCAACGACCGCTCCGCGCTGATCGCGCGGTTGACGCAGCTCGGGATTGCCTACCGCCCGGCCGACGGGATCGGCGGACTGCAGTTGACGCTCTTCGAGAACACGGTCGAGGACAAGCTGATACAGCCGACTTTCATCGTCGACTACCCGACCGAGGCCTCGCCGCTGGCGCGCGCGAGCGCGCGCAACCCCGAAATCGCCGAGCGCTTCGAGCTCTACATCGCCGGGCGCGAGATCGCCAACGGCTTCTCCGAGCTGAACGACCCCGAGGACCAGGCCGAGCGCTTCGCGCGCCAGGCGCGGCAGAAGGAAGCGGGCGACGCCGAAGCAATGCACTACGATGCGGACTTCATCCGCGCGCTCGAGTACGCCATGCCACCCGCCTCCGGCGCCGGAATCGGCATCGACCGCCTGGTCATGCTCCTCACCGACAGCCCCTCGATCCGCGACGTGATCCTTTTCCCACTCCTCCGCCCGGAATAGCATCACGGTTGCCGGCACCGGTCACCCGTCACTCATCACCCATCACGCACCGCGATGGAAAAACCGCTCTGGCAGCCTTCTCCCGAGCGCATCGCAAAGTCCAATTTGACGGCGTTCATGCGCCACGCGCGCAGCCGCTGGGGTGTCGCCGCGCACGATTACGCGGAGCTTCACCGGTGGTCCGTCGCCGAGTCCGCGCAGTTCTGGCAGTCGGTCTGGTCGTTCTGCGGGGCGATCGGCGACGCCGGCGACGGGCCGGCGCTTGTGGACGGGCACCGCATGCCGGGAGCGCGCTGGTTTCCGGGGGCGCGGCTCAATTACGCCGAGAACCTGCTGCGGCGCCGGGACCGCTCGCCCGCGATCGTATTCTGGGGCGAGGACCGGCTGAAGAGCTCGGTCACCTGCGCCGAGCTCTATTCGGAGGTTTCCCGCCTATCGCGGGCCCTGCGCAGAATCGGCGTCGGGCCCGGCGATCGCGTCGCCGGCTACCTGCCGAACATTCCGGGAGCCGTGATCGCGATGCTCGCGACGGCGAGCATCGGCGCCGTCTGGTCCTCGTGCTCCCCCGATTTCGGCGTGCAGGGCGTGCTCGACCGCTTCGGCCAGATCGGGCCGCGGGTGTTGTTTGCCGCGGACGGCTATTTCTACAACGGCAAAGCGATCGACGTGCTCGCGCGCCTTGCCGAGATCGCGGAGCGGCTGCCGTCGCTGGAGAAAATCGTGGTCGTGCACTACACGCAGCCGCGGCCGCGCATCGCGCAGGTTCCGCGCGCGGTGAACGTCCACGACCTGATGGCGCCCTACCGACCGCGGGAAATTGCGTTCGAGCGCTTTCCCTTCGACCACCCGCTCTTCATACTGTACTCATCGGGGACGACGGGAGTTCCGAAATGCATCGTGCACGGCGCGGGCGGCACGCTGCTGCAGCACCTGAAGGAGCACCAGCTGCATGTCGATCTCAAGCCCGGCGAGCGCCTGTTCTACTTCACGACCTGCGGCTGGATGATGTGGAACTGGCTCGCCACCGCCCTCGCTTCGCGCGCGGCGATCGTGCTCTACGACGGCTCGCCGCTGCTGGCGGGAGGGCGCATCCTGTTCGACTACGCGGACGCCGCGCGCATGACGGTCTTCGGCACCTCCGCCAAGTTCATCGACAGCGCCGCGAAGGCGGGCCTGCGGCCGCGCCTCACGCACCGGCTGAAGGCAATGAAGGCCATGCTCTCGACCGGCTCGCCGCTCGTGCCGGAGGGCTTCGACTACGTCTACCGCGAGGTGAAGCGCGACCTCCATCTTGCTTCGATCTCGGGCGGCACCGATCTCATCTCGTGCTTCGTGCTCGGCAACCCGATCGCCCCGGTGTGGCGCGGCGAGATACAGGGCCCGGGGCTCGGCATGAAGGTCGAAGTCTTCGACGATGCGGGCCGGCCGGTGAGCGGGCAGAAGGGCGAGCTGGTATGCACCGCGCCCTTCCCCTCCATGCCGGTCGGCTTCTGGAACGATGCGGACGGCGCCCGCTACCGCGCCGCGTACTTCGAGGAGTACCCCGGCGTGTGGTGCCACGGCGATTACATCGAGCGCACCGCCCATGACGGATTCGTGATCTACGGCCGCTCCGACGCGGTGCTGAACCCCGGCGGGGTACGCATCGGCACGGCGGAGATCTACCGCCAGGTCGAAAAGCTCGACGAGGTGGTCGAGAGCCTCGTCATCGGCCAGGAATGGCCCCCCGACCGGCCGTCGGACTCCCGCATCGTCCTGTTTGTGCGGCTGCGCGACGGGATGCGCCTCGACGACCGGCTCGTCGACCGGATCAAAGCCACGATCCGCGCCAACGCCACCCCGCGCCATGTGCCGGCGAAGATCGTGCAGGTCCCCGACATCCCCCGCACCCGCAGCGGCAAGATCGTCGAGCTCGCGGTGCGCAACGTCGTGCACGGCCGGGCGGTAAAGAACCTCGAGGCGCTGGCGAACCCCGAAGCGCTCGCCCACTACCAGAGCCGCCCGGAGCTCGCTTCGTGAGGAGTTACCAGGTCCAGGGGCGCCACCACGAACGGTCGCGCTTGGCGCCGCCGCCCTTGAGATAGCGGCTGTCCGGAAAATTCTTCTTCATCACGCGCTCGGCGTCGTCGCGCAGGACATTCAGCCCGAGCTTGTCGTACGCCTCGACCAGGATCATCAGACCCTCTTCGTTCGCTGGCGCCCGCGGGTAGGTCTTGAGGGCGTACTGGGCGCGGTTGGCGGCCGCGACATAGGCCCCCCGCTTCATGTAGTAGCGCGCGACGTGGATCTCGTGCGAGGCGAGCGCGTTTACCAGATAATTCATGCGCGCGATGGAATCCGGCGCGTAGCGGCTGTCCGGAAATCGCGTGACAAGCTCCTTGAACGCTTCGAACGACTCGCGCGCCGCCTTCGGGTCGCGCTCGGTCATGTCCTCGCCGCTGATCCAGCCCGTCCAGCCCAGATCCTCGTTGAAGTTGGCGAGGCCCTTCAGGTAGTAGGCGTAATCGACGTTGGGATGATTGGGGTGGAGCTTGATGAAGCGCCCGATCGCCGTGATCGCCTGCGCCGGCTCGTTGTCCTTGTAATAGGCGTAGGCAATTTCCAGCTGGGCCTGCTGCGCGTAGCGCCCGTAGGGAAAGCGCGCCTCGAGCTTCTCGTAGTACTTGATCGCCTGCTCGTAGTCGCGGCTGTCGAGCTTGTCCTTGGCTTCCGTGTAGAGCTTCTGGGCCGACCAGCCCTTGGTTTCGTCCGCGTCGGGCAGGATGCCGCACGCCGCGACGAGCGCGCCGAGCAGTAGCGCTAAACTATAGCGGACGATGGGCACGGAAAACCCTCCTGAAAATTATAGCCGAGACGGGCTGCCCTCCGGGCCGCTGACGATCACCGCGCCCGCCGCCTGCGCCGGCCTCAGGTTGGATCAGGCGCTCGCGAAATTGTTGCCCGAATTCTCGCGCAGCCGGCTCGCGCTGTGGGTGCGGTCGGGCCGGGCGACCGTCGACGGCCACACTGCACTGCCGCGGCACAAGGTGCGGGGCGGCGAGGTCATCGAGATCGCTCCTGAGCCCGATGCCGCGGCGGCTGCGCACCGGCCGGAGGACATACCGCTCGACGTCGTATTCGAGGACGATACGCTGCTCGTCGTCAACAAGCCGGCGGGGCTCGTCGTGCACCCCGGCAGCGGCAACTGGCGGGGCACGCTGTTGAACGCCCTGCTGCAACGCGTGCCGGGGCTCGCGGGAGTTCCGCGCGCGGGCATCGTCCATCGGCTGGACAAGGACACCAGCGGCTTGCTGGTGGTGGCGAAGACGCTCCCCGCGCAGGCGAGCCTCGTGCGCCAGCTCCAGGCGCGCACCGTCGCCCGGGAGTACCTCGCGGTGGCGCACGGACGCATCGCGCGCGACGGCAGGATCGAGGCGCCGATCGGACGCCATCCCGTCCGGCGCACGAAGATGGTGGTGGTCGCGCGGGGCCGGCCGGCAGTCACTCACTACCGGGTGCTCGAGCGCCATGCGGGAGCCAGCGTGCTGCGCTGCCGGCTCGAGACCGGGCGCACCCATCAGATCCGCGTTCACCTCGCCGCGCTCGGCCATCCGCTGGTGGGCGACCCCGTGTACGGCGGGCGCACCAACATCCCGTTCCCGCGCCAGGCGCTCCACGCCGAGCGGCTGGAGCTCGTTCATCCCCGCACGGGGATGGCAATGCGCTGGCACGCCGATCCGCCCGCCGACATGCAGGAGCTGATCTCGACATTGCGGCGGGGAACCAGGACCGCGCAGCCATCGCCCGTCGCTCGTCGCTCATCACGCCGTTGACGATGCACACGCCGCACCCCGACTGGATCGTGCCGGACTGGGCTGCACCGCCTGGCGTCAAGGCGCTCATCACGACCCGCGCCGGGGGCGTCAGTCAGGGGCCGTACGCGAGCTTCAATCTGGGACTGCGCACGGGTGACGATCCAAAGGCGGTGGCGGCGAATCGCGACCGGCTGAACGCGCTTCTGCCGCAGCATCCGAGATGGTTGCGGCAGGTGCACGGTTCCGCAGTCGTCGAGGCGGATGCGTTGATCCATGTGCCCGAGGCCGACGCCGCCATCGCGCGCCGCCCGGGCACGGTCTGCGCGGTGCTGGTGGCCGACTGCATACCCGTGCTGCTCGCCGACGGGACGGGAGCCACGGTTGCGATGGCCCATGCCGGCTGGCGCGGTCTCGCCGCCGGCGTGGTCGAGAGCACGGTGCGCGCCATGGCCTGCGATCCCGGCAGCCTCGCCGCCTATCTGGGCCCCGGCATCGGCGCCGGAGCCTTCGAAGTCGGCGCCGACGTGCGCGACGCGTTCCTCGCGCGCCATCCGGCGGCCGCGGCGGCATTCACGCCGCACGCCCCCGGCAAGTGGCTGGCCGATCTTTTCCTGCTCGCGCGCCAGTGCCTGCGGCGCGCGGGGGTCGGCGCGATTCACGGCGGCGAGCTCTGCACCTATTCCGATGCGCGGCGCTTCTTCTCCTACCGCCGCAGCCGCACGACCGGACGCATGGCGGCGCTGATCTGGCGCACCGGCTGATATAATCCGCCGCTTCCGCCGCAGCTCTGAAATGGAAATCCGATGACGCTGGTGTGGATAACGGCTGCAACCGTGGCGGGAGGCGTGCTCTCGGTCGCTGCCGCGGCGGCGCTCGCGCTGAGCGCGCGCATCTCGTGGATCCCGATATTGATCAGCTACGCGGTGGGAACGCTGCTCGGCGCGGTATTCCTCGACCTGCTGCCGCAGGCGTTCGAGCGGGCCGACAGCCTGGAATCCATGGCGCTCATCATTCTCGGCGGCATCCTGCTGTTCTTCGTGCTGGAGAAGCTGGTGCTGTGGCGCCATTGCCACGTCGAGCAGTGCGAGGCGCACGATCCGCCGCTCGCGGCGCACCACGATCACGGCCGCAGCGGCATGATGATCATGGTCGGCGACACCTTCCACAATTTCGTGGACGGTGTCCTGATCGCGGCCGCGTTCCTCGCCAGTCCCGAGCTGGGCGTCGTGACCGCGGTAGCCATCATCGCCCACGAGATCCCGCAGGAAGTGGGCGACTTCCTGATCCTGCTGCACTCCGGCTACACCAAGCGCCGCGCGCTGCTGCTCAACGTGGCTTCGAGCGCGGCGATGGTGGCCGGCGGCGCCATCGGCTACCTCGCCCTGCAGGTCGCGCAGCAGTGGATACCCCCCCTGCTCGGCCTCGCTGCCGCGAGCATGCTCTACGTGTCCGTGGCCGACCTGATCCCGGGCCTGCACAAGCGCCCCGAGCTCCAGGCGACGCTGCAGCAGGTGGTGCTGATCGTGCTCGGGGTCCTCACCATCTGGCTGGTGGGCGAGCTGACGCATCAGCACGCCTGACACGCGGCCGCCTTTCCAGGGACTTCCGGGCATCGCTCGCGGCCGCACTCCGGACCGACATTCGTGAGCGCTAGACTGTAGCTTCTCCCGACCGGTGCCTCGTGCCTGCCGCGAAACCACCACCCGACGAAACGAACTCCTCGCGTGAATCGATCGAGGCGTTGAACCGGCGACTGATCGAGGCCGTCGTGCGGCCGCTCGGCCTCGGCACCAACCTCGCCACGGCGGAGCTGGTGAGATCGCTTGCCGCCGGCCTGGCGCAGGACGTCGAACGTCTGGCCGAGCTCCAGAGCCGCCACTACCGCAAGCGGCTCGAGCTATGGGCGGCCTACGCGCTGCCCCGGTCCGGGGAGCGGGCGCAGCCGGTGATCGAGCCGGATCCTTCCGACCGGCGGTTCCGCGCGCCCGACTGGAAGGCGCAGCCGTTCTTCGATTACACGGCGCAGTCCTACCTCCTGGCGGGCCAGTGGCTGCGCGAGCTCGTCGACGCCGCCAAGCTCGAGCCCCGCGTGAAGCGCAAGCTCGAGTTCTTCACGCGCCAGTACGTCGACGCCATGTCCCCCGCAAACTTCCCGTGGAGCAATCCCGAGGCGCTCAAGCTCGCGGCCGAGACCGACGGCAAGAGCGTGAAGCGCGGCATGCAGAACCTCGCCGCCGACCTCGACAAGGGCATGATCTCGATGACCGACGAATCCGCCTTCGAGGTCGGTCGCAACCTCGCGATCTCGCCGGGCGCGGTAGTGTACGAGAACGACTTCATGCAGCTGATCCAGTACCGGCCCGCCACGGCGACGGTGTTCGAGCGCCCGCTGGTCATGGTCCCACCCTGCATCAACAAGTACTACATCCTCGACCTGCAGCCGGAGAACTCGTTCGTCCGCTATGCCGTCGAGCGCGGGCACACCGTGTTCATGGTCTCGTGGCGCAACGCGCCGCCCGCCATGGGCCGCGCGACGTGGGACGACTACCTCGAGCACGGCGTGATGAGAGCGCTTGCCGTCGCGCACGAGATCTGCGGCGCCGACAAGGTCAACGCACTCGGCTTCTGCGTCGGCGGCACGCTCCTCGGCGCGGCGCTTGCGGTGCTGCGCGCGAAGGGCGATGAGCGCGTGGCGAGCCTCACGCTCCTCGCCACCATGCTCGATTTCAGCGATACCGGCGAGCTCTCGGTGTTCGTGGACGAAACCTACGTCAACCAGCGCGAGCGGGATTTCGCGGACGGAAGCGTGCTGCACGGACGCGAGCTCGCCATCACCTTCGCCAGCCTCCGCGCGAACGATCTCATCTGGCATTACGTCGTGAACAACTACCTCAAGGGCGGCACACCCGAGCCGTTCGACCTGCTCTACTGGAACGCGGACAGCACCAATCTCCCGGGTGCGATGTACGTCTACTACGTGCGCAACACCTACCTCGAGAACAACCTGCAGGTGCGGGGGAAGCTCACGATGTGCGGCGTGCCCGTGGACCTCCGGCGGGTCAACATGCCCGCGTACGTGCTGGCAACCCGCGAGGACCATATCGTACCGTGGCGCACCGCCTACGCCAGCACGCGCCTGCTTGGGGGTAGAATGGAATTCGTCCTGTCGGCGAGCGGGCATATCGCCGGCGTCATCAACCCGGCGTCGAAGAACCGCCGCAATTTCTGGCTCAATGCGCAGCTCGAGCCGGATCCGGAGCGCTGGCTTGCCGCCGCGGCGTCGCGGCCCGGCAGCTGGTGGAAGCACTGGGGCGACTGGCTCGCGGCCTTCGGCGGGCGCGACGTGCCGGCGCGCACCGACCCCGGCAGCGCGCACTACCGGGAAATCGAGCCTGCTCCGGGACGCTACGTCAGGGAAAAGTGCGGATGAGAGGGTAACGAGCGACGACTGAGCGGGGAGAAACCAACATGGCACAGAGAGTGGCGGTCGTAACCGGCGGCATGGGGGGAATCGGCGAAGCAATCTGCTTGCGGCTTGCCCAGGCCGGGCACCGGGTCGTCGCGACCCATTCGCCCGGCAATACCAAGGCCGACCAGTGGGTGAAGGACATGAAGGCGAAAAGCTTCGAAATCCATTCCGTGCAGGTGGACGTTACCGAATTCGATTCCTGCCAGAAGGCGGTGGCGAAGATCCTGGCGGAGGTCGGCCCGGTCGACATCCTCGTCAACAATGCCGGCGTCACGCGCGACGCCTCCTTTCGCAGGATGGGAAGGGCCGACTGGGACACTGTCCTGCGCACCAATCTCGACAGCGTGTTCAACATGACCAAGCCCGTGTGCGATGGCATGACCGAGCGCGGCTGGGGTCGCATCGTCAACATCTCCTCCATCAACGGCCAGAAGGGGGCATTTGGCCAGGCCAACTACTCGGCGGCCAAGGCCGGCATGCACGGCTTCACGAAAGCGCTCGCGCTGGAGGTCGCGCGCAAGGGCGTGACGGTCAACACCATCTCGCCGGGATACATCGGGACCAAGATGGTGCTGGCGGTTCCCAAGGACGTGATGGACTCCAAAATCCTTCCCCAGATCCCGGTCGGCCGGCTCGGCAAGCCCGAGGAGGTCGCGGCGCTCGTGGCATACCTGTGCACCGACGAAGCGGCGTTCATGACCGGCGCCAATCTGGCAATCAACGGCGGCCAGCACATGTACTAGGATTTCCGCCACGCGAAACCGCGCTCATGCGCAATTTATTGTGTTGCATCATTGATGCTGTGCACAATTTCGCCGGCACGCAGCGCCAAACGTCTGCGGCACAACGATTTACCGATATTTTTCAATCCTTTAGTTTGCAATCGGGGAGCCGGGGTGGAATAATGGCGGTCCCTGGCTGAGGGTCGTTATTTCATGGCGCAGCAACCCCGGATCATCAAGAAATATCCAAATCGCCGGCTTTACGACACCGAAACAAGCAGTTACATCACGCTTTCGGACGTCAAGAAGCTGGTGCTCGAGCAGGCGGATTTCAGGGTCGAGGACGCCAAGACCCGCGAGGACCTAACGCGCAGCATCCTGCTGCAGATCATCCTCGAGGAGGAGAGCGCCGGCGCGCCGATGTTCTCGAGCGACATGCTGACGCAGATCATCCGCTTCTACGGCAACGCGATGCAGGGAATGATGGGCAATTACCTCGAGAAGAACATCAAGACCTTCATCGACATGCAGAAGCGCCTGCAGGAGCAGTCGCGGCAGATGTACGGGGGGAATCCTATGGTCGGTGCCGAGGCCTGGAACGAATTCGTCAAGATGCAGGGGCCGGCGATCCAGGGCCTGATGGGCAGCTACCTCGAGCAGAGCGCCAACGCCTTCATGGAGATGCAGCAGCAGCTGCAGCAGCAGACCCGCAACCTGTTCGGCAACTTCCCCTTCCCCGGTTTCCCGGGCAGCGGCGCGCGCCAGGGAGGCGATGCCCGTTCGCCGCAGTCCCCGGCGAATGACAGCAACAAAAGCGAAGACGACAAGGGCAAGTCCTGAGCGCCCGGCGGCGGCGCGCCGCAGAGGCACGGCGGTCCCGACGGTCGGGTTCGTTTCCCTCGGCTGCCCCAAGGCGCTGGTGGATTCCGAGCGCATCCTCACGCAATTGCGCGCGGAGGGCTACCGGGTCGCGCCGACCTACGCGGAAGCCGATCTCGTCGTCGTCAACACCTGCGGCTTCATCGAAGCCGCAATCGACGAGTCTCTCGGTGCGATCGGCGAGGCGCTCGCCGCAAACGGGCGAGTGATCGTCACCGGCTGCCTCGGCGCCAAGGGCGATATCGTCAAAAGGACCCACCCGCGGGTGCTGGCGGTGACGGGCCCGCACGCAACCGACGACGTGATGCGCGCGGTGCACGAGCACCTGCCGCAGCCGCACGATCCCTACGTGAGCCTGATTCCGCCCCAGGGAATCAAGCTCACGCCGGCGCATTACGCCTATCTCAAGATCGCCGAGGGGTGCAATCACCGGTGCACCCACTGCATCATTCCCGCGCTGCGAGGCGATCTCGTGAGCCGGCCGATCGGGGAAGTCATGCAGGAGGCGGAAAACCTGGTGAAGGCGGGGGTGAGGGAACTGCTCGTCGTCTCGCAGGACACCAGCGCCTATGGCGTCGACGTGAAGTACCGCACCGGCTTCTGGCGCGGCCGGCCGCTGAAAACCCGCATGACCGAGCTCGCCCGCGCTCTGGGAGAGCTCCGCGCGTGGGTGCGGCTGCACTACGTCTACCCCTACCCGCACGTCGACGAGGTCGTGCCGCTGATGGCGGACGGCGGGCTCCTGCCCTACCTCGACGTGCCGTTTCAGCACGCGAGCCGCCGCATCCTCAAGCTGATGAAGCGCCCGGCGAGCGCCGAGGACAACCTCGCGCGCATCCGGCGCTGGCGCGAGATTCTCCCGGACATCACTCTCCGCAGCACCTTCATCGTCGGCTTCCCGGGCGAAACCGAGGCGGAATTCGCGGAACTGCTGGCGTTCCTCGAGGAAGCGCAGCTCGACCGCGTCGGCTGCTTCGCCTATTCCGCGGTCGACGGTGCAGCGGCGAACGCCCTGCCCGGCCCGGTTCCGGAAGAGGTCAAGCAGGAGCGCCGCGAGCGCTTCATGCGCCTGCAGGAAGGGATCAGCGCGCGGCGGCTGACGCGCCGGGTCGGAAAGACCCTGACCGTGCTGGTGGACGAGGTCGGCGCGGATGGCGCGATCGCGCGCTCGAGCGCCGACGCCCCGGAGATCGACGGCGTCGTCCGCGTCGCACCGGACCCGCGCTTGAAGGTTGGCGAGTTTGCCACCGTTCGCGTCACGCGCTCGGATACGCACGACCTGTTTGCCGAGGTCGCGTGAAGAAGGCGGCCGCGTCCTCGCCGCCGTGCGTGAGCCGCATCGGCGGCAGGCTCGCCAGCACGCGCTTGCCGTAGCCGCGAGTGAGAAGTCGCGGGTCGCATATCATCAGCACCCCCCGGTCCGTTTCATCGCGAATGAGCCGGCCGGCGCCCTGCTTCAGCGTGATGACCGCTTCGGGCAGCTGATACTCGAGGAACGCGCTGCGCCCCTCGCGGTTGATGCTTTCGATGCGCTCGGCGAGCACCGGGTCGTCGGGCGGCGCGAAGGGCAGCTTGTCGATCACGACCAGCGACAGCGCCTGCCCGCGCACGTCCACGCCTTCCCAGAATGAATGGCTGCCCACCAGCACGGCGTTGCCGAGGTCGCGGAAACGCACCAGCATGTCCGAGCGCGAGCCGTCCCCCTGCGCGAGCAGCGGATAGTCCCATCCGCGCCGCGCGAACGCGCGTTCGACCAGCTTCCGGCCGAGATCCATCGCGCGCAGGCTCGTGAACAGCAGAAAGGCACGTCCCCCCGCAGCCTCGATCAACGGCAGCGCCGCCTCGATCACCGCCTCCGTGTGCTCGGGCGTGTTGGGATCGGGCAGCCCGCGCGGAACGTAGAGCAGGCCCTGGGCGGCGAAATCGAACGGGCTGTCCCAGCTCGCCGTGCGGGCCGCGGTGATTCCCATCTGGCGGCAGTAGTAGCCGAAATCGCCGTTGACGGACAGCGTTGCGGAAGTGAATATCCATGCGCGGGGATGATCCTCGATCTGCCTGCGAAAGATTTCCGCGATCGAGAGCGGCGTCGAATTGAGCCGCAGCGCGTGGCCGAAAATCTCCACCCATTTCACGCGCGCCTCGTCCACTCCGCTGCGCCAGCGCTCGAGCCACTCCGCCAGCGACAGGGCGCGCTGCCAGCAGGCGAGAAGGCCTTCGCCGCGCTCGGACTGCGATTTCAGCTCCCGGGCGAGCGTATCGAGCGCGCGGATCACCGTGGCGAGCTCCGTTTCGAAGCGGACGTTGCCGGCCAGTGAGCGCGCCGGCATGCGCCCGCTGTCCTCCGCGATCGCGAGCCTCAGGTCGCGGGCGGCCTGGTCAAGGTCCCGGGCGGCCTCGGGCAGCGGCGCGTAGTCCTGCGCAGAGGCCGCCGCCTCGAGCCGCGTGTCGCGCGCCAGGTCGATCATCTGCGTTGTCGATACGCTCTCCCCGAAGAACAGGCTCGCGGTCTCCGGGAGCTGGTGCGCCTCGTCGAAGATCACCGTATTGCAGGCGGGCAGCAGCTCGGCGGCGCCTTCGTCGCGCAATACCAGATCGGCGAAGAACAGGTGATGGCTCACCACCACCACATCCGCCGCCAGCGCCTCGCGCCGCGCCTTCATCACGAAGCACGCGTCGTAATGCGCGCATTTCGAGCCCAGGCAGTTCTCGCGCGTGGAGGTGACGTAGGGCCAGATGCCGGCGTGCTCCGGCACTGCCGCGCAGTCGGCCTTGTCGCCGGTCGCGGTGCCGCGCGCGAAGCGCTCGATCGCCGCGAGATGACGCGCGTCCTCGCGCGCGGGGAGTCTCGCATCCTGCAGCGCGCGCTCGAGATGGTGATGACAGACGTAATTCGCGCGGCCCTTGAGCAGCGCCACCGTAACCGGCGCGCCGAGCGCCCTGCGTACCGTCGGAATGTCGCGGTCGAAAAGCTGGTCCTGCAGCGTCTTCGTGCCGGTCGATACGATGACCTTGCCGCCCGCGAGGAGCGCCGGAACCAGATACGCAAAGGTTTTCCCGGTGCCGGTGCCCGCTTCGGCGACCAGCACGCCGTGCCCCGCGAGCGCTTCCGCCACCGAGCGCGCCATCTCCACCTGGAACGGCCGCGCGCGGAAATCCCTGACGACCCGGGACAGCGCCCCCCGTTGCGAAAATACCTCGTCAAGATCCAGCACGCCGGCAATGGTAGCGGGCGCGCCGCGCGTCCGCTACCCGCCGCAAGCCTGCTCAGCGCACTTCCTCGACCTTGATCAGCACGCGCCGGCTGTCGCGGGCCGCGCTGGACTCGCGTCCGAGCAGCACCGATTTCTGCGCACTCGTGTCGCGGCTCGCCCCTCCGATCTCGATCCATTCCCCGAGCCGTCCGGAAACCGTCGTCACCAGGCCCTGTACCTTCGCCCCGCCGTGGTCCCGTCCCGAAGGGGATTCGCGCTGCGCGCTGATGTCGAGCGTGACGCGGTCGCCGCTCACGCGCGGCCGGACGTAGATGCCGTCCGTGGCATCGCGGAACTGCGTGGTCTCGACGGTCCGCTCCACCACCCGTCCGCCCACTACCGACCGCTGCACCTGCCGTTCACGCACGGGCATCGACTGGCCGATTCGCACGAACGCTTCCCGCCCTTCCACGACCCGCACCGATTGCGTATTGCGGTCAGCCTGGCTCCCGCTGCCCTCGCGCACGTCCAGCCGCGCGCTGTCGTCGCCGTCGCGCAGCACGACGCTGCCACCGCCGCGGGGTTCGCGCCCGCCGGGGATGGTCACCCGCCCGTGGTCGCCGCCGACACTGCCCGAGATCTCGGCCGCGCTGGCGCTGCGGCCGGTCTCGGCTTCCTGCCGCACCGTGATGACGAGCTGCCGTGGCGCGGTGTCGAGACTGGCAAGGACTCTTTTGATCTCGTCCAGGTTCGCGGGTGACGTGCGCACGACGAGCTGTCCCTGGAAGCCGCTCAGGCTCCCCTCGCGCGCCAGCATGGGTTGAAGGATCGGGATGACTTCCGCCGCCGTGCGATGGCGGAGCGGAATGACTTCAAGCACCGTCTGCTGTGCCTGCGCGCCGGCGCCGGCGAACAGGGCGAGCAGTGTGGCGGCGAGCCATCGTCGAGTCCGAGATCTCGACCGGACGGGGGGACGGAATCGGTTCATGCGCGTTAGATTGCGCGAACCGCGGGAAGGTTACAGCGCATGCCTCGGACGCACCTTGACAAGCCTCCCATAATAACTGAGAATAATTCTCGTTATCATGAATTCGAAGCCGGCCTTACTGGCCTCCCATTCTATCTTCGTTCCTATGATCAAACAGTTAACGCATGCTTTCGTCACCGCGGTAACTACCATACCGTTATTGTGGGTTATCACGCCGACGTTGGCCCAGGAAAAGCAGGTCAATCTCTATTCCTCCCGCCATTATCAGACCGATGAGGCGCTCTACGGCGACTTCACCCGCCAGACCGGGATCCGGATCAACCGCATCGAGGGCACCGACGACGCGCTCCTCGAGCGGCTGAAGAACGAGGGGCGCAACAGCCCGGCGGACGTATTGATCACCGTGGACGTCGCGCGGCTGTGGCGGGCGCAGCAAATGAATCTCCTCCAGCCCGTGCAGTCGGCCGTGCTCGACCAGCGCATCCCGGCGCACCTGCGCGAGCCGGGCGGCCACTGGTTCGGCGTTTCCAAGCGCGCCCGCGTCATCGTCTACAACAAGAGCCTCATCGATCCCGCCACCGTCCAGAACTACGAGGACCTTGCGGCTCCGGGAACGAAGGGCAAGGTGTGCACGCGCTCGTTCAGCCATGTCTACAACCTATCGCTGATGTCGGCGCTGATCGACCACCTCGGCGACGAGAAGGCCCAGCAATGGGCCCGGGGCGTCAAGGCGAACCTCGCGCGCGATCCGAAGGGCGGCGACACCGACCAGATACTCTCCGTGGCCGCCGGGGAATGCCAGGTCGCGCTCAGCAACACCTACTACTACGTGCGGCTCGCCAACTCGAAGAAGCCGGAAGAGCGCGCCGCGGCCGATAAGGTCGGCGTGATCTTCCCCGACCAGAAGTCCTACGGCACTCATATCAACATTTCCGGCGGCGGCGTACTGCGGCACGCGCCGAACCGCGCCAATGCGATCCGCTTCCTGGAGTACCTCGCGGGTGACGAAGCCCAGTCGTATTTCGCCAACGGCAACAACGAATGGCCGGCGGTGCCCAGCGTGAAGCTCAAGAACCCGGCGCTCGCCCGGCTCGGCACGTTCAAGGAGGACCAGCTCAATGTCGGGCAGCTCGGACAGAACCAGCCGCTCGCCCAGAAGGCCTTCAACATCGTCGGGCTGAAATAGCGGTTCCGGCCGGCCCGCAGCCGTCGCATCGTGGGCAGATCCCTCGCTTCAGCGGGCGGCGGCTTCGGCGGCAGGCTGGCCCGGCACGAGGTCGGCGCCGGTGGCGCGCCAGGCGCGGGTAATATTGCGCGAGATCGCGATCAGCGGGATGACTCCGACCGCGACGATCGCCAGCGCCGCGGTGGAGGCCTCGGCGAGGCGCTCGTCATGCGCCAGAATGTAGACCTGCGTTGCGAGCGTGTCGAAGTTGAACGGCCGCATGACGAGCGTCGCGGGCAGCTCCTTCATTACTTCCACGAACACCAGCAGCGCGGCCGTGAACAGGCCGCGCGCCATGATCGGCACGTGGATGCGCGCGAGCGTTTCCACCGGGCCGCAGCCGAGGCTGCGCGCCGCGTCTTCCATGCTGGGTCGGACCTTCTCGAGCGAGGCGTCGACCGTCTGCAGCCCGATCGAGAAGAACCGGACCACGTAGGCCACGACGAGCGCTCCGACCCCCCCCGTCAGCAGCAGGCCGGTCGAGATACCGAAGCTCGCCTTCATCCAGGCATCGAGCAGGTTGTCGAGCTGCGCAAGTGGAATCAGCGTACCCACGGCGATCACCAGCCCCGGGACCGCGTAACCGAGTCCGGCAACGCGATTGAGGTTGATGCTGAACACGCCGGGATGCAGGCGCGCGTGGTACGCCATGAGCAGCGCCAGCACCACCAGCAGCGCGGCGGTCAGCGCGGCGAGCGTAACGCTGTTCGCCGCGAGCTGGAGGAAGCGCGGTCCGAACTGGGCATCGCCCTCGCCGATTGCCATCCGCAGGAGAAGCCCCGCCGGGAGCAGGAACCCGACGACGAACGGGACCGCGCACAGCGCGGTTGCAGCGGCGGCGCGCGCTCCCTGGAGTCGCACCCGCGACGGCGCGCGGGTGCGCTGGGAGGTTTCGTGGAAGCGCTTGCGGCCGCGGCTCATGCGCTCGAGCAGCAGCACCAAGGCGACGAAACCGAGCAGCGCTGCCGCGAGCTGCGCGGCGACCACGCGTTCCCCCATGGCAAACCAAGCCTGGTAGATGCCGGTCGTGAACGTGGGCACCCCGAAATAGGACACCGCCCCGAAATCGGCAATAGTCTCCATCAGCGCGAGCGCCGTTCCGGCGACGACGGCCGGTCGCGCGAGCGGAAATGCCACCCGGAGGAAGAGGGCGCTGTCGCCCAGGCCCAGCGTGCGGCCGGCTTCGAGCATGCTCGCCGATCGCTCGAGGAAAGCGCCCCGCGCCAGCAGATACACGTAGGGGTAGAGGACGAAGACGAACATTACGATTGCGCCCCCCAGCGAGCGCACGTCGGGAAACCAGTAATCGGCCTTCGTCCAGCCCGTCACCTCGCGCAGCCAGGTCTGCACCGGCCCGACGAACTGCAGCAGATCGGTATAGACGAACGCGATGACGTAAGCGGGCATTGCCAGCGGCAGGATGAGCGCCCACTCGTAGGTGCGCCGGCCGGGAAACTCGTGCATGGCCGTGAGCCAGGCGGCCCCCACGCCGACTGCGATCACCCCGGTCCCGACGCCGGCGAGCAGCCAGAACGTGTTCGCCGCGTACTCCGGCAGGACAGTCTGGGCGAGGTGCTGCCAGACTCCAGGCGTACCCTCGGCGAACACGTTGAAGAAAACGCTCACCACCGGAGCCGCGCACAGCGCCCCGATCAGCATCGCGACGGTTGTCAGTCGCCCGAAATGCACCGAATTCCCACAGTACCCTGCACGCACGCGCGTGGTGTGCGATCATTATACGTATGTCTTTGAATTTACGTGAATCCAGCAAAGGCGCGGCAGACGAGAGCTGTCTCGTCGATGATCCGCTGAGCCTGCCGCTGCTGGCGGTGCGGGAGCTACGCCATGCCTACGGTTCAAACGAGGTGATCCGCGGCCTGTCCCTTTCCCTTACCCGCGGGACCATCGGGTGCGTGCTCGGCGCAAGCGGTTGCGGCAAGACCACGGTGCTGCGCTGCATCGCGGGTTTCGAGCCGGTCCAGGCCGGCGAGATCTGGCTGAACGGCCAGCTCGTCAGCCGGCGCGGCGTGCGGACCCCGACCGAAGCGCGCCGCGTGGGCATGGTGTTCCAGGACTACGCGCTTTTTCCGCACCTCACCGTGGCGCAGAACGTCGCGTTCGGGCTGCGCGCGGGGGACCGCGCCGCGCGCGCGCGACGCGAGGATGAGGTGCTCGAAATCGTCCGGTTGAGCAGGCTGCGGGATAAGTATCCCGACGAGCTTTCCGGCGGGCAGCAGCAGCGCATCGCTCTGGCGCGCGCGCTGGCGCCGCGCCCCGACCTGCTGCTGCTCGACGAGCCGTTCTCCAACCTCGACGTGGAACTCCGCGCCCAGCTCTCCGTCGAGGTGCGGGAGATCCTCAAGCAGCAGAACACGACCGCGATACTCGTCACGCATGACCAGCACGAAGCGTTAAGCCTGGCCGACGAGATCGGCATCATGCACGACGGCGCGATCGAGCAATGGGACACGCCGTACCGCCTCTACCATGAGCCGGTGAACCGTTACGTCGCGGACTTCGTCGGACAGGGCGTCTTCCTGCCGGGAACGGTGCTGGCGGGGGCCCGAATCCGGCTCGAGCTCGGCGTATTCCAGGCTAAAACTTCGGGCTGGCCGCAAGGCACGGAGGTCGACGTCCTGCTGCGGCCGGACGACATCCTGCACGACGACGCGAGCCCGCTGCAGGCCAAGGTGCTGCACAAGGCGTTCCGCGGGGCGCAGTTCCTCTACACCCTGCAACTGCCCGCCGGCGGGCGCGTGATGTCGCTCGTGCCGAGCCACCACAACCACGCCATCGGGGAGCGCATCGGTATCCGCCTCGAGATCGACCACCTGGTCGCGTTCCGCCGCGAAGCCGCGCGGCCGTAGAGCCTACTGCCGAGACAGGCTCCGGTCTTCGGGCCGGAACTGCGCGCGCAGCTCCCGCGCCAGCTCGTGAACCGCGAGCGCGTAATTGACGCTGCGGTTGTAGCGCGTGATCACGTAGAAGTTGTGGAGCCCGAGCCAGTAGCTGGGCCCGGTTTCGGATTCCGCCGTGATCAGCGCGGCTGCGGGCTCTTCTCCGACCGGGGCCGCCGGCGACACGCCACGACGCATCAGCTCGCCGACGTTTAGCCGGGGCTTGATCCCCAGCTCGAGCAGCGCGGCCGCCCCTTCCCCATCCACGGCGGCCGGCACCGCGATCATCTGGCCCTCGCGCCAGCCGTGCGCCTTGTAGTAATTGGCGACGCTGCCGATGGCGTCCGCAACGCTTCCCAGGAGATCGCGCCGGCCGTCGCCGTCGAAATCCACCGCGTAGCGGCGGTAGCTGCTGGGCAGGAACTGCGGGATGCCGATCGCCCCGGCGTAGGACCCCTTCACGCGCAGCGCATCGAAGCGCGCCTCGCGCGCGAGCAGGAGATAGTGCTCGAGCTCGGAGCGGAAAAGCTGCGCGCGCGGCGGATAATTGAACGCGAGCATCGTCAGCGCCTCCAGCACGCCATAGCCGCCCGTGCGCCGGCCGTAGATCGACTCCACGCCGATGGTGGCGACGATGATCTCCTCGGGGACGCCGAACTCGCGGCGCGCGCGCGCCAGGGTGTCGGCGTGCTCCCGCCAGAACTTCAGCCCGCCGTTGATCCTCACGGCGTCCACGTAGCGGCTGCGGAACTGGAACCAGGGCAGCGCCGTGATGGGCGCCGTCATCGCGTTGATTACCGCCTGATTGGGCTCGACCTGGGAGAACATCCGGCGCAGCGCGTCGTCGCTGAACCGGTGCTTCCGCACCATTTCCTGGATGAAGGCTTCGACCTCGGGCGCAAGCTGCGCGGCGGCGGGTGCGGGCAGCGCCGCCGCAAGGAACATCACCGCCAACGAGACGCAAGCTAGCCGCTGCCGGAAGAAAAATCTGGCGGAGAGAGTGGGATTCGAACCCACGATACGCTTGCGCGTATACCGGTTTTCGAGACCGGCCCGTTCAACCGCTCCGGCATCTCTCCGCGGCCGGAACCGGATACGGCTCCAGAGCGAAGGCGCGATTCTATCAACGCGCACCGGGCCCGCCTAGCTTGCCTTGAGGGCGGTCGCGCCGCCCATGTACGGCCGCAGCGCTTCCGGTATCGAGACGCTGCCGTCGGCGTTCTGGTAATTTTCGAGCACGGCAACGAGCGTGCGCCCGACCGCGAGCCCCGAGCCGTTGAGCGTGTGCACGAACTCGGTCTTCCCTTTCTCGTTGCGGAAGCGCGCCTGCATGCGCCGCGCCTGGAACGCCTCGAAGTTGCTGCACGAGGAGATCTCGCGGTAGGCCTGCTGCCCCGGCAGCCAGACCTCGAGGTCGTAGGTCTTGGCCGCGGCGAAGCCCATGTCGGCGGTGCACAGCGTCACCACGCGGTACGGCAGATCGAGGAGCTTCAACACCGCTTCGGCGTGCCCGGTGAGCTCCTCCAGGCATTGATACGAATCCTGCGGCTGCACGATCTGCACCAGCTCGACCTTGTCGAATTGATGATTACGGATCATGCCGCGCGTGTCCTTGCCATAGGAGCCCGCTTCGCGCCGGAAGCAGGGCGTGTGACAGACGAACCTCAACGGCAGTTCCGCAGCCGGCAGGATGCGTTCCCGCACCATGTTGGTAACCGGCACCTCCGCCGTCGGGATCAGGTAGAAGCTGTCAGCCTCGATGTAGAACAGGTCCTCGTGGAACTTGGGCAGCTGTCCGGTGCCGCGCATGCTGTCCGGCGACACCAGGTACGGCGCATAGATCTCTGCGTAGCCGTGCTCGCGGGTGTGGAGATCCAGCATGAACTGGGTGAGCGCCCGGTGCAGGCGCGCCACCTGCCCCTTCATCACCACGAAGCGGGCGCCGCTGATGCGGGCCGCCGCGTCGAAATCGAGGCCCAATGGTCCGCCGACATCCACGTGGTCTTTCACGGGAAAATCGAAAGCGCGCGGCATGCCGACCTTGCGCACCTCCGGGTTGTCCGCCGAGGACTTTCCGGCGGGCACGCTCGTGTGCGGCACATTTGGGACGCCGAGCAGAAAATCGATCAGCCGGAACTGGAGCGACTCGAGCTCCCGCTCCAGCGCCTTCAGGCGGTCCGCCTGCGCGTTGACCTCCGCCATCAGCGGGGCTGCGTCCTCGCCTCTCGATTTCAGCTGGCCAACCTGTTTCGAGAGCTGGTTGCGCTTCGCCTGGAGCTCCTGCGTCTCGGTCTGCACCGCCTTGCGGCCTGCTTCCAGCTTCTCGAACTCGGCAACGGGAAGCGCGTAGCCGCGGTCCGCGAGCCGTTTCGCGACCGCCTGCAGGTCACCGCGCAGCAGTTGTACGTCGAGCATCCGGTTTCCGATCCTTCAAGGCACGCTGAAGCGCCGACCGCGCATTATCGCAGAACGCGAATCAGCGTTTCCGTGTCCTGGCATCCGCGTCGAGCTTGCGCAATCGCTCGAGGTGCTCGCGGATTCGCGCCTCCAGCCCGCGTTCGGTCGGGCGATAGAACTCGGGCGCCTTCATCCCCTCCGGAAAATAGCTCTCGCCCGCCGCATATGCATCCTGCTCGTCGTGCGCGTAACGGTAGTCCCGGCCGTAGCCCAGCGCCTTCATCAGACTTGTCGGAGCATTGCGCAGGTGCTCCGGCACCGGGCGCGACGCGTCATTGCGCACCAGCTCCTGCGCCGCTCCGAAGGCCACATAGGCCGCATTGCTCTTCGGCGCGACCGCCATGTACAAAGCCGCCTCCGCCAGCGCCAGTTCCCCTTCCGGCGAGCCCAGCCGCTCGTAGGTCTCGCAGGCGTCGAGCGCCACGCGCAGCGCGCGCGGATCAGCGAGGCCGATGTCCTCGACCGCCATCCGCACGAGCCGCCGGCCGATGTAGAGCGGATCGGCGCCTCCGTCGAGCATGCGGGTCAACCAGTAGAGCGCCGCGTCGGGCGCCGAGCCGCGCACCGACTTGTGCAGGGCCGAGATCTGGTCGTAGAACTGGTCGCCGCCCTTGTCGAACCGGCGCAGCCGCTGGGCCAGCGTTTCGCGCACGAAGGTCTCGTCGACCTCGCCGCGCCCCGCCTCCTCCGCCGCGATGCCGATCTGCTCGAGCATGTTGTAGAGCCGCCGCGCATCGCCGTCGGCCGTGGCCAGCAGCAAATCCCGCGATCCGGCGGAAAACCGCAGGCCTCCCAGCGCGGCGCTTCGCGCCCGCTCGAACAGCCGGGCGAGCTCCTCCGCGGAGAGCGGCTGCAGGACATAGACAGCGGCCCGCGACAGCAGCGCGCTGATGACCTCGAACGACGGGTTCTCCGTGGTGGCGCCGATGAAGGTCAGCAATCCCCGCTCCACATGCGGCAGGAACGCGTCCTGTTGCGCCTTGTTGAAGCGATGCACCTCGTCGACGAATAGGATGGTGCGGCGGCCGGATTGCTGCAGCGTGAGCTCGGCGCGGGCAACGGCGTCGCGGATGTCCCTGACTCCCGCAAGCACGGCTGAGACCGCGATGAACTCCGCATCGAACGCCTTTGCCATCAGGCGCGCGAGCGTGGTCTTGCCGACGCCCGGAGGCCCCCACAGAATCAGCGAATGGGGCTTGCCGGACTCGAACGCGAGCCGCAGCGGCTTGCCCGGACCCAGCAGATGGTCCTGGCCCACGAATTCCTCGAGCGTGCGGGGCCGCAGCCGGTCGGCGAGCGGGGCCTGCGGTTCCTGCTGCGCAAACAAGGAACCTGTGTCAGGGTTGCTCACGGGTACGATGCGGGAGAAAGCGGTTTCCTATTCACTGATGACGTCCGCACCCTTGGGCGGCGTGAAGCGGAATGCCTCCGGCGCGAGCTTCGCGTTGCGCTCGATGGTCGAGAACTTGATCACCGTGATCTGCCCGAACTGGTCGCGCAGCTCCATCACCTCGAGCCCCGATTTGCCGAACCCGAGGTTGATGCGCTCGAACGCCGTGTCGCGCGCTCGCGGCACCGCCTCGAGCCAGTCGAGCCCGTCGCGGCTCGCCATGCCGCGGAGCACGTAATCCTTTTCGATTTCGTTGCTGCCGGCGAGCAGCGCCGCGGGGCTCGAGCCGATCGCCCGGTCGACGCGGCGCACGGTCACCTGGTTGAGATCCTTGTCGTAGAGCCACACCCGCGAGCCGTCGCCGACGATCACCTGCTCGTAGGGCCTGTCGTACTCCCAGCGGAACCGGCCCGGCCGCGCGAACTGCATGGTGCCGGTCACCTGCTGCAGCGTCTTCAGGTTGGCGTCCAGCACGATCTGCGCGAAGTTCGCGCGCGCGGTCGTCGTCTCGCGCAGCAGGCTCTTCAACTCATCGACGGTGGCAGCGCCGAGCGCCGCGCCGGGCGCGAGCAGCAGGAGCAGCAGTGCGCGGCAGGCCATCAGTATTTCTTGACGCGATCGATTCTGAAGATGTATCCGGACCGCAGTCTCACCGCCGTGGTGTACGGGTTGGCCACCGTGGGGAAGTAGTAGTAGGTCCGATCATATTCGACCAGATTGTCCAACGCCTCGTAGTCGGGCCGGCCGGCGCGGACCAGCAGCTCGCCTTCGGTCATCCCGCGCTGCAGGCGGATATAGACGTCGAAATCCATGCCGCGCACCGACGGCAGCGACGGCGTCGGCACCTGAGGAACCATGACGAACTGCGGCTGCTGCACGCCCTGGGCTGGCCACTGCTGCACCAGCCCCGGCCTCGGATCGGACGGAAATGCGCTCTCGATGGTGCCTCCGGGGCGGGTATCGACCGGCCGCGAACGCAGATCCGCCGGCGGCTTTTCGCCGTAATTGACCACGCCGCGTTCGTCCACCCAGCGATAGGCTTCGGCCGCAGCGCAGACGCCCGCCGCCAGGGCCATCAGCACGGCGATCAGCAATCTCATGGTCGGGAGTCCGGCGGAGACAATGCACACTCAGACAGCACCGCGCTGCGCGAATTCAATGCCGGCGCTAGCGCTCTTCCGATGCCGACGCCGGCGCCAGCACGTCGCGGTTGCCGTTCGACTGCATCGCCGAAACCAGCCCCGACCGCTCCATCTGCTCGATCAGGCGCGCCGCCCGGTTGTAGCCGATCCGCAGGTGGCGCTGCACCAGCGAAATCGACGCGCGCCGGGTCTTCAGCACGATCGCGACAGCCTGGTCGTAGAGGGGATCGGATTCCCCGTCCGGCGCATCGAGGACGCCGTCCTCCGACTCCTCGGTCTCCGGTCCCTCCAGCACGCTCTGCAGGTACTGCGGCTGCGCGAGCTTCTTCAGGTAGTCCACTACCTTGTGCACCTCGTGGTCGGCGACGAACGCGCCGTGGACGCGCTGCGGGTAGCCGCTGCCGGGCGGCAGGAACAGCATGTCGCCCTGCCCGAGCAGCGCTTCCGCCCCCATCTGGTCGAGGATGGTGCGCGAGTCCACGCGCGCCGACACCTGGAAGGCGATGCGCGATGGAATGTTGGCCTTGATGAGGCCGGTGATTACGTCCACCGAGGGCCGCTGCGTGCACAGCAGCAGGTGGATGCCGGCCGCGCGCGCCTTCTGCGCGAGCCGCGCGACCAGCTCCTCCAGCTTCCTGCCGACCACCATCATGAGATCGGCCAGCTCGTCGATGACCACGACGATGAGCGACACTTCACGCAGCGGCAGCGCCGTTGCCGGATCGTCCGCCAGCGGATCCAGGATCGGCTGCTTGGCCTTCGCCGCCTCGCGCACCTTCTGATTCAGGCCCCCCATGTTGCGCACGCCGAGCGCGTTCATCAGCTTGTAGCGGCGATCCATCTCGGCGACGCACCAGTTGAGCGCGTTCGCGGCCTGGCGCATGTCGGTCACGACCGGCGCCAGCAGATGCGGAATGCCCTCGTACACCGACAACTCGAGCATCTTCGGATCGATCAGGATCAACCGCACCTGGGAAGGCGGGGACTTGTAGACCAGGGAGAGCAGCATGGCATTGATCCCCACCGACTTGCCCGAGCCGGTGGTGCCGGCGATCAGCAGGTGCGGCATGCGCTGCAGGTCGGCGACCATCGGGTTGCCGCCGATGTCCTTGCCCAGGGCGAGCGTCAGCGGCGAGGAGACGCTGGCGTAAACCTCTGAGCTCAGGATTTCCGACAGCCGGACGATCTGGCGCGTGGGATTGGGGATCTCGAGCCCCATCAGGCTCTTGCCCGGTATGGTCTCGATGACGCGGATGCTGACCACCGACAGCGCGCGCGCGAGGTCCTTCACGAGATTGATGATCTGGGCTCCCTTGACGCCGACGGCGGGCTCGATCTCGAAGCGGGTAATGACCGGCCCGGGATAGGCCGCGACGACCTTGACCTCGACCCCGAAGTCGAGGAGCTTCTTCTCGATCAGGCGCGAGGTGAACTCGAGCGTTTCCGCGCCCAGCACCTCGAGTTTCCTCTCCGGCTCGTCGAGGAGATTGAGCGGGGGCAGCAGAGAATCGGGCAGATTCTCGAACAGCGGCACCTGCTTCTCACGCTCGACGCGGGCCGACTTGGGGATCTGGACGGCGGGCGGCTCGATCCGTATCGGCTCGTGGATCTCCAGCTTCCTCTTGCTGACCTCGACGACCTCCTCGCGCTCGATGGTCGCCTGCGCGCCGGCGCGCCGGTCCTCGCGCTCCTGCCACTTGCGCATCAGCAGCGCGCAGGCCGTCTCCACCCATCCCCCGACGCGCTCGATCACCGTCAGCCATGACACGCCGGTAAAGAGGCTCAGCCCGGCGGCAAGCAGCACCAGAAGGATGAGCGTCGCGCCCGTGAAGCCCAGCGCCTGCGCCAGCGATCCGCCGAAAATCGCGCCGAGCACTCCGCCGGGAGCCTGCGGGAGCACGGCCTTCAAACTGTAGAGGCGTATCGCCTCCAGGCCACTGCTCGCCGCAATCACGACGGCAAATCCGATGGCGGCAAGGGCGTAGGAGCGCCGGTCTCTGGTGGTGTCGCCTTCGATTCGACGGAACCCCCACCACACGGCCGCTCCCCCGAATATCACCCACCAATACGCCGACAGCCCGAACAGCAGCAGCATCGCGTCCGCGAGCCACGCTCCCACGCGGCCGCCGGCGTTGCGTATCGGGCCGATCTCGCCCACGGCGTGCGACCAGCCGGGATCTGCCCGGTCATAGGTGTAGAGGGTAAGCGCGACGTAGAGGGCGAGACCCAGCAGTGCCAGCCACCGGAACTCGCGGATCAGCGCGGCAAGCTTGGGCGGCAGCGGATTGCGGGCCGCGCGCGCCGGATTGTTTTCGCTCAACAACATCAAGTTGGCCGTTTAAGGTTTTGATTGTACATCGAAAGGACCAGCTGCATGCAGTTGCCCCGCAGCGCGGCGCCGAGGCAACGCCACTGCCGCCACGCCGGTACGAAGCAAACCCCGCTCAAGGCGGGGTCTGACAGCACAAAAGAGCGGCGCGACTCGCGCACGACGCTGCCCTCTTCCCGGGTGCAAACGGCAGCCCCCGCAGCCGCGGGGCGTCGTGCCTCAGTTATGGGGATTGGGGGGGCGTTCGGCCTGGTGGCGGGCGGACGCCCGCTTCTGCATGGACTGCTTGTCGAGGATATGGATGCGGCGCTTCTCCGCGCGGATCAGCCCCTTGCGGTGCAGATCCTTGACGACGCGGCTCACCATCTCGCGCGACGCACCGATCATCCGCGCGATCTCCTGCTTCGGCGGAGCGTGCTCCACCACCCATTTTCCTTCCACGTTCTGCGCCATCTCGATCAGGAGCCGCGCGACGCGCCCGTAGACGTCGATCAGCGCGAGGCTCTCGATCTTGCGGTCCGCGTCGCGCAGGCGCCTGACGAGGTTGCGGATGATCAGCATCGCGAGCTCGAAGTTGTCCTTGAGCATGGTGGTGAATCCCGCCTTCGACAGGCGCAGCGTCTCGGAGGCCTCGAGCGTCTCGACGCTCGCCGAGCGCGGCAGATCGTCCAGCAGGCCCATCTCGCCGAAGAACTCGTGCGCGCCCATGACCGACAGGATCACCTCGTGCCCTTCCTCGTCCGGAATGAGCACCTTCACCCGGCCCGACAGGATGATGTAGAGCGCGTCGGTTTCCTCGCCGGCCCGCAGGATGAAGGAGCCGCGCGGATAGCTGCGGTGCTGCACGGCGGTGAGCACCTGGCTCAATTGCGCGTCGCTGAACGCGGAAAACAGCGGAACGCTCTTGAGGATCTGAGGATTCAACGCAAACTGTGCTGCCATGTGTCCCCACCCCACGTTCTTGTTTTGAATCGCTGCGCCGGCGCGGTGCCACGCGCAAGGCTATAGTCTGCCAGATCAAGCGTCTGGCGTCACTCCGGGCCCGCGCGGGATGAACCGGGACGCAGCGGACCGGATGCGCCGCGCTTGCGCCTCGACACCGCCGCGAGGCCGCTGCTACAGTGTTGCTTTTCTGCGGTTAATCCCCATATACCGGCATCATGGCGCAATCCCCCAGGCACGCGTCCGTCCTCGTACTCGGCTCCGGGCCCGCGGGCTACACGGCGGCCGTCTACGCCGCGCGCGCGAACCTCAAGCCCGTGCTGATCACCGGGCTCGCGCAAGGCGGCCAGCTCACGACCACCACCGACGTCGACAACTGGCCCGCCGATGCCGCCGGGGTGCAGGGACCGGAGCTGATGGAGCGCTTCCTCAAGCATGCCGAGCGCTTCGGCACGGAGATCGTCTTCGACCACATCCACACCGCCCGGCTGAAGGAGCGGCCCCTCACCCTCATCGGGGACCACGGCATCTACACCTGCGACGCGCTGATCATCGCGACCGGCGCCTCGGCGATGTACCTCGGGCTGCCATCGGAGACGAAGTTCATGGGACGCGGGGTGTCGGGTTGCGCGACCTGCGACGGGTTCTTCTACAAGGGCGAGGCGGTCGCGGTCGTGGGCGGCGGCAACACCGCGGTCGAGGAGGCGCTCTACCTGTCCAACATCGCGAGCCACGTGACGGTGGTGCATCGACGCGACAAGTTCCGCGCCGAAGCGATACTCGTCGACAAGCTCAAGGAGAAAGTCGCGGCGGGAAGATCGGACATCCTGTGGGACCACGTCCTCGAAGAAATCACCGGCGACGACTCCGGCGTCACCGGCATGCGCGTCAAGAACGTGAAGACCCACGCGACCACGGAAAAGCCGCTGAAGGGTGTTTTCATCGCCATCGGCCACCGCCCGAATACCGAGATCTTCGCGGGGCAGCTCGACATGAAAAACGGCTACATCATCAGCAAGGCGGGCCTGGATGGAAACGCCACGGCGACCAGCGTGCCGGGCGTATTTGCGGCGGGCGACGTGCAGGACCACATCTACCGCCAGGCCGTCACCAGCGCCGGCAGCGGCTGCATGGCCGCGCTCGACGCGCAGAAGTACCTGGAGAGCCGCGGCCTGATCTGAGGCGCCGCGTGCCAGCAGAGAGCGCAACATGAGAAAGCCGCGCAAGGCGGTCCCCACCCCCGACGAGGTGGAGCTCTTCCGCGCGTCGGTGTCTGACGCGACGCCGCTGCCCGGTCACGGGCGAGTGCGACACGACGTCCCGCCCCCCGAACCGGTCCCCGCTCAGCGGCTGCGCGATGACCGCCAGACGCTGGAGGAGAGCCTCGGCCCCCAGGATCCATGGGACGCCGGAATCGAGACCGGCGAGGAGCTCTCCTACCTGCGCAGCGGCGTCGGAGCCCAGGTTCTCGGGAAACTGCGCCGCGGCCACTGGGTCATCCAGGACGAGCTGGACCTTCACGGCCTCAGGGTCGAGGAGGCGCACGAGCTGCTGGCGGGCTTTCTCAATCAATGCATCCGCCGCGGGCTGCGCTGCGTGCGGATCGTGCACGGCAAGGGGCTGCGCTCGAAGAATCGCGAGCCGGTGCTCAAGCGCAAGGTGGCCGGGTGGCTGATGCGGCGGGAGGAAATCCTGGCGTACTGCCAGGCGCGCCAGGCCGACGGCGGCGGCGGCGCGGTGGTCGTTCTACTCAAAGGCAGAAGTCAGAACTCAGGAGGATGATCTGAGAGTTTCTTTGCACTTCTGCCTTCTGCCTTCATCCTTCAGATTGCCGCTTCGTCGGTTTCGCCGGTGCGGATGCGGATCACCTGCTCGACGCTCGAGACGAAGATCTTGCCGTCGCCGATCTTGCCGGTGCGCGCGGCCTTGATGATGGCGTCGATCGCGCCCTCGAGCAGCTTGTTCGGAACCACCACCTCGACCTTGACCTTGGGCAGGAAATCGACGACGTACTCGGCGCCGCGATAGAGCTCGGTGTGCCCCTTCTGCCGGCCGAATCCCTTCACTTCCGTCACCGTGAGGCCGCTCACGCCGATCTCGGACAGCGCCTCGCGCACTTCGTCGAGCTTGAACGGCTTGAAGATCGCTTCGATTTTTTTCATGGGGCCCCTCCCCTGTCCGCTCCCGTGCGTGCCCGTAAGGATAGCACAGGCGCCCATCGAGTCGCGGCTGAAAGCGCCGCTGTCCATTTCCCCTCTCCGCTCGGGAGAGGGGGAAGGGGTGAGGGGTGAGGGGTGAGGGGTGAGGGGTGAGGGGTCGTTATCCGAAACGGTGCCGGAACTTGTTGGTGATCGGGAAGCGCCAGTCCTTGCCGAACCCGCGCGGCGTAATGCGGATGCCGATGGGGGCTTGCCGCCGCTTGTATTCGCTGGTGCGCACCATCCGCACCACCCGCTCGACGTCGGCACGACCGAATCCCTTGCCGATGATTTCCAGCGGGCTCAAATCGTCCTCCACATAGGCTTCCATGATCGCGTCGAGCACGGGATACGGCGGCAGCGTGTCCTGGTCGGTCTGGTTCGCGCGCAGCTCGGCCGAGGGCGCGCGCTCGATCACGCGCTGGGGTATTACCCCCCCGAGCCCGTTGCGGTAATTTGCGAGCCGGTAGACCATCTGCTTGCTGATGTCCTTCAGGACGCCGAAGCCGCCGGCCATGTCGCCATAGAGCGTCGCGTAGCCGGTGCCCAACTCGCTCTTGTTGCCGGTCGTCAGCACGATTGCCCCGCTCTTGTTCGATAGCGCCATCAGCAGCGTCCCGCGGATGCGCGACTGGATGTTCTCCTCGGTCGCGTCTTCCGCCAGCCCCTTGAACTCGGCGGCAAGCGATTTGAGAAAGGCGTCGAAGACCGGCCGGATCGGGATTTCCGTGTAGCGCACGCCGAGCGCCGCGGCCTCCGCGCGCGCGTCCTCCAGGCTCATGGAAGCCGTGTACTGGGAGGGCATCATGACGGCCCGCACCCGATCCGCGCCCAGCGCGTCCACCGCCACCGCGAGCGTGAGCGCCGAATCGATGCCGCCGGAGAGCCCGAGCAGGACACCGGGGAATCCGTTCTTGTTGACGTAATCGCGCACGCCGAGCTGCAGCGCCCGGTAGATCTCGGCCTCGGTCGAGAGCGGGGCGGCAATGGCGCCGGGCTGCGGCTCGCCGTCGGTCAGCGTGACGACACCGAGCGCCTCGTCGAAAGACGGCAGCTGGTGCGTCACGGTCCCGCTGCGGCTCAACACGAAGGAACCGCCGTCGAACACCAGCTCGTCCTGTCCGCCGACCAGATTGACGTAGACCAGGGCGAGGCCCGTCTCCGTGACCCGCTCGCGCATCACCTCCTGGCGCACCCGCTGCTTGCCCACGTGGTAGGGCGACGCGTTCAGCACCAGCAGCACGGTGGCCCCCGCCTCCCGTGCCGCCCGCGGCGCGTCCGCTTGCCACGAATCGGCGCAGATGTTGATGCCGATGCGGTCCTCCGGCGGGCGCCCGCGCGCGGTCATCAAGCCCTCGGCGCCCCATGCGTCCTCGCAGATGTTGACGCCGAAATTGACGCCGTTTATCGAGTGCACGCACGGCCGCGCGCCCGGGTCGAAATAGCGCTCCTCGTCGAACACCGTGTAGTTGGGCAGCCGCTGCTTGTCGTAGGTGCCGACGATCCTGCCGTCCTGGATCACCGAAGCCGAGTTGTAGCACTTGCCGTCGGCCACCCGCGGATGGCCGACGACGAGAGTAATGTCGCGCACCCGCCCCGCGAGCTCACCCACCGCGTGCTGGCAGGCCTCGAGAAAGTCGGCGCGCAGCAGTAGATCCTCCGGGGGATAGCCGCACAGCGCCAGTTCCGGCGTGACCACGAGGTTCGCGCCCTCGGCGCGCGCGCGCCGGACAAAATCGGCGATGCGGGCGATGTTTCCCGCGAGGTCGCCGACCGTCGCGTTCATCTGCGCAATCGCAATTTTCATCACCCTAATATATCATCGCGCGAACCCCCAACGGTGAGCGGATTTGCCGCTCGCTGCTCATCGATGCATTCCGTAGAAGTCGTCGACTCCCTTGCCCGGGTCCCGGCCGCAGACTGGAATCGCCTTGCCGGCGGCGATCCGTTCCTGAGCCATGAGTTTCTTTCGGCGCTGCACGAGACCGGCTGCGCCAGCAGCGCAACGGGCTGGGCGCCGCAGTACCTGCTCCTCAGGTCCGGAGCGGCGCTCACCGGCGCCATGCCCCTCTACCTAAAGGCCCATTCCTACGGGGAATACGTGTTCGATTGGGCGTGGGCCGACGCCTATCACCGCCACGGGTTCGCCTACTATCCGAAGCTCCTTTGCGCGATCCCGTTCACGCCCGTCACCGGCGCGCGGCTGCTCGCCGCGTCGGAGGCTGACCGCGACCGGCTGATCGGCGCCGCGCTCGGGCTTGCCGCAAAGCTCGGCGCATCGTCGCTGCATTGCCTGTTTCCGACGCGGACCGAAGCCGAGCGCATGGTTGCGCACGGAATGATGCCGCGCACGACCGTGCAGTTTCACTGGGGGAACCGGGACTATGCCAGCTTCGAGGCGTTTCTCGGGGAATTCAGCCACGACAAGCGCAAGAAGGTAAAGCAGGAGCGCCGCAAGACGGCCGCCGCCGGCATCCGGTTCAAGTGGCTCGAGGGCGACGAAATCCGCGAGCGCGACTGGGCGTTCTTCCACCGCTGCTACCGGCAGACCTACCGCGAGCACCGCTCCACGCCCTATCTCAACCTCGAATTCTTCTGCCGCATCGGGGCCGCGCTGCCCCGGCACCTCGTCCTCATCGTCGCCGAACGCGACAACGCCCCGATCGCCGCGTCGCTCAACGTTCGCCACTCGAATCGGTTGTGCGGCCGCTATTGGGGGGCGTTGCAGCACCATCCCGCGCTGCATTTCGAGACTTGCTACTACCAGGGCATCGAATACTGCATCGCGCGCGGAATCGCGACCTTCGAAGGCGGCTCGCGCGGGGAGCACAAGCTCGCGCGCGGGCTGATGCCGGTCGAGACCCTCTCGGCGCACTGGCTCGCCCATCCGGAGTTCGCCGCGGCGGTCGAGCAGTTTCTGGCACGCGAGGCGCGCGGAACAGAGCGCTATGTCGACGAGCTCGCCGACCGCAGTCCCTTCAAGCGTGAAATGAACCCCCCTCCGGCCTGAGCGGGGGGAATGAAGAATCACCGCTGCGGGCGGCGAAAGCGCGAGAAGAACCGCCACATCTCGGAATTGGCGTCGATCACCGTCGTGCCGGGGCCGAGCAGCCACGTAAGGTAATCCTGCACGCCGCCCGGCCACACGTGCCCGGCACCGGTCAGCTTCCACAGTACGACCTCGGTTCCGTCGCGGCATGGAGCATAGCGCTGGCGGGTAGCGGTGTGGGCAGCATCGGCTGCGCCGGGCCGGCCACGCAGCGGGTCTCCCACCTGCGGTTGCGCGGGGCAACCGTTGCGCGCAATCCACTTCTCGAGCATGGCGTTTACCGGAGCGTGGAACACCCGCGTATTGGTAAAGGGAAATGCCGGGCCGAGCCCGCCGTCGTAGAGTGCGCGCTCGTCATCCACGCTGTGGATGTGCATCACGGGAACCGGCAACGCGGGCTCGAACCTGCTCAGCGTCATGGCGCCGGCTACGCCCGCCACCGCCGCGATCCGTTGCGCCGCTTCGGCCGCAAGGCGGTAGGCCATCATCGAGCCGTTCGAGAGTCCGGTCGCGTAAATCCGCTCCGGGTCGAGTGCGACGCGCCCGGCGAGATCGTCGAGCAGCGCAAGCGCGAAGCCCACGTCGTCCACCCGGCTCGCGGCCGCCAGGCCGCAGCAGGCGCCGGCATTCCAGGTGAGCAGCCGGCCGCCGATGCCGCCGGTGCCGTTGGGATAGACCGCGACGAAGCCCTCGCGATCCGCGGTTGCGTCCATGCGCGAGTACAGCTTCTGGACCTGCGCATGTGCGCCGCCACCATGGAAATTCACGACCGCCGGCAGCGGCTTGCCGTTGCGGGCCTGCGGCGGCACGTGCACGATGTAGCTGCGGTGCAGCTGCCCGTGGATCAGCGTGAACTCGTGGTCCCCTGGCGCGAGCGTCCCGGCGCACGCGCCGGCCGCTCCAACGAGCAAGCCGATGGCGAGAGCAAGCCCGGAGCGGATCACGCCTTCAGTTGAGCTGGATGCGCTCGCCCCACGGCACCCTGCCCCTGCCCTTCACCAGCCAGATCACTGGGAATGCGGGCGCCTCGCGCGGGAACTCGCCCTCGGCGTCGGTGAAATAGAGCAGAAGGTCCGGCCGCCGCGGCCTGGCCGCGATCCAGTCGAACACGGGCGCGAAACGGGTGCCGCCTCCGCCGCCGATCGCAGCCGGCAGCGCGATGGGCTCCCAGTGCTGGAATTCCCACGGCCCGCGGGGATCGAGACGCTCGTCACAGGCGTGCAGCGTGACGCGGGCGCGGATCTGCCCCTTCATCGCGTCGACTTCCGAAACGAACTGCGCCATCTCCTCCGCGCCGATCGACCCGCTCGTGTCGAGCACCACGCACAGCTCCACTTCGCCGCTCGCAAGGCGCGGCAGCAGCGCATCGCCTTCGCGCCGCGGCGGCCGCTGAAAGCTGTAATCGTCCCGCGCCGTGCTCACGAGGTAGCGCGCCAGCAGCATGCGCCACGGCAGTTGCGGCTGGACCATCCCGTCGACCCGCCGCAGCCAGGATTCGCCGAGGCGCCCCGCGCGCCGCGCCTGCTGGGCGGCGGAGACGGTGCGGCTCTGCCAGCGCCGCGCCAGTTCCGCGCGCTCGTTGAGCCCCACGTCGGGCGCCGGCAGGACAGCGCGTCCGGAATCGAGCGGGCGCTCAGTTCCGTCCGCGCCCGGCGCGCGCGGATGTGAATCCGCTTCGTGGCCATCGAACAGGTGGCGATCGAGCGTGCTTTCCACCGGCTCGGGCGGGATCAGCGGATAGATCTCCTCCGCCGACAGCCCCCGGAAATCGGCATTGGCGAGCGCGCCTTGCGGCGGCCGCATGCCCTCCTCCACCAGCAGCAGATTGACGGCATGGTCGCACGCGACGTCCCAGCGCCGGCGCACGCGGTGGGCGCGGCGGGCGAAGTGTCCCAGCGCGCAGTGCATCGCTTCATGCGCGAGCACGAACTGGACCTCGGCCAGCGTCAGGGCCGCGATGTAGACGGGGTTGTAATAGATAGCGCGCGCATCGGTGGCCACGGTCTCGCACCGTCCCGCCGCAACCGGGACGAGCGGGAGATGCATGACGAGCGCGCCGATGAACGGGCGCTCCAGGATCAGGCGGGTGCGCGCCGCTCCGAGCTTGGTCGCGATGTCGGGGATTTCGCTCAATGCGTCCGCGCGAGGTCAGAGTCTCTAACACGATGAAACGCGCGATGCGCTGCCACGATTTTGGCTCAGGGCGCGAAGCAAGGCCCGCCGCTTAGACCGACTAAGCAAGGGACTTGCGACAAAGCCATGGGCCAAAACTCGTGCCAGCCCATAAGGGGTTGCAGCCAGAACCGGCGCTGACTTTGTCGCTCGGCTTGCCAATATCGACATATTGGCTGCACCTCGCTTCGCGTCATCACCAATTCTGGCAGCAACGCACGCGTGTTTCATCGTGTTAGAGACTCTAGGTCGTAGAGCATGAGATCGGTGATGCTGGCCGCCCATTCGGAGAATTCCGGCACCGCGATGAGCGGCCTGCCGATCGAGCGGTGGAGGTCCGTCACCAGCATCACGCCCATCTCGCGCTGCGGAAAGCACTTCGCGTACCTCAGGATGTGGCCGTGCACCACCGCCGCATGCGGCATGTCGCGCACCTGGACCGCGCGCCGCACCAGCGCCGCCGCGACGCCGTACTGAAGGTCGATGCCGCGCGGCACCAGCGCGCTCTCGCCGCGCGTGATGGCGTCGATATCCGGCAGCTCGTCCATGTTGTCGAGAAATGCCTTGAACTCGACTCCGGCAGCCGGACCGACGCATGCCTGCAGCGCGTCGAGCAGCAGTTCCGGGCTGTCGTCGAACTTGACGAGCGCCCGGTGCGCGTACTCCCACGAGCGCGGGCTGGGAAACGCCACGGGATTGCGCGCCAGGTCGAAATCGAACAGGAGATCGGGCCGGAAGCGCAGGAAGGCGATCACGCGGGCATCGATCGCGGCGGCGTGCGCCCACGCCACCCAGTCGTCGAGGTGGGGCTCGATTTCGAAGTGGGTGAAGCGGTTGGCGAGCGGCGTGGGCATGACGTAGGTCACCCCGCGGTCGCCGTAGCGGTTGCCCGCGGCGAAGATCACCCAGCCGTCCGGGGCGCGGTATTCGCCCAGGCGGCGGTCGAGGATCAGCTGATAGGCCGCCGCGGTGACGGTCGGCGGCGCGGACGTGATTTCATCCAGAAACAGGATTCCGCCCGGCCCGTGCCGCGCCGCGTCCGGCAGCAGCGCCGGCACCGACCATTCGACGCGGTCGCCCGCGCGGAACGGTATGCCGCGCAGATCGGTGGGCTCCATCTGCGAGAGCCGGACATCGATCAGGGGCACGCCGTGCTTGCGGGCGATCTGCGCGATGATCTGCGACTTGCCGACCCCCGGCGCGCCCCACAGCATGACCGGGGTGTGCGCCGCAGCGGCGGTGCTGGCGAACTCCCGCTCGAGGATCTGGAAGATGTGCGACGGGCGCATCGCTTTTCATCATAGCACCAGGTTACGCCGTAGTATTATCGTCCGTGCCAGAGGAGCAAGACCGTTCCGAATGAAATTCTGCAGCAATTGCGGCGCGCCGCTCACGCTCAAGGTTCCCACCGGCGACACGCTCCCGCGCCACGTGTGCGACGCCTGCAGCACCGTCCATTACCAGAACCCGCGCATGGTGGTGGGCTGCATCGCCGAGTGGGAGGATCGCATCCTGCTGTGCCGGCGCGGCATCGAGCCGCGCCGCGGCCTGTGGACGGTGCCGGCCGGCTACATGGAAAACGGGGAGACGACGTTCCAGGGAGCGATCCGCGAGACGCTGGAGGAAGCCAACGCCCGGGTTGAGATCGGCCCGCTCTACGCGCTCTACAACATTCCCCACATCAGCCAGGTCTACATCCTGTTCCGCGCCCGGCTGCTCGACTCCGACGTGCAGCCGGGCGCCGAAACGCTCGAGGCGCGGCTGTTCTCGGAGCCGGAGATTCCCTGGGACCGCATCGCCTTTGTCAGCGTCCGCAACGCCCTCGCCCACTACTTCGAGGACCGCCGGCGGGGGGAATATCCCTTCCACATGGGGACCATCGAGCAGCCCAAGAAATCGTGACCGGCGTTCGCCCGCGCCGGGATGCCGGGCGTAGAATTCCCGCCATCCTACGAGGAAGCGCGCCATGACTGCACCGATCTCCACGACCAAGCCGGCGTTCCAATGGGACGATCCCCTGCTGCTCGAGGAGCAGTTGACGGACGAAGAGCGCATGGTGCGCGACAGCGCGCGCGCCTACTGCCAGGAGAAGCTCATGCCGCGGGTGCTCCAGGCGCACCGGCACGAGCGCTTCGACCGCGAGATCCTGAACGAGATGGGAAAGCTCGGCTTCCTGGGCTCGACGATCTCGGGCTATGGCTGCGCCGGAGTGAATTACGTCTGTTACGGCCTGATCGCGCGCGAAATCGAGCGCGTGGACAGCGGCTACCGCTCGGCGATGTCCGTGCAGTCGAGCCTGGTCATGCCCGCCATCCACGATTTCGGGAGCGAGGCGCAGCGGCGCGATTACCTGCCGCGGCTCGCGACCGCGGAATGGGTCGGGTGCTTCGGCCTGACCGAACCCAATTCCGGCTCCGATCCCCTCAGCATGACGACGCGCGCGAAGAAGGTCACGGGCGGATACACGCTGCACGGCACCAAGATTTGGATCAGCAACGCGCCGATCGCGGACGTGTTCCTCATCTGGGCCAAGGACGACGGCGGCGAGATCCGGGGCTTCCTCCTCGAGCGCGGCATGAAGGGGCTGGCGACGCCGAAAATCGAGGGCAAGTTCAGCCTGCGGGTCTCGCCCACCGGAGAAGTGGTCATGGACCAGGTCTTCGTGCCGGAGGAGAACCTGCTGCCCGGCGTCTCCGGCCTGAAGGGCCCGTTCTCCAGCCTCAACAAGGCGCGCTACGGCATCTCGTGGGGCGCGCTCGGCGCGGCTGAATTCTGCTGGCACGCGGCGCGCAAGTACACGATGGAGCGCACGCAGTTCGGCCGCCCGCTCGCCGCCAACCAGCTGATCCAGCTGAAGCTCGCCAACATGCAGACCGAGATCGCCCTCGGCCTGCAGGCGGCGTTGCGGATCGGGCGCCTGATGGACGAGGGCCGCGCAACACCCGAGATGATCTCGCTCGCCAAGCGCAATGCCGCCGGCAAGGCGCTCGACATCGCGCGTGCCGCGCGCGACATGCACGGCGGCAACGGCATCGCCGACGAGTTCCACGTGATCCGCCACGTGCTGAACCTGGAGGCCGTCAACACCTACGAGGGCACGCACGACATCCACGCGCTCGTCCTCGGGCGCGCGCAGACCGGCATTGCCGCCTTCAGCTGAGCTGCGCTCGACCCCTCGCCCCTTCCCCCTCCATCCCTCACCCCCGCCCCTCTCCCGAGCGGAGAGGGGAGGCTCGAGATCCCCTTCTCCACTTGGGAGAAGGGCATGGGATGAGGGGATCGAGAGGGCAAATGTACGGCGGCAGCTGGTTTGTCAACCATCTGCCGGGGACTCAACTGCCGCTCGAGCCGCTTTGCTTCTCCGGCACGGGTAGTTGCCGCCGCAGCTGCAGCGGCTGGGCCCGCCGGGCGCGCATCCGCAGGTTGAGCATTTCCACCGCCACCGAGAACGCCATCGCGAAGTAGATGTAGCCCTTCGGGATGTGCAGGTCCCAGCCTTCGCCGATCAGCGCCACGCCGACGAGGATCAGGAACGAGAGCGCCAGCATCTTGATCGTCGGGTGCCGGTCCACGAAATCGCCGATGGGCTTCGCCGCGAACATCATCACGCCGACCGCGATGACGATGGCAGTCACCATGATCCAGACCTGCTCGACCATTCCCACGGCGGTGATGACCGAATCGAGGGAAAACACGATGTCGATGATCGCAATCTGGACGATGACCCCGCCCAGAGTCGCCGCGACGGCGGCCGCGTCCGCGTTTTCCCCCGGCTCCTCGCCCTCCAGCGAGTTGTGGATCTCGTGCACGCTCTTCCAGAGCAGGAAGAGCCCGCCGCCGATGAGGATGATGTCGCGGCCGGAGATCGGCTTTCCAAGGACCGGGATCTCGAATAGCGGCGCGGTGAGCGTCATGATCCAGGCAAGCGAAAGCAGCAGGCCGATGCGCGTCAGCATGGCGAACGCGAGCCCGAGACGCCGCGCGAGGTCGCGCTGGTGCTCCGGCAGGCGACCGGCGAGGATCGAGATGAAGATGATGTTGTCCACGCCGAGCACGATTTCCAGCGCTGTCAGCGTCGCGAGCGCGAGCCAGACTTGCGGATCGAGTAGCCATTCCATGGACCGTCTCCTCTTTCTGCTATCGTTCCGATATAGTGCGGCCGCTGCGGAAACGATCATGACACGATCCACGGCGCGACGGCATAAATGAGCGGCGCGACCACCGAGCGGCTGGAGGCCTGGGTCGGCCGTACGGAATCACGCTCCGACGTGGTGACGGCTTGGCCTGCCGTTGCGCTCGCCGCGACGATCGATCGCCACGACCCGGAGCCGAAGCCCGGAGAGGCGCTCCCGCCGGGCTGGCACTGGCTCTATTTTCTCGAAGCCGCTCCCGCCTCGGAGCTCGGGCCCGACGGACACCCGAAGCGCGGGGGTTTTCTCCCGCCGGTGGCGCTGCCGCGGCGCATGTGGGCGGGCGGCAGGATCGAGTTCCGGCGGCCGCTGCGAGTGGGCGACAGGATCCACCGCGAGTCGCGGATCGTGTCGATTGCACCGAAGCAGGGCCGCAGCGGCAAGCTCGTCTTCGTGACGGTGCGGCACTCGGTCTCCGTCGGCGGAGAACTCGCCGTCGTCGAGGATCACGATATCGTCTACCGCGAGGCCGCAAAGCCCGGTGACGCTCCGCCGCGGCCCGAGCCCGCTCCCCGCGAGGCAAGGTGGCGGCGCGAACTTGCCGCCGATCCCGTAATGCTGTTCCGCTACTCGGCCCTGACGTTCATCGGGCAGCGCATCCACTACGATCTCGAATACTGCCGCAAGGTTGAAGGCTATCCGGGGCTCGTCGTCCACGGCCCGCTCCAGGTCATCCTCCTGCTCGATCTCGCCCGCAGACATGAGCCGCGACCGGTCAGGAGGATCGAATACCGGGCGCTCCACCCGCTGTTTCACTTCGAGCGCTTCACCGTCAACGGCCATCCCGCGGCCGGCGGCGCCCAGGTGCGGCTTTGGACCGCCAATCCCGCCGGGAACCAAGCCCTGGCGGCAACTGCCTACCTTTAAGTGTGTTGTGCGCCACGGAAAACCCTCAGGTTGACCCCGGAATGACGTAAGTTTTCTGTAAGAAAGCCTTTTCAATCCGGTCACTTAGGCGTAATATCTGCGCACCCTTCGCGGGGTCCGGCGCTGTCATCGTGCGGGGGCGCAGCATCGTTAAGGCAGGTACGGTCAAGCAAGCAGGATCTGGATGAAACCCACCGACATCGGTGCGCCCGACTACTTTCACAAGGTAGTGGATTGCCAGTGGGCCTGCCCGGCCCACACCCCTGTTCCCGAATACATCCGGTTGATCGCCGCAGGCCGCTACGGCGACGCCTACATGGTCAACTGGTACTCCAACGTCTTCCCCGGCATCCTCGGGCGCACCTGCGACCGGCCGTGCGAGCCGGCCTGCCGCCGCGGGCGCGTCGAGGAACGCCAGGCGGAGAAGCCCGAGCCGGTTGCGATCTGCCGCCTGCAGCGCGTCGCCCC
>Ga0187893_10001266_pt1 | contig 62257 bp, 51 predicted proteins | sample MA1701074metaG_FD_139574 | JGI IMG/M metagenome (GOLD analysis project Ga0187893, IMG submission 139574) | White microbial mat communities from a basaltic lava cave in the Kipuka Kanohina Cave System on the Island of Hawaii, USA - MA170107-4 metaG ... | reverse complement strand
GCGCAAAGAGATCGAGTCAGGACTCCACGCCGGCAGCCTCAACCCGAAAACTCGCCAACCTCGGGTGCCGCAACGTGACGCCTCGGGTCGCGATCGCCAGCGTCGCGAGTTGGAACGTCAGGACCGGCCGTCTCCGGGTCGACCTCTGGCGATGTAACCGGCAGCGGCCCATAGGCGCAACCAGCCCCGACCGCACACCTTGCCGGACGCCTGGCGATGTGACCCGCTGTGCGAACGAGGAAAGGACGGCAGATGGCGCAAGGAACCACGCAGAAGGAGGCCGAGCGCGCGTCAGACGCGTGCCGGGTCGACTGGGAGGTCGCTGTACATCAGGACCGCAGCGTCGCCTGCGGCGACAATATAGAGGGCCTCAAGGACGCGGGAGTGGTCACCGAGCGCGCTACCGAAGGTGCGTGCGATGACCTCGAGGACGGGTGTGCGCGGCCCGAGGGCGAGCGCGGCAGCCTCCTCGCGCGTCGGCATGCGCGTGGTCACCTTCTCCGTGCGGCGGGTTGGGCTGTGACCAACCCGAGTGAGGCCTCGGTAGATGCCACCGCGAACAATGCCGGCGTCGGCAAGTTCAGTGCCCTCGCAGAGGTCGAACGGGAGGTAAGAAATGTGCAGTTGTGCGACGCGCCCGTCGCATGTGACCGTCCGGCGACGTACGACTATTCCTTCTCCAGTCGGTATGGAGAGCCAATCCGCTTCGCGGGGGGACGCGGTGGTCACCTCGACGCCAATCAGGTGCCAGGCGGCGGAGTCCGCGAACGCGGTGCCCCTGGGGTGCTCGGGGCTGTACCGCACAGCACGCGAGCGGCGCAGGCGGACGAAGGTCCCGCGACCGCGCCGCGAGTCGAGCCACCCCTCGTCTCGAAGGGCGCGAAGAGCGTTGAGGACGGTGTCTCGCGAGACGTGGAACTGCTCCGCGAGTGCGTCGATGGTGGGGAGTGGCTCCCCGGGGGTGAAGGTGCCGCGGACGATCGCCTCACGGAGGTCGGCGGCTATTTCCTCGAAGCGCGGCAGTTGACGCATGGCAGCGGACGGAACTCCTGCGGGCGGAACTGCGTCGGCCAGCGCCGCCCGAAAACGTATGTTGCAAGTATGGTTAGTAGGCTGATAGGCTTACTAGGCCACTTGGCAAAGGCACCGACGAGGCGTGTTGCCGGTAGCGATGTTACTGGTCGCTCGGGCGTGTCGCGAGGTGCAGTTGGACAGGTCACTGGGTGCGTCTCCGACTCCGGTTTACGGTGTCATGATCAGCGACAGCGCATCTCCATCAGCGTAGCTACTCTAAGTGCTCAAGAGAAGCTGAGGCAGTGGAGGAATTCGGGTGACCATCGATCCAACGGACCCGCGGCCGGCGTATCAGCAGGTGGCGGACCAGCTGCGGACAGCAATCTATGCGCGTGAGTTGAAGCCGGGTGACCAGCTGCCCTCGGAGCGGGAGCTTATAGAGCGCTACGGTCTAGCGCATGGCACGGTGCGCCAAGCGGTTGAGGTACTGCGTACCGAGGGTCTCGTCGTCTCCGTGCAGGGGCGAGGCTCATATGTCCGCACGGCACCATTAATCCACCGGTACGCACACAGGCGCTATCGCCGTAGCGAGAGACCCGTCGGTACTGCACCACTGCAGGCGGAGGCGGTGACCCAGGGGCAGACACGGGAGCAGCGGTTGCTGGGTGTTGGCCCAGTGGCGGCACCGAGTGACGTCGCTTCACGTCTGGGGATCGAGACGGGGGAGCAGGTACTGGTGCGACGGCACCTGTTGCTGGTTGAGGAGACGCCGGTTCAGGCGGCGGACAGCTACTTTCCGTTGGCGCTGGTGACGGGTACGCGCATCGCGGAGGACGCGCGTATCGAGGGAGGAGTGCATGCGGCGCTGGAGGACGACCTTGGCGTACAGCTGGACCATTTCGTCGAGGAGTTGCGATCACGCACACCGACAGTCGGGGAGACGCGCCTCCTCGGCCTGCGAACGGGGGAGACTGTCGTCAAGCTTCTCCGCACGCTAGTTGCTGTGGGAGGGCAGTCGGTGGAGGTCTCCGACTTCACGCTTGCGGGTGATAAGCACATCCTTGTCTACGAAGTCCCTGCACACTGATGGATGCAAGATTGACTCCTCCAACTCGACTGGATATCCTGTAGCAGATGTATAGGAGCTATAGGGGCTCCCCCGGCACCGTTCACCAGGAGCACCATTTCGGGTGGGCGCCCACTTGGCAAAGGCACCGACGAGGCGTGTTGCCGGTAGCGATGTTACTGGTCGCTCGGGCGTGTCGCGAGGTGCAGAAGGGACGGCCCTGATGAGTACAGCAACCGCATCGACTCCAGGAAGGGTGCCGCTCGGCGACCTCCGCGGCCTGCCGCCGACGTTGAGCGTTCCGGCGGCTGGGAAGCTGTTGGGCCTCGGTCGGGAGGGATCGTACAGGGCGGCCGCCACGGGTGAACTGCCGACGATCAAGTTCGGGCGCCGACTGTTCGTGCCGACCGCGCGCTTGCTGCAGATCCTCGGTGTCATGGACGAAACAAGCCGATGACCAGGCCACGGGGGACGATACGGAAGCGCGGGTCGAAGTTTGCGGTCGTGATCGATCGCGGCGTCGACCGCGCGACTGGTAAGCGGCGGCGGCAGTGGCACTCGGGCTACGAGACGCACAAGGAGGCCGAGAAAGCCCGCGTCAAGCTGCTCCGGGATCTCGACGGGGGCTGCTACGTCGATCGGTCGAGGCTGACGGTGGCCGAGTACTTGCGGGATGAGTGGCTGCCGTCTCGGAAGCCAAAGTCGGCGCAGAGTGGGCGCGGTCACCGGGGGCAGGTCAGCATGACGACCTGGATGGGCTACCGCGACCTGTGCAACGCGCACATCATCCCGCGTATCGGCCATCTTCGTCTCCAGGCGCTCACGCGTGACGACGTCGATCGGCTCTACGACGAGCTGGAGGAGCGCGGCGGGCGGCGCAAGCAGGGGCTGGCGCCATCGTCGGTGGCAAACATTCACGGCGTGGTGCACAAGGCGCTCGCGGATGCCGTGAAGCGTGAGCTGGTCCATCGCAATGTGGCGGACGCGGTGGATGCGCCCTCGCCGGTCAAGGGAGAGCAGCGCGTCTGGACGATCGAGGAGCTGCGGGCGTTCCTCGCGCACGTCCGCGACGACTCGCTGTACGCGGCCTGGCTGCTGTTCGCGACGACGGGCATGCGCCGCGGCGAGGTCGCGGGGCTGGCCAGAGCTGACCTCGATCTCGACGTGGGGCGGCTGCGGATCGACTGGACGCTCGGCGTCATCAACGGCAAGCCCAGTTGGAAGCCGCGGGCCAAGTCGAGGGCCGGCGAACGCACGATGTCCCTCGACCCGGCCACGATCGACGCGCTACGCCAGCACCTGGCCGAGCAAGCCCGCCAGCGGCTGCTCATCGGCCCGAAGTGGGAGCAGCGGCAGCACGACTGGCAAGGCCTGCACCGTGAGGACCTCGTGTTCACGCGGCCGGACGGAGGGCTGATCAACCCCGAGAGGGTCACCGACTGGTTCGAGGTGCACTGCCGGCGCGGGGGGCTCCGGCGGATCCGGCTTCACGACGTGCGGCACACCTACGCGACCACGGGCTTGGCGAACGCGACCGGGTGGCACGAGGTCAAGGTGATCTCGCAGCGCCTCGGGCACACGAGCGTGGGGTTCACGATCGACACCTACGCGCATGTGCTGCCGGCGGCCGACGAGCAGGTCGCGCACACCCTCGCGAGGCTGATCCTGGGGGAGGCGTCGTGACCCCGTTCGGTAGCAGTGTGGGTAGCAGCCAGCCAAAAATCACGGCGAACAACAGCGGCCTAACCGCAAACCCGCAGGTCAGTGACCTTGTGCCTCCCGAGAGACTCGAACTCTCACGGCCGAAGCCACTGGGACTTGAATCCAGCGTGTCTACCAGTTCCACCAGGGAGGCGTGAGGGGATTCTAGCGGTCTGGCCAGCGCCGATCGAGTCGGTGGGCGGTAGGTCGTGTGGCCGGGTCGGGGTCGTGCAGCCCGATTCGCAGCCGAGGTGGCTCATGCGGTCCTGCCGAGCAGGCACATCACACCAGCGACTCGGGCGAAGGAGCGCAGGTGTGGCTTCGGGTGCTTCCATAACGGTCGGGCGGCGCGAGCTGCAGTGTCGTGTGGATAGTCTCTTGCCAGTCGTGGCGCGGTGGTGTCCACTTCGGGGAGCGGTGGTTGCGGTTGGGGGGTGTGCGGTGAGCGAGTCGACCCCAGGGGGGACCCGAGACAGCCGGGAGGGTGGCCCGGCGAGGATGTCCAATACTGTGCTGGCCGAGGCGCTGGTAGACCAGGAGGAGCGGCAGCGACTTGGCCTCCCGGCGCGGGAAGACGAGCCGCTTCCCGTCATCGTGGAGCTCAACCTTCGCTATCGCGAGGGCCTGGCCGCTGGTGCTGAACGGTTCCGGGAGGTCTACGACGCCGTCATCGAGGGGCGACGCCCAGAGCCGTATCCCATCGACCGGTCGTACCGTCGCTGCAAGATCAGCGTCGCGGATGCCCGCAAGCTCGCCGAGCACGAAGAGCATCTCCCGTTCCGCGACCGCAGCATCTATCGCATCTGGCCCGATTTTCCCATCCGCGCGCTTATCGACCAGTCCGCTCGAACGGTGAAGGCGGACGCGGCCAGTCGTGCCTACGGCGCGCAGGGGCAGGGGATCGTCTGGGCTGTCGTCGACTCGGGGATCGACGGGAGCCATCCGCACTTCTCGCGCTACGACACGCTCGGTGGCATGGCTGCGAAGCTGCACCGGGACTTCACGATGGAGCCCGAGGACGAGAGGGGGACGCCGCTCGAGGAGAGGGTCAAGCGGGCACTCATCGACGGCGACGGGCATGGCACGCATGTCGCCGGCATCATCGCGGGCGGGTTGCCCGCCTGGGCTCGGCCACGACGGGACCGCCCGAAGCTCACGCTGCGTGTCGCGTACAACGAGCGCGCCTCCCACGAGAGCCGGCTTGAGGTGCTGAGGGAACGGGAGTTCGACGAGAAGCGGCGTGCGGAGCTGCACGGTGTGGCACCCGCGTGCAACCTCGTCAGCCTGAAGGTCCTGGACGGCGATGGCAACGGATCGATGACCAACGTGACGCGAGCGCTGAAGTACATCCGCGAGGAGGTCAACGGCGACGGCAAGCTCATGCAGGTGCACGGCGTCAACCTCAGCGTCGGGTACGAGTTCGACGCCCGGTGGTACGCCTGCGGCCAGAGCCCCCTGTGTGTCGAGGTCAACAAGCTGGTCCGTTCTGGCGTCGTCGTCGTCGTGGCCGCCGGGAACACGGGCTACGGCAAGCTTGACGCGGAGGAGCGCCGGACGAGCACGGGCTTCATGATGACCATCAACGATCCCGGCAACGCGGACATGGCGATCACCGTAGGTGCAACGCACCGGGACATGCCTCATACCTATGGGGTGTCGTACTTCTCGTCCAAGGGGCCCACGGGAGACGGACGGCCCAAGCCGGACCTGGTCGCTCCTGGCGAGCGGGTCACCTCGTGCGCCGCGGGAGACACCCTGAGGGACCCGGTGTTTGCCGTGCCGCCCAATGACAGGGTGGCCGCGTACGTGGACCGCAGCGGCACCAGCATGGCGGCTCCACACGTGTCCGGCGCCATCGCCGCGTTCCTCTCCGTCCGCGGCGAGTTCATCGACCAGCCTGACCGCATCAAGCGGATCTTCATGGACAGCGCCACGTCGCTCGGTCGTACGGAAGCGTTCCAGGGGCGCGGGCTCGTCGACCTGATGCGCGCCCTGCAATCGGTGTGATGACTATCGGAGGAACGCATGGCGCAGATCGTTGAACATGAACTCACGTTCGATGCCGAAGGTCGCCTGGTCGATGCGGCGGCGGAGGATCGTGTCGCCTCAGCCGTCGAGGGGGGTCGCACCAACCTCTTCGTGTTCGCGCACGGCTGGAACAACACCCCGGCAAAGGCTCGCATCCTTTTCGAGAGGTTCTTCGCGACAGTGCTCGACGCGGTGCCCGGCTCCGCGAGACCGTCCGTGGCCACCGTCGGCGTCGTCTGGCCCTCGATCCGGTGGCCAGACGAGCCGGATCCGGCGGCGCCGTCCGGTGGAGCGGCCAGCGTCTCCACCGGTACGCCTGAGGGCAGCAACGAGGAGGTCGTCGAAGCACTGAAGGCGGTCTTCCCGTCCGACGCCGAACGGCAGGCCCTGGACCGGCTGAAAGACCTGCTCGACGAACGGCCGCGCGAACCTGCGGCCTTGCGCGAGTTCCAGGCACTGCTGGCGACGCTCGCGGCCGGGACGGAGGTCACGGCCGCCGAGGAGGACCAGGCGGAGGAGCCGCTGCTCGTCGATGACCCAGAGGTGGTGTTCAGCGCCTTCGCCGACCTGTCGCCCGGCACCGGCGTAGGCGGCGCCGCAGGGCTGGGGGACGCGTGGAGGCGTACGTGGAACGGTGCTCGCGAGGCGATGCGTGTCGCCACCTACTACACCATGAAGAATCGTGCCGGTGTGGTTGGCCAGAGAGGGCTCGGGTCCCTGCTCGGCCGGCTGTCGGCACGGCGGGGTGTGCACGTACACGTGATCGGTCACAGCTTCGGCGCCCGTCTCGTCTCCTTCTCGCTCGCCGGACTACCAGGGGCGGCCAGGGGAACGGCCTCGCCCGTCAAGTCGATGCTGCTGGTACAGGGTGCGTTCAGCCACTTCTCCTTCGCGCGCGTCCTCCCCTTCCGCGGGGGAGGCGGCGCGCTCGCAGGCATGGAGGAACGTGTGGACGGCCCCATCGTCGTCACGCACACCGCACGCGACCTGGCTCTCGCCGACTTCTATCCCAGGGCGTCGCTCATCCGGGGTCAAGATGCCGCGGCCCGGAACGATCTGCTTCACCGGTGGGGAGCCATGGGGTGGGACGGCGCCCAGGAGGTCGGCGCTACCGCGGCGAGAGTCGGGCCCGCGGGAACGTCCTACCCGTTCGCACCTGGCAGGTTTCTCAACCTTGACTGCAACGCGCTGATCAAGGACGGCCCGTGGCCGTTCGGCTCGCACAGCGACATCGTCCACTCCGAGATCGGCTGGGTGGCCGCCGCCGCGGCCGGCCTCGCTGAGAGGTGACCAGCGCGCCGCCGGTTCAGCCCGCGCCGCAGCCGCAAGATCCGCCGCAGCAGCCGCCGCCTGGGGGGCCGGCTCGGGTGGGGACTGCGCCGCCACCGATCGTGGCGACGGTCGAGAAGACGCGGCGGACGCGACCGCCGCCCTCGCAGAGGGCGCACCGTGGTGCGAGGCCGCTCGACCTCTCGGTGATCGTGGCGCGCATCTCGAGGCGGCTCCCACAATCCGTGCATACGAACTCATACGTTGGCACGTCTCCACCTTACTGCCAGCGCCAGGCCAACGAGGGCCGTGGCGGCCCAGCCGACCCAACCAGCCAGGACGAGAGCGGGGGTTGTAGCGGTGACGAGGGGGAGGTCGGCGCGGACGATCGCCTGCTCGAACTGCTCGGTGCGTTGGGTGATGTCGCCTTTGGGATCGACGACGCCGGAGATGCCAGACAGGCCGGCGTGGAGGATCCAGCGGCCGGTCTCGACGGCGCGAAGCTGGCTGAAGGCGAGATGCTGGCGGCTCATCGGGCTGGGGCTGAAGCTGGTGTTGTTCGTGGAGACGACGAGTACCTCCGCGCCTTCCCGCACGGTGCGGCCCGCGAGCGTGGGGTAGATGTTCTCGTAGCAGATCACAGTGCCGATGCGGGCGCCCGCGACCTCGAAGACGCCGGGCTGGTCCCCGGGCAGCTGGTCTTGAGGAATCTGCCGTAGCGGCGGGAACCACTCCAGCCACCTGCGGAACGGCACGTACTCGCCGAACGGGACGGGACGTTGCTTCACATAACGGTCTACGTCGTCACCGTCAGGCGTGATCTGCAGCATCACGTGGAGCAGCGTCCCCGGTCGGGGCCCGTCCAGCAGCCCACCCACCAGGAGCGTCCCACCGTCGAGCAGCTCCAGGGTGCGGGCGACCGTGGCGCGCAGCTCGGTGTTGCGGGGGTCGGTATAGTCCGCGTCGAGGGAGTTCTCGGGCCAGACGGTGACGACCGGAGGGTCGTCGGCCAATGGGAGGGAGGCCACAGCCACCTGCTCGGCGACCCGCTTGATGCGCGTGGGATCGAGCCGCGAGATGGTCGGTGCGCCACCCGCGTAGGTGAACTGGACGTCGCGGGCCTGGACCGAGGCGATGTCGATCGTCCGCCCGGTCGCGGGCGGCGGCTCACCGCCCAGGAGCACCGCGGCGACCAGCGTGGCCAGCAGCGTGAGAATGGGCGTCCGCGCCGCGGTGAACACGCGGTCCGCGGGAACGGCGGCGTCGCGGAGCGCACCGGGCAGCGATCTGGCGACCCGAACGCCGATCTCCTCAAGGCAGGCGGCGATGGTGGCCAGGGCGGCGCTGATCCCGAGCACGCCAAGCGTCCGGGCGACGGGAAGGAGCATGCCCCCGGCGTGCTGCGTGTAGCCGAGCACCCCCCATCCGAAGCCCCCGAGCGGCCAGGCACTGCGGGCAGCCTCCAGCGCGACCCACAGCGCGACGGCGAAGATCGCCCGCCCGCGCCGCTCGCCGAACCGGGCGACCGCGCCGACGAACAACCCGACCGTGACGGTTTGGATCGCGACGAGAAGGACCCACGCCACCACACCGAACCGAACAATCCACCATAAGAGCGGGCCGAAGAACACGACGCCCGCCACGAACCCCCATCTAAGCCCGCCGCGCAAGGGCCTCGGCTCGCGCCCGACGTCGCGCGCGAGCAGGAGCAGTGGGACGAGCGCGACAAGGCCGGCAAACCCGGCGTCCAGCGGCGGGTGGCCGCTGTACAGGAGGAGGCCACCGGCAACCGCGAGCGCCGCGCGCCGCGCGCGGACCCGCCATTGTGCAGAGTTAGTCCAGTATTCCGGACCAACTCTGCACAGTGCAGGGCGCTGGGGCGCCCAGGCGCGCGGTGCCTGCCGGGACCTCACATGCAGTCGAAGCAGATCATCAGGTCGGGATCGGCGAGCTGGGGGCGGCGTTTCACAAGGAAGCAAGAGCGGCAGGTGAACTCACCCGCGCCGATCGGGGCGTCCGAGTTCGAGAGTCCGGCGCGTGGCTCATCGTCAAGGCGGACGTCGTCGTCGAGGCCCGCCTCGCGAGTGAGGAGCAGCACGTCGAGGGCCTCCTCGCCCTCCTCGTCCTCGTCGTCCTCCTCGAGAGCCTCGTCGTCATCCTCATCCTCCAGCTTCGTCGTATGCGGCGCGATGACCTCTTCGTCGTCCACCTCGAGGTCGTCGGCGACCTCGAGGCCCACGGTCAGGTCGGTGTCGAGGTCGAGTTCCTCGTCCAAGCCCTCTTCGTCGAGGTCGGCCTCCAGATCGGGATCGGGATCGAGATCGTCCTCGTCCAGCTCGTCTTCAGCGTCGCCGAAGTCATCGAGGGTCTCGAGCGCGTCGATCTCTGCGGTGTACTCGTCTCGTGTTGCCACGGCGGCAGACCTCCAGTGCCCGGTCCATCCAAGCTAGCCTGCGGATTCGCAACGGTATCGCCGGTCCCCGTGTTCCGCTCGCGGCGGGCCCGGCCAAATCATGCGCGCACCACAACGCGACACATGGGTCAGGAACGCCAAGCCGGTGCAACCACGCCAGCGAGTTCCGGGGGCGCAGAGTAGGGCTCATACGCACGCTCGTCAACCGGAAAGCGCATACCCGACGTCAATGCACGACCTTCCCAGCCACGACGGTCGCGAGGCACCGGAGTGCGCGTGGGTCCTCCGCCTCCAGCGGATTCGCTGGCCAGACCGCCAGATCGGCCCGGAAGCCGGCGCGCAGTGGGCCGACGTCGTCCTGCCCGGCGGCGTAGCGCCCCCCGAGGGTGTGCGCCACGAGAGCGGCCTCCCGGCTCAGGCTCCAACCCCCCAGGTGGCGCTCGGCCGCGACCACCGCCCCCCACGGGTCCAAGGGGGTGACCGTCGAGTCCGACCCGAAGGCAAGGGGGACGCCCGCGTCCGCGAACCAGGCGAACGGGTTGGTGTCCCTCGCGGCTCGCGCGCCGAACCTGGCCGCGTAGAGGCCTCCGTCCCCACCCCAGGTCGCGTCGAAGGCTGGCTGCACGCTGGCGACGACCCCAAGCTCGGCGATGCGCCGCACGTGATCACGGGACGGCAGCTCGGCGTGCTCGATCCGGTGGCGGCAGCGTCGTACGAGGTCGCCGCCGGCCACGCGTGCCGCCGCCTCGATGGCGCCGACGGCCTGCTCGATCGCGCGGTCGCCGATCGCGTGGACACCGGCGCCGCGCCCGGCCCGCGTGTGCGCGGCGAAGAACTCGGCGACGGCGTCGTCGGGGTGGAACAGCTCGCCCCGGGTCATGGCCCCCGAGCACGAGTAGGGTTGGCTGGTCGCGGCGGTACACGTACCGATCGACCCGTCCAGGAAGAGGTCGCCGCCCGGCCGCAGCCCAGGCTGTGGACACGGATCCAGCTCGGCCCACCAGGTGACCACCTCGACAGGCCACTCCCCCGCCGCCCACGCCAAGGCGTCGTCGAGACCCGAGAGCCCGGGGTGCCCCATCTCGTGCATCGACCCGATGCCCAGCGCGACGGCTTTCTCGCAGGTGGCTCGCCGGGCGGCCTCGAGCTGGTCAGGGCTGATCTCCGAGCGCACAAGCGTCATCGCCGCCTCGGACGCGGCCTCGCGCAGCCACCCCGTCGTCATGCCCGCGGGGTCACGATCGACACCCTCAAGCGCCACCAGGTCCAGGCGTGCCAACGTCCGCTCGTCGACAAGGCAGCTATGGCCGTCGACCCGGATCAACAGCACCGCCCGCCCGCCCGCGGCCTCGGTGAGCGAGGCGGCGGTGGGCCGTCCCCCCGGCCACCCGAAGTCGTCCCAACGCGTCCCGATGACGACCTCCGCTGGTCGGGCTCCCGCCGCGTGACGGCGCACGCGGTCGAGGCATTCGACCGCGCTGCGAGCGCCGGCCAGATCCACGCCCGAGAGGGCCAACCCCGTCGCGGTGGCATGGACGTGCGCGTCGACGAACGCCGGCGTCACCCAGGCGGCGCCAAGGTCCATCACCTGGTCCGCGGGGGGATACTCGCCGCCGCCGCCGCCGCGCCACGCGATGCGATCGCCATCGAGCAGCAGCGCCCGCGGGGTGTCGCCCGTGCCATCCAACGGCAGGATGCCCTCGGCGACGACCAGGGTCCGCATTCCGGTGGGCTCAGTTCAGGGTCGCGCTGGGCCCGTGTACCACGCGCCCGCGGACCATGGTGGCGACGCAGCGCTCGGGCTGGTCGTCCTCGAGCGAGAAGGCCGCCATGTCGGCCCGCTGGCCGGGAGCGATCGGCCCGACACGGTGCTGCCGAGCAGCCTTGCGGCCGCCGATCGTCGCCGCCTGGAGGGCGGTCAGCACCCCCACGCGAAACGCCGGCCGGTGGTGGGCGACCGCCGCCGACACCGTCGCCCACGGGTCGAACATGCTCGATGCGACGTCAGAGCCGAACGCGAGGGTGACGCCGGCGTCGGCGAGTGGCCCGAGCGGGTTCATCCGCTCGGCACGAGGCCGTCCGAGGCGGCGGTGGTACAGCCCTCCCCGCCGTCCCCACATCGTGTCGAAGGCCGGCTGGACCGTCGCGACCACGCCGAGGCGCGCCAGCCGCGGGATGAGCTGAGGTGGCGCGAGCGCGCAGTGCTCCAGCCGGTGGCGGGCCGCGCGTACGGCTCGCAGCCCGAGCGTGCCCGCGACTGCCTCCAGCACCTCGACGGCCTGCCGGACGGCGCGGTCTCCGATGCAGTGCAGGCCTACCTGGAACCGGCGGCGCGTCGCCTCCTCGAGGAACCGGACGAGGTCGTGGTCCGATTCGTACAGGTGGCCCGGGTGTGGGGCGTCGGCGTAGTCCTCCTCCAAGGCAGCGGTATGACTGCCGAGCGTCCCGTCGAGCAGCAGCGCTCCCCCGATCTGCCGCAGCCCGCGCTCGGCGGCGAAGTCGAGGTCCGCGGCGCCCCAGTAGCCGACCACCTCGATGGGCCAATCCCCCTCGAGCCACGCGTCGAAGTCGCGCGCGCCCATCTGGTCCGGGCCGTTCATCTCATGGATGCTCGCGATGCCCATCGATACCGCATGGCGGACGACCGCCTCGCGGGCCTCGTTGAGCTCGGTATCGGACAGCTCCCCACAGAACCATCGGCGGGCGACGTGTACCGCCTCCCTGCGGAGCAACCCGGTCGGGTGCCCCTCGGCGTCCCGCTCGACCCCCTCGGCCCGCTCGAGCGGCGCGGTCTCCAAGCTGAAGCGGTCCACGAGCGCGGAGTGCCCGTCGGCGCGAGCAAGCAGCACCGGCCTGCCCCCAGACGCCTTCGCCAGCTCGTCACCAGTCGGTGGGCGACCTTCCGGATAAGTGAGGTCGTCCCACCCGCTTCCCCAGATCACGCGGCCAGGTGTGATCTCGGCGATCGCCTGGACGGCCGTGAGGCAGTCCGCGGCCGACTCGCAGACCGAGAGGTCGACCCCTCCAAGCGCCAGCCCGGTCGCCGTGAGATGGGCGTGGGAGTCGACGAACGCCGGCTGCAGTAGCGTGCCGGGCAGGTCGATGCGCTGGGCGCCTCTACGTGGCGCGTCATCCGGGTCGCTGCCTACCCAGGCGATTCGGTCGTCGACGACGAGCACCGCGTGCGCCTCGGGCTTACCGGGTGCGAGGGTGCGTACCCGGTCCGCGACCAGCAGCTGCATAGGCGCGTCCATCGCCCCGATGGTACGCCCCGCACACGCCCGTTCCTCACCTTTAGGGGTGTGATCTAGAGCACGGTCCGGCGGTAGGCCGTGGAGAGCGCGTCGGCGTACTCGTTCCAGCGTGACCCATCGTGAGCGCGGATCCACCGCACCGTGAGCTCGGGCCGCTGGATCGCCTTGGCGTACAGGATCTTGACAAGGTCGAGGTTGGCGATCGGGCCGCCCTTGCGCCGCCAGCCGTTCGCCGCCCAACCCTTCGCCCACTCATTGATCGTGCGCACGCAGAGATTGCTGTCGGAGTAGACGGTCGCGGGCGTCCCTGCGGGAACGAGGTCGTACCCGTTGACCAGCGCCGTCAGCTCCATCCGGTTGTTCGTCGTGTCCGGCTCGCTCCCATACTCCCGATCGACGACCTCGCCCCCGACGACGTAGACCGCGCCCCAGCCTCCTGGCCCAGGGTTCGGGTGCGCGCTGCCATCCGTGAACACGCCATCCTGCGGCCCACCGTGATACCGCTCCAACACCGCCGCCAGCGGCAGCTCCTCCTCAACGGATGACCGCCGGGCGGTCCGGGACGGGCCCGTGCCGTTCTTGCACTTCCGGCACTGCTTCGGCGTCCAACCCGGGTAGCGGTCGAGGACTGTCTGGGACAGCGAGAACTCGCCGCCGCACTGTGCGCAGGTGAACTGAGGCATGAGAGGGACACCTTACGCTTCAGCTCTGGGCGCCGAGCGCGAGCATCGGCGAGATCATCGTGCAGACGACCAGGCCGGCCGTCCACGCCAGCCGGCGTCTCCCGATCCTCACACCGGCGTAGGCGTCGAGCGCGAGCGCGACCAGCAACCACAGGCTGCTGGTCGCAAGGCCAAAGCAGAGGGCGAGGAACATCATGGCCGCGGCCTCCTGACCGCTCAACCCGCCAACGGCCGCCGCGGCGATGAGCCCGCCCGCGAGCACCGCCCACACGATGGCCCCCGCGATCATAGCCCGCCGCACGACCCGCCTATCCCGTTCCGCACTCACGACGGGGGAAGCCGCGGCACCGAGTCGTGGGCGAAGCGAAGCGGAGCGCGGTTCAGGCGGCTCGATGCCGCCTGAACCGCAACAGCTTTTCGACAAAACGGAGAGGGCGAGCACATGGGGAGTCGTGTCTCGTCGGATCAAGCGACCTGAAAGTGCCGTCGGAGCGGAATCCGACGAGACACGACTCTAACGGCACGGTTCACTTTAGGAGAGCGCGGGAGATGACCATGCGCTGGACCTGGCTCGTGCCCTCCACGATCTGGAGCACCTTCGCCTCGCGCATCAAGCGCTCGACGGGGTAGTCGGTCGTGTACCCGTACGCGCCGAAAATCTGCACCGCGTCGGTCGTCACCCGCATCGCCATGTCCGAGGCGAACAGCTTGGCCATCGCCGCGCTGGTCCCGGACGGCTCGCCGGCGTCGCGGAGCGCGGCGGCCTCGAGCCACAACGCCCGCGCCGCCGAGATCTGGGTGGCCATGTCCGCGAGCATGAACCCCACCCCTTGGAAGTCGCCGATGGGGCGGCCGAACTGGCGCCGGTCGCGCGCGTACGCGACCGCGTGGTCAAGGGCCACCTGGGCGAGGCCCGTCGAGCAGGCCGCGATGCCGAGCCTGCCACCGTCGAGGGCACTCAGGGCGATCCGCAACCCTTGGCCCTCGACGCCGAGGAGGTTGCGGATCGGAACGCGGGCGCCCTCGAAGACGATCTGGCCAGTGGGTGAGGACCGCATCCCCATCTTCTTCTCGGCGGGAGGGAAGCTCATCCCGGGGGTGCCGGCCGGCACGAGCAGCGCGCTGATGCCCCGGGTGCGGTCCGGTGACGTCCGGCACATCAGGACGTAGAAGTCCGCGTGACCGGCGTGCGTGACCCACGCCTTCGTGCCGTCGACGACGTAGTGGTCGCCCTCACGGACGGCCCGGGTGGTCAGGCCGGCGGCGTCCGAGCCGCTGCCTGGCTCGGACAGGGAGTACGCGCCGAGCAACCGGCCAGCGGTCATGGCTGGGAGCCACTCCTTGCGGACCTCGTCGCTCGCGTAGGTCGCGACGGCCCACGTCGCGAGCGTGTGCACGGACAGGCTCATGCCGACCGTCAGGAAGGCGTGGGACAGCTCCTCCACGACGTGCAGGTAGGCGCCGAACGGGAGGCCCGACCCGCCGTATTCCTCCGGGAATGGCAGCCCGAGAAGGTCCATCCGCCCCAGCTCGTCGAGCAGGTCCCGCGGGAACCGCCCCGCATCCTCGTCCCCGGCGGCGCGCGGGGCGACCCGCTCGGCCGCGAATCGCCGGACCAGCTCGAGGAGCGCGGCGTCGGTCATATGACCGCCACGGCCTTGCGCTCGAGAAGGTTGAGCCGTTCCCCGCCGTCCGCGGTGACGACGACGATGTCTTCGATGCGCATGCCGAACCGGCCTGGCAGGTAGACGCCCGGCTCGACGGAGAACGCCATGCCCGGCTCCAGCACGAGGTCGTTCCCGGCCACGATGTACGGCTCCTCGTGCTCGTCGAGGCCGATGCCGTGGCCCGTCCGGTGCATGAACGCGTCGCCGTACCCGGCCTCGGTGAGCAGATCGCGGGCCGCCGCGTCGACTGACTCGGCGGTGACCCCAGGGCGGACGGCATGGCAGGCCGCCTCTTGGGCCGCCTCGAGCGCCGCGTGCGCCTCCAGGTAACTCTCCGGCGCGACCGCACCCACGAGGTAGTTCCGCGTGCAGTCCGAGCAGTACCCGCCCAGCGTCCCGCCGATGTCGACCACGACCGCGTCGCCCGGGGAGAGCACCCGGCTGCCGGTCTCGTGGTGCGGTGAGGCGCCGTTGGGGCCTGACGCCACGATGACGAAGTTCACCTCCTCGTGGCCCTCGTCAAGGATCGCATCGGCGATGTCGCGACCGACCTCGGCCTCCGTCCTCCCCGGCTTCAGGAACCCGGGAACCCGGGCGTGCACCCGGTCGATGGCGCTCCCCGCGCGGCGAAGGGCGGCGACCTCCTCCGGAGCCTTGCGCATCCGCAGCTCGCGGGTCACCTGGCTCGCCCGGGCCCAGCGGGCCTGGGGGCGCACCTCTTGCAACGCGAGCAGGAAGGTCGCCCACAGCCGGTCACCGGCGGCGAGCGTCGCCTCTGGCGCGATACCCTCGAGGAGGCTGGCGACGAGCGCGAAGGGGTCGTCGGTCTCGCCGAAGTCGTGAATCGCGACCTTCGATCCGGCACCGGACTGCTCCGCGCGGAGGCGCTCCAGCCGGGGCACGACCAGCCCGTGCCGCCCGTCGGCACGTACTACCAGCAAGGTGAGGCGCAGCAGGGGGAGCGCATGGTAACCGACCAGATAGCGCAGGTCGGCCCCAGGTCCGACGAGCAGCGCGTCGACTCCGAGGGCGGCCATCCTCTCGGTGGCACGGTCAAGTGCGAGGTTCATACGTGCGATTTTAACTGTTGAGGCCCGGAGTTAGGTCGACTGGACAAGATGCTCTTGGGCCCTGTTATGCGTAGTATCGCAATACTGTGCCACGTTCGGCAGGGATGCCAACGCGGTGGAAGGGGGATACGTCTCGATGGCGCCTGCCGTGCGAATGCCGACTTCGAGGGGGGTCGTTGACAACCGATTACCGTGGGTCTACCACGCATCCGGAGCAAGATCCGCCCGCCCGGGCTAGGAAGGTCGTGATCATGGGGGCCGGCCCCGCGGGGCTGACCGCCGCATGGGAGCTGACCAGCAAGGGCGTGCCGTGCGAGATCATGGAGGCCGATCCCACAGAGGTCGGGGGGATCGCGCGGACAGCCTCGTACAAGGGGTTTCGGTTCGACATCGGGGGGCACCGGTTCTTCACCAAGTCCGCGGAGATCCAGCGGGTGTGGCGTGAGATCCTCCCCGCGGAGGATTGGCTCCATGTGTCCCGCATGTCGCGTATCTATTACAAAGGGAAGTTCTTCGCCTATCCGCTGCGGGCGCTGGACGCATTGAGCAAGCTCGGCGTTGCCACATCTGCGTTGTGTGTCTCCAGCTATGCGACCGCCCGGGTGTTCCCGCGCAAAGAGGAGCGATCGTTCGAGGACTGGATCGTCAACCGGTTCGGCGAACGCCTGTACCGCATCTTCTTCAAGACCTACACCGAGAAGCTGTGGGGCATGGCGTGCTGCGACATCTCCGCCGACTGGGCCGCGCAGCGCATCAAAGGGCTCTCGCTGACGAGCGCGATCCGCAATGCCTTGCGACCGCAGCGCGGTGGCGGTGACGGCGTCATCAAGACGCTGATCGACCAGTTCGACTACCCAAAGTACGGGCCGGGCATGATGTGGGAGCGCGCCGCGGAGATCGTCCAACAGCGCGGCGGTGTGCTGCACATGGGCTCCCCGGTCGTTCTCCTGAACCACGGCGATGGCCTTCTGCGCCAGGTGGTCGCGAGGAACGACACGGGAGCGCTGACCGCGACGGGGACCGACTACATCTCGACGCTGCCGATCCGCACCCTCGTCGAGATGCTGCACCCCGCGCCGCCTCCGATGGTCCAGGCGGCGGCCGCCGCGCTGCGCTACCGGGATTACCTCACCGTGGTGCTCGTGCTCGATCGCGCCGAGGTGTTCCCGGACAACTGGATCTACATCCACGACCCGACTGTCCAGCTCGGGCGCGTGCAGAACTTCAAGAACTGGAGCCCGTTCATGGTCCCCGACGCGGCGCAGACCGCGCTGGGCCTCGAGTACTTCTGCACCGAGGGCGACGGTCTATGGGAGGCCCCCGACGCCGAGCTTCTCGCCCTCGGCGCGCGTGAGCTCGCGCACATCGGGCTTTGCCAGCCTGATGAGGTCGTCGACGGGACGGTCGTGCGGATGCCGAAGGCGTACCCCGTCTACGACGACCACTACAAGGAGAACGTGGCGCTGTGCCGCGCGTGGTTGGCCGAGCATCTGGGGAACCTGCAGCTCGTCGGCAGGAATGGGATGCACAAGTACAACAACCAGGACCACTCGATGATGGCCGCGCTGCTCGCCGCCCGGAACATCCTCGGCGAGCGCTGGGACCCGTGGAAGGTCAACACCGACGCGGAGTACCACGAGGAGGTCAAGGCAGGCGACGACGAAGCCGGGCGCATCATGCCCCGGCGTCTCGAAGCCGCTTATGGCCAGGGTTCGGCACGCATGCGTGCCGAACCCTGGCCATAAGGTCGGTTGTGACCACCGAGACCCTACGACCGGCGCTCCGACCGTCGTCGCGCGCGCTAGCCGGCTGGTTACCAGCCGCTGCGCTGGGCACCGTACTCCGCCTCGTGTCCTTCGGCGCCTATGCCGTGGTGGTCATCGCGGTCGCGCAGCGGCACGAGCCGTGGTTCGACGAGGCGCAGGCCTGGCTGCTCGCGCGGGACGACTCGCTCTGGCACCTGTTAAGCTCGCAGATGCGGTACGAGGGGAGCCCGCCGCTCTGGCACCTGCTGCTGATGGGACCGGCGAAGCTCGGCGCCCCGTACGCCACCATCACGGTCATCGCCGTGGCGATCGCGATCGCCGGGGCATACGTGCTCGTACGGCACAGCCCGTTCCCGCTCCCGCTGACCCTCGGCGTGCTGTTCTCGTTCGTCGTTGCCTACCAGTACGCGGTCGTGGCGCGCAGCTATGTGCTGCTGCCGCTGTTGCTGTTCCTCCTCGCGATCGCGTGGGCCGGCCGGATCCGGGACCCATGGCCGTTCGTCTTGATCCTCGGGCTGCTCGCGAGCACGAGCACGCATGGATTGCTGGTGGCGGGCAGCGTCTTCCTCGTCCACCTGCTCCAGGTATGGCGGCCGATCGACAAGGTGCCGTTGAGCGTGCCAGTACGCCGGGCTCACCTGCGCAGTGGGGTGGCGTTCATGGTCCTGTGCGGGCTCCTCGTCCTAGAGCTGTGGCCCGCTCAAGACCAGTCGTTGGGGTCCGGGTTCAACCTGGACCCCATGCACTTTCTGACGGTCGCCCCGGCGGTGCTGCGCAACGCGCTCGCGGGCGACGCCTTCATCGCGTTCGCCGCGGTGGCGCTTTCCGCCTGGTGGTTCCGCCGGACCCGGACACTGTTGCTCTGGGCGTTACCGACGCTCGCGCTCCTCACCCTCGCCGCCGTCAAGTACCAGAACCAATGGCACGACGGGATCCCGTTCCTCGTCTGGGTCTTCGCCCTGTGGGTGAGCCTGGCGCAAGGCCCCGCCGGGGGGTGGGGATCACGGCTGGACAGCTGGGCGCGTTCAGGCGCGTACCTCGCCATGGCGGCCGTGCTGGTCGTGCAGGCTGGATGGTGGTGGCAGACGGTTCGCCACGACTGGACCTACCCGTACTCGGGTAGCCGGCAGCTGGCCGCCTGGCTGGAGGCGCAGCCCGCGTCCGCCGAGCTCTTCGCGATCGGGTTCCACTCGTTGGCGGCGCTCCCCTACCTTGACCGCAACGTGTACGCGAACAACAACGGTGGCGGCGCCGCGTACATGCACTGGTCCACCTCCCCCCGCCTGGATGACGACATCTGGTCGGTGTGGCTCGCCGAACCTGACATCATCGTCTGGAGTGTCCGGTCCAGGCGAGCGCTGATGGACCCGGCGCTGCCCGGCTACGAGCGTGTCGCGGTCTTCGAGGGCGATATGTACTGGAAGAACCGTGCGATCGAACGTGACGCCTACTACGTGTTCGAGCCCGCCGGCATGCAAGCGCCCTGAGGTGTCGGAGGGCCAAAGCCGGCGAGAGGCGACCCTTCGCGCGGGCTTCACACGAGCGCAGCACCTGCTCCTATGCCTCATCCTGCTCGCCGGGCTGGGCCGAGGCCTCTTCTGGATCGTGACGATCGCGGTTTGGAACCCGATCGACGAGATGCAGCATTTTGGCTATATCGCCTCGATCGCCAACGGGGAGGGCATCCCGATCGTCGGGGAAGATCTCCTACCCGCCGAGGCGCTGGCACTCGCGAAGGCCAGCCCGACGTACGGGTTCCGCTCCACGCCGATCACCTCATCCCCCCACGACCCCGCCTGGGGCGCGGGCGCGCAGCAGTACGAGGGCGTGCAGCCACCCCTGTACTACGCGTTGCTCGCGCCGGTCTATGCGCTCGCCCGGCCGCTAGGCCTCCTTGAGACCGTCATGGGGTTGCGGTTTGAGACCTTGGTGTTGAGCCTGCTCGCGGTACCCCTGACGGCGCTGCTCGCGCGTGAGCTGTTTCCGGACCGCTCGGTCACTTGGCTCGGCGCGCCAGCCCTCCTCGTCACGTTGGGCGCCGTGAATGGGGACGGCGCCTACATCACCAACGATGCGCTCGTCCTTCCCCTGTCCGCCGCGATCATGCTCGTCGCCGCGCGGGCGTGGGCTCGTGGGCCGACCCTAGGGCAGGCGGCGCTGATGGGAGCGCTGGGCGGCCTCGCCTTCCTCGGCCGGGCGAACGCGGTCGTGCTCGCTCCGCTTGTCGCGCTCGCGTTGATCGGAGCGGCGTGGCGACACCGCACACCCCTGGAACGCGTCGCCGCCTGGGCGGGCATCGCCGTGGGCATAGGACTCGCCTTCGGGCTGCCGTGGATCGCCTGGACCCGGTTGGCCTATCACGGCACCACGATCGCCGCCGAGTTCAGCGCGATCCTCGAGCCGATCGTGGGACGCCAACCTTGGACGTTCGAAGGCTTGCTCGACCACCTCGCGAACGCGACTCGTGGATGGTTCGACTTCGAGGTGCTCCGCCCCCCGTTGGGAGGGTTCTTCGCCGGCGCCGCGGCCGTCTGCGTGGCCGCGCTAGTGGCCGGGCTCGTGGGTTGCGCGCGCCGGGGCGACCGATACGGCGCGCTGGCGCTCGTGTGGCTCGCCTCCTGCGCGCCCATCGCCCTGTTCGGGATGCTCGGAGTGATCCAGCTGGTACTCGATGGGAACGGCGGGATGGTCGGCCGCTATCTGATCCTCACGCTCCCCGCGCTCGCGTTGCTGGTCGCGGCCGGCTTCGACGCGCTGCTCGGGGCCCGGTGGGGAGCCGTCGCGATCGCGACGGTGGTCGCGGCCTCGGTGACCGCCGGCGCCTGGTTGGAACGGCACTACGTCGACTTCGTGTACACGCAAGAGGCGGGCGAGGGCGTGGCGCCCGTCGTCGACCAGTCCTGGCAAGACCAATGGGCGCTCGTCTCCAGCATCGAGGTCGTCCCACCCTGCCCCGTCCGCGCGATCACGCTCACGTTCGCACAGCAACCACCCGGCTCCCTTCAGGTCGGGACGGCGCACATCCCGCTTTGGGAGATCGCGCCGCTGCCCGTCGGGGCCAAACAGGGGACCTATCAGCCGCGGCGACCGCTCTCCCAACCGTTCCGGGTCAGCCTGCCGGACGGCGTCGCCATGGGGATCTCGGCGAGCGAACGCAGCGCCCGATTGGCGCTTGAAGGGATGCCGGGCGATCCGGTCGCCCGGCTCGACTGCGCGGTCGACGACCCGAATGAGACCCGCTTCAGCCAGCTGCACGCGCTCGCGCCGGTCCTGGAGATCACCTACTCCAGGCTGATGACGGCACCGTTGATCTGGCCCCTCCTCGCATGGGGCGCGGTGGCGGCCCTCAGCAGGAGGGCTGTGCGGGCGGCTGCGGAGCCTCCTCAAGCAGTGAGCGCACCGACGACACCGGGATCGCGAGCGCGTGACGAGTAGCGAGCTCGATGGCGTAGACGACACCCGTGACGTCGCCGTTCTCGTCGAGCACCGGCCCACCCGAGTTGCCGGGTTGGACGTCGGCGGACAGGCGCATCACCGGCATCTGCTCTTTGAGGTTCGCTCCAATGACATAGTCGATGACCTCGCCCGTCCCCACGATCTGCTGGCCACCCAAGGGATAGCCGACGATCGTGACGCTCTCCCCCGCCTGAGGGTCCCGTGGCGCGAGCGCGCCGACCGAGGGGAGGTCGGTGTCCACGACCACCAGCGCGAGGTCGCTGTAGTAGGCGATCCGCGAGACGGCCGCCTCGAGCGAACGCCCATCCCAAGTGTTGACCTGGATCAGCGAAGCATCCGCGATCACGTGCCGGTTCGTGACGAATGCCCGAGGGGCGATCGCAAAGCCCGATCCCGTCGAGAGCGCATCGCAACCGCTGGCCCGGACCCGCAATGTCAGATCACGCGCCGCCCGCTCCGGCGAGTCCACCCTCAGGACGATGGTGGCTGCCCGCGACGCGGCGAGATGGCGCGCCACTCCTGGTGATGGCGGTACCTCCTTGGCCTGCGGGGGTGGGGTCAGGCAGGACACGCCAGCGAAGGCGAGCGCCACCGCGAGCAGCGGGCTGCGAACGCCGCGCGATGGGTCAACCATTGAGGGTGGCGATCAGGCGGGTGTTCGTGGCTGTCGCGTTCGCGCAGGCCTGAAGGAGGAGCTCACCGGTCCTTACCCACTCCGACCAGCGGCTTCCGGGCTCCAAGGCCGACGGTCGCTGTGCCAGCCAGCCCGTCATGCCGTTCACGCATCCGTTCAGCTCGTTGCTTGCCTGCGCGGCGAGCCGCGCCGCCGCGGCCAGGTTGCCGCGCTGGGTGAGCACCGCCGCCGCCTCGTCCTCGATCCGCGCCTTCTCGGTGCCAAGCTCTCGCACGCGGGCTTCGAGCTGCGCAACGTCCGCCTCCGACCGCTCCAGCTTGGTGGTGGTGGCGGAGAGCTGCTCCTGCGCCGCCACCAGGTCGTTCGTGGCGGCGGCCACCGCCGCTTGCGCCTTGCTCAGCTGTACGGCGAGGTCGTCCGTACGCGTGATCTCGCTGGCGGCGCGGTCACGCCATGCCCTCCCCGCCCGGTAGGTGAGCGCCGACGCGGCGAGCCCGATCAGCGCGACCATCGTGAGCGCGATGACCGAGAACGCATACGAGCCGTGCGCCAGACGCCCGCCGCGGTTCCTTCTCACGCGCACCCGACGCCTGGTCACGGCGAGCGGCGCCGTCTCCAAGACCGACCCGGTCGTTCGCTTGACCAGCTGCGATGACTGCTTCATACACTCCGCCTGTGCTCGTCCCGCAAGGCAACGGATCGGCCGTCCGCCGCCTGCCAGGCCTGAGATTGCGGGCGAGAGAGTAAACATCCCACCCCGCCACTGTCCAACGGGTCCTGTGGATATCAGCGCGACCGGTACGCCTCGCCGCGGTGCTCGATCCGCTCGACCACCACCATGTGGGTCGCGTCATCGATCTGGTACACGATCCGATAATCGCCCCTGCGAGCCGAATAGGACCCGGCCAGTTCAAACCTCAGCGGTTTGCCCACTTGACGTGGGTTTTCGGCGAGCGGGCCGCGCAGAAATTCCATGACCGCGCCGTACACCTTGGCCGGCAAGGCGTGCAGGGATCGCCGCGCACTCAGAGCGAACCCGACCGTGTACCGGCCACTCGTCACGCAGCGCCGGTCTCGTGACGCCGCCGATGTGCGATCTCGGTCTCGACCTGCTCCAGCGAGTACACCTCGCCACGAGCGATCGCGGCTTTGGCCTGCTGGATTTCCTCCAGCGCCCCGGGAGTAGAGAGGATGTCGAGCGTCTCCTCCAAGGACTCGAGGTCATCGGGGGACAGAATTACCGCGATGGCGCGACCGTGCCGGGTGATCACCACGCGTTCATGGGTGCGCTCGACCTCGGCGAGAATCTCACTCAGCTTGTCCCGAGCAGCGCCCAGCGGGTACGTCACCATGCGGCAAGTATAGCCAAAAGCCTGGGCAGTTCCCGGCGTGCGCCGACGCCTGTTAGATCTTCAGCCTCAGCGCGTGGTGTGCCACGCGGAAGGTGGCGGGGGTGAAGCCGAGCAGCAGGCCGTCGGCGGCGACGGGTAAGGGGTTCGGCGGGGCGATCCAGACCGTGGGCGACTGCCACTCGACGATCCGCGGGTTGGGGAGGTGCTCGCCGCGGAAGATGGCCTGGGTCATCACGAACACCTGGCTGCGGTTGCCGGTGAAGACCTGCACGTTGAACTTGCCGTCGTCCGGCAGCGCGCGAGGCGCGATCTTCATCGCCTCGCTGAAGAACTGGCAGTTCGCGACGACCAGCTCGGTGACCGGCAGCGTGGGCTCGGTGTGGGCGACCTTCACCACGGTCTCCTGGCGGTCGAGCGTGCGGATCGCGCCATACGCGGCGAGGAGTTGCCCGAAGCGGCCCAGCGGGCGCAGCCGAGCGCTCAACCGGATGAGGTGTGCACCCCAACCCACCTCGGCGACGTTGGCGAACAACCGGCGGGCGGGCTTCCCGTCGAGCCCGGTCAGCTCCACGATCCCGACGTCGATCGGCATCGTGTGGTCCGTGGACAGATGCTTCGCCACGACGTGCGGAGCGCGGTCCAACCCGAACGTGCGGGGAAAGTCACTCTCCGACCCCGACCACGCGGTCCCGAGCACGACGTCCGGCCGGCGCGGCGTCCCGTCGGTGTCCACGAGACCGTTGACCACGCCGTTGATCGTGGGATCGTCTCCCGCGACCACGACGAACCGGACCGCCTGCCGCGCTGCCTGCGCCGCCGCGCGCTCGGCCTCGTCGACCCCGGTCACCTCGACGACCTGGTATTCCAGACCGTGCTCCTCCAACGCGACCGCTAGCGCGGGTAGCTGGAGCCCCACCCCACCCCTGTTCGCCCGGGGGGCCACGATGAGCCGCAACGCGCCGAATGGGCTGCTCATGGACCTAGACGCCGGTGTAGGCGACGACGCCGCGCATCAGGGACTTGCGTGCCTCGCGGGCGGTCTCGGCGAGCTGGCCGCCCGTGACGTCCCGGATCTGGCCGAGAAGGTCAGCCGCCTGCTTTGTGTTGCGGACGAAGTCGCCGGCCGTCATCAGCGAGTCGGCGAGGGCGACATCCAGGTCAGCGCCGCTTGCCCAGCGCCACAGCACCTCGGCGAAGCCCGGGTCCGGCGGTCGGGTCGGTGGTACCGAGGCATCCTCCTCCCGCTGGGAGATCTCAGCCCAGATGTCGAGGACTTGGTCGATCACTCGCCGGACCTCCGGCGTGGGCATGACCGGCTCCACCGCGTCCTTGATCCTGGTCTGAAAGGTGAAGGCGCTGACCACGGCGGCGAACTCAGGCGCGTCCAGGCCGTTGCACAGGCCGGCACGCAGCGCCTCGGCCAAGACCAGGTCGGTCTCGGCGTACAAGGCGGCGAGCCGCAGACCCTCTTCGGTCGGTGCGGGCGTCTCGTCGAGGTAGCCCAAGCCGGACAGCACCTGGATGATGCGATCGAACTGGCGGACGATAGACGAGGTCCGGCGGCGGATGTTGCGCTCCATGCGCTCGGTGTCGGCCCGAAGGTCGTCGTACCGCCGGGCCCAGGTCTCGATTCTCGCGAGCTCCGGGTCATCGTGGACGGGGTGCGCGTGGAGCTGCGCGCGTAGCTCGGCGATCCGCTCACGGGCGCGCTCGTCGGGGTCCTGTGTCGTGAGCACCCCGCGCGCCGGCTGGTTGATCCCGAGCAGGGCAGCGGCGACCTCTTTGCGATACCCGGGTTGCCTGGGGCCGCCCTGGGAGGGAAGCACGATCCAACCAATCGCGCGAGGCGGCTCGTCGAACTCGCGCGGCCCCAGGCGCACGAGCCTTCGGTCGTCGGTCACCGCGCCCGCGAGGGGAACCCCCTGGCGGGACGATGTCCGCGACACGATCGCGGCGAGCCGCTGCCGCCGCTGAGAACCGGGTAGCGAGATGACGTCGCCGGGGCGTAACCCCTCAAGCGCCTCGGTGACGGCGTCGCGGCGCCGTTGCCGGCGGTCCCGGGCCCCCGCCGACTCGAGCCGCGACAGCTCGCGCCGCAGCGCCCAGTACTCGCCGAAGTCGCCCTTCGAGGAGACGAGCTGGGCCGCGTAGCCTTCCAACGCCTCGTGGTTCCGCGCGATCAACTGCTCCTCAGCCCCTACCCCCGCGTCGGCCTGGAACTGCGCGAACGAGCGGGCGAGCAGCGCCTCCGCCTCGGCTCGCCCGTGCCGGTGCAGCAGGTTGACGACCATGTTGTACGAAGGCGCGAAGCTTGAGCGCAGCGGCTCGGTCCGGCGGCTCACCAGACCGGCGACGGTGCGGAAGTCCACGTCGCGTTGATAGGCCACCACGGCGTGGCCGAGCTCGTCCAGCCCACGCCGCCCAGCCCGCCCGGTGAGCTGCGTGAACTGGCCTGGCGTGAGAAGCTCGTGGCGCTGCCCGCTCCACTTCTCCAACCGCTCGACCACCACCGTCCGCGCGGGCATGTTGATGCCGAGCGCGAGCGTCTCCGTCGCGAAGCACACCTTCACGAGCCCGCGGACGAACAGCTCCTCCACGGTCTCTTTGAATACCGGCACCATGCCGGCGTGGTGCGCGGCGATCCCCTGCGCCAGCGCGGACGCCCACCAGCTGTGGCCTAGCACCTCCAGATCCTCGTCGGGAAGGGCAGCGGTGCGCTCGTCGACCACCTGGCGGATCAACGCCCGCTCCGCGGCGGTCACCAGGTTCACCCCGTCGCGAACGAGCTGGTCCACGGCGGCGTCGCACCCGTCGCGGCTGAAGATGAAGTAGATCGCCGGCAACCACCGGCGGTGCCTGAGGGCTTGCACCAGATCCGACCGCCGGGGTGGCCGCAGCCGTACGCTGCTCGGCTGGCGCCGCCCGCGCCCCGATACGCGGTTCGACATCCCCGCCTGCCGCTCGAGCATGAGCACGTCGGGGTTCGGCACGCCGGATGTCGCGAGGGCACGGGCCGCCGGGGGCTTCCGGCCGCCCTCCTTGCCTCGCCGAAAAACCGGATAGATCTGGTCGTTAATCGCATAGTGATGCCGAAGGGGCACCGGTCTGCGCTCAGAGATGACGACGTCGCAGCCGTCACGCACCTCACGGAGCCACGCGCCGAACTCTTCGGCGTTCGAGACCGTGGCCGACAGGCAGGCGAGCTGTACAGCCGCGGGAAGCTGGACGATGACCTCTTCCCATACCGCGCCGCGCTCACGGTCGGCCAGGTAGTGCACCTCGTCGAGGACGACCGCGTGGAGCCCCCGGAGCGTCGCGGAGCCCTCGTACAGCATGTTGCGCAAGACTTCGGTGGTCATCACGACGATCGGGGCCTCGCCGTTTACGGCGTTGTCGCCAGTCAACAGGCCGACGGAGGACGGTCCGTAGCGGACGCTCAGGTCAAAGAACTTCTGGTTCGACAGCGCCTTGATCGGCGTGGTGTAGAAGCACTTGCCGCCCTCACGGAGCGCTCGGAACACCGCGAACTCGCCGACCACCGTCTTGCCCGCCCCAGTTGGCGCGGCCACCAGCACGGACCGCCCCTCCACGAGCGCGGTCATACCCGCGATCTGGAAGTCATCGAGCGCGAATGCGTACCCGGCGGCGAACTCCTCGAGAGCTCCCCGCCCGCGCTCGTTCACTCTACGAGCGCGAGATCGCTCGACGCCCGTCGCCGCCGCCGCTCGACCAAGCGCGCGAACAGGACATTACCCTCGTACATGAGGAGGAGCGGCAAGGCCATCGCGGACATGGTGATGGGATCCTGCGTCGGGGTAATGATGGCCGCGAGGAGGAAGAGGCCGAGGACCGCATGCCGGCGGTACTTCTTCAGGCCGGCTGGCGTGACCACGCCCATCAACGTGAGGATCGCGATCGCCATCGGTACCTCGAACGACAGCCCGAAGCCGAGCATCGTCTTCAAGATGAACCCGAAGTACGCGTTCGGGTCCATCAGGGACACGACATCGGGGCCCGCGAAGGACAGGAGGAACCGGAGACCGGGCCGGATGATCACGTAGGCAAAGGCCGCTCCGCTGGCGAACAATACGGCCGTGAGCAGCACAAACGGTATTGCGTACCGGCGCTCTACGGGACGCAGGCCCGGGCTGACGAAACGCCAGATCTGATAGCAGACCACGGGCGCGGCGAGCAACACTGCGACCATAGCCGCCGCCTTCAGGCTCACGAAGAACGCACCCGTGACGTTCGGGGTGTACAGCCGGCAGTTTTCTACGCCGAAGACCGCCGACCCGGCACGCAGGCTCGGTGGCAGATCGCAGTACGGCTCGATGAGAAGGCTGAACACCTGGTGCCGGAATGCGAACCCCACCGCGAACCCCACCGCGACCGCGAGCGCGCTCTTCACGATGCGCTCCCGCAGCTCCTGCAGGTGCTCCCACAGCGTCATCTCCTCGCCGACGTACTCGTCCGGCGCGGGGCGGGGCGGCTTCTCGGTCGCGGTCATCGAGGCGCGAGAGCGTGCGCGCTACTGGTGGTCCACTGGCCTCGGCGGGGGGGTTGCGTCTGCGTCTGGTGCCGGCGCCTCGTCCTCCCCCTTGGTCTCGGCGATGCCCTTCTTGAAGTTCTTGATGCTCTTACCGACCGAGCTACCCAGCTCCGGCAGCTTCTTCGCCCCGAACAGTAGTACGACGACGAGAAGCACGATGATCATCTCGGGTCCACCAAAGTTTGGCATGGGGACATCCTCCACTTCACGACCCGTGGCGCGCCACGAGAGCACGCGTGTGCAGTGGCGAGTGTATGTCAGCGTCCCCGACGCTTCTCGCCCTGCCGTACGGTACGGAGCCGTTCCAGGGACGCTTGAAGTGCCTCGGCTTCGGTGGCCGCCACGCTCCCGCCCTCCGTGAGCTCGCCAACCAACGGCTGAACCCGCTCGATCGTCGCCTTCACCCCGCTGGCCAGCCTGCCGCCCGCGCGCTTCAGCTGAAGCGCCGCAAGGACAACCACCCCAACTGAGATCACCATCATTGATAGGGCAACGATCACGATAGCTGACATATGACGATAGTAACCGCAGTAGTGGCCAGGATTTCTCACGTATGCGTGAAAAAGCCTGGCCATTAGCGTCTCAGCGGCCGGTACCCGTCAACGCGACGAGGTCGTCGAACCAGTCGGCGCGCATGAGCAATGCGTGGAAGTCGATCAGGTCATCATGGGTGATCCGGGGCCCGTCGAAACGCTCGGCGAGGGGGCGTGGGTTCCGATTGGACGGCGTGTCGGGCTCCACCTCCCTCGAGAGCACATGCACTCCCCCAGAAATCAACAGTCGAATGACGCGATCGTCAGCCGGCTTGCGCACCGCCTCCAGACAGGAAGGACAGCTGAACGAGTAGTACGACGCGCCCCGCCCCGAGCGGTCCACTCTGAGTTCGATCTCCCCTGGCATCAGCCCGACTTCGCCACACCGGGTGCACGTAGCCTTGATGGTTGTCATCTCCCCTTGCCCTTGTCTTCCTCCCCCGGAGCTTCCAGCTCCGGGCGACCGTTTGGTGAACTGCTGCCGTTCCTTCACGACCTACAGGTAAGGCGTCCTCCAACCCCCCAACAGGTATGCCCCGTTGGGGTGATTTTTCCGCGCTAAAGTGACTAGGTCAAGCGGTAACGCTGGAGGATTTCACCCGCGAGCTCGACCACTCGCTCATTCAGGGCGATTGGGGCACGCACCTTCGCGTGCTCACCAAGCCGCAGGATCAATCTTGCTATCCATTCGAGCTGCCCAGTGCGCATCGTGATACGACGAATTGGCCCCCGCTCCTCAATCTGTTCACAGACTACCCATTCAGTAACCCACCACGCAGGCATTTTGAGGTCAAGAACGACGGTCAGATCCTCGGGTTTTGGCTGGTAAACCGGAGGTGGGATGCGCCGGGGACGGTCGCGCGGCGCGATCTCACCCGTCAGGCGGACCTCTCGGATCCGGTCAACGCGGAAGGTGCGAGGTGCCCCCGCGAGCCGGCACCATCCTTGCACGTACCAGGCACCGCTGAGCCCGGTCAGGGCCCACGGTTCGACGTCACGTTCGGTGGTCTGTGCCTTCGATCCCGAGCGGTACGTGAGATGGACGACCAACTCTTTTTCACTCGCGTCCGCGAGCATGGGCAGGTGCTCGTCTCCCGGACCGAGCAGCTCGATCGCGACACTCGGCGTCTCGTGTACTCCCAGTAGCCGCTGGAGCTTGGCGATCGCGCTGCGCAGCTCCTCCGAAGACCACAGCCCGTCCAACGCGCGGCCGGCGAGCATCAACGTGAGCGCCTCCCTCAACGACAGGCGCAACGGCCTCGCGAAGAAATCCGCCATCCGTACCGTCACCCGATCACCGAACAGCGACACCTCGACGAGATCACCCCCGCCATAGCCCGGGACCCCGCAGTACCCCAGCACGTCCAAGTCGCTGGCCAGCTCGCCAACGCCCACGCCGAACCGCCTTGCCGCCTCCGCCAGCTCCACGCCCGGATGCTCGAGCAGCCACGGCACCATCACAAGGATGCGCTCCAGCCTGGCCAGCGTCCGTGGTTGCCGGATCACCCTCACCCCACTATCCCCGCCCCCCGGCGACGGCTCCGCCGCCGCCCTCACCCCACTATCCCGGCCCCCCGGCGACGGCTCCGCCGCCGCCCTCACCCCACTATCCCCGCCCCCCGGCGACGGCTCCGCCGCCGTGCGGATCGTCGCTTCGAGGCGGGCGATCATTGCCGTGCGCAGCTCAGGGGGGTCGAGCACCATCAGCTCGCTGCCGAAGGTGGAGACCCACCCGGCGAACTGCTCCGGGTCGCGCACGGCGACCGTGAAAGCGGTCCAGCCCGCTGGGGTGGCCTCGGCGCCGCTGCCTCTCGCGGACCTCGCGACCTCCCAGGCAACCTCCGGCGAGGCGGCGACCCGAGCGATCTCCGGCGCGCCCTCGGGTACGGGCGGCACGACGTCGTCGGGGCCGATCGCCGCCTGGGGCGCGTCGAACGCTCCGGGTTCGCCGACGGGCCTCACAGAGCCGAGGATCCGGTCGAGGCGAAAGACGCGTTGCGCGTCGCGATCGTGGTCGCGGCCGACGAGGTACCACCGCCCCCGGCGATGTACCAGCGCATGCGGATCGACCGTTCGCCGTGCTGGCGGTGTGCCCGGGATCGCGTAGACGAAGCGGACCACCTGTCGCGCCAGCTGTGCCTCCATCAGCTCGCCTCGGCACGGGGCGTCGAGCGGAACCTCGATCGAGACCTGCCCTGTAACGGTCGGCGTGCCGGGGTCGCCAACGTCCACCGCGAGCTTGAGCAACCCGCTGCTGGCCTCGTCCGCCAACCCGGTGATCTGGACGGCGAGGGCGAGCGCGGCCAGCTCGGCGGGCTCGAGGTCCAGCTCGGGGAGGTCATAGCGGCGCGGGTCGATGCGGTATCCCAAACGATCGGCCGATCGGCCAAACCGGTCAATCGACACCGTCTCGACAGGCACGCCCATCTCGCGCAAGTCGGCCTTGTCGCGCTCGAACATTCTCCGGAAGGCCTCCGGATCTGACTGACCGTAGCCCGCGACACGGCGCCGGACCTCGGTGGCGAGGAGAGGATGGCGGGTCTCGCGCAAGGCGATCACGAGGTTGATCAGTCGCTCCAGCCGCGCCTGCACGATGCCTCCTCGGATCCCTTCCCCTGTCCAGATGGACATGTTCGCGCCACCGACAAGCTTGAGGGTCCAGCGGCGCGTGTGAGAATAGAGTCAGGCGTGGGAATTTTGTGAATAATTTAGTGATAAGGCCAAACCGGGCATAGCCGATGAGCTCACGGAATGACCTCCGGACCAGAGTGCCGCCTGCGCGGTGGACGCAGCCGTACATTCGGCACCTGAAGCTGAGAATCATCAGGGTACGGGCGCTGACCGGCCAGCATGTGGATAGGAAAGTCCGGCGGGTTCGCGGGCGCCGGGGAAGGCATCTCCGCCCTCGCGAGCACTTCGGCGCATGGGCCTGGAATGAGGTCCGTGTCCTTCGCGCTCAGGCCCGTCGTCGGGCGCGGCTGCTCTGGGCACTATTGACCGCCAGCGCGATCAGGAATCCCGTGCGGCGAGGTTCCCGGCGAGTGCGGCACGCACTGGACGCACGCGTGGTCGCGGTAAGGCGCCACTGTCAGTACCGAGGCGCGCGTGCTGTCCCGCCGGTCCTGACGCTGTGGCAGCGTGGCGTGGCTCCCCGGGTGCCGCGGAAGGCCTGGCCGCCAGTCCCGCGAGGGCGCGCCGCGATGTTCGCCCGCGCCAGGGTCAAGGCTGCCCCGACCTCGCTGTCGCCGTCGCTCGCCAAGCGCGCGGTCAGTCTCGCCACGGCTGGCGTGGCCGGCATTCTGGTGTTGTTCCTGTTCACGACCGGCTTAATCCTCCCCGCGGTCGCCCAGACCGCGAGCAGATCGCTCATCTTGGGCATCACTGGATCGGAGCAGGCGGCGCTATCGAACCTCTCCCAGCGCTCGGTCGTGCTGGCGAGCGATGGCACGGTCATCGCCGTGCTCCACGACGAGATCGACCGCAAGGTGGTGCCGCTCGCCACCATTCCCGAACACGTCCGGCAGGCGGTGCTCACGGCCGAGGACCGGAAGTTCTGGGAGCACCGCGGGTTCGACATCGAAGGGATCGGCCGCGCACTGGTGGCGAACTTCGAAGCCGGGGGCATCACGCAAGGCGGGTCGACGATCACGCAGCAGATCGCGAAGAGCGTGGTCGGCAACGAGCAGTCGTTGGAGCGCAAGCTGAACGAGCTCGCCTACGCTGTCGCCCTGGAGCGGGAGTACAGCAAGGAGCAGTTGCTGGAGCGCTACCTGAACCAGGTCTACTTCGGCTGGGGCGCGTACGGCATCGCCGCAGCGGCCGAGCAGTACTTCGACCAGCCGGATCCCACGCAGCTACGCGTCGAGCAGGGCGCGCTGCTGGCGGGGCTCATCCGCTCGCCTGGCGCGCTGGATCCGAGACGGCATCCCGAAGAGGCGCTCGCGCGACGGAACCAGGTGCTCGCCGACATGGCGCGGACGGGTCACCTGGAACCGCGCATGGCCGACTTCCTGGTCTCCACGCCACTCGGCGTCGTCCCGCCCTCCAGCGACGCGCCGCTCGATCCCTACCTGGCGGCCGCCGTGCAACAGGAGTTCCTCGCGAACCCGGTATTCGGGCCAGATCGTGAGGCACGGGTCAATCTCTTGCTCGGCGGGGGCTTGAGGATCGAGACCTCGCTCGATCCCCGGCTTCAGGAGGTCGCGCGTGAGGTGGTGAGCGACGCGCTGCCGAGCCAGCGCGGTCCCACCGCGGCGATCGCCTCGGTGGACCCACGCGACGGCCGGATCCTCGCGATCTACGGCGGCACCGACTTCGAGCAGGAGCAGTTCAACCTCGCCACGCAGGGGCGAAGGCAACCGGGGTCGGCGTTCAAGCCGTTCGTGCTGGCGACCGCGCTGCAGCAGGGTCTCCCGTTGCGGCTGACCCTCGACGGGAACAGCGGCCTGAGAATCTCCGGCGCCGGCTCTCCTGAGTGGGCGGAGAAGGGCGTGACGAACTTCGGCGGCGCCGACTACGGGCGCGTCGACCTGCGCAGGGCCCTGGTCAACAGCGTCAACACCGCGTTCGCCCAGCTCATCATGATCGTGGGAGCCCCGCAGGTGCTCGACGTTGCCCGCGGGATGGGCATCGACGTCGCCTCCGCGACGGCCGGCTTGCAGAACCCCTCGATCGCGTTGGGTGGCCTCGCCCGCGGCGTGACGCCGCTCGAGATGGCCTCAGCCTACGGGACCTTCGCGAACGGCGGGAGCCACGTCCCCGCCTCGCTGATCAGCCGGGTCGTCGGGCCGGATGGGACCGTGCTCTTCGAGCGCGCGCCACAACCGCAACAGATCCTCGACCCCCACGTGAACGCGGCGATGGTCAGCGTGATGCGGGACGTCGTCGCGGGTGGCACGGGGAGCAGGGCAAGGCTGAGCAACTGGACAGCCGCCGGCAAGACCGGCACGACCCAGAGAAACGCGGACGCGTGGTTCGTCGGGTATGTCCCGGTGATGTCCACAGCGGTGTGGATGGGCCATCCCGATGGCCAGATCCCGATGGGTGGTGGCAGCAGCAGCTCGTTCACGGCGGGGATCTGGCGCGCCTTCATGAGCCGTGCGCTGGAAGGCGTCCAACCGGTGCCATTCCCGAACATCGCACCCGGTGAGCGCCACGTGCCAGGGCTCGGCCCCGTTGCTGTTCCGGACGTCGTCGGCATGAGCGAGACCGACGCGCTGCGCACGCTCGCCCAAGCCAAGCTCGTCGGCGAGGCACGCCCCGTTCCTTCAGACGCCCGCCCGGGCACGGTCATCGGCCAACGGCCACGTTCGGGCTCGCCGGCTGAGGTCGGCGACAGCATCGTCATCAGCGTGGCCATCGAGGAGGTCGACGAGCCCGAGCCCGATGCCGATGGACGGGGGCGGCGGGGTCGCGACCGCGGCGAGGAATCCAGCGACCGCGACTTGGACCAGGGCGCAGTCGCGGACGCGCTCAGGATCGCGGACGCGCTCTTGGACGGCGACGACTAGCTGTGTCCCCGCATTGTGGGCTACATACTCGCGATCAGCTTGTCGACCCGGTCGTCCTGAGAGCGGAACGGGTCCTTGCAGAGCACCGTCCGTTGGGCCTGGTCGTTCAGCTTGAGATGCACCCAGTCGACCGTGAAGTCGCGGCGGCGGCGCTTCGCCTGGCGGATGAACTCGCCGCGTAACCGGGCGCGGGTCGTCTGGGGAGGGGTGTGCTGTGCGATCTCGATCTCGGCGTCCGTCGCGATGCGGTCGACCTTGCCTCGCCGTGTGAGCACGTAGTACAGGCCACGCTTGGTGTTCACGTCGTGGTACTGCAGGTCGAGCATCGCGATTCGCGGGTGCGACAGCGGGAGATCCCGCTTTGTCCGGTAGTCGTCGATGATGTGGTATTTCGCCACCCAGTCGCATTCGCGGGACAGCTTCAACGGGTCGTCGGCGAGCAGCTCTAGCACCCGGCTCCACTCCGTGAGCACGCGGTCCGTCTGGACATCGGACCCGGCGTGGTCGATGAACTGGGACACCCGGTCGAGGTACTCGCGTTGGATGTCCAGCGCCGACAGCTCCCGGCCCCCGGCGAGCTTGACGCGGCGCTGGCAGCCCATGTCGTGGCTGATCTCACGGATCGCACGGATGGGGTTGCCCAGCGTGAAGTCCCGCATGACCGTGCCCGACTCGATCATGCGGAGCACGAGATCGGTCGTCGCGACCTTCAGCCATGTCGCGTACTCGCTCATGTTCGAGTCACCGACGATGACGTGGAGGCGGCGGAAGCGCTCGGCGTCGGCGTGGGGCTCGTCGCGGCTGTTGATGATCGGGCGGCTCCGCGTCGTGGCCGACGAGAGCCCCTCCCAGATGTGCTCAGCGCGTTGGGAGATCGAGAACACCGCGCCCCGCGGTGTCTGCAGCACCTTGCCCGCCCCCGCAAAGATCTGGCGCGTCACCAGGAACGGGATCAGCGTGTCCGCGAGCTTCTGGAACTCGCCAAAGCGGGCTACCAGGTAGTTCTCATGGCTGCCATACGAGTTTCCGGCTGAGTCCGTGTTGTTCTTGAACAGGTAGATCTGGCCGGCGATGCCCTCTTCGTGCAGGCGCTGCTCTGCCTGCTCGACCAGGTTCTCCAGGATCCGCTCTCCCGCCTTGTCGTGGACGACGACGCCATGGACCGTGTCACATTCCGGCGTCGCGTACTCGGGGTGCGAGCCGACGTCCAGGTACAGCCGGGCGCCGTTCTCCAGAAACACGTTCGACGACCGTCCCCAGCTGACGACACGGCGGAATAGGTAGCGGGCAACCTCATCCGGGGAGAGCCGCCGCTGCCCTCGAAACGTGCACGTCACGCCGTATTCGATCTCGAGCCCGAAGATCCGGCGCTCCATTCAGCGACTCCTACCCGTGGCGGCTACCTGCGGTGACCGAGGCACGTCTAGTGTAGGCCCAGGGTCTGGCCATCGGATGGGGGATCCGCCGCAGTTCCCGCCGCGCTTTTCCTCCAGCGATCCTTATGGCCAGGATTCGGCACGCATGCGTGCCGAATCCTGGCCACAAGCACGGTTTGCCTGATTCTCATCATCCGGGGTGACGGCGCCAGCCGGCATGAGCTGCTGTGCAGGATTATGCCGGGCGTCGTGGGCTCAGAGGCTCAGGGCTGGGTACCGCGCCGGGAGCGCGATCCCAGGACGCGGAACAGGCGCCGCCGGGATAGCTTCGGGGATGCCTCTAGTCTGGCGCCCTCACCCGTCCCTGGCTGAAGCCAGGGTTCCAGCGGTTCCAGGTCGTCGAACACGATAACAGGCTTTGGCTTCCGCTCGGGTTCGGGCTCCGGATCTGGATCCAGATCCGGCTCGGCCGGCGGGGTGGTCTGGATCAGCGCCTCGCGGGCGTCGCTGGCGGCCGCCTCGTCGACGTAGAGCTCCTCGGGGCGCAGACCGAGATCGGCTTGGATCTCTCCGATCGTGGCGGCGATCTCGTGTACCGACTCGGGCTGATCGGCGGAGTCGACGGTGAGGCAGCGGCCGACGAGAGCCCCCAGCGACGGCGGCACTTCCACCGCCTCGGGGATGCCGCCCTCTGGTGGGGCGGCGGTCAAGAGCATGTGCATGGTCGCGCCCAACGCCACGACGTCGTCACGGATCGTGGGTTGCGGCGCGCCCGCCATGACCGCCTTCGCATGGCGGAGGATGGCCAGGTCCAGACCGGCCAACCGTGGCTCACCCGATGGCGAGATGAAGATCCGGTCGGGGCGCAGATCACCGTGAACCACGCCCGCCCGGTGAGCGGTCTCGAGGGCACCCGCGATCTTCACGCTGATCCCGAGCACGTCCCCGCACGGAAGGCGGCCGTCGGCCGCGACCCACTCACCGAGCGAACCCTCCTCGAGCAGCTCGAACATCAGGTAGCCCTGACCCGTGGCGGTGACGCCAGATCCCATCATGGCGACCGCGTTCGGATGCCGGGACAACGCCCGCACCGCGGTCACCGTGCGCTCAGACAGGTCCTCGACCAACCGCACCGCAACCCAGCGATCACGCTGTTCCTCGCGTGCCCGGAACAGCGTGCCGCCTCCGCCTATCTCACCGATGTCCTCAAGGCCGGGAATCGTCAGTGTCACCCTGCCTTCCTCTCCGTAAGAGCACCTAGATCTGGATGCACGGATCACCCCGAGAGGAGACCGAGAGTCGCCGACGGATGCGTCCTCGGTGCCCCACCGCTCCAGACCCAAAGAACAGCTCATCAACACATCGACAACTCTTTGCCGATAACGGTTCCTCACGCACCTAGACCCCTCCGGTGACTCTGACTGACTGGACAATACGGTCGAGAGCTTCCAAGTCCCGGCCGCTGACTACCTTCAGGCGGACCCGCATCACCCATGAACGGTTCGGCGGTGCCGCCCCGATCACGACATACGCGGCGCCGGTGCCGCCGCACGACGTGTAGAGGTCGAGCGCCACGGTGTAGGACCGGCTCGGGTACGGCCGGCGACCTTGGTAAACGCATGCCGCCGAGAGCGGCTGCACCACCTCGTCAAGGAGGGTCACCTCGCTGTCACTGGGAATCAGCTGTGACGTCCCGTCGACGATAACCCCCGGCGTGGTCCAGTCCTGCTCGAAGGATTGCAGATCCGTGGCGGCTCGGACGCTGGCCAAGGCACGGCCGCGAGCGCTCGCGACCGGGCGGTCCTCGGTGTCGGCCCACTCGCGGGGTACCTGGATCTGGATCGCATAGCTCTCGTCCCTAATGACGACATACATGCCATATCCGGGCGAAATTTCAGAACCCGCCGGAGCGATGCCGGATAGCTCATTGGCCAGCGAGCTCTCTCCCATCAGACCGCCGGATGGCTGGCCGGCCACCTGTCGTCCCTGCTCCAGGGCCTCCTCGTCTCCTGTCGGCGGATTAGGCGCCGCCTCGGGGGGCATGACGCCGCCGACCCTAGAGGGGCCGCAGGCGGCGATCGCCATGACGAGCGCCGCGATGATCCCATGCTTGACATACCGCATTGCGGGCTGCCTTCGTTCGTGCGTGTTGGCCCATTGGCAATCGAGCCAAGGCAGGACACGATTTCGGGACAGCCAACTCCAAAACCGTGTGCGCGCAGCGCACCTTCATTGGGGTCAGGACGACTGGAGGGCCGCGGTGATCGCCGCGGTGTCGAGGCGGAAAAACTTCCGCCGGCCGCGTCCACGGTCCAGGCCGGCGACCTCCAACCGCTCCGGCTCGATCGTGCTGCTCTCAGCTCCCCCCAGCGCCTGGCGTGCGATCTGAAGCACCTCGTCGCGGCTCATACCCTCGGAGAAGTCCTTGGTGAGCCGCTCGTTGACGGCCTCGGCCCCTCCCCCGATGGCGACGAACCCCTTCTCGTCGTTGATCGAGCCGTCGTAGAGGATGTGGTAGATCTCCACCGCGCTGGCCGTCATCTCGGCGACCAACAGCTCGACCTCGTAGGGCTTCCCCTCACCGGCGAAGACACCTCCGAGCATGTTGGCGTAGGCCGTCGCGATGGAGCGGCCAGTCACGTCCTGGCGCGAGTACTGGTAGCCGCGGATGTCCGCTTGGTAGATCCCGAACCGCCGGAGATTCTCGTACTCGTTGTACCTGCCGGTTGCCGCGAAGGCGATCCGGTCGTAGATCTCGCTGATCTTGTTCAGCGTCGAGGACGGGTTCTCGGCGACGAACAGTATCCCGCCCTCGTAGGTGATGGCGATGACAGGCCGGCCTCGACTGATGCCCTTACGGGCGTAGTCGGCCTTGTCCTTCATGAGTTGTTCCGGGGAGACGTACGGCATCCCCATCGGCATAGCTATGGCCCTCCCCCGGACTTAGGACTGGCGGCGCGCCGCGATCACCGTCTCGACGCGGGCGGCGACGACCTCGTCGTCCAGTTCGCGGTAGCCGCCGGCGTCGATGACCACGACAAGTGGGTAGATATCGCGGACAAGGTCGGGTCCCCCGGTGGCCGAGTCCTCGTCGGCTGCATCCCACAGCGACTCGATGACCATGTCAACTGCCGGCTCCTGCTCGAGGCCTTCCCGATACCGCGCCTTCAGCGACCCGCGCGCGTCGCGTCCCCCTGAGCCGGTGGTGGCGAACCGGCGCTCCTCATAGCACCCACCGAGCGCATCGAACTCGTAGATGCGGGCGACCTTCTCACGAGGGTCGTACCCGGCGAACAGCGGGACGACGACCATGCCCTGCATGGCCATGGGCAGGTTGCCTCTCACCATCTGCGCGAGCTGGTTCGCCTTGCCGTCCAGGGACAAGGGGCCGCCTTCGAGCTTCTCGTAGTGCTCCAGCTGGACCGCGAAGATCTTGGCGAGCTCCATCCCGGGGCCGGCCGCGCCTGAGATGCCGACCGCGGACCACGCGTCCGCCTCGAAGACCTTGCGCATGTCCCGCTTCGCGATCACGTTGCCCGAGGTAGCGCGTCGATCCCCTGCGAGGACGACACCGGTTTCATAGGTGAGCGCGACCACGGTGGTGCCGTCGACATGCTCCAGGTGGGGGGGCCAAGAGCCACCCGGTGATGGGACCATTGGGGCATCGGGCGCGATCCTGCGGAGGGCCGCGGTGAAGCTCGGGACCGCGATGTCGAACGGCTGGGGATAGGCGTAGTCGGACCGATCGATCCTCACTCGCCACCCTTTTGGACGTAGTTCTTTACAAACTCCTCGGCGTTTTCTTCGAGCACCTCGTCAATCTCGTCGAGGAGATCGTCCACGTCTGACGTGTCGACAGCCTCGCTGGTCTGCGTGTCGGTCGTCTCCTCAGTGCTCTCTTGCTTGGCTCGCTGCCTGCGCATCTGGCCGCCGTCGCTGCTCATCTCACTCCTCGTGGGTCGGCGGTGTTGCTTGCCACCGAGTGTAGCCGCCGTGGGTCTGAGCTCGGCGTGCGCTCAACGCACTCCCGTCGTCTTACCGCCATGCTCGCGAAAGTTTCGGGGAGGCTCTTGCAATTAAGTAAGGTTAACTTTTACCATACGTGCAGTGGCGGGCTTCCCCAAACGAGGTGGGCGGGATGATCGGGCGGATTGCGGCAGTTATCGTACTCGTGTCGCTTGCGGCGGCCTGCGCGGGTGGCGAGAGCGGGAGCACTACGGCAGAGCGGGAGCGACTCACGATCGCCCTGCCCAGGGATGGTGGACCGATCAACATCTTCGCGGGAGGGGTCAGCGATCCCCTGGTCGAGCTGATCTATGACAAGTTGCTCGCGCCGTCGCCCTACGTCGACGGTCCCGCGCCTTGGCTGGCCGAGCGGGTCGAGCAGGTCGACCCTGTGACCTGGGACGTCACAATCCGGGACGGTGTCACCTGGCAAGACGGTGAGTCCCTGGACGCCGAGGACGTCAAGTTCACGTTCGAATATTTCGTCGAAGCTCCCACCGGGCGGTACACGCACCACGTGAGCGAGGTACCAGAGATCGCGGAGGTCACGATCACCGGCGATCGATCGCTCCGCTTCACCTGCGCCTACCCCTGTCCCGAGCTGGGGCCGATCACGCTGGCGGACCTGCCGATCATCCCCGAGCACGTCTGGCGCGGGGTGACCGAACCGACGACCCGCAGCGACCTCCCCATCGGGAGCGGCCCGTACCGGCTGGTCGAGTACAGCCCCACCGCCTACCGATTCGAGGCGTACGAGGCGTACTTCGCGGGGCCACCACGAGTTGCCGAGCTCATCATGCCGGTCATCCCCGACCCCTCGACGGCGTTCACCGCGTTGCGCTCGGGCGAGATCGACGCCGTCGCGCGGCCGTTGCCGCCGGAGCTGCTCGACGTGTTCGGCTCGGACGACGGGTTGGGCGTCATCACGGCCGCCCCGCTGCAGTTCGACGAGCTGCGCTTGAACTTCCAGCGGCCACCGTTCGACGACCCGCAGGTGCGCCGCGCGCTGTCCCTCGCGATCGACCGGCAGGCGCTGCTCGACACCGTGCTGCTCGGCGAGGGCCGGGCCGCGGTGCGGGGGTACCCGCACCCGGACTCCCCGTGGACGAACCCTGAGCTGTCCACGCCATACGATCCCGACGAGGCGCGCCGGCTGTTGGCGGGACGTGAGATCAGCTTCGAGATCGACGTGGCCGGCAGTGAGCCGACGCAGGTTCGCGCGGCCGAGCTCATCGCGCGGCAACTCGGGGCCGTCGGCGTGGAGGCGACCGTGAGACCCACCGACGCGACGACCCTCGCCAACTTCTTCAGGACCCGCGACTTCGACGCCTATGTGAACACGATCACCGCGCACGGCGTCGCCGACCCCACGCAGTTCATCATGTCGCACCGCTCGGGCTACCTGTGGGACGCGCCCGAGGTGCCCTACCCCGAGTGGGACGCCCTGTTCGAGCGATGGCGCGCGCAGGGCACGATCGAGGACCGCACCGCCGTGCTGTTCGAGATGCAAGCGCTGTTCAACCAGCAACCGACGTCCATCCCGCTCTACTACCCAGACGAGCACTGGGCCTTCGGCCCCGCCTACGACGGGTGGGTCGAATCACCTGGCCACGGCATCGTCCACAAGTGGTCCTTCCTCCCGACCGACGTCCGCGCCGCCGCCAACGCCGTCGTCAGCCCGTAAGTGCGCCGCGCCCCGCCGAGCCGCCCGCCCCTCCCCACCCTGCACTGTGCAGACTTTTGCCGGTATCCCGGCATAACTCTGCACAGTGCGGGAATTGTGCCGGGGGACGCGCGGCCGTGAGGCGGGTCGGTGGGCGGGTCGCGGGCCGGGTCGCGCAGTACGTGCTGGTGCTGTGGGCGGCGTTGACGTTGAACTTCGCGCTGCCGCGGCTGGCGCCGGGGAGCCCGCTCCAGTACCTGTTCGGGGACGAGATCAACGCGGTCGCGCCCGAGCGGCAGGTCGAGATCCTCCGCCAGTTCGGCTTGGACCAGCCGGTGCTCGCGCAGTACGCGCGGTACTGGGCCGATCTGGCCCGGTTCGATCTCGGGACGTCGGTGCGGTTCGGCCAACCGGTCGCCGAGGTGTTAGGTGAGCGGATCGGGTGGACGTTGCTGCTGATCGGCGTTGCGACGGTGCTCTCTACCCTGATCGCGATCACGGCCGGCACCGTCGCGGCGTGGAAGAGGGGCAGTGCCCGGGACACCGGGCTGATGGTGGGCATCCTGACGGCGGAGTCGATGCCGTCGTTCTGGGTCGCGCTGATCCTGATCTCGGTCTTCGCCGCCCAGCTCGGGTGGTTCCCGACGTTCGGCGCGGTCTCGCTGGTCGGCGGTGGAGGCGTGGCCGACACCGCTTCCCACCTCGCCCTACCCGTCCTCACGCTCGTGCTCACCGAGACTGGGAGCCTATTCCTGCTGGTGCGCGGCTCGCTGCTATCGACGCTGGGCGAGGACTACACGCTGATGGCCGAGGCGAAAGGGGCCAGCCAGCGACGGGTTGTGTTCCGGCACGGGCTGCGCAACGCGCTCCTGCCTGTATGGACCAGCGTCACGCTGGACCTCGGGCGGCGCGTCGGCGGTGTCGTGGTCGTCGAGACGGTGTTCGCCTACCCCGGCATGGGCCGGGCGATCTACGAGAGCGTGCTGGCCAGGGACTACCCGCTCCTCCAAGGCGCCTTCGTCGTCCTCACCGCCGGGATCGTCGCGGCGAACCTGCTCGCCGATCTCACCTACCCGCTGCTCGATCCACGGGTCAGGCGGCCGCGCGGGGCGGCGATGGCGTGAGGCGGTGGCCCTGGCTTGGCTACGCGGGCGCGGGGATGCTCGGTGTCCTGCTGCTCATGGCCGTAGCGGCGCCGCTGCTCGCGCCGTACGACCCGACGCTTCAGGTCGCCGAGCCGTTCGCGCGGCCGTCGTGGGCGCATCCCTTGGGAGCGAACGACATCGGGCAGGACATTCTCAGCGAGGTCATCTTCGGGTCGCGGGTGTCGTTGACCGTCGGCATCACCGCGGCGCTGGTCGCCACCATCCTGGGAACCGGCGTTGGGCTTACCGCCGGGTACGTGGGAGGCCGTCTCGACGCCGTGCTCATGCGGGTCTGCGATGTGACACTCTCGCTGCCGTTCGTGCCCCTGGCGATCGTGATCGCGGTATTCGCCGGCCCTGGCCTGGTGGCATTGATCCTGATCATCCCCTTGCAGCTGTGGGCGGAGGCCGCACGCAAGCTGCGGGCGCAGGTGCTGGCGGTCAGCAGGCGCGACGCCGTCCAGGCGGTGGAGGCCATGGGAGCCACCCGCGCGTACGTCCTCCGCCGCCACCTGTTGCCCGTGCTCACGCCGATCGTCATCCCGCAGTTCGTCCGCGCGGCGATCTACGCGATCGTGCTAGAGGCCAGCTTGAGCTTTCTGGGGCTCGGGGACGCGACGACCAAGAGCTGGGGGACGATCCTCTCCTACGCGAATGCGCGCAGCGCGTTCCTCACCGACTCGTGGCTCTGGTGGATCGTGCCACCGGGGCTGTGCATCGCGGCCGCCGGGCTGTCCTTCGCGTTCATCGGATATGCCCTGGAGGAGCGCAACCGGCCACGCCTCCACGCGCTCGCCCCGGCACGGCGCAGGCCGCCATCGGCATCACCGACCACAAGCTCGGAAGGCGCCGCCCTTCTCCAGATCACCGACCTCACCGTGCGCTATGGAGCCATCCCCGCCGTCGACGGCGCGAGCCTCGACCTCCGCCGCGGGGAGGTGCTCGGCGTGGTCGGGTCCTCTGGCAGCGGCAAGAGCACCTTGGCCGGCGCGATCATGGGGCTCCTCAAAGCTCCCGCGCGGGTGGACTCCGGCATGGTCCGGCTCCACGGCGAAGACCTGCTCGACGCCCCTGCCCGGCTCCAAGAGCTCCGCGGCGGCCCGCTGGCCCTCGTGCCTCAGGCGGCGATGAACGCGCTGAACCCCGTCCTGACAATCGCCGCGCAGATCGCCGAGGCGATCCGGCTGCACCGGCCGGCATCGCGGCAAGAGGCGTACCGGCGCGCCCGCGAGCTGCTCGAGCTGGTCGGCATCGACGCCGCGCGAGCCGGCAGCTATCCGCACGAGCTCAGCGGGGGGATGCGCCAGCGCGCCGTCATCGCGATGGCACTGGCGAACGACCCTGAGCTGCTCGTCGTCGACGAGCCCACCACAGGCCTCGATCCCCTCATCCAGCATGGGATCCTCCAGCTGCTCACCGAGCTGAGCGAACGGCTCAACGCGGGGATCGTGCTGATCTCCCATGACCTCGCGGTCGTGGCGGAGGTCGCGGACACCATCGCGGTCATGAACGCCGGTCGCATCGTCGAGTGCGGGCCGGCCGCCGCGCTGCTCCAAAGCCCCAGGCAGCCGTACACCCGGCGGCTGTTGACCGCGGCCCTCCCTCGCCGCGTTCGGGATCATTACGTGGATGGCGCGCCGCTGCTGCAGGTCTCCGGCGTGTCGAAGTCCTACCCGCGTGCAGTCGCCGCCGTGGGCGTGGATCTCGACGTGCGTGAGGGCGAGGTCGTCGGCTTGATCGGCGAGAGCGGCGCGGGCAAGAGCACGCTCGCCCGGCTCATCCTTCGCCTCGAGCGACCGGACGAAGGGAGGATCCTGTTTGGAGGCACGCCGCTTGACGACCTCAGCCGGCGGGAGCTGCGGAGCCTGCACATGGTGTTCCAGGATCCCTACCAGTCGCTTCCCGACCATCTGCGGGTCGGTGAGATCGTCGCGGAGCCACTTCGCATCCACGGGGAGAAGGTGGGATCACGCGTCGGGGAGGCGCTTGCGGTCGCGGGCCTCGACCCACAGCGGTACCGAGGGCGCTACCCCTCACAGCTGTCGGGAGGGGAGCGCCAGCGCGTGGCGCTCGCCCGGGCCGCGGTGGTCCGTCCCCGCTTGATCGTCCTGGACGAGCCGACGTCGATGCTCGACGCTGAGCTGCGGCAAGAGCTGCTGGCCGCGCTGGTGCAGCTGCGGGACCAGTTCGGCGTCTCGTACCTGTGCATCACCCACGACCTCGTCCTCGCGAAGGCCTTCTGCGACCGGCTGGTCGTGCTCCGCGAGGGCCGCGTCGTCGAGGCTGGGCCGACCGACGTCGTCACGTCCAGCCCGACGCATCCCTATACCGAGATGCTCGTGCGCACCGGATTGCCGGCCAACATCTCGCTCTGGTTAGGGTAACTTTCTTTCAATGAGAGGTACTGCCGCCGTCGCGGTGCTCGACATGGATCTGCGCAGCCCGTACGAGCCGCTCGAGCACCCGTCCGTGCGCGATCTCGTCGAGCGTGTCGACTGCTACGACCTTCCCGCGCTGGATCTCGGGCGGTATCGCGGCCTGGCCGCCGAGGGCATGATCGACCAGGAGTTTCTCTACCGGCATCGCCAGCTCGTCGCTGGCTACCTCGACCGCGGGGGGACGGTCGTGTTCGGTGGGCACCTCTCGCGTCCATGGCTCCCTGGTGCCGGGATGTTCGTGCCGAAGGTGATCACGTCGTTCGGCGACTACGGGGTGCGGATCGTGTCCGACCACCCGATCTTCGCGGGAGTGAATGCCCACGACCTCACCTACCGCCGAGGCGTCGCGGGGTTCTTCGCCCGCGGCCACAATCCGCCGCCCGCGGGGGCGGTGGTCCTTGCCGAGCTGGCCGGCGGGGAGCCGGTCGTCTACCTCGACGAGCACACGACGGCCGGTGTGATCCTGGTGCACTCCGGGTACGGGCTGCTCGGCTACTCGACTGGGGAGACGACGGCGGCTCGGATCGCACCCCAGCTGATCGCATGGGTCAGCCAGAGGGTGCGGGCATGATCGGGGCACTCTACGGCGGGTCGGCGGCGCACCACCGCGCGCTGCACGAGCCGAAGTACCGGCGGCTGCTCGACGACATCCTCTACCTCCCCGACGCCGCCAACGCCGGGCTCGGCGAGTGCACGACGCTGATCGTCCCCGAGCGGCTCCACCGCGGGTTGCTGCATCGGACCGCCCCCGCGATCCGTACGCTGCTCGACGGAGGCGGCACCGTCGTGCTGTTCGGTGAGCAACCCACCGCCTGGCTGCCTGGCCTGCGGTGGACGCATCGCCCGACCAACTGGTGGTGGTGGCTCGACGGCGGCCCCGCCCCCGTCGCGGTCGCCGCGCCCGACCACAGCCTGTTCGACCGGCTCACGCTCGCGGACATGACCTGGCACATCCACGGGGTCTTCGACCCGCCCCCCGGCGCCGAGGTCGTCCTGACCGCGCAAGACGGGAGCGCGGTCCTCTACCTCGACTACGTGAGCACGCCCGGCACCCTCATCGTGACGTCCCTCGACCCGCTCTCGCACTTCGGCTCCTACTTCATGCCCGCCACCGAGCGCTTCCTCGACGGCTTCCTCCCCTGGCTGCGGGGGTTCACCTCAGGCACCGCCCGGGTGGTCGGCAAGGCCTAAGAGCGTGTTTGAGAATGTCGCTGAGGTCCCCGGCCTCGATTTGCCGGCTCGCGGGCCAACTTGGCAGGCGACTGGTCCAGCCCGCAACTTTCCTTCGGATCCGGAGGAAAGTTGCATCCCAGCACCGACGACCCCGGAACGAGACATTGAGACAGTTCTCAAACCCGTTCTCAGGGCGTGAGCAAGAATAACGTTGCTCTTTGTCCTGATGCGTGCAGGCGCTACCGGTAGTTCCGGTCACCGCGTGCATAACTGATCGTTGCCGCTGGCGATACGCACAGGGGTTGGGGTGACGGTCAGTAGCGCTCCATCCGCGATCTTCGAGACGACACCTCACTCTGTGCGGGGGCCTTTACGTTCGCGTGACAGCGGCTGGACGGGCGCCCATTTTCCAGGGGCCATCGGTAGACTGGCGCCGCCCATGACGCTCGGAATACCGCAGCTATGCGCTCTTGCGATCTCTCATTCCTTGTTCCATCCGACAAGCTTGCAGCGGGCCATCGATCGCCTCGGATTTATCCAAGCGGACCCGATTCGCTCGCCCGCCAGGGCGCAAGACCTGATCCTTCGCCACCGCGTCAGGGGGTATCGGGCGGGAGATCTCGAGCGGCGTTACCCGTCGCTCGATGTAGAGGAGGACCTTCTCTACGCCTACGGGTTCCTCTCTCGTGAGGTCTACCAGCTGTTGCATCCTCGGATCAGGACTGGCTTGTCGGATCTGGAGCAGCAAGTCCTCGCCTCAGTGCGGACTCATGGACCGATGCATCCGGCAGAGCTGGACGAGCGGTTCGGGCGCGAACGGGTCGTCAATGCCTGGGGCGGATACTCCAAAGCGACAAAGCGCGCACTGGAGCACCTGCATCACCGTGGTCTCCTGCGGATCGCCCGCCGCGAGAACGGCATTCGCATCTACGAGGCGGCCGCACCGGTCGACCAGTCGATCGCGCCGGAAGCGCGCCTCCGAGCGCTGCTCCTCGTGATCGCGAATGTCCTCGCTCCGGTCCCGGAGAAGACCCTCCAGGCGATCGCCGCGCGGGTCCGGCGCGCCATCCCTGGGGTCACGGATCACCGAACAGCCATCCGCCAGCTGCTCGATACGGGCGCGCTGGAGAGGCGGCCCGTCGCCGGACTCACCTATATCTGGCCCGCCTCCACGGTGATGCGTGAAGAGCCACCCGCTCGCGTACGCGTTCTCGCGCCGTTCGATCCGCTGGTATGGGACCGCCTCCGGTTCGAGCATCTTTGGGAGTGGCCGTACCGATTCGAGGCATATACACCCTCCGCGAAGCGGCTCCGCGGCTACTACGCGATGCCGCTGCTGTGGCATGAGCGAGCCATCGGATGGGCGAACGCGAACGTCACCGGACAGGAGCTGGACATCGAGCTGGGCTTCGCCGGAACACGGCCTCGCGACCGCCGTTTCGATCGGGAGGTGGAGGCCGAGATCTCGCGGTTGGCAACCTTCCTCAACCTGGTTCCCCGAACAGGGACTTCGGGGCACATACGCCCCTAGATTCCTGTTCGGGGACCGTGGATGCGTTGCGCGGCGAAGTCTTCTCCGCACGCAACGTATTTCTTACCGGGCCTGCCGACTCAAGGGGACGGATAGTGGCGTCAGGGGAACATCAGCGACACCAGTGGATCCTTCGTCCCTAGGGGGACAGGAAGGGGTAGGGTGACAGCGATGGCGCGCGCGCAGGTGCTCTCGATGGTCCTCGCCGGCGGCGAAGGAAAGCGTCTGCAGCCCCTGACAATGCAGCGGGCGAAGCCTGCGGTCCCGTTTGGGGGCAACTACCGGCTCATCGATTTCGTGCTGTCCAACCTGGTGAACGCGTCGTTCCGGCGGATCGTGGTGCTCACCCAGTACAAGAGCCATAGCCTCGACCGCCACCTCGCCCAGACCTGGCGCATGTCCCCGCTGCTCGGCAACTATGTGACCCCGGTGGGACCGCAGATGCGCCGGGGACCGCACTGGTTCACCGGGTCCGCGGACGCCATCTACCAGAACCTCAACCTCATCGGCGACGAACAGCCCGAGTATCTCTTGGTGTTCGGCGCCGACCATGTCTACCGGATGGACCCCCAGCAGATGCTCGAGGCACACATCGCCTCGGGCGCTGGCGTGACGGTCGCGGGCATCAGGGTGCCGCGCGACCAAGCGCCTCAGTTCGGGGTCATCCAAACCACGAGCTCCGGTCCCTTGATCACCGGGTTCGAGGAGAAGCCCGCCCAAGCCACCGGGCTCCATGACGCGCCCAACGAGATCCTCGCGTCGATGGGCAACTACGCCTTCACCACGAAGGTCTTGATCGAAGCCGTGCTGACGGACGCCGAGGACCGCACGTCGGCGCATGACATCGGCGGCAACATCATCCCGATGCTCGTGAGGTCGCGGGAGGCCGCCGTCTACGATTTCGGCCGCAACGAGATACCTGGCGCGACTGAACGTGACAAGGGCTATTGGCGAGACATCGGTACGCTTGACGCCTATTATGACGCGCATATGGACCTGGTCAGCGTCCATCCGGTCTTCAACCTCTATAACAAGGACTGGCCGATTCTCACGTGGCACGAGCCACTCCCGCCCGCGAAGTTCGTCTTCGAGTGGCCCGGCCGGGTAGGTCACGCGCTCGACTCGATGGTCTGCCCGGGAGTGGTCGTCTCCGGCGGAGTTGTCCGGCGTTCGATCCTGTCACCAGACGTGGTGGTGCACTCGCATGCCGAGGTCGAGGGGTCGGTGCTCCTGCACGGAGTCGATGTCGGTCGCCACGCGATCGTGCGCAACGCGATCGTGGACAAAGCCGTGCGCATTCCCGAGGGAGCACGGATCGGGCTCGACCCCGATCGCGATCAAGCCCGGTTCACCGTCTCTCCAGGGGGGGTCGTCGTGATCGGCAAGGGCTCGAAGGTCGAGCCTGAGTGAGGGGGCGGGGCCTGTGCGCGTTTCGCTGCTGACCCGCGAGTTCCCACCCGAGGTCTACGGCGGCGCTGGCGTGCACGTCGAGTACCTCTCACGTGAGCTGGCCCGGCTCATCGACGTCGAGGTGCGCTGCTTCGGGAGCGCGCGCTCCTCGCCACTCGTGGCCGCGGCGTACCAGCCCTGGGAGGCGCTCGGTGGTGAGCGTCCGCACCTCGCCGCGCTTCGCCACATGTCGGTCGACCTCGCGATGGCTCCCGACGTCGAGGGAGCGGACCTGGTCCATAGCCATACCTGGTACACCAATCTCGCGGGGCACCTGGCGAAGCTCCTCTTCGACATCCCGCACGTCGCCACGACACACAGCCTGGAGCCGCTCCGCCCGTGGAAGGCCGAGCAGCTAGGCGGTGGGTACGCGCTGTCCAGCTTCTGCGAGCGCACGGGGCTTGAGGCGGCCGACGCGATCATCGCGGTGTCGCATGGGATGCGCGAAGACGTGGCGCGCTGCTACCCCGCCGTGCACGAGGACCGGATCCATGTGATCCACAACGGCATCGACCCGGACGAGTACACGCCAGACCCGTCGACCGACGTCATCGAGCGCTTCTCGATCGACCCTGACCGGCCGTCGGTCGTGTTCGTCGGCCGGATCACCCGCCAGAAGGGCCTGGTGCACCTCTTGGACGCCGCGGGCTACCTCGACGCGGGCGCCCAGCTTATCCTCTGCGCCGCCGCCCCCGACACGCGCGAGATCGAGGAGGAGGTCCGCGCGCGGATCGCGGGGCTCCCCCAGGTGCGGTGGATCGACGAGATCCTGCCACGCCCCTGGGTAGCGCAGATCTTGAGCCATGCGAGCGTCTTCGTGTGCCCGTCGGTCTACGAGCCGTTCGGCCTGGTGAACCTCGAGGCGATGGCGTGTGAGACCCCGGTCGTCGCGACCGCGGTTGGGGGCATCCCTGAGATCGTCGTAGACGGGGAGACCGGCTACCTCGTTCCCTTGGGCCCGGACGCGTCGACAGCGTCCAGGCCCGGATCCGCTGCTCCCGCTGCGGGCCCCGACCTTCCCCGCGCCCTTGCGGAGCCGATCAATGCGCTCCTTGCCGACGAATCCCTCCGCCATCGCTTCGGCAAGGCCGGTCGCGCCCGCGTCCTTGAGCACTTCAGCTGGTCAGCTGTCGCCGAGCGCACCGCCGCCCTCTACGCTCGGCTGCTGGGCGCGTAGACGTCTGGCTCGATGTAGAGGATGCCGACAAGCGGTACCTGCTCGCGGACCCTCTGCTCGATCGCGTTGATCGTCTTGGCGACGTCGTCGAACGACAGCGCGCCGTTGAGCTGGACCTTCGCTCCGACGAACAGCTCGTCGGGACCGATGTGCATGGTACGAATGTGGATGACTCGGGCGACCTCTGGCGTCGCCTCGATCGCCGAGCGGATCGCGGCGACATCGCGAGGCCTGGCGGACTCGCCGATCAGCAGGCTCTTCATCTCGATCGCGAGCACGACCGCGATGACGCCGAGCAACGCGCCGATGGCGAGGGTGGCGTAGGCGTCGAACACCGGGTCGACGAACTGTGCCAAGACCACGCCGATCAGGGCGAGCACGAGCCCGACCAGCGCGCCGAGATCCTCAAGCACGACGACCGGCAGCTCGGGGCTCTTGGTGTGGCGGATGAAGCTCCACCACGACTCGCCACCGCGCACGTGGTTCGCCTCGATGATCGCGGTACGAAACGACAAGGTCTCCAGCACGATGGCGACCGCCAGGATCCCGATCGCCACGTTGAGGGACTCGGGCGCGTGCGGCTCCCGGAGCTTCGAGTACCCCTCGTACAGCGAGAACAGGGCACCCAGTGTGAACAGGACGACCGCGACGACGAACGACCAGAAGTACCGCTCCCGGCCGTACCCGAAGGGCCGCTCCTCAGACGCGGGCTTGCGCGCCGCCTTTCCGCCGAGCAGGAGCAGGGCCTGGTTCCCGCTGTCGGCGACCGAGTGCACCGACTCGGCGAGCATCGAGCTCGCCCCCGTGATCACGAATCCCACGAACTTCGCGACCGCGATGCCGGCGTTCGCGAGCAGCGCCGCGACCACCGCTTTCGTGCCACCCCCAGCTGCCATGCGGCGAACTCTACCGCCGCACTCCCGCCCGCCCGAGCACGGCCTGCGCGGCGTGCCAGCCGCAGAGGCCGTGGACGCCGCCGCCTGGTGGGGTGGACGATGAGCATAGGTACAGCCCGTCGACCGGCGTTGTGTAGGGGGACCAGCGGGCGACCGGGCGGGCGAAGAGCTGGCGCAGGTCCTGGGCGCCGCCGTTGATGTCCCCACCGACGTAGTTCGCGTTGTAGGCCTCGACGGCGGCGGGAGGTCGGACCTTGCGCGCCAGGATGAGGTCGCGGAAGCCGGGCGCGAACCGCTCGACCTGCGCCTCGATCCGCTCGGTCATGTCGACCGTGGAACCGTTGGGCACGTGGCAGTAGCCCCACAGCGTGTGCGTGCCTTCAAGCGCTCTCGTGCCGTCGAACAGGCTCTGCTGGGCGAGGATGAGAAACGGCCGCTCCGGGTGGCGGCCATGACCAACGAGATCCTCGGCGGCAGCGATCTCCCCCAGCGTGCCCCCCACGTGGACCGTTCCCGCTTGGCGGCAGCCCTCCGCCTTCCACGGCACCGGCCCGTCGAGCGCCCAGTCCACCTTGAACACTCCCGGGCCGTAGCGGTACCGCGTCAACCGGTCCCGGTAGCTCGGGGGAAGCCGGTCTCCCGCGATCCGCGCCAGCTGGTGCGGCCCCACGTCGAGCAGGACCGCGCGCGCCGGCGGCAGCTCGTCGAGCGAATCGACACGCCAACCCGTGGCGATCTCACCGCCGAGAGACTTGAGGTAGCCGGCGAGCGCACCAGCCAGCGCCTGGGTCCCTCCCCGTGGCAGCGGCCAGCCAACCAGGTGGCCGAGGATCCCCATCACGAGCCCGAACCCCGCGGTCACCGCCTGGTCGAGCCGGAGCATCGAGTGCGCCGCCATGCCGGCGAACAACGCGCGCGCATGATCACCCTCGAACCGGTTCGCGGCCAATCCCACCGCTGGGCGGACCGCGAGGAGACCGAACCTGCCAGCCGCCAGCGGGTGCCTAGGCACGCGCAGCGGGCTGAGCGCCGCGGGGGCGATCCGCTCCCAGTCGCGCACCAACGGGGCGAACAGCCTCCGCCATGCGGCGCCGTCGGATCCGAGCTCGGAGGCGGTGGCGTCGAGATCCTGCCACAAGAGGGCGGCGCTGCCCTCCTCGACGGTGTGGGCAAGCGCAGCCGGCGGGTGCACCCACTCCAAGCCGTGGTCGGCCAGCGGCCACCTTCGGAAGACAGGAGAGGCCAGCGCGAGCGGGTGGATAGCCGAGCAGATGTCGTGGACGAACCCCGGCAACGTCTCCTCGCCGGAGCGCATCCCGCCCCCGACGGTCTCCCCCGCCTCGATCACCCGCACCGACCACCCGGCCTCGGCCAGCGTGATCGCCGCCGCCAACCCATTCGGCCCCGCGCCGACCACCACCGCGTCCCGCTGACCAAGTCCGCTCATCAGAGTCCCATCATTACCGACCGAGCGTCCCGCAACCGTTACGAGAGCGCGGCCGTTACGCTTCGGGGTATGGGGCAGCTGGTGGTGGGGTTGTTGGGGGCGCCGCGGGTTGAGCGGGATGGGCGGCCGGTGGAGGTGGATACCCGCAAGGCGGTGGCGTTGCTCGCGTACCTGGCGGTGACGGGGCAGTCGCACCGGCGGGATGCGTTGGCGGCGCTGCTGTGGCCGGATGCGGATACGGCGCGGGCGCGGGGGGCGCTGCGGCGGACGCTGTCGGCCCTGGCCAAGGGGCTGGGAGGGGGGTGGCTGGTCGCCGGCCGCGAGGCGATCGGCCTCGACCGGGAAGGCCTCGAGCTCGACATCGAGCGGTTCCGCCAACTGGTGGACGAGGCCGGTGACGATCCGACCCTGCTCGAGCGGGCGGTCGCGTTGCATCGTGGCGAGTTTCTCGCCGGGTTCGGGGTTCGGGGATGCGAGGGGTTCGACGACTGGCAGTTCTTCGAAGGTGAGAGCTTGAAGCGCGAGCACGCGGCGGCACTGGAACGGTTGGTCGAGGCACTCGCCGCGCGCGGCGCCTTCGACCAGGCGATCGCCTATGCGCGCCGCTGGCTCGCGCTGGACCCACTCCACGAGCCGGCCCACCGCGCGCTGATCCGCCTGCATGCGTGGAATGGAGACCGGGCCGCGGCGATCCGCCAGTACCGGGAGTGCGTGCGGGTGCTCACCCAGGAGCTCGGCGTCGGCCCGCTGGACGAGACGACGGCGCTGTACGAGTCCGTCAACGCCGGCACCCTCTGCTCGCCACAGCCGTCCCGGCGCACCGCCCCGCCCTCCCCGGGGCCGATCCCGACCCGTGGGACCGCCCCGCTCGTCGGCCGGGACGCCGAGCTGCGATTGGTGGTCGCCCGCCACTCGGCCGTCGTGACAGACGGCCAGCTGGTCGTGCTTGAAGGCGAAGCCGGGATCGGGAAGACCCGCCTGGCCGAGGAGCTGCTCGCTCACGCGCGCGCCGAGGGGGCGGCGACGTTCGCCGCCCGCTGCCACGAGGGCGAGGAACAGCTCGCCTACGGGCTGGTCACCGAGGCGCTGCGCGCCGCGATCACGACCGGTCCCGCCGGGTGGGCGCAGAAGGTACCCCCCGACGCGCTCGCGGAGGCCGCGCGGCTCGTGCCCGACCTCGCCCAGCTTCACGAGGGCGTGCCCGCCCCCATGCCGCACGACAGCCCAGGCGCCCAAGCGCGGATGCTGGAGGGGATAGCGACCACGTTAGCCGTGGCCTGCTCGGGCGCTCCCGCGGGGGTCATGTTGCTCGACGACCTGCACTGGGCGGACAGCGCGTCGCTGGACGTCCTGACCTATCTCGTGCGGCGGTTGGGGAACCGGCCGGCGTGCATCGTGGCGACGTGGCGCACCGAGGAGATCCCACCAGCGCACCGGTTGCGGCTCTTGGTCGCCGAGGCCACACGGGCGGGGAGCGCGGCACACGTCGAGCTGGCGAGGCTGGGCCCCGCGGACGTCGCGCGGCTCGTGACGGCGGCCGGTCTCCCCCTGGGAATCGCCCCTCGCCTCCACAGCGAGACCGGTGGGCTGCCGTTCTCCGTCGTCGAGCACCTCGACGAGATGGCGAGCGGGCGGCTGGCCACGGACGCGGCCGAGTGGCCCACCCCCGGCGGCGTGCGGGACCTGCTCCGCGCGCGCCTTGGCAGGCTGTCCGAGACCGGTCACCAGGTGTGCACGACCGCCGCGGTGATCGGCGGCGCGTTCGACGCCGACGTCCTCCGCGTCACCAGTGGGCGGAGCGACGACGAGACGGTCTCCGCGCTCGAAGAGCTGGTCAGCCGCGGGTTCGTCAACGAGCGGGAGCACGGCGCGTACGACTTCGCGCATCCGCGCACCCGCGCGCTGGTGTACGCCGAGACGAGCCTCGCGCGGCGGCGCCTGCTTCACCGGCGGGTAGCGGAGGCACTGCGCGGGGGGCGGTCCAAGGCGGCGCTCGTCGCCAACCATTTCCGCCTTGCCGGTGACGACGGGATCGCCGCCGAGCATTTCGCCGTGGCCGCCGAGCGCGCGCAAGACCTGCACGCCAACGCCGAGGCCATCGCGCACCTCGAGGCCGCGCTCGCGCTGGGCCATCCGCGGGCGGCTCGGCTGCACGAGGCGGTGGGCGACCTCCAGACCCTGGCGGGCGAGTACGGCGTGGCCCTGAAGCGTTACGAGACCGCCGCGGCGCTCGGCGCGAACGTCGAGCAGAAGCTGGGCCAAGTTCATCATCGCCGCGGTCACTGGGCGCTAGCCGAGCGGCACTACGCGGCGGCCTTCGCCGCCACGGACCAGCCCGGGACGCGCTCGCGGCTGGAGGCCGACCGCAGCCTCAACGCGCACCGCGCCATGGACGCCGCCAGGGCGGAGGCGCACGCCGCGCAAGCCCTACGGCTGGCGGAGGAGGCGGGTGATGCCCTCGCGCTCGCGCAGGCGCGGAACATCTCCGGTGTCCTAGCGAGCAGCCGCGGGGAGCACGACGTGGCGCGTCTCCACCTGGAGGAGAGCCTCACCCACGCGAACGACCTACCCGCGAGGGTAGCGGCGTTGAACAACCTGGCGCTCGCCTGCGCGGCCGCCGGCGAGCGCGACCGAGCGCTGGAGCTCGCGTCGACCGCGCTGGAGCTCTGCACCGCGTTGGGAGACCGCCACCGGCAGGCCGCGCTCCACAGCAACCTCGCCGACCTGCTCCACGCCGCCGGCCGCGACCAAGAGGCGATCGCCCAGCTGACCAAGGCCGCCCGGCTGTTCGCCGAGATCGACGAGCCGGGCATGCGAGAACCCGAGATCTGGAAGCTCGTCGAGTGGTAGGCACCCGTTGTGTGCTGGATCCGCGCCACATGTGGCGCGGATCCAGCACACTTAAGGCGTCGGGAGGCGCCAGTCGACCGGTTCGGCGCCTTGGGCGGCGAGCAGCGCGTTCGCGCGGCTGAACGGCCGGGACCCGAAGAAGCCGCGGTCGGCCGACATCGGGCTGGGGTGCGGGCTCTCCACCGCACGAGCCGCGCCCAGCATGGGACGGAGCCGGCGGGCGTCGGCGCCCCACAGGATGGCGACCAGCGGCCGGTCGCGAGCCACAAGCGCCTGGATCGCCTGCTCGGTCACCTGCTCCCACCCGATGTTGCGGTGGGAGCCTGGTGCGCCGGGGCGGACGGTGAGGACTCGGTTGAGCAGCATCACCCCTTGCCCCGCCCACGGGGAGAGGTCGCCGGTCGCCGGCGCCGGGTAGCCGAGGTCGTCGCGGTACTCGCTGAAGATGTTCTGCAAGCTCTTGGGCAGCGGGCGGACATCGGGGGCGACCGAGAAGCACAGCCCAATCGCGTGTCCCGGGGTCGGGTAGGGGTCCTGCCCCACAAGCAGGACCTTCACGCCGTCGAGCGGTTGCTGGAAGGCGGCGAGGATGCGGTTGCCGGCCGGCAGGAACCGCCGCCCGGCCGCCTGCTCGGAGCGGAGGAAGGCTCCGAGCGCCTCCAAGCGCCCGGCAACCGGAGCCAGCGCCTCGGGCCAGCCAGGCCCTACCGCCGCGGAGAGATCATGAGTCGTGGTGGTCACCCTGCGACCCTACAGCCCCCAGCGCCCGGTCTACTATTGACGTGCTGTGGCTCAAGCGGCGGATCTTGATGACCGTGGTCTCGTCGAGGCGCTGTGTGCGGGTGACGAGACGGCGTTCGCGTCCCTACTCGACCGCTACCACGGCGCCCTCGTCGAGGTGGCGCTGCGGGACCTTGGTGATCGCACGGCAGCCGATGAGGTCGTGCGGCGCGTCTGGCTGCGAGTGATCGACCAGATCGACGAGCTTGGGCGAACCGACGGCTTGACGGCGCGGGAGTGGCTCGCGCGCCTTGTCCGGGCCGAGGTGCGGCGGGACGGGCACGGGAGGGCGGCAGTCCGAGCCCGCACGAGCGACGGCGCGGGGCCGGCGGTCGACCCCGCGCGGTTCGTCGACGTGCCCCGGTGGGGCGGGGAGTGGGCGGTGCGGCCCAAGAGCTGGCACCGGACCGCCGGCCGCCGGCTCGATGCGCCCGAGACGCTGGCCTCGGTGCGAGCGGCGATCGACGCGCTCGGATCGGACGAGCGCTCGGTCTACGTCCTGCGCGATGTCGAGGGGCGGGATCCCGCGGAGGTGTCCGCGCTGCTTAGGATCTCGGCCCGGGCGCAGCGAATGCTCCTGCACCAGGCTCGCGCCAAGGTGTGGCGAGCCCTGGAGATCTACTTCGACGCGTTGACCTAATGGGAGAGCGAGTGAGCGACGACAACCGCTGGACCCAGTGCCGTGAGATCGTCGAGCTGGTCACCGACTATCTCGAGGGCGCCCTTGACATGGCCGCGCGCCTTAACTTCGAGGAGCACCTGGCGGCATGCCCGCCCTGCCGCGACTACCTGGAGCAGATGCGCCGGACGATGGAGCTGGCCGCGCGGCTTGGGTCCAGCCTGCTGTCGCCCGCGGCACGAGGCGACCTGATCCTCGCGTTTCGTGGGCGCGGGCAACGGTGACCCTGGCGTACAAGTTCCTCGGCGCGGGCGAGGTGGGGGTACTCAGCGGCTTCGCGTGGCCGGTGGGAGATTGGGTCGAGGTGACCGGACCGCTGATCCCCTCCCAGCGTGGTGTTCACGCGTGCCTCACCACCCACATGCCCTACTGGGTCGACGAGGAGCTGTGGCGGATCGAGCTTGGCGGCGACGTGCTCGAGACCGAGCGGATGCTCGTCGCCTCCCGCGGTCGCCTCGTCGAGCGTGTCGACGCCTGGGACGCCGACGCCATACAGGCGTTCGTCGCGGCGTGCGTCGACCGCGTGCGCGGCGTTCGCGGATGGGAGGATGACGCGCGGTTTTGGGCCGGGCAGCGTGGTGGAGCCGGCACGGTCAGCTATATCGCCGCGAACGCCGCCGGGATCGTGGCGGCGGACTGGATCCAAGGCTTCGCCGCGGAGCGCCGATGGCAGGCGGGCTGGTTGGCCAAGCGCCTCGGGCTTGGCATCCTACCCGAGGATCAGGCGGCACTGAGACGGCCGGCGGTGGGGGTCGCGATCGACCCACCCACCGCGCCGGCGGCGCCAGATCCCCAAGGAGGCTCCGCCCCCCAGAAGTTCGTATTCCTCACCACCAAGCTGCACCCGCCGACCCTGCGCGCCGAGATCGTGCCCCGGCGCCGGCTGGTCCAGCGCCTCACCGCGCACGGTCCAGAGCGGGTCACGCTGCTGGTCGCTCCACCCGGTTGGGGCAAGACCACCTTGCTCGGCGAGTGGCGCGCGAGTACGGAGGAGGCCCGCCCGTTCGCATGGGTCTCGTGTGACCAGGACGACAACGATCCCGTCCGGTTCTGGAGCTACCTCGTCCAAGCGCTGCGCAGCATGACCCCCCGGATCTCCACGGAGCAGCTGACGCTGTTGCGCACTCCGCGGGTGAGCATCGGCGACGATGTCCTCCCCGGTCTGGTGAACGGGCTGGCCAGGATGGAATACCCAATCGTCCTCGCGCTTGACGACTACCACACGATCACCAATGCCGAGATCCACCGGCAGGTCGAGTTTCTCATCGGGCACCTGCCGGCGGGCGTGCATGTCGTGCTCGCGTCTCGCTCGGAGCCGCCGCTGCCGCTGGCCCGGATGCGGGTCCGCCAGGAGCTGCGGGAGATCAAGGCCGACGAGCTCCGCTTCAGCGGGTCGGAGACCGAGGAGCTCCTCAACGGCGCCCTGGGGCTCGATCTCAAGCCAGAGCTGGTCGCGGCGTTGCGCGAGCGCACCGAGGGTTGGGCGGCCGGCTTGCACCTCGCGGCGCTCTCCGTGCGGGGGCAGCCCGAGCGGGAGGCGTTCTCCATCGAGTTCGCAACGGAGTTCGCCGGGGACGATCGGTACCTCGAGGACTATCTCCTCACCGAGGTGCTTGACCGCCAGCCGGACCATGTGCGCCATTTCTTGCTGCGCACCGCCATGCTTGACCGCCTCTGTGGACCGCTGTGCGATGCCGTGACCGGGCAGACCGGCTCGGCCCAGACCCTCGTGGAGATCGAGCGCGCCAACCTCTTCCTCGTACCGCTCGACACCCGGCGTGAGTGGTACCGCTACCACCAGCTGTTCAGCCAGCTTCTCCGGCGCGAGCTCGAGCGTGGGGAGCCCGAGGTCGTCAAGACGATCCACCGCCGCGCCGCCGCCTGGTTCGGCGACCATGGCCACATCTCCGAGGCGATCGCCCATGCGACCGCGGCGGGCGACCTCGACGGCGCCGCCGCGCTGATCGCGCGGTACTGGAACACGTTCGCCCGCCACGGCCTGCATGAGACGGTCGGAGCGTGGCTCGACGCGCTGCCCACCGAGGTCGTGACCGGCGACGCCCGTCTATGCCTGGCGCATGCGTGGACGGCCCTTGGATTCAGAAGAGTCAGCGAGGCGGCATCGTGGATCGAGGCCGCCGAGCATGCACCGCACGCTCATCCCCCCGAGGGCACCGCCTCCGTCGAGTCCGGCATCGCCCATGCCCGCGCGGTCCAGCTCTGTATGCTCGGCGAGTTCCGCGCGGCCGAAGAGTGCGCCGCTCGCGCCCTTGCGCTCGAGGGTCCGGCGACCTACTGGCGCAGCCTCGCCTCGACGGTGCTGGGGCAGTGCCGGCACTGGCGCGGCCGGACCCGAGAGGCAGTCGCCGCGCTCGAGGAGGCGGTCGACCTCGCACGGGCCGGGAGGCATCCGCAGACACGCGTGAGCGCCCTCGGCCATCTCGCGGCCATCCAAGCCGAGGGCGGCGACCTGATCTCGGCTGGAGAGCTGGCCGACGAGGCACGCCGGCTGGCCGAGGAGCATGCCGGGGGCGAGCACTGGGCATCCGGTCTCGCGTTAATCGTCTCGGGCCAGGTGCTCGCGCACCAGAACCGCTTGGACGACGCCGCCACCGCGATCGAGCGCGGGATCGTGCTCGCCCGGCGTGGCGCGTCATTCGACGTCGCCTACGGGTTGGTCGCGCTCGCCCGCGTGCGGCACGCCCAGGGCGAGCGTATCGCCGCCAGGAACCTGCTCGAGGAGGCCAGGCGGCTCGGCGACGCCTGCCCCGAGCCCGGCATCCTCAGCGGCCTCATCTCCGACGCCATCCCCCCGGCGCGGGGAGCCCGGAAGACCGACGCTCCCGCGCTGGTCGAGGAGTTGACCAATCGCGAGGCGGCCGTGCTCCGCCTCCTTCCCACCGGGCTGACGCTGCGCGAGATCGCCGCAACCCTTTACGTCTCGCGGAACACGGTGAAGACGCAAGCTGCGTCGGTATACCGCAAGCTGGGAGTCAGCTCACGCGTGGAAGCGGTCAGCCGCGCCCGCGACCTGGCGCTCATGTAAGCTCACGGTGTGCGCCATTAGATGTATCACGACGAGTCTACGGTCGCTCCTCATCTTATGCCGGCAAGGGCACCGCGTTTCGACGTCTTCCTCTCCCACCACAGCGCTGACAAACCAGTTGTGGAGCGGATCGCGAAGCGGCTGCGCCGCGAAAAGATCCAGCCTTGGCTGGATTCGTGGTCTCTGACCCCCGGGGACAACTGGCAACAGGAGATCATCCAGGGCCTTGCGGATTCAAAGACGTGCGCGATCTTCATCGGCCCCCACGGGCTAGGCGACTGGGCACGTGAAGAGCTAGAGGTGGCGCAGAACCGGGCGGCCAAGGATCGCTACTTTCGTCTGTTTATGGTCCTGCTACCCGGTGCCCCCAATCCCGTCGATCCCAGCCTCGCCTTCTTGGCCAACCGCACGTGGGTCGACCTGCGTGAGGACATCGACGATCCCCGTCGCACCCAAGATCTCGTTGTCGCCATTACCGGTGTTCCCCCACCCTCTCCCGTCCTCGACGAAGAATCTGATGAGGTGTGCCCTTACCGTGGGCTAGAGGTCTTCGGCGAGGAGCACATCGAGTTCTTCTTCGGTCGCGAGCAGGACATCGCCCGGGTGGTCGAAGGTTTGCGAGACAGCCGGTTCCTCGCGGTGCTTGGCCCCTCGGGCAGCGGCAAGAGCTCGCTCGTGCGCGCTGGGGTCATTCCCGCGCTTAAGAGGGGCGACCTTCCCGGCAGCAAGACCTGGACCATCCGGCTGATCACTCCCGAGGCGCGCCCCTCAAGCGTGCTGGCCGCCCAGCTCGTTCGTCTCTTCCCCGGCGAGTCGATGCAACGGACCCTCGACGGGTTGAAGGCTGACGAACGAACCCTGGATCTGGCGGTCTCGCTGGCATTCGCCGAACGCCCCAGCGACGAACGGCTGGTCCTGGTCATCGACCAGTTCGAGGAGCTTTTCACGCTCTGCGGCGACGAGGCAGAGCGTACGGCGTTCTTGAGCAATCTGAGCTACGCCTCCACCATCCCCGGCGGTCGACTGGTGGTGATCGTGGCGATGCGGGCGGACTTCTATCACCGCTGCGCGCAGTATCCGGAGCTCCGAACGCTGATGGCGACACAGCAGTTCCTCGTCGGCCCACTCGGCCCGGACGGGCTACGTCAGGTGATCGAGCGGCCTGCCTGGCGGGTCGGCCTGGAGCTGGAGGACGGGCTGGTCGAGACCATCCTGGCGGACGTGGCCGACCGGCCAGGCACGTTGCCGCTGCTGGAGCATGTGCTGTTGGAGGTCTGGCGGTGCCGCCACGGGCGGAAGCTCACGCTGTCGGACTATGTGTCCAGCGGAGGTGTCGAGGGGGCGCTGGCCAAGCGGGCGAACGCGATCTACGAGGGCCTTAGCTCAGAGCAGCAACGGATCGCGCGGCGTGTGTTCTTGCGCCTGGTCCAACCGGGCGAAGGTACGGAGGACACCCGGCGTCGGGCCGAGGTGGGTGAGCTGCTGACCCGGCCCGAGGAAGAGTCGGATCTCGACAAGGTGCTCTTGGCCCTGGCCGACGGGCGGCTGGTGACCACCGGGCAAGACCAGGTCGCGGGAGCGGAGGTGGTTGACGTTGCCCACGAGGCGCTGATCCGGGGCTGGCCTCAGCTGCGCGGCTGGATCGACGAGAGCCGAGAGTCGTTGCGGGTCCACAGGCGGCTGACCGAGGCCGCGACCGAGTGGGACGGCAGCGGGCGAGACGAGGGCTTCCTGTATCGCGGCGCCCGACTCGCCGCCTGGCAGGAGCTTTCGGTCGACGGCCTCAACGAGGTCGAGCGTGACTTCCTGGCCGCCAGCCGGGAGCGCGAGGCGCGCGAGCGCGCCGTCGGGCGCCGGCGGATCGGCCTCGTCTTGACCGGCCTCGTCGCTGCGCTGGCGGTCATCAGCGCGCTGGCCCTCAGGGCCGTGCAGCAGCGTGATCTCGCGATCTCCCAGCAGCTCGCGGCGAACGCTACGGCGCAGCTGACCATCGATCCCGAGCTGAGCCTGCTGCTCGCTCGCCAGGCGTTCGCCACGGTGCAGACCGCCGATACCGAAGCGGTGCTGCGGCAGGCGGCGTGGGAATCGCGGGTTCGCGCGACACTACGCGGCCACGAGGGGCAGGTGTACGGTGTCGCCTTCAGCCCCGACGGCCGGTTGGTAGCCGGTGTCGGCGAGGACAGCACCGTTCGACTGTGGGATCTGGGCGGTGGGGCCGAACCGGCGGTACTCGGTACCCACGAAGGGGGTCGGGTGTCCGGTGTCGCGTTCAGCCCCGACGGCCGGCGGCTAGCAAGCGCCGGCGCGGACGGCACCGTACGGATATGGAGCCCATCCGGCGAGGCGGAACCGGTGATCCTCCGCGGCCATGAGGGTCGGGTGCTTGGTATCGCCTTCAGCCCCGACGGGCAGCGCATCGCAAGCACGGGCGTCGACGGCACGGTGCGGGTATGGAGCCCTGGCGGCGGACCTCCGATACGGGTGCTCACCGGTCACCAAGGCCAAGTGTGGAGCGCAAGACGTAAGTTGTGTGGAGGATCCGCGCGGTATACCGCGCGGATCCTCCACACAACCCCTCCATGTCCGAAACCCGCTAGCCGGTCAGTGGCCAGGGCCGCCCGGAGCACCGCGCGGGCT
>Ga0187893_10001265_pt1 | contig 62265 bp, 86 predicted proteins | sample MA1701074metaG_FD_139574 | JGI IMG/M metagenome (GOLD analysis project Ga0187893, IMG submission 139574) | White microbial mat communities from a basaltic lava cave in the Kipuka Kanohina Cave System on the Island of Hawaii, USA - MA170107-4 metaG ... | reverse complement strand
TAGTGACACTGCCGTGTTAATTCTGGAAGTGTAGCGAGAATGGATCAGTGAGGGAGAATGATCGAGTTATTCAGAGAACGACGAGAAAAAGTTCTCTCTGCGCCGCAGCGCTTAGTTCAACAAGCGCTTGGAGCGGACTCGCCATCAGCGGGCTTCTTTGGTAAGTTGCGTGGGCGAGCCGCTCAACGCATCGTTGGGCCGCTAGCAGCTTGCCAACCTGGAGAAATTCATGAAAATCGTTATAGCCACGCTTGTTTTGGTTTTACTCGGGTCCGCGGTTACCTCTGCTCAATGGAAGAAGGGAATGAGCGTGCAGAAGACACTGCGGATCGTAAGTCTGTAAATGGATTTGGCGGCCATCTCCTAATCGTCGAAAACCCGCGGGCCTTTCTTGAAGAGTGGAAGAAACCAGAAACTCCAAAAATCAAGATCGTCACAGACGTTAAGCACGGCGATCTTCTCGGGGCTTTTGTGCTGTTTGCTGGCTGTAAGCCGGATGCCCAGGGAGTATGTAATTCAGAAGTTGATTACGTCGTGTACAAGCCTGATGGTAGCTTATATGCCGAACGCAAAAGCCAGCCCTTGTGGAAAGACGAGGCTCCACCCGCAGCGAACATTCACTTGAGCAAATCGATTCTGGGAATTCGAATGGAAGAAAAGGATCCTGCTGGCGAGTACACAGTGAAAGCGAAGGTATCTGATCTCAATGCCGGTATTTACCTTGAGCTTGAGGCGAGATTTCGCTTGAAATGATTCTTGGGATCGGCGCAGCATAACAACCTGTTGCAGCGGGGCGCGGATAGCGTGGTTCTCAAGATGCTTCTTGCAGCGCAGGTTGGATCCTAATCGCCCGCGCCCGCTGAACAGGATCGTTATATTGCTTCGCGTTTCTGTAGCAGTCTGGTTTCGTTGACAGCGCCCTCAAGTGACTTACATACTTTAGCCAGCTAATGGAATGTGATGATCAAAAGATCGATGAGATGGTGCATGCGTTGCTGTATCTGACCTCTTTCACCGATCAGTTCTCAAGTAGTCTTGTCCTCTTTAGCTTGAATTCTTTCGCGCGCCGCAGCTGAAGCGCAGCGTTAGGCATCTCTTAGTATTTATCGTCTAGTGGTATACTCCGGGCGTGGATTTTGAATGGGACGAAGCGAAGGCAACAGGGAACTACGATAAACATGGAATTTCCTTTGCGGATGCCGTCACCGTCTTCAATGACCCACTCTACGTCGATTTCTATGATCCTGACCATTCTCTGGAGGAACGACGCTATATCATTATCGGTACGTCGCAAAAGGGTCAGCTTTTGATCGTGTCGTATACAGAGAGGGCCGACGTTATTCGCTTAATTAGCGCCAGAGAGGTTACGCCGGCTGAACGAAGAGCATATGAAGAAGGTTGAATCAGAAATGGAAGATGAGCTTCGACCCGAATATGATCTGCAAAGTCTGCATGTTCGGAAGCTTGGCCCAGGACGGAAACATTTCGGCTCAGTTATCAAGCTGGAGCCTGATGTTGCCGATGCATTCCCAGATGCAGATGCAGTGAATCAAGCGCTGCGGTTCCTCATTAGAGTTACGAGAGAGAATCAGGAAACGCTTCCCCTCAAAGACGATGCCTAACTAGCGCTTGCAGCTGACGGCGCGACAGCATTCTTCTCAAGTAGTAGTTTTCCCCTAGGCTTGAATCCTTTCGCGCGCCGCAGCTGAAGCGCAACGTTAGGCGCCACGATGAGCGCAGCATCCTTCTCCATCAAGTCCACTGCATCGGATCGGGAGCTCGTGTTCCACACGCCGCAGCGCGACTACTTCATTGCCGAGCTCCGCGGCTCAAGTCTGGGAGCGACGCGAGAGGTGTATGCATACACCGACGCGAAGGGGTTGGCGGGATTCTTTTCCAGGCTGGCAGTGCACAAGCGCCCGTGGAGCAGCGTGGAGCGCTGGGAATCCTTGGAGGGAGAGTTCTTGCTTCAGGCAGCGTGCTCGGCCCTGGGGCACGTGACGTTCTCCGTGCGCATTCGTGAAATGCTCGGCGGCCCAGAGGAGTGGCAAGTGTCCGCAAATCTCGTCACGGAGCTGGGTCAGCTACCCGGCATCGCTTCTCATGCAGAATTCTTCTTCAATGTCGTGGCAGGCGCCTAACCACAGGTTGGGTTTCTTCTAAGGTTCAGGCATCTTGGCTATGCGTTCAATATTTCTTTCCTTAATTCTGATTGGTTCATTTGCGTCAGTGGTTGCACAGACCACGACAAAAACCGAGCTGGTGCCGACACCTGCAAATGACTACCTTCCTGAACGTTGGAAAGAGTTTAAGTTAGAAGGTCGATTCCGGGTGCTCTTTCCAGACTTTCCGAAAGAATCAATTAGTAGGTTGGCATTGCCTGCAGGTGAAGTACTAAGTTCACAGTGTTAGCTATAAGTCATTTATCTCGTACACCGTGATATCTACCCAGTACCCCGCGGAGATAGAAAAGCAGAGTACGATTAAAGATTTCCTGGACGAGTTGCGAGATGGCAGCTTGGCTGCAGTGGCTGCAGGAAAGCCTAAGTTGGTTAGCGAAACAGACATTACTCTAAATGGACATCCGGGAAGAATTCTCCAGGTCGAGTTCGCGAACAATTCCGTCGTCAGATTCAAGTGGATAGCAGTTAAAGACCGAGTCTATTTTTTATATATCATCACTCCAAAGGGCCGAAAGAACGTGATGGGAGCTGAGAATGACTACGAGAAGATCGCGACAACCTTTATGGATTCATTCCGGCTTCTCGAGTAGGGCCAAAACCCAACAAGGCGCTTGCAGCTGCCGGCGCGACAGCATGTCTCTGAAGTAGTCTTGTTCCCTTTAGGCTTGAATCGTTTCGCGCGCCGCAGCTGAAGCGCAGCGTTGGGCGGCTACCTTTAAGGAGACGAATAGTGCGATCCCGAAAAGTTCTGATAGCGTTGGTAGTTGCCTTATTTTTTTGCGCCATCAATTTATATAGCTATTATCGGATGCCGGAGTATTCAACCATCGACGATGGATTTGTCTATTTCGGCTGGCCATTTTCGTTATATGCATCCGGAGGATTTGCAGGGGTTTCCGGTGTCCTCTGGACTGGGTTGATTGGCAACGTCTTTATCGCGCTAGGTTCCGTGAGATCTATCGATTGGCTTTTGGCGCGATAGTCGAGCGCAGCGTTAGGCCATTGCTTTTTCCAGAGTAAGAATGGTTTCCATTGGTCAAGCTCTAAAGAGGTTCTGGTTGCGTCAAGGCATCAGTTTACTTCCTGGTGCTTCGGAATCTGAGCTTGCCGCCTTTGAGGCTAAGCACAATGTAAATTTGCCTGAAGACCTGCGTGATTACTTTGCCACGGTCAATGGCTTCGATGGTTCAGAGCATTGGATGACGGATGATGAGGTAATAACTTTCTTGAGTCTTGGTGAGATGAAGCCACTTAACGAGTATTGGTCGCCTGCTGTGATTGACGGCGATTCCTACTTTGTTTTTGCGGATTACAGCATAGCAGCTCAAATTTTAGCCCAGGGTTTGCTTTTGAAACCCTGGGACCTGGAACCACCTTACATAGTTTGATTGGCGCAACTCTGAAGGAGTTGCGCCTGGTTTTCGCGAACGGTGACGCAACTCCTTCAGAGTTGCGTCTTCCCAGGACTCCTTGCTTGGTTCCCAGGGTTGCCAAAGCGCAACCCTGGGCTACAATTTGCCAACGCTTTCAGCGTTAAATACGGCGGAGAATACTGCAACTGGTTACGGCGCAGCCGAACAACCTCTTGCAGCGGAGCGCGGGGTAGCATGGTTCTCAAAATGCTTCGCGAGGGCGGAGGTTGGATGCTGATCGCCCGCGCCCGCTGAACAGGATCGTTCGGCCGCCTCCGGGACAGCCGCGACGCGAGCCCATTTGATGTAGGATATCTGGATAGAGAACCTTCACGCGCCAACCAAGGTGATGTCGATTAGGATGCAAACCATGACTGACACCTTTGTCCCACGCGTCGGCGGAATTCTCAGCGCCGACATTGCCGTTCCCGAACACGAGCGCGAAGTGCGCTTCTACTCACGTGTACTCAGCACGGGCGAGAATCCGCTGTGGCGCGAGGATCTGATGAACAACCTTGGCATGCCGATCATCGGCTTGGGCGCGCGCAGCGCGGAGCATGCTGACCTTCCGCTTCAATGGATGCCGCACATTCAGGTCGCGGATGTCGCAGCCAGTGCGCAGCGTGCGCTCGATCTGGGCGGGCGTGAGCTTATGCATGCCAAAGATGACGATGGAAAGAGCCAGTGGGCGGTGCTGCTCGATCTGAATGGTGCGGCGTTCGGGATCATCCCAGTCGTTTCTGCGGAGGCTTTGGCCCCAACTGAGGGCGTCGCATCGCGCGACGCCGCGGCGCGTGTGGGCTGCATCTCCTGGCTCGACCTGACGGTCTCCGACGCCTCGGCAACCCGTGACTTCTATCGTCAGGTCGTTGGCTGGTCGGTGCAAGACGTCGAGATGGAGGATGCGAGTGAGCGCTACGCCGACTACAACATGCTCGGTGATGATGGAAATCCGGCGGCGGGAGTCTGTCATGCGCGCGGAGTGAATCTGGGTCTGCCGCCTGTCTGGATGATCTATCTTCCCGTTGGCGACCTCGCCGAAAGTCTCCGTCGCGTACGAGAGGGAGGGGGTAAGGTCATCAAGGCGACACGGGGGACGGATGGGGAGTACGCATATGCGGCGGTTCAGGATCCGGTGGGGGCTTGCCTGGCGTTGGTGCCGGGATAGAGAACGGTACAGCGGCCTAACAAGACGTTGCACCTGACAGCGCGCTTCGCGCCCCGCAGGTGAACGCCAGCGCGTTGGGCGTCTTGCGTAGAAAATGATTACTCGTAACTCTGCACAATGGTTGTTTGACCACACGAGAACGGTGGCAAACTGGGGTATCGACGACGTTTGTTTGTGGGGTTACTTCTTCACAGATCACGACCGCGAGAGGCTCTCCAAGGCAGCGCCAGCTTTGGAGCGAATGGGCTACCGTGTGGTCGGGATTCTTGAGCCGACGCCCCAGGATGACGACCAAGATCTGCTTTTCCTCCACGTTGAAAGAGAGGAGCAGCACACGGTTGAAAGTCTGGATGCGAGGAATCAAGAATTGAATCGGTTTGCAAATGAATTTGGCCCTGAGAGTTATGACAGCATGGACGTCGGGCCGATTGATGATCCTCTCTAACCACCGCGTCAACTCAATCGTTGGGCGCTATATGGTTCTGCTATGAAAGACCAAAGCAAAGTTCAAGACGAAATGGTCATTGCAATTGTTTGGTACCGGCCTGAACAATGGCAGCGTGTTCGTGACGTAGCCACTGATGCCGAGGCATTGGAAGAGAGTTATTCAGAGTGGTTGCAGCTAGCGGAATCGAAGTTCGAGGAACTCCAGAGCCGCGGGTTACGAGTCGAAAAAGTTGATGTTGATAGTGAGAAGTTGATTCTCTGGTGTAACGAACGGGGTATGGAGAATGATGGGAAAGCACGCTCGCTTTATGCTGCTGAAAGGCTTCATGAGTTAGATCAGAAGCGGTCATTAATTCAGGGCCGCACATAACAAGCGCTTGCAGCTGACGACGCGATTGTATTTTCTCAAGAAGTATTGTTTCTTCACTGCCAACCGCGCGCCGCAGCTGAAGCGCAGCGTTAGCTTGCTTCCTACGCTATCGAAAGAATTTGCATGCGACGATATCTTGCTAGAATTCTGATTGGACTAATTACTCTTACGTTGGGGATCGGTGTCGGCACTTTCTGGCTGAAGCAGCGCAGCACAATTTTTCAACCATCCGGGACTATTCCAGTCGTAGCACTACTCCCTGATGAAAGAGAGAGTGCTATCGAGATTGTGTTTCGTGACATGATCCGGCGTCACGAGGCTCATACCACTTATTTCTTATCGATTGGCCCATATGATGATCCAAGCGACAGTTTAATGGCTCGTTTCAAAGGAAGTACGGTAGCAATCAAGAAGCTCTCACAAGGAGTTCGCAACGGCCCTCAGCTTATCGATCGGGATACGGGCGAAATCGGAGTGCACTTGCAATTCGGGTTTTACACTGCTCAAAGTGAGAATGAAGCCATAGTCGGTGCAACCTGGGAATATTGGAAGAGCGTGGGGAGAAAACCGGAGGGCGAACTTAAGCCTTATGAGTATCGGTTATCTAGATCTGATGGTAGGTGGCAGATCCAGACGTCTAAATTTGAGCCGCCGATGTTCTAAACGACGCAAGCTAACACGCGCTTGGAGCGGACTCGCCGGTGAGTAGCCTTTATCGGTAGGTGCGTGGGCGAGCCGCTCAAGCGCAGCGTTGGGCCGCACTTGGATGGTCATGAATGAATCCGAAGCTCTGGCCGTTCTCAACGACGAACTTTCGATTTATCGCCAGCTGCCGTACTTCGAATTGCTGCCATTGGTCGGCCGTTGCACCACAATTGAAAGAACCGGATCGTCTGGAACTAAATACCAAATCGAAATGCAGGTCTCTGTCGACGATCCGAAACTAAACACCTTACGGGTAGCAGGCGCAATTGATGACGGAAGCCTGTGGCGCCAGATCACTCCGACATGCGGCGATTTCATTATTGCACCGGACGGCTCATTCGTCAGGAATAATTCCAGTCGGTGCGGTCCCAACGAATCGTTGGACGCGAGCGGCGGGCGCGTGTTTCGCAAGTTGACTCGTCCGGCGATCCTTGAATGAGATCGCGCACGTCAACTCTGACGTTCGATGGCTCTTACTCGTGAACAGATCAATGCTATCGGCTTTTGCGTCGCGGGCCTACTTCTGTTGCTTACGAACAAACCATTCGGTGAAATGTGTCGCCAGTGGCAAATTATGGCTTTCAATCGTGACTATGGAATCTTGTCATTTCGCGTTCCGATAGTATTCATTGGCGCGCTACTGCTGCTCATTGGCATTGGCTTCTTTTTCTTCTAGCCCGCCATCGAACAAACCTGTTGCAGCGGAGCGCGGGATAGCGTGGTTCTCAAGATGCTTCATTGCGGCGAAGGTTGAATCTTCTCGCCCTCGCCCTGAACAGGATCGTTAGCGGTCAACCGCATTGATGAGTATAATGGGCTGAAGTATGAGCGCACTTTTCGATGAGTTAGAGAAACAAGCACGATTGCTCACACCGCAAGAGAAGGCCGCTCTCGCGCGGATTCTCATTGAAGAACTGGATTCGGCAACAGATGGTCAGGTCGAGCAATTGTGGATTGCCGAAGCAAAACGTCGGTATGACGCATATCTTCAAGGCGAGCTGGAGTCACTTCCTGGCGACGAGGTTATGTCTAGAGCGCGCGCCCGCCTCAAATGATTGGTTATCGTTTTCTCTCTCCCGCCGAAGCGGAGATGATCGAGGCGGCCCCTCTTCTATGACGGTGCTTTGAGCGGCCTCGGAGATGACTTTCTTGATGATGTTCAGCATGCAATTGGTCGGTTGTGTGAATATCCGCAGGCTGGGGAAACCGTCCCTTCCGGGTTAAAAAGGATGCTGCTCTATCGCTTTCCATTCAGCATCATTTATTCTGTAGAAAAAGATCTAATTCTAGTCATTGCGATTGCCCATCATGGTCGGCGGCCAAACTATTGGCAGTCTCGCATTGATCGCTAACAGGCGCTTGCAGCTGACGGCGCGATAGCATGTTTCTCAAGTAATCTTCTTCAGCTCAGCTCGAATGCTGATCGCGCGCCGCAGCTGAAGCGCATCAGCGTTGGGCGGGCATGGTAGACGGGAGACTTACATGGCTCCAGAGATCACGGGCATCATGCCGTTCTTCATCGTGAAGAATGTTCCTGCCGCGCTGGCGTTTTATCGCGACCGTCTCGGGTTCGATGTCACGTTTGAAGGCCCCGAACCCAACGACGTTTTCTTCGGCATCGTCCAGCGTGGCCGCGCAGGGATCATGTTCAAGGACGTCGGTGTCGCACCAGTGCCGAACTACACACAAGACGTGAAGCAGGGCATCGCTCGCTGGGACGCGTACGTGCAGGTTCCTAACCCCGACGCGCTGGCGGCCGAATTCCTCTCACGCAACGTCGAATTTTTCGTGCCACTCCAGGATACCGACGACGGACTGCGTGGCTTCGAACTCAGGGATGCCGACGGCTATGTTTTGTTCTTTGGTTGTCCTCGGTGTTAGCGCTCGTGGCCAATGTGTCCGCCCAAGAAGTCGTTGGACCGGAGCGGCGGAAGCGTGTTTCGCAACTTGATTCGTCCGGTGATGCTTGAATGAAATCGCGGCGCCGTGTCAACTCAACCATTATGCTGCCTCAGTCGATGAAGGTACTGTCTTGAATTTTGAGGAGCTTAATGGAAAGTCGCTCGCTCTGCTTTTGGCTGGGGAGGATGACGATTGGTGGGTTTTACGCGGAATTATGCGACAAGAAGGCGCAGGCCTGCTGCTTATCCGTAACGCGGGTAGCAGCCCGTCGTGATTCAGCCTGAGTGGCTGGATCGTATCAAGTCTACTCCGGCGGATTTAGTCGACATCCTAATGAATGCGGAATTCTTCTTGCCTCTTTCTGTCGGAGCTTTACCGGATGACGCTGATCCAAGCGACTACATTCATACTGGCTTGAAATTGCCGCAGTGAGAATTGTTAATCCCACGGGCAGCATAACAAGCGCTTGCTGCTCACGCATCATTTCTACACAGTACTGGGACTGGGGTAATAATGAGTGGCAACAAAATATTGGTGATCGTCATCGCGCTGGCGTTGTTGCTTGCCTGTATCGTCGCGCTAAGACTGCGAAGGGACAAGCCGGTTGGCCCGAGTGTGTCGGAAACTTCGCGATTAATCGAAGGCCCGGCCTTCGAGGTTCAGGTCGAGATGCCTGCTTTCAATTCCTGCCGCGCACCTTGGGAGATCCCTCGCGTCATCTTGGGTTACGATCGTGGACCTCGGTTCGATCAGGCGAGTCCTGGGGCCCAGGTCGGCAAGATAGCATTCTACACATCACCGCGCGCACGGGCTCGGATCAACTCGAAGGGAGCTTCCAACTGAAAGTCGCCATCTGTAAGAACGCTGTATCAGGAAAAACTGCCGCGTGGCCCTACCAACCGCTCATGGTTCGCGGGAACTTTGCAGGTTTGAAAAAGCAAGGATGAAGAACTTCGCAACCCGCACGCCGCGGTGGTAACGGTACGAACGCGAAATCATTCATTAACCCGAACGCCGTCGAACAAATAGTTGGACGCGAGCCGAGCCAGCGGGCTTGTTAGTGACAACTAGCGTGTTATGTAGTTGCGTGCGGCTGCGCCAACTCAACCGTTGGACTGACGAAACTAATGTCGTTCATACTCGTTCCAAATCTTGGTGAAGATGTCCAGGTGAATGCTTGGAACTGGCGTCCGACGGTCGAATTCCTCCGCGCCCAAAACGTCATCACGTCCGACCATGCTGAGCTTCTCACATGCCACGGAACTGATGCGCGCGTTGACGCGGACCTGGCCAACCGCATGACTGCGGCAGTCGAAGATAAACTGTCGGCTATGAAATCTGGTGAACGTCTGCGAGCTGACTTGACCGTCACCGCAGCACCAAAGACTCCGGCGGTCTTTTCACCGGACATGAAACCAGACGACATCGATGCAAACGAATTGTATTCGGCCACGCACGAATGGCTCGCAACCTTCAGGGACTTTTGTCGGCGGTCGCGTGGTTTCCTGGTTTCCTAACTTCGTGCTTCGCGTCCGCCGAACAAATCGTTGGACGCGAGCGGCGGCCGCGTGTTCGAGAATCTCGATGTGATTGAAGTCGAGGGCGCGCGGCCAAGACAATGGAGCGTGAATGTTGATCTGTGGACGGTTGAAGAGGGAAGGTCGGATTTAACCCTTGAGATAACTCTCAGGGAAAACGAAAAAGAAATATACGACGTAGAAATTGAAGGGATCCATGTGCTGTAAGAAAGTAGGTGTGGTGCAGCCACGCAATCTAAACGAATCGTTGGACCGGCGCGGCGGGTGTGCGTTTCGCATCAAACCTGGTGCGGCGAAGGTTGAATGAAATCGCGCCGCCCGGTCAACTTTACCGTTAGACGCCTACGTTGTGTGGAGAAGATTACCTATTGAGAGGGGGAACTGAATGCGCCTCACTCTAATTTTATTGATTGTCGTTTTAGTCTCGCCTATGTGCTTGCTTGGGCAAGAAGGTTCCCAAGCTCAGGCATGGCTCATCCGTAGCCGCTTTGGCGGAGGCGATGTAGGACATTATACGGTAATATGAGGAGGCGATGTAGGACATTATACGGTAATATGATTGGCCTCGCGCAAACATGAGCCGGAGAGTACATGAGGCGCACCGCTTTCTAAAGAAGACCGGCCTGCAACAAAATCGATACTTTATTCGAGTCCATCCGTGGGTCACGAATTGCGTTAAAGGTTGCGATTACAGCGAGCAGCCGAAGTTCCCCACACTACGTATTATCGAAATAAAAAAGGAATGTAGCTCACACCCGTGAATGTATTAATCGGCGGTGTCTAACAACGGCATGCGCCCAACCGCGAACAGCGTGACCTTCATCCGCAAGACTTGGCCGTAATCACGTCTCGTCGCGGCGAGTGAACAGGAGCGTTCGACGTTTCAGGTGACCTCAGGCCATGACACTACTCGCGTTAGTCTTAGCAACCGCACAAACAGCGTTGGTATTTGTTCCAGCTCAAACGGATGCTGAAGCTTGGGTTAACTATTCTCCTCCCGACAAATCTTTTACGGTCAGGCTCCCTCGGTGGCCGCATTATACGACTGGCCGTTTAGACTACGAAAAGGATGGTCTCTTCAAAGGCAATACACATGGCGATGGTTACGACTTCAGCCCCAACGTTTCTGGTACTGTCGCGGGAATTTTCGTGTATCACCTGCGCCGCCCCAAGAGCCAGCGGCAATTTATTAAAGAATGCGATGATATTATGTTAGTCGTCGGCGGCGACGATAAAGAATCGCTAACACATAAATCTGTCTCGGTGAATGGGATGTCTGGCCGGGAGTATTTTTACACTAAGGGTGACATTCGCGGACGGGTCTTAGTGATAAATGGGCGGAGACGAATTTTCTTTTTGCAGTATCATACCGAAGCGGATTCGTTACCCGATTTTGTCAAAACGGTCTTCAATTCCTTTCGTCCCAAACGTTGACAATCGAAGAACGTCGAACAATTCATTGGACTGGAGCGGCGGTTGCGCGTTCTTCATCATCTTTGGCACGGCGAAGCTTGATTGGGTTCGCGCCGCCCGGTCAACTTAATCGTTATATGGCCTTCAGCTTAAACCAAATGAGTGAGTCGTTACTGAAAGCACCTGCTGTTAATCCCTTTGTGTAATGCCCAAACTGCCGACAGTTGTCGGAATATGGCGCTGAAAAGTGTTCTCGATGTCGAGAAGAGATCAGTTCTGAGTATGGATTGGTCAGCGCTATTGTCGTCTATCACAATACGCACAGCCTTAGGCTGCCGTCTGGTCGAACGTCGAGCTCCCAGGAAGATCGTTGGAAGTGCACATGTCAGCTCGTAAGACAGGGCTGGTAGTCATTTTCGGTATGGTCTGGTGGCAGGTCGTATTCTGGGCGATGCACGTCCTCGAGCCAGAATTCAGCCCCATCCGCGCGCCAGGCAGCGCCTACGTGCTCGGAGAGTATGGCGCGTGGATGACGACGACCTACTTCGCCTTGAGCGCGGCCTTAGTCGCAGCGGGCCTCGGCTTGGCTGGGAGCTTACCGACGACGCGATTAGTACGTGTCGCCTGTATCGCGTTCCTCATTGCGAGCATCGGCGCCGTGATCGCGGGCCTTTTTCCAATGGATTTTCCGGGTCCCCCTCGGACGGTGTCTGGCCGCCTCCATGCCCTTGGCGGAGCGCTGACGTTTCCACCCTGGCTCTTTGGTGCGCTGCTTTTCTCGTTGAGTGCGCGTCGTGATAAGCGCTGGGCTCGACGGTCGAGAGCACTACTGTCATTCTCGGCTGGGGCGGGATGCGTGCTCATTTTGATGATTCTGTCAATATTCGCTCTTGGATTCGGTGGATACGCACAGCGAGTGGTCGGAGTGTTGATGTCCGCTTGGATGATCACCGTTGGCATGCACCTCTATCAAAGATCCGCACGGTCGCAGCCTAACACGCCGCTGCCGACGAGCAACGCGGCTTAGGGTGAGCTGATTCGGGTAGCCGTTGGCGGCGCTCGCGGCTGGACGTCAAGACGTTAGGCGCTTTCGCATTGTGAATGATGATGTCCTCAGTAACCACGTTTCAATGCCCTAACTGTCACGAGTTCATCTATTCTCGCACCCATAAAACTCATTCACTGGCGCGTTAAGTATGGGCGCATGCAAACTGCAGATCGTGACTACAAACAGGCCAAGCGAAAGTGGTCTACTGCTTTGGCGCTTTGGGTAGGCATAATATTGATCCATTTGGCGATGGCGGTTTTATTTGCTTAAGCGAAAGTGGTAAACAGAGAGTTGAGAATAATGACCGGCCGCGGTCCTGTTACGTGCGCCTAACAAGCGCTTGCAGCTGATGGCGCGAGAATCAATTAATCTGGAGGAACACGCCTTGAGAAACATAGTATCGCGCCGTCAGGTTAATGCCGTGAAGAAAATCGTTCTCTTAATTATCACAATCTTTTGGTTCCTGGCGTGCGCTTATTCCATGTTTGGTTTGTTTATGGTCGCGTCATTGTCGGGTGCTCCGAACTATCCACCTGAACGCGCACAATTCAATGCAAATCTTTGGGGTTCACTCACGGTACTGTTCTTTCTTCTCGGAGCACTCTCGGCCTTCGTAATTTGGCGCACTCGTAAGCGCCGTCTTACTTAATCGACGCCGCCCAACAAGTTGGACGCGAGCGGTGGAAGAGTGTTTCGTAACTTGATTCGTCCGGCGAGGCTTGAATGAATTCGCGCCGCCCGGTCAACTCTGACGTTCGCCGACACCACCTGCCATGCCAGAACACGATCCCAGATGTTACGTCTCCGAACAGAAAATCCTGGACGACGTGGCTCAATATGGATGGCACGTCATGAAGGTGCTCGAAAAAGCGGACTCGCCCGGTTGGGCATATTCGATCGGCCTCTACCGCACCTTCCATCATCCTGAGATCGTCGTTTTCGGACTAAACGGTGACCTGATGCACGCAATCATCAACTTCATTGGCGCAGATGTTAGTTCAGGCAAGCGTTTCGAACAGGACACGAAATATCCCGACCTGATCGAAACATATCTATGTACGTTCAAAACGGTGAGCGTCGGTTGGTATTATCCGTTCCTGGGCTATGCCAACTGGTTCTACAAAGGCATGGATTATCCCGTCCTGCAATGCATCTGGCCAGACAAGAAGTCTCTTTATCCCTGGGATGCCGATTTCAATCCAGATTGGGTGTACGCTCAGCCCTTATTATTTCATCACGAGCCCATTGCGGCTCGGACGACCGCTTGGTTACGGTCGATGAATATTGACGCCGGTGACTAAACGGTCGGCGAACAAATCGTTGGACGCGAAGCGATTGCGTGTTTGTGAAAATGCTTTCGTAAATCGTTGCCGCTGGCGCTCGCCCGCGTCAACTCCATCGTTATCCGCCTGAGTGAAAGAAATTGTCATGAGTCGACCGGATCTGGATGAGCTTTTGAACGCGCTGCTTCCTTTCGCTAAACAGATGCTTGAAGAGTACGGCGAATTCATTCCATTTGCGGCATCGATGTTAGCGAACGGAGAAATACTATCAGTCGGAGGAGACATCGGGGATGAACACCCGAAGTCTCAAGAAATGATTGATTTCCTCACTAATGTCTTCGCGAAACAGGCGCTGACGGGTGAAATCAAAGCGAGCGGAATCTGCATTGACGCTCGAGTGATACCACCGGGCCAAATTGAGAAAAGCGATGCAATTCTTGCAAGACTTGAACACCAAGATGGCGAAGCCGTTGACGTATGGCTGCCGTATCACAAAACTCTTTCTCGCAATCTAAGCTACGGTGACCTATTTGCCTCCCAAGGGACGCCGAGAGTCTTTCTTGGGTCCGGCGGATAAGATGGACGTTGCAGCTGTCGGCCCGATAGCATGTTAGTCTTGTTTCCATTCAGCTTGAGTTCTTTCGCGCGCCGCAGCTGAAGCGCAGCGTTCGGCGGCTAGGTGATCATTATGGGTTTTCGAGAAGAGGTTCTGCCACAGTTCTTCCCAGCAGCTTGGCTGAACGATGCTCCTGAAATTGTGTTTTCGGATTTCCCGTCGCGAATTCGAGTTGGTTATGTCGTGCGAAAGGACGGTGCGTATTCGTATCTGTTCAACCAGCAGTTCTTAGAATCAGGACTGACTATCGAGGAAGTTCACGGGTCTGCATTGGTTAATCTTCAGAATCTGTCATCCGCCAAAATTACGATTGCGAGCGTGGGAGGAGCGGCCGAAGGCTTCATCTCTGCAGAAGACAATTTCGCTGCGGCCCGAATCCTGCTACCAACAATCCGTCGGGAGTTTGCATCGCATCTCGGCGATGATTTCCTGGTGACGCTCCCGGACCGCGACCAATGTTTTTGTTGGAGTAAAGCGCAAGATGGCGATCGACAACAGCGTCACGTAGTAGAGGCTGTCGAGGATTTTGTCTCTGAGGTTTACAACCTCACACCAGACATCTTGCTCGTGAATCGCACGACCTTTCGCTTGTTCCGAGAACAGGATACCAAGAATATTCTTGTTCGGGGCAAGCTCGGGCGAAAATGGGACCGCCGCCAAAGTTATGGGGCTCGTTTGTGATTGACGAGACCGGAAGCGTCAACTGAAATGCACTCTGCGGATGATACAGCTTGGCGATTTGATCAAGGGCCAGAAGTTGCGGCGTTGACGACCCGACAAGTTCTTGAAATGAATCTGCCGGTCCTAATGGTCACACACTATTCCGACGATCACTCATGGGCGTTTGTTTGTGGCACAACGGAGGACTATTTAAAGGATGGAAGAGTGGTCTGTATGAGCCACATCCTGAAACTGGATCAATCCCTGTTTGAGATTGCCGACCTCCCTCTTGGTTGGTCTGCCGAGCGAAAAGATTTAGGCTCAGAGTGGATTCGATTCCCTGACGACGCTGCATAACAAGTGCTTGCAGCTGCCGGCGCGATAGCATTCTTCTCAAGTAATTTATTTCCTTTTGGCTTGATTTCTTTCGCGCGCCGCAGCTTAAGCGCATCAACCTTAGATTCTTACAATAATGTTAGAGTTCAGCTATTTCCAAGGGCCTGCTGAAGACATGGCTGGCCTTGTCGAAGGAGAGCGTCAGTGCTCGCTTTGTGGGGGCTCGGGTGTATGTTTTGAATTGGATTTCGCAATCTGCGACGAGTTTAAAGATGAAGAAAAAGAAGGCAAGTTCGGTTGTGTCAATTGCCTGAAATCGGGAAGATTCGAGTTCTGGCATGATACTGACGTCGGCGTACTCGATAAAAATGGCCTGACCAAAGCTTACAATCACAACAAGGTCCCGTCACCAGATTTTCCTGACTCAGCACTCACCGAGTTGCGCCGAACTCCGCAGTTTTTGACTTGGCAGCAAGAACTTTGGCTGACACATTGCAACGATTTCATGGTGTATCAGGGCACGTGGGAGCCGAAAGACTTCTACCAACATTCGACTACTGGGGACGGGCGCGCTCTATTTTATGAAATGACAGAGGAATGGCAGAACTTGTGGGATGATTCTTTACCTCAAGGAGAAACGATATTGAAAGAGTGGTATGCCACTTATTACGTTTTCAAATGCAGACGCTGCAATAAACTCAGGGGCAATTGGGATTGCGACTGACCGAAATCTAACAAGCGCTTACCGCTGACGGCGCGAGAGGTTGGTTCTTGAGTAACAATTGATCCATCAACATGGATGCTGATCGCGCGCCGCAGCTGAAGCCACCGTTGGATTGCTTGAACTAGCTTCATTGCCGATCTTCCGCTAAACTTGGCTAAAGAATTTGTTTAGGAGACCAGTCCTCATGATGAACAACGAAGACCTCCAGAGAAAGATGGCTTTCATCGTCGGGCAGCAAGCCCAGTTGGCCTCTGATATCCAACGTCTTCAAGAATCACAGTCCCGAACCGACCAAGTCGTTGCCCAGACTGGAGAGATTGTCGCCCAGACTGGACAGATTGTCGCGCAGAGTGGAGAGATTGTCGCGCAGACTGGAGAGATTGTGGCCCGGCTGGCAAACGTGACTCTAGAGGGTTTCACAGATGTGAATGCGAAAATCGATGCACTGGTTGATGCGCAGATTCGTACAGATGAAAACGTGTCGCGGACTGACAAAACCTTGCGCAATCTAATTACAGTCGTAGATCGATATTTCAGAGAAGGCCGCAATGGCCGATAAGGGTGGTGTTCGATCAGCCTCTACTTCTCACCGCCATCCAACAACCTGTTGCAGCGGATCGCGGGATAGCATGGGTTCTTAAGATACGTGTTCCCGCGCAGGCTGACCGCCCGCGCCCGCTGAAACAGGAGCGTTGGATGCCTTCACCTTTGTAACGTCGATGCAGTTTATCGAAAAAAATTCCTTTAGTGTGCGGTCGGCAGTGTACTCTCTCAAGCAAGATGGATCTGCTCTTGAGTTTCTTATTTTTCCAATGATCCACGTCGGTTCGCGAGAGTTTTTCGACGAAATAAGCAAGAGGCTCTCCGCCTGCGACCTAATTCTGGCGGAAGGCGTAAAATCCAAGAGAGCCAATATTCTCACGCTCTCGTATCGGATCGTCAAAAGGATTCGTCGCATGGATCTAATAACGCAAGAAGAAGGAATGAGAGTTGACGGATTGCGCGCGAAGATTTTGAATTCCGACTTGGAGGAACAAGCATTCGAGGAGCGATGGTCGTCGCTCCCAGTGCTCATGAGAGCACAGCTGTTTATCATTGTTCCGCTTTATGTCATGTACCTTTTCTTCTTCGGCACGAGGGAAACCATTGCCGAGAATCTGGCGCTTGAAGACTTGCCGTCATCTGAGGAGATTCTTTCCTGGGATGATCGCTTCGCGCAGCTGGATTCTCTCGTGGTTGATGAGCGCGACAAAAAGTTGCTTGAGCACATTGCGAAGTTGAACATTGATCCTGGTGATAGCCTGCAGACGGTTGGTATTGTCTGGGGAGCCTTTCACATGCGTCGGGTGATGGCGTTTCTAATGCAGAAGTTGAATTATCGAGTGGCAAAGGCCGAATGGGTAAACGTATTCGATTTGTGAGCCGTCCAGGCGGTTGATCAAGACTGGTCATTACGACGCTCTAACTCTGCCAGCTTCCGTGCGGAATGCCTCTGGCTTTCTGAGGTGATCTATACCTGCTTCAGCGCGGGTTGGATGCTGACCTCCGCTGAACAGGATCGTTAAATTGCTTGTTTTCCTCAATGCTTAGGCCTTTGATTATCGCGGTCATTCTATTGTTGAGCGGTTCCTCCTTTTCGCAAACGGCGGAAACATCACCGCCTCAAATCTGGGGCGACCCAGATGGATTCACGGGACGTGATTGCGAAACAACCATGATGTTGCTCGACTTCGTAACGATCGCCGACCGCGCCGGGGCGAAAGACCAATCTATTATCATCGTCGCCCGCCGCGGTCGTGGTGAACGGTCGCGCACGTTAAGCGCCCGTCGGCTCAAACAAGTCTCTGTTACCTGGCACGTCGGGTTTCACGAGACAAGATTGTTGCGAGCGAGGGTGCGCCAGCCTCCGGCCTTGCCCAAATTGAATTTTACGTCGCGGGCAGGCTGCATACCGTGATTAAGATCAAACGCAATCGGGATCTAGTCGCCGGGTGTGCCCCGGCTGGTTGATTATTTCGAATCAAACGTGGTGCGGCGAAGGTTGCGTAGATTCGCGCCGCCCGACCAACTCCATCGTAGGGGGGCTTCGATTTCCATCGACGGTCGTGGTTCGGCAGAATAAGAATGGAACCAAAGCTTCACCCTCAGGAATATCTGATGACGAACCACGAAATACAGATCACGAAGGAGTTTATTCTAATATGATTAAGCTGGAGGCTTGCATCTGACGACACGATAGCATGGTTCTCAAATAGTCTTGTTCCCTTGAGGTTGAATTCACTCGAGCGCCGCAGCTAAAGCAACGCTCGATGGCTTTACCGTTCGCGAGATTTCTGATAATGGAGCTAAATATCATCGCATTTCATGTTGTTTTTTCACCTGAGACAAATGACCACGAAGTCAAACTCTTGGTCGATGGTCGCGATTACATCGCAGAACACTGGCCCGACATGATGGGAATGGACCCGGATGATGTTCTGTCCTATCGCGAATTGTCGCCCCGCGACGAACCGCACTACGCTACGGTTGTTCGTTGCGGATGTGGCATTGTCGGCTGTGGCAGCGCTTGGGTGCGCATCGGCGCGGAAGGTAGCCGCATCATCTGGGATACTTGGCGCGGCGACAGGAGTGAACCTCCTGCGGGAACTTTGGTGTTCGATCGCAGTCAATATATGCAGGCGGTAAAAGACGCTATCGAAGATCACAGTTGGGAAACGCCGGATCGAACTGCTGCACGAATTCTCGCTGGGGTTGTTGACCATCGCACACTTGCGGCTAACAATCTCAGATATCAATGGGCTTCCGGTCGCCTTCAGGAAGGGACGCTGTCCATCTCGCTCGGCGGTCCAGAAGACTGTCATCAAATACTGGTCCATGTGCCGTGGGGCAAACAATCGCCCGCGGAAATTGCTACTGAAGCGGCGGACTTATTGAAAACGGATCCCAACCAATGGCCGCCTATTGTTTGGTACGGGGAAAAATGCAATCCTCCGTTCACTGGTCCGGCTTGGCGCAAGACTTGATACGGTGCCATCGAACAAATCGTTGGACGCGAGCGGCGGTAGCGTATTTCTCAAGAATAATTGGTCCTGCGAAGGTTGCGTGAAATCGCGCTGCCCGGTCAAGTCTGACGTTAGGCTGTCGGTGGCTTGATAATGCATTACAGGAAGAAAATACTTAGTCTTGCGGTTGGAATTATCGTCGTCGCTTCATGCGGCGTCGTTGATTCATTTGCTCAAAGCGTGTCTAAAGCTCGCGTGGTGAAATCCTTCAACATCTACTGTACCTTACGTTCGGCCTATCCCAGGTCGAGTATTCATAATTTAGTTCGCGCCGATATGAAGAGGCTTGAAAAGGAGAGAGCCATTATCGAAGAGTTCAGGGCTTTCCCTTTCGATTTGAATGGCGATGGGGTCTCTGAATATTTTGTCCCACTTGAGTGCGGCTCTGCCGAGAATTGCACGTGGGGTATTTATTCCGTGAAGCCTGTCCGGCGCTTGGGCGTCATTCAAGCTCGCGGCATCTATGTTCGCAAACGGATAGGGCGTTGGTCGGCTCTCACGACCTTCTCAAATAGCGGTTGCGAGACGGGCTTCGTAGAGAGGATCGTTAATCGAAGAGGCAGGTATTTGCGGGTGTCTTGGTATAAAGAAGAAACCACGCCTTTCGAGGGGTTCCCATTTCTAATAGAGATGGGTGAGCCGCGATGCGAGCCTAAGGAGTGGGGCGCATATGGGCAGCCTAAGAACGGCATGCACCTGGCCGCGAATCAGCGAGCCTCTCATCGGAGCTCGGATGCTTTCGGCGTTGAGTGCGCGGCGGGTGATGCCGGGCCTTCGGTGGCTTTCTTTCTGACTGAGTGAGGTTCAATGAAATGTCGAAGGTTTACAATTGATTTCTTCGTCGCGATAGTTTCTTGCGTAGCTAATCTCTATAGCTATTATCAGATGCCACAGTACTCAACAATCGAGGATGGCTTTTCGGTTGGCCTCTCAGCATATACGCATATGGTGGTTATTTTGGACACCCGGTAATGAAATCGCGCTACTGCGTCTCCGACGTTCGACGACTGGTATTCACAAAATGAAACTTGATGATGACCGATGGCAGCAACTTCGGGGAGGGTACAAAGTTCTGTATGACCCTCGCCCAGCTCTCAGACGGTTAATTTCAGACACGGAAGTCGATGCGGCCTGGCATGAACTCTGGCAAGAGTTGCATCACCAAGGTGATGTTGGTGAGGCCTCTTATGCCGCTGTTACCATACTGGCAGACGCATTTCAGTCTAAGCGGGTGACGGATTGGAATCTCTTTTCACTTGCCGCCCTCATCGAGGTTGAACGGCATCGCAAGACTAATCCACCGATCCCCGAGTGGTTGCGATTCGATTACCGGAGAGCATGGAAACAGCTATTTGCACTGGCTGTGAGTTGCTTGCACGAAGACGTGGATGCGTACACGGTTCGATCCGCTTTAGCTGTAATTGCGATCGGCAAAAGCGAATTGAAACTCGGTGCGTTAATTAATTGGCTAGGCTCTTCCGAACTCGACGAGATCATCGAAAATAATATGCTATGGCATGACCTCTACTCCGACGCCGCCGAACAACTCGTTGGACCGGAGCGGCGGTAGCGTGTTTCGCATCTAGCTTGGTGTGGTGAGGGTTGAATGGAATCGCTCCGCTCGGTCAACTCTGCCGTTAGATGTTTTCGTGTTGGGAATCTTGAAATGATGAAGCGTATCTTATATGTCCTAAAGCGCGGAGTCTCTAGCCGTGTGGGACACCTTTTACTAATTCTACATTTATCTTTAGTCGTGTGGATTTTCGGACAAGAGACTCCTGTTCCCCGAGCTCAGAATAATGCTCATAGGGAACATTATTCCTCATCTCAATTGCTGGCAGGGCGAGGCTTCCATTGGCATTATGAATCAGCAGAACTCAAACTTCTTAGCTTGGTTGATCTTCCGGGAATACTCTTGGGTGTTTTGATTGCTTTAATCTTAGTTCCTCTCTTTTATTTTCTGCCGCCTCTCGGAGCATAAGATGAATCGTGGTGTGTGGCTCTCATCTTTCTGGCAGGCGCATCTATTCAATGGCAATTTATCGGTTATTGGATGGAGCAAGTTATTGGAGAAAGGAAGAATACGCAACGTTATACGTTTTCCGGCATCAGCAAGGGTTCGCAATCATGAAACGGCTACTGCTAACATGTCTCGGTTTGACGTGCTTGATCCTGTGCTCGTCGCCTGCCTATGCGTGCTTTTGTATACGACAAGAAGTGCCAGAAGCACTCAAACAGGCCAAGGCGGTTTTTCTCGGCGAGGTCACCGAAATCGTCGAACCCAAAAACACAAATGAGGACGTGCTTATTCAAGATCGCTTTTTGGCGATTAAATTCAAAATTGAAAACTCGTGGAAGGGTATTCCCTTCAACACGCGGGAATTCAGTGTGCTCGCGGCTCAGGGTCGCTCTGGATGCTTCGCATTTCCACCGATGAACAAAGGCGAAAGATACTTGGTTTATGCCAACCCGGCCCACGGCACAGAAAGTTGGGGCATCGTCACCAGGTGTACTCGCACGATCCAAATCAGTGTCGACTCAAACCTGCAGCTGCTGGACCCTGATGCCATCGATCCTTCTGTCGACATGAAAATGCTCGATGCTATCACGGGCCGCGCGTCTACAATTGGCAACTTTCGCTTCCAGCGACGGCGCCTATAGCGGATCGTTGGACGCGAGCGGCGGAGTCGTGTTTTGCACCATAACTGGTGCGGCAGTGCTAGAATGAAATCGTGCCGCCGGCGTCAACTCTGACGTTTGGCGCTAGCCAATAGACCACAAGGATTAAGAATATGTCTCAAGTAATTGCCGTCAGTCTTCTCGTGATCTTTGTTATGGCAGGCGTCGTGTCTACGCAATCCGCCAGTAACGGTGGGCGGAAGAATGGAATGGTCCAAGGTGTTACCAGGGATTTTCTTGGCGCCTTAGTTCCTAAGGCAGTGCTGTTGTTTGAAAGCGGCGAGTTCAAGCGGGAAGTGATATCTGATGAAGTAGGCAGATTTGAGATCAAGTTACCGGCTGGCATTTATAAAGTGACGGTTAAGAAGTTCGATATCTTTGATAGGTTTGAGCGTAAGAGCGTCAAGGTCATGGCTGGGAAAACTAGAAAGCTTAATATTGTGCTGAAATATGATCTTAAAAAGTATCCTCCGGAGACGCTGTACCCCGCCAATGAATTTAACCGCTTACCGAACCACCTGTTGCGGCGGAGCGCTGGATAGCGTGGTTCTCAAAATACTTCCTGCGAGGGCGGTAGAATGCTGCTCGGTTGTGTCCGTTGAACAGGGTCGTTCGATCGCTTGAGCTGGCTTCCTCGCCGATCTTCCACTAAACTGGGGAAAGAATTTGTGAGGAGACCAGTCCTCATGATGAACAACGAAGACCTCCACAGGAAGATGGCTTTCATCGTCGAGCAACAAGCCCAGTTTGCCTCTGATATCCAACGTCTTCAGGAATCACAGTCCCGAACCGACCAGGTCGTAGCCCAGACTGGAGAGATTGTGGCCCGGCTGGCAAACGTGACTCTTGAAGGTTTCACAGATGTGAATGCGAAAATCGATACGCTGGTAGATGCGCAGATTCGTACGGATGAAAACGTGTCGCGGACCGACGAAGCGTTGCACAATCTAATTACTGTCGTAGATCGATATATCGCAAAAGGCCGCAATGGCCAATAAGGCTGGTGTTCGATCAGCATCTACTTCTCACGCAATCCAACAACCTGTTGCAGCGGAGCGCGTGAGCATGGTTCTCAGCGAAAGCTGAAAGCGCAACGTTATGACAGCGATGTGGATTTGAGCAAAGATGAAAGTTTTAAACGCAATGATGCTGGCACTGATTCTGCTCGCCGTTTCAATCCCGGCTGCTAGCCAGAAGCGCGATAGCACAGACGGATCGATTTTTGTTGGACGGCATTTTAGTTTCGTTTTGAAGGAGCCGAACGGCTGGATCATGGATAGCGCCACGGCCGAGGCACAGGGGCTGCAAGCCGTGCTTTATCCGCATGGCTCATCCTGGAAGAATGCTGTTGCGGTGATGTACGCGCGTGTTATCTATAAGGATGAAGACCAAAGTTCCATCGACAAAGTAATCAGTAATGATGTCGCTGATTTTTTGAAATTCAATAAGGAGTCAACCGTCTCAGATTCACCGCCTCTTGCGACCCGACACAACGGGAAAACAATTTCAAAAGATTTCTACGATGCCGCAAACAAGAACTATGAGACGGTTACGTTCATCGACGAATCGAAGGTAGTAGTGATTTTAGCTTTGTCCTCTCAACAGAAGGCTGAATATGAAAAGGCGCTACCAGCCTTTAAAGCTCTTGTTGGCTCTTATTTTGTTTTTACGCCGTTGGTCTCTCCTTGATAACGAACGAGCTAACCGAACAACTCGTTGGCCCGGAGTGGCGTGACCCTGGTGCGGCAAACGTTGGATGACATCGCGCCGCCCCGGTGAACTCTGCCGTTAGATACCTGTTTGAATCTATGATAGCGCTAGTACCAATAGAGAATCTCGACCGTCACTTCATCGCAATAGTTGAGCGGATCGTCAACAACACGCTTCAGCTTCATCGCCCGGCCGGAGTCTATGTGGTTCTAATTGACAACTGGTTCGATCATAAGTGGTTAGAATTCAACAGTAACAAGGTTGATAATGACGCTAATGGCTGGAGGCATAAGCTTATGCTTCCACCCTTTGATCCCTCTCGCGTCATCAGCCAGTCGTATTTTTGTGCAATTGATTCGTTATCGTTGCTTTATGAGGCCTTCTCATCCAACCCTTTACACCTCGGCATTACCAGGAGATCCGTTGGGGAGATTAGCTCATCAGCCATATTCGTCTGGTACTCCAAAGTTGGCGAAAATTCCGATCGAGGAAGTTTGATGGTGTACTTGAGTGATGATGGGAAGGGAAGTGCCTGGTACGCTTCATTCACGAAGAACGGCGAATGGCATTTAGGTAAGTTGAAAGGTATTTCCAAACGAGAATTCACCGCATTAATGACAGTGCCAAGTACATCAACGGCATCTAACAAGCGCTTGCAGCTGACGTCGCGATAGGGTGGTTCTTGAGTAATCTTGTTCCATAAAAGACCGCGAATCAGCTTGGATGTTATCGCTAGACTTAATTCAATTTCACAGGTTCGTCGCGGCGGTGATGCCGGGCATTATGTGCCGAAGGAGAAAACGAAGATGACAAGATTGATGACTTGTTTGCTGCTGATACCGCTCAGTGCGACGGCACTCTTTGCACAGAAGCGACCCAACGCCCGGCCAGCCCAAACCGGCATCAAGCCGGGCTACTATTTCACCGTGGACATGTGTCACGCCTGTTATTACCCGAACTGGACCAAGGATCTGCTGCGCCTGTTTCAAGCGCAGGGCATGAGCGCGATCACCTACGAGGGTGCCATGATGGAGTCGGCCAACGAAAGATTTGCTTCCGTGAAGATGTTTCCGCGGCGCGGATTATGGAAAGATCTGGTCTATGTTGGCCCTTTCCCGACTGAAAAGGCGGCGCTCGCGGCGCTCGATAAATTTCCAGTAGTGTTAGGAGAGGTGCAGAGGAAGCGCAGCAAGATGGGCGGTGGAGCGGATGAAGGGTGGCCGCTGGCTGAGGGAGAGGAAGTGAGACGAACGAAGGGGAATGATTACCAGTACGGTTTTTACGAGATCAAAGGGTGCAAACTGGTTGCGTAAAGTGTTCTAAGGGATCCTTCGTTGCACCCAAAGTGCTATATGGACAATAACATCAATGGTCGTGCGAACGGTTAAAACATTGCTCCTGGCATTACTACTCGTGCTGTTCCTGGTCCGAGGATTTGCAGTGACGGAACAGCGTGCGGACGATAAGCTCTGGCAAGAGGTATACGCGGCGAGAGAGAAGTACTATGAGTCGAGCTTTGGGAAGTTGCCTGGTGAGATCGCAAAGATGGCCAATCTATTAGGCGTTTGGCCCGGGGGTGGACTAATGGTAATTCCAGCAACCAAGCTGGGCCCTGATGTGTGGGTTTACACAACGTTCGGATTCACAAACCCTGACATGCCGACGACAATCACTCTTATAGACCGACACTGGCAGTGTCCAGTGGTCGCATAAGCGACCTTAACCATCAGGCTGAAATTTTAAGATTGTAGCTTCGCAAATGTGCAGGTTGGGAAGGGGGCAAGCGCATTAGCGCGCGCCCCCGCTAAACTTACAACGGAATTCACTCACAGATTTACTGGTACCTCATGAGAGACTTCAGCTTTAATATCCTGAGTTGAATGCCTTGTGAATTGAGCGGGGGCGCGCGCAAAGCGCTTGCCCCCTTCCCGACTGGCAAATTTACGGAGTCTAAGCCTTCAATCTCAAGGTCTGGGTTATGTAGCCGCCGCCTCGTCGGTTACACCCAGATCGGCCAGAGGGGGGTAACATGGTTTACACTGAACGCTTACCTAAACGCCAATCATTGGCGACACCCAACAAATCGTGACGCGAGCGTCGGTAGCGTGTTTCGCATATGACGGGTGCGGGAATGAATTCGAGCCGCCGCGTAAACTCCGACGTTAGACGCTCGCCGGCCAGTGTGGCAGAGAGGGTTAGTGCTCGAAGATTTTATAACCAACCTATTGATCGTCATCGCTGTTACCTCGCTCTTTGGCTACCTGGGCTCAGTTGCCCTCCGCTCCAAAGCCACACGAGACGTCGCGACGGGTGCCCTCTCCTTCAGGTATATCTCTCCGTACAGGGTATTGGCCGCTGCCAGCCTTCTCTTGCCCGGCGCCATGTGCGCTTTATCCCTACACCTTTACCGATCGGGAGAGTCGGACTTCTTTATCTGGTTTGTGATATTCATAGTCTTTGGTGCAATGAGCGTTTTCCTCTTGCTTGAATGCTTTGTCGTGCGACTGCTGGTCTCAGAGGAGGCGATTACGAGCATTTCGCCGTGGAGCGGCCGGCGGATGTTCAGTTGGGCGGAGATCGAATCAATCTCCTACTCGAAAACGTCAAAGTGGTATGTCATCGTCGGACCCTTTGCTAAGAAGATCCGCGCCTCTGAATACCTTTCTGGAATCAGCGAACTGGTCTCCGAGCTTAGAAAGAGGATTGCACCTGAGAAGTGGGCTTAATGGTAGCGAGGGAGTCGCCTCAATCGGCAGTCGCCGCATCTAACACGCGCTTGGAGCAGACTCGCCGTAGTTGCCTGAGCAAGGCGGTCAAGCGCCACGTTGCTTTCCATTTGGGAATAGAATGGTTGAAATTACAGTTATGAAAAAGGCATTCAAGCTAGCGGCTATCTTCTTGGCCTTGTGGCTAGTTTTGTCTTTTCATTCGATTTACCTTTTTTCTCAAACTCAAGCGAACCATTCAAGCCGTAAAGTCTACCAGTTCATCAACGGGCAGTGGTTCGACGGCCAGACCTTTCAGCCTAAAACGTTTTATTCGGTTGACGGTGTGTTGACAAAGAAAAAGCCGTCTAAGATTGATGAAACGATTGACCTCTCAGGTGAGTTTGTCGTCCCGCCGTTTGCCGAAGCGCATAATCACAATTTGGGCAGCGCAATGTTTTTTAATCGTGAATTTATCCGGCGGATGATTCAGCGGTATCTCGCTGCCGGAGTCTTTTACGTCAAGATTCCGGGCAATCCCCTCGAAAATGCGGCGATTCTCCGCCGCGAATTTGTTAATCGCCCTGACTCGGTTGATGTCAGCTTTGCAAATCGCGTTTTGACCAGCCGCGACGGACACCCGATTGGAATGACACTCAATGCCGTCAAAGAAGCAGGTCTCGCCGTTCCAACCGTTGCGGAACTCGAAGGCAAAGCTTTCTTTATCATCGAAAGCGAAGCGGATTTGCTTGCCAAGTGGGAACCAATAATAGCGAGCAAACCTGATTTCATTAAAACCATCCTTTGTCATAGCCAGAGCTTTGCCAAGAGGCGTAAAACCCCGAGTCTCTTCGGTTATAACGGGCTTGATCCGCAGCTCCTGCGGCGTATCGTCAAACAGGCGGATACGGCTGGTTTGCGGGTCTCGACTCACGTCTATTCCGCTAGTGATTTTGCAGCCGCAGTGCGTGCCGGCGTGGACGAAATAAATCATTTGCCAGGTATTAAACTCGAACAAGGCACAAACGAAGCTGACTATTTAATCAAGCCGGAGGATGCCAGACGCGCCGCTAAACAAGGGATAGTTGTCGTCACAACTGTCAATATCGCAACGCTTTTTGCTAAAGCCGAGGCGCTCGCCAAGGTGCAGTCCGTGCAACGAAAAAACTTACGACTCTTAAAACAAAACGGCGTTCGGTTAGCCGTCGGCAGCGACAACTATACGACTACTTCAGTTGAAGAGGCGCTGTATTTGAAGTCGCTTAACGTCTTTGATAATTCTGAACTGCTCAGGATGTGGTGCATGACAGCAGCGCAAACCATTTTCCCGCACCGTAAAATCGGACATTTGCGCGAAGGCTACGAAGCTAGTTTTATTGCGTTGCGTGGCAATCCGCTGGAAAACTTCGAGCGCGTCAGAGACATTCACCTCCGGTTCAAGCAAGGGTCGCTCATCAAAGCAACTCATTGAAGCGCATGCCGCAGCCCAACAATCGGTTTTTCCCCTGGTTCTATTCGAACTCGGATTAAAGCGCAACGCTAGGCACTTCCAGGTATTTTGAGAAGGAGAGTCTAATGACTATCGATCGAAGAACAATCGCTACGGCTGTTATTGCCTTAACAATCTATGGAGCATATACCTCGCCTTGTGAGGGCCAGCAAGGCTCTGAATCTAGAACCCAACTGCCGGCGGTCATTAAATACGACGGCGATATGGCATTCATGTTGGCGCATGTGACAGAAATCTACGGCGCGACGATTGGGTTGGAGGTTGATCCCCAGCAGCCTAGGTCTCGGGTTAGCTTTTATTTGCGCGATCCGACCTTAGCTGATGTTCTGAATGCTATTGTTCAGTCTGCTTCGCGTTACCAGTGGCACAACAGTGGGGGCTTCATAGAGATTATGCCATTGCATGGCAGCAGCCCGTTCTTGGACACAATTATCAGGAATTTCCGGATAGACAATGTTGATGAGCGAGAGGCAATCAAGCAGTTGGTATTATTGCCGGAAGTGCAAGCCAGTATGGCGGCGATGAGCTTGAGTCGACAGGATCTAGGTGAGGCAGCAACAGATAAGAAAGGCGAGAAGATTTCAATTAGACTTGAAAGTGTAACGTTGCGCCAAGCATTAAATATAGTTGCAAAGCAAACCGGAACGCGATTCTGGGTCTTTTCTAGCGATGGTAAAGGACGCTTTTCGATCACCAACTCGCCTAGATAGCGCCGTGCCGAACAACGGCTTGCAGCGGACTCGCGCCAAAAGCTTTTGCCTTCATGCACAGTCGCGTGGGCGCCTCGCTGCTGATGGCGGGCCTTCGGCGCATCGCATTTCGAAGATTTACTGACTATCTAGATGAATTCGAAGAAGCATTGTTGCGATGAAATTGTAAAAAGACTCAACTTTGAGTGCACCCAACATCGTGATCGTTTCGAATGTCCCGATGCTCTCGTTTCGTACTCTGCTACGTACGATGAGTATGGCTTGATTGTCCATGACGGCGGCTCTTCTTCAGTCCGCATCAGGTATTGTCCTTGGTGCGGAGCAAAGTTGCCGGAGTCCCTGAGAGATTAATTTTCATTGCTCCGCCTTCCCCCGGAATGTACTGCTGAGGCGAAAAGGCGGTTTGCTTCAGCGTTAGCCAACTATGGGAGCAACTGCGCCTAACAGGTTCTTGCAGCGTCCACTGATAGTGTTCAGTGGTCGCACAAGCGACCTTAACCATCAAGCTGAAGTGTTTGAGATTGTAGCTACGCAGATTTGCAGGTAGGGAAGGGGGCAAGCGGCTTTAGCGCGCGCCCCCGCTCAACTTACAACGGAATTTACTCACGGATCTAATGGTATCCTCATGAGAGACCTCAGCTTTAATATCTTAGGTTGAGAGCATTGTGAGTTGAGCGGGGGCGCGCGCTAAAGCGCTTGCCCCCTTCCCAACTGGCAAATTTACGAAGCCTAAGCTTTCTAAGTTATGTCACTGGCAATGACACAAGTTACAAAATAGTTTGCATGAAACTATAATGTCGGCACGACCCAGCAAATCGTTGAACGCGAGCGGTGCGAGCGTATTTCGCAACTTGAGTTCCTGCCGCTGTGGTTGAATGAAATAGCGCCACCGGGTCAACTCATTTACGTTCGATGGCTTCCAAAATGTTCAGGTTAACTCTCATCGCAAATGTTTTTTTCATCGTTGCCAGTGTTGGCTTTGTTCAATCGAAACCACCCACACAAGACTGGCCAATCATTTACATCAGTTTTGAGAAATTCGGCAAAGCAAGTGACCCGATGAACGAACGTATGGCTGAGACTGGCAAAAGCTCGAGATCAAAAGCCAAAGGCAAAGATGTGTGGCTCCGCTTTCACAATAATTCCAAATTTGCCATCTCCTTTCGCACGGACAGCCTGTATCTGGGTAAGCGCGTATCCTTTTACGAAGCTCCCGGCGGATCGAAAATTCTCAGTCTCGTGGACGGTGCGGAAGTTAGTGTCCAGTATCAAATCCAAGAAGAAAACCGTTGCCTCGTCCCTCATGGCTCTGATGTGTCATTTCAGTCTTGGCTTGCACCTGGCCGCTCAATTTTGTTTAGTGTTCGTCGCGAACACCTCGCGAACGGTCGCATGATTTACATCGATTTCAATTACGATTGGGAAAAAGGCGACCGTTACTCGAACAATCTCGCTCCGGTGCATCGCTCCGAATACTATGGTTATCGTTTGGAATCCGACGCGAAATGACCGCTGAGGCCATTGAACATCGTTGAGCGCTGGTAGTGTTCAGTGGTCGCACAAGCGACCTTAACCATCAAGCTGAAATTTTGAGATTGTAGCTTCGCAGATTTGCAGGTAGGGAAGGGGGCAAGCGCTTTAGCGCGCGCCCCCGCTCAACTTACAACGGAATTTACTCACAGATTTACTGGTACCCCATTTGAGACCTCAGCTTTAATATCTTAGGTTGAATGCATTGTGAGTTGAGCGGGGGCGCGCGCTACGCGCTTGCCCCCTTCCCAACTGGCAAATTTACGAAGCCTAAGCTTTCTACGTTATGTCACTGGCAAAGCTTTCTGATCGCGAAAGGCAAATCATATTTCAATGCTTAAACGCAATCCTCAAGGGAGGTTTTCTTGAAGGCGAGTTTCATGCGAGGTTGGGGATTGAGCCGGAAGAATTGGAGCAGATTGTCGCGGCATACCCTGGCGTTGATGATTCAGACGATGATTCCAATGTAGTTCTCGCTATCAATAACTGCTTGAATGAGGTCTGTCATGGAATCAGCTTCTCGGATCGAGAATGGTCGCAATGGTTTATTGTCAATATGTCGGAGGTTGAAGAGGTTTATCGGAAATGGGCGATTCTTCGTGGCTGGTCTCATACCGGAGTGAGGTAAGAATCGGCAGTTGCTCGTTCCCCACAACCCGCCGCCCAACAACCTGTGGCAGCGGAGCGTGGATAGCTCGTCTCGCAATTGCTGTCACGGTATTCGCTTGAATGGATTAGCGCCGCAGCTGAACATCCGGTTGGCAGTGAAACTATAAGAATTGCGAGGACGTACTAAAGCCTAAGGAGGCGACTCATATGTATTGCCCATCTTGTGGAACAGCCTTATCTCAGCAACTTAAGTATTGCAATCGCTGTGGGTCACAGCTAAATGCTGTCGCCGAGTCGTCAAAAAAGCGCCTCGATGATTATCTGGATGGGCTATTCTGGATCACAGTCTTTGGCCTCGGGTTGATACTCGGCGGGCTGGCTCTGATGAAACGGGTTCTTAACCTGAGCGAAGGCTTGATCATAGCCTACCTCGTCATGAGTTCGCTGGCCTTCATTATTAACTTCGGGCTGAGCCTTCGGGAGATTCTTCGCATGCTCAGGAGTCAAAAAGAGGCGAAAAGTCTTGGTGAGGTCGCCCAATTTGATACCAACGAACTCAAACCAGGGAAGGCAAGCCCAGCCCTCAAGGCCCCACCAAGCGTTACCGAACAGACCACCCGTGCGTTTGAGCCGGTCTACAGCAAGCAAAAGACAGAATAAATTCAGAGAAAGCATTACCCTGCAGTCCGGTTGTCAACATTTTCTATTGGGGGTGGGATTTGAGATTAATGACAGCCTTCATGATTTGCATGTTGTATGTTCATTCTACCCTGATGGCTCAAAATCTTTCGCTGCCACCCTCGGCGCCTCGTATGCTTGATAGAAGATTTCCGGGTTGGAAGTTCGCCCAGGTTAGTCAAGAGATACATCAGTTCTTCAAGAGCGAGATGAAGGGAGAATCACCTCATCTTATAAGCGGCGACTTCGATGGAAATGGAAAACCGGATTATGCAGTTCTGATCTGGCATGGTCATTACTTGAATGATAAGGGCGCGCCAGTCGGTCCTAAGTCCTTCCTGGTCGTGTTCATCGAAAAAAGAAGAGGGTATCGGATGCATGTCATAAAAGACCCGGAAGGTGAGTATCTTTGTCTCGCAAGAAAGGGAACAGAAGATTATGACTACGAGAAGCAGAAGGAAATCAGATACGTCAACGACTCGATAATGACAGGGATTTTCGAGAAAGGTGGTTCGTCTTACGTTTTTGAGAAAGGAAGATTCCGCTCGTTTGTCTCAAGTGATTAAGGAAGCATAAGAAATTAGTCATCTGACAACTCTGACGCTATCTCCGATGAAACAGGACGCCACGATTGAAAAACCTTCTGCGAGACGACGTCGCGAGTTCCTTGCTGCAGTCAGGCGAAGTAGGGCACTCCATGGCAAGTGGGTATCTCCTCCAGCGACAGCCAAAGCCTTCGACGCGTACCTGAACGGCTGCGCGGGAAAACGCACCTGAGTTACTGGGTATGGCACAGAGGAGAGTTTGCTTGCCGGCGTCTTCAACATTTCCGAGATCGTACGCGAGGCCTTTTGTTCCGGCTACCTCAGCTATTACGGATTTGTTCCGCATAATGGCCGCGGCTACATGAGCGCCGGTCTTCAGGTCGTGTTGTCGGAAGCATTTGGTCATCATGGACTTCATCGGCTTGAGGCAGACATCCAGCCAGGCAACAAGGAATCACGTCGTCTTGTGCAAGCTGCAGGCTTTCGTTTGGAAGGGTTTTCGCCGCGGTATCTGAAGGTTGCTGGACGATGGCGGGATCACGAAAGGTGGGCAATCACAGCCGAGGAATGGCCCTCGAAGCAACTGACTTAAGCCAGAGTGAAGAAATAAGGTTCACAATATGCGGTACGCAATAATCATCGAGCCGCAGGTGAACAGCAGCGTTATGTTCCGCTTACTAATCATTGCAAAGCGACTGATTACCATATCCATGATTTGCGGTGCTGCGCTTTCGACTACCCTCGGCAAGCACCCTCAATCCGAAGTTAATCGTGTACTTCGAATCTGCAACCGACTTTACGGTCCGGCCGTTGACAACAAACGTCATCTCTTTGCTGTAAACGAATTCTATGTCATGAGGTTAAAGTTCAACTCGCGTGGACTCCTGGTACAGTTGCATGTCTCACCAAAATATTTCTTTGCGGAAGCTCGTCCTGAATGGGCCGAACCCGACAACTTCGAATACTTATCAAAGTCTCAATACGACACTGTCGTAACCCAAATCGATGCCATTAAATCTCGAGGTGCGCGAATCAAAGGCTCAGAAAAGATTCCCGTGGTAACAAACATGACCGCACCCCATCACGAGATCTATCGCAGGGCGACATTCGCCTGGGGCGAATTAATCGATCTTCGTCGCGGCGACAATGCGCCGTTGCGGGTTCGTTGGATTGAGGTGCATTATCACCGGGCTCTCAATCCTGTAGTAGCACAGCAAACGAAAGGCTGAAGTTGACAGAGTCATCAGGGTAATCAAGAAGCGACGTAAGGCCGCGCGTATGCGCTAGGCTACAGAATCCTTTTAATCCGCTTAGCTTGAATTGTTCGCGCGCTGCCGCTGAAGCGCATCAACGTTAGACGGCGACAGATGGACGACCGAATTCGAGAGTATCGGGCGACATTGGAAGCGGCGATGCGTCGGCTTGAGCCACACATCACCGCTGGGCGAATCGTCGGATCAGATATGTCGCAGTTCCTGGTAGTTAACCGCAACGACCGTGGCGTCGAAATCTACTGTGACGAAGAATCCCGCGTCATACTTGACCCAGCCGTTGGCGAAGAGCTTCAAGGTGAGATCGCCTTCCCATCTTTTGACCTTGCCGTTGACGCCGCGGTTCGCTGGCTCGACGGATGCGAGTTGAAAGACCTGCAGCCGCCCGAATAACAGGTAGTTGGAGCGCGCGGGAGCTTGTTCCGTACTTTGATTTGTCCCGATCCTTAGGCGGGCTATGTGTATAGATGACGAATGTAACGAAGGGCGGCGGTCGTTCTTGACGGCGGCGACGGGAGCAATTGTCGGGCTGGCGGCCTCAAAACCGATTCTTGCTCGAACAAACCAAGGGGCGGTCACGCGCGTGCTTGACGACCAAACCATCACGCATGGTCCCGTAATGTTTCAGCACGCTAAGAAAGATCTCATCGGTGGATATTGGGCCCGGCCCAAAGCTGAGGGCAGTTACCCGGTCGTGATTGTGATCGCGGGAAACGTAATCACGGAAGAGTATATTCCGAACACCTGCGCGGCCCTGGCAGTCGCCGGTTTTGTGGGGCTGGCGCCGAACATCTTTCACCCGCCGCTCGGAACTCCGCAGATGGCGGAGAGCCGGCGAGACGATTTGGCCGGTCACTCAGATGCGGACGCCCTTATTGACATAAGTGTCGGTATCGACTATCTGCGCAAGCAGCCTTTTGTCAGGACCGAGGGCGAGCGGCCTTTTGTCAGGCTCGATGGGCTCGGAGTGGTTGGTTTCTGCTACGGCGGCCGCCTGGCATTGCTCCTGGGTTCCCTTCAAGGGACATTGATGCGGTCGTCGCCTACCATCCGGGCCCGTTTTCGACGGCGGAGGTACCCGTCATGATTCATCAGGGAACCGCCGACCGTTCGCTTCCCGAGGGTCAGACCGCTGCCCTCATCAAAAACTTGAAAGCCCATGATATACCTACCGAGGCGTACTTGTATGAAGGCGCCGATCACGGCTTTCTCGCGTACACCCGTCCGACTTATAAACCCGAAGCTGCGAAATTATCCTGGGACCGAACGATCGCGTTTCTCAGGAAGAATTTGGGAGTCCGTAGATAGGCGAACAACTCGTTGGACGCTGGCGGCGGAAGTGTGTTTCTCAACTTGCTTGGCGCGGCGCAGGTGCTTTGATTCAAGCCGCTGCGTCAAGTCTGTCGTTGGGCGGAACTATTGAGCGGTTTTGGAGTCTAACCGAAAGAGAGGATTGTCGTTGAGAAGCAGCGGTGTCTAAACGTTTATCGATCAAGAGCATTACCCTCGCAGTCTTTTTGGCCGCTTCCGTAAATCTCGCTTGGCAGTTTTATCTGAGGCATCGTGAACTGGCTGAACGCCAGAAAGCGTATGAGCAGTACGGATTGATAGTTTGCACATTTGGGCCCTCACGCGATGAGTTCTCCCGCCTATATATCGAGCTCTTCTTGATGATTGCGTTAGTTGGAAGTTGGTTTAAAGGCCTCAAGAACACGCTGCTGAGCGTAGTCGGCCTTACGGGAGCAATGATATTTTATGTTCTTTGGTGGCAATATTATTTCAGGATTGCAGAGATCTCAGAGTCGGAACTCACGTTCATCAGACATCTTGCGTATTTGTATCGCGCGAATTATTTGGATTTATGCATCGCGGCCTCAAATAGTTTGCTGATTCTGTTGCATGTTCGTCGCGCCGTGTTGTCCCTGTTACGCCCAGCGACCGCTTGCAACTGACGGCGCGATGGCCTGATTCTCAAGTTGGCTCTTTCAGCTCAGCTCGGATGCTGATCGCGCGTCACTGCTGGAAATCGTCGACGGCTAACACGCGCTTGGAGCGGACTCGCCGGTGAGTGGCCTTTATTCATAGTTGCGTGGCCGAGCCTCTCCAACACAACCTTAGCTGCTTCAATCAACCTAAACCCGATGCGACATCACGCTAAATGGGTTAGCCAGCTAGCTGCTGTGGTGGCCCTCATTCTTATCGCTTATGTGCGGGGTCGATATGTCTTTGTTTTCGGGAATACCGTTGAGGAATTACTTCTGTGTGCAACTCTCGCCGCGATTCTCACTCTGATTTTCGGTGCCGCAGCATTGCCTCGCTGGCAGGGGTATGTTGCATTGTCAATATTTCTTTTTGTCACATATTGTTTGCTGTTTGTACCGATGTATGCAATCGCTTGTAATTAGTATCGCCAACGAAATCCCTCAGGTTCTAGTTTGCTAATCAATCCTATAGGTTGAAGCAAAACGCAAATTAAGGCCGCATCCAACAACCCGTTGCAGTGCGGCTGGCTTTCGCGAGCGGCGACGCAACTCCTTCAGAGTTGCGTCTTCCCGGGAGTACTCGCTTGGTTCCCAGGGTTGCCAAAGCGCAACCCTGGGGCTCAAATTTGCCAACACTTTCAGCGTAAAAAGTTGCGTCTGCCGGGAAGTGCCGGCCTGGTTCCCAGGGTTGCCAAAGCGCAACCCTGGGCTTAAATTTGCCAACACTTTCAGCGTTAAAGAGTTGGGTCTTCCGGGGACTACCTGCTTCCTGGGTTTGCCAGAGCGCAACCTTGGGCTGGAATTTGGGCACGCTTTCAGCGTTAAATATCTTGGAGAACAATGGAACTAGTCCTCTTGTCCGTAGGACAGCCGAACAACCTCGATTGCTGCCCCGAATGAAAACCAACTTCCTCCAACTCACGCGTAAGCGTCGTCCCGGTGGTACCGGTGTGACCCAGCGCGATTATCTTGATTTCGTTGTCGACGGGCGGCCGCTGTCTGAACGGATCGGCGGCGATTTGATTTCTTGTCTCGTCTGGACTACTGCAGGAGAAAATGCGCGAGCTATCCGGCGACTCCTGCTCGAAGAGCCTGCGGATTTTGGAAACGAACGACGCAGTTTGTATGTCTGTCCTCAATGCGGAGATTTGGGTTGCGGGGCCGTGTCTGCTGTCGTCAAAAATATCGATAATCAGATCAGGTGGCACGTCTTCGGCTTCGAAAACAATTATGAAAATATTGTCCGGCTCGATGAATACCGTGATATAGGTCCATTTGTATTCGAAAAGCGGAATACAAAGAAGTTATTCGAGGAGCCCTGGAAATGCTGCAATCGACCAAATCGTTGGACAAGTGAGTCAAAGCTAAAAGAAACAAGTTGAAGCGAAATATGAAGTTCTTCACTCTTACAATCCTGTTTTTATTAATGTGCAGTGGAAAATGTCTTGGTCAGGAGCAACCACTTGCCCCGGCCTCTCAGTTGCCGGAACAAGGTCATGCAACGGTGTACGTTTACCGCCTCGACCACGGTTTAGTCGTTTCCAATGTCTTCCTCTGGTTTAAAAAGACACGCCCGGTTTATTTCAGCGAGCGATCCGATAATGAGCCTAAGCGGAAAAATCGGAAGATAGCCGCGCTCAGAAACAAGCAATTCTTTATGATGCGGTTACCTGCGGGAAAGTACGTGTTCGACACCCGGATGATGTGGGGCCACCTCGAGTTGGAAGTCGTGGCGGGCGGCGAGTATTACCTTTGGGTTGACCAAGGGTATAACTGCCCTACCGAAGACCCGAGCATGATGGGTACGACCAACTGCGAGGGCCGGAGTGCTTCAGTAAGTAGCGTCCCTCCCGAGCAGTGGGAGAAGGATAAATCGGTGTTGCAGCCAATCAGGAGCGGGGACGTGAAGGACCGTAAGCTGGTTATCATCCCAGCTGGCCAGGCATCTAAGATTGGCATAGACCCGACCGCGAAATAACGCGGCGTTCATGCACTAAGGCTCTCTGTTACATCTCCGGTTATAGACTCAAAGGCGCTGCAAGAAATACGGTTCGAGAAGAGAGGTTTGCAGAGAAGCGGAGTGTGGTCAATTCAATCGTCGCTACGCGACGGGGAAAGAGACTTTGGTTGCCCGGCGTTAAAAACGCCGGGCTAAATTCAGAACGACGCTACGCGTCGAAAAGCTTACGCGAGTAGTCATCGCTTTGAAGAACATGTCACATGCCTCTAGTACCGCTTATGATGGGCTTGGAAGCTGATGGGCAGCCTCTCACACATTAGCCGATGTTACGCGGAGGAAATCCGCGTCGCCACTAACCTTGGCTTGAAAACACCAATACATGCTCGTTGCCGATCGAGCCGAACCGCAAGTTGAACTATGGACTTGAAGCATCTCATTTATCAAGACGATGTAATTGCTGTTGGTCTCATTGCATCTCGATGTGAGAATGCAAAGGAAGATATTCTGAGTCTTGCTATCCGGTACTTGCCTCCAAAAGGCTACCATTCTAAGGAGGGCAAGGAATTAAAGACCACGAACAACATGGGTGGAGCTACCGATTGGTTTGTTTTGCCGTTTTCATTTGCAGCTCCGATTAGTAGGAAGCTAATTGAGCAGAGGGCCGCTGGTCTTCCCGGATTCGATGAGGATGGCTTTGCTTCCATGGTGCGATGGTTGGTGGACCTCGAAGAACTTGAAGACGCCATGTGTTATTAACCGCACTTTGGAGCATCGCTAGGCGTAAACGTCAGTTGTCGAACTCCAGTCGAGTTAGCCCCGCAAGCTGACGGCGAGATGCATGTTTCTCAAATAATTCTTTTCAATCAAGTTGGTAGCTGATCTGGCGCCGTAGCTGAAGGCCAGCGATTGTTGCCGCAGGTCGCACCATCAAGAGGTAGCAGCAATGCCTGAGAACAAGACCAAACCCACCGGCGCCAGCGTCGAGGACTACATCGACTCAAGGACCAATGAGCAGCAGCGCAGCGACTGCCTGGAGTTGATGGCTCTGCTCAAGAAGATCACCCGGCAACCACCAAAGATGTGGGGGCCAAGCATCGTCGGCTTTGGCTCCTACCGGTACAGCTACGAGAGGGGGCGCACAGGTGAGGCTCCTCTGGCGGGCTTCGCCATCCGGGGCCGCGAACTGGTCGTGTACGTCATTGCTGAAGGAGACAGACAGAAGTCCCTGCTGTCCAGGCTTGGCAAACACAAAATGGGCAAGGTTTGCCTGTATTTCAAGCAGCTAGCCGATCTCGACAAGTCGGTGCTTGAGCAACTTGTCGCCGGCTCCATCGAAGAGGTAAGGCAGCGCTATGGGTAGCGTGGCGGCGCCTAACCCCTTGCTCGAGCCGCCCAGCTCGAATGTTCGGCAGCTGCTCGAATTGAGAGAGGATTAAATCACCTGTAGATCTAACGCTGAAAGCGTTGGCAAATTGCAGCCCAGGGTTTGCTTTGAAACCCTGGGACTAGAACCAACTGCAGAGATTGATTGGCGCAACTCTGAAGGAGTTGCGCCTGGTTTCGTCAGCGGCGACGCAACTCCTTCAAAGTTGCGTCTTGCAGGAGGACCTGTTTGCTTCCCAGGGTTGCCAGAGCGCAACCCTGGGCTGGAATTTGCGAACGCTTTCAGCGTTAAATTGCGGACCACAGTCCCAACATTAATAGGAGGGTTAGAATGAGATTCAGCTTAATACTGTCCTTGCTAACTACCCTAGCGATTTGTACACCATTAATTGCAAGAGAAAACACTCCCGTCCCAGTCCATGCGCAAAAAGCCAATACTGCCACAATCGGTTACAGAATGGTTCGAGTTCGTGACACCCGGATTCTTTTTCCTCGCCTTACTCGTTACCCCAACAAAACAGTACTTACAGCAGTGAATCGTCAGATCGATGATCTGACAAAAGATTTTGGCTGTGAGCCTGGAAGTACAAAAAATTACTTTGAAGTGAAATCACGTGTGGAATACGCTGACAAAGCTGTTTTCAGTATTTATGCCTCAGCATCGTACTATTGTGGCACGGCATACCCCACGAATGATGCCAATATGTCTCTCACCTTTGATCTGAGAACTGGAGAGAAAATAAGATTCGAGCAACTCTTCAAGGATTATGAAGCTGATAAACGTGAGATTCTGCGGACGATCTTTGCAAAACAGGTAGAGAGGGCGAACAAATTGGCAGCGGCCGCAAAGCAAGGGAGTGACAACTGTGAAGAGGACGCACAATTGTTCTCGCTCGAACATCTGAAGGACTCATCATATTCTTACAATTTTACGAGGTCTGGGCTGGCAGTGCAGCCCAGTTGGCCGCACGTTATTGAGGCGTGTGCCGAAAGAGTAATTGTTCCCTATGCGGAGTTCAGAAAGTTCGCCGCTCCAGGAGGAATACTCTTTCGAGTCATGCGATAGAAAAGATCGAAGGTTAATAGTTGAAGTCTGCACTGCAGCGCAAAATTTGATCCCGTCTCCAACCGAGTCAAGGTTGTATCTGTAAGCGATTGAATTAATTTGCCGGTGAGACTTGTAATACGTCGAACAAATCGTTGGACACGGGCGGCGGGAGCGGGTTTTGTAACATCGAAGATGCGGCGAAGGTTGAATGAAATTGCGCCGCTGCGTCAACTCTGACGTTTTTGCGCCCTCTCTTATGACTGAAACTTCCGAGCGAATCCGGGCAAAAATAGCAGAGGGCGTTCCCTTGCTTGCCCCGCATCTTCAGGCGTGGGTTGACGAACATCTAATCGCACCACGCCAGGTCAGTTTGGCTATTGACCCGGACGGCACTTCTTTCAGAAATCTCTGGTTGGTTACAAACCACGTCGGCACAAACGATTCAACCTACCGCGTCGTCTTTGACGAGGAAACGGATGCATTCGGATTGGAATGCACGCTCGAGTCTGGCGTGGAGTGGTACATGGGGAACTACGGGTCATTCGCCGAGGCCGTTGAAAACATGTGATGACGTCCAACACTAATTGCTGACTGGCTCCGAAAAGCTTGATATAGAGGATTTGAACTCATGGCATCATTTCCAGCTTACCGTGGCCGACTTGAGTAGTCTTGAGGGTCTTGGCTGGCAGGGGAAACTAAAGGTTAATGGCGGGGGGCTCATCGGGCGAGGAACCATAGCCTCAGCGTTCGGCGCTTGCGCTTCTGCAATACGAATCCGTCAAGTGTGGTATTTGACTGTGACCTTTCTGATTTGATTGTGCGGTCGTACCAGAAAGGCCCTAAAGAGCGTGCTGGCCCGATGATTGCTCTTTGGTCATTAAAAATCTCCCTGCAACAATTCTGTATCCACAAGTGAAACAGGTGAAAGGCCACAACCTTTCGACTGGAGCTAAAATCGCCATTGGTGTGGGCATTGGAGTCGGTATTCTGGTGGTTCTCCTGGTCGTGTTCAAGGATAGAATAACAAGTCATTGAGAGTACTTGGGTAGGAACATGATGAAAAACCTGTTATCTGTTGTCCTATCAGTTCTGGCATTCGCGGGTTCGACCGCACACGCTCAGGACAAGCATTATAAGTTCAAGGCGAAAGGCGGCAAGGTCACGCTGCGCGATAAATCGGAAGGTTCGATTTGCGTGCGGAGAGAGTTGGAAGCTGTTTTCGCTAACCGCGTGCAGGCTGTCAAAAACAAAGATGCAGAAGCTCAAGTCGCGCAAGTCTCGCCTGATTACTCCGCCACTCTGCCTAACGGACAAACGCTGAACTATGAACAAATAACGGCCTACATGAGAGGGGGCGCCGAACAGATCGTATTGGTACTCGATTTGAGTATCACAATCGAGAGCTTAATGGTCAGAGGCAATGAGGCAATCATTGATGCCCGGCAAAAGTTTTCTCGAACTCAAAGGCTAAGAGACGGAAATATACAGAACGTAGTAACCGGTGTACTTCAGCGGGAGACTTGGGTCAGAACAGCGGAAGGCTGGAAACTCAGGCGGGTTGACAACCTTAGAGAGCAAAGTGTGATAGTTGACGGCAAACCCTTTAATCCAAATAGACCTTAAAGGTGGCGAGCGCCTAACAACGGGATTTGCGCAGGATAATTGGGCAGCTGCAAAAAGATCGTGGTACTTTGTTCAAATGGAGAAAAACATGACACGTTTAGCGATTTATGTTGTCGCGGCGCTTTTCACGTTCGCAATCGGAGTATCTTCCTGGCTTCTGAATCCCTTTGAGCGGATGAAACCCGTTCCGAACGAGCCGTTACGTGTCTCAATGTCGCTTGACGGTCGAACCATCGATCGAACGACCTACGTATCCCGTTACATTATTACTGTTCAAAACGTCAGCACAAAAACCGTGCGGGGATACTCACTGGGATTCACCTGTAATTGTCGAAGCTGGGATAGTTGGGACAAGCCTTATCCTTGGGGCATCAATTTCACAAATCCGAACCCGCAACACCAGGTCCTGCGGCCCGGTGAAGCTCAGGAAGTACCGATGGTTTTTCAAGGCCTGATAGGCAGCGAACTAGAACCGAAAGTGTGGGTCGACCTCGTTCATTTCCAAGGTGAAGGGAATTGGGGGCCAAACCAATCGCGTAAAGAGGGTTACGTGAGAGAGTAATCTGCTGGGCTATTGTCGATATCGTCCGCTACGCGGACTGGGATCAGAGATCACCTTTTCGGACGGACTAGATCCTTGGATTGATGTCGAGGAGGGTAAAATGTTTAGAAAGTTCAAAATGCCTCTCGTATTTGTGGTGGGGGTAGTTCTCGGCGGGATAGTTACCTTTGTCCTGGCAGGCAAAGCCAACCAGCGCTTGTGGGCACGATGCGTTGCTACCGGTGTGATGGAGCAAGCATTCATTGCCACTGAGTTGCGCACTTCGCGGCAGGATGATCTGAGAAAACGGGCCGAAGCCAATCTCGTTCCCGCAGTGTTAGCTATTCACCAGCATAAAGAACTTCAAAGCGTGCCTGAGTCTCAAACGGCTTTGCGTGTCGTTAAAGACTTTTATGAAATAAATGGTGTGGCGGTTCCGCAGGAGATTGCCGGTATCTTGAATGCGATCCCGTCTCGTGCCCATTAAAGACAATCCCTCGTTGGACGCATAACCATCCGTTGCACCGAAGTTGCGCGACGCTCAGGTTTGCGAAATCACGTCGGTTCGCCGCGGCCCGGTGCAGGGAGTTTTTCGGCGTCTCTTAGTGAATTCAACAATGAAACGATTGGCGCGGAAAGATGTGACTGGCAAGAGAATTAGAATTGGTGACATCGTCCGCATAATCGGTGTTCCTGATCTGAGCGGAATGTCGCTCGAGTGCCGCGCAGAGTCGCTCCCGGTTTTAGAACATACAAGCGAGTCGAAGAGTTCGATGAATTTGGCCAGGCCTGGCTTAGGTTCAAAATCCGAAATGGCCCTCATGCTGGTTACCATTCAGTGGGAATTGAACCGTACCTACTGAAGCTGCGCCGGGTAGCTAAATCGTGAAGGCGGTTGGCCGCCGCCAAACAAATCGTTTGGACACGAGCGGTGGGATGCGGGTTTGGTAACCTCAAAGATGCGGCGACGCTTAAGTAAATTCGCGCCGCCGCGTCCACGCACCCCTTCCACAATTGCGTTGTGATCGCGAAAGAGTAGTTATGAGAAGGAGTGATTATACGCTCGCTGCAGGGTTACTTCTTAGCTCCCTTATCTGCTTTTCTGAAACAAGTAATTCCACCCAGGTGAATGCTCAGCAATCTGCGTCCGTGCAATTGCCTGTTCAAGACGCAGTTCGTATAAATGAAGCCTACCATCTCTGGAAGGCGGTTGGTGACAGACTCTGGTCAGGTTGGGCAGAGGTGACGATGCCATTGCTCTACCTCACGCCCGATTATGAATACGCGATTGGCTTTCCCAAGACAATGCCGGGATTTCGACCGCTTGACCAAAACCCTTTAATAAATAGATCAATTCAGGTGCGAAAGAGAATTCTCGATCTGAATCTTTCGGCATCTTTTCCAATAGAAGGCATTCATGCGATTGTGATCGGCACTCCCGCAGCCTTGGAGAAGTCATCAAGCGAGTGGACGCTCACTGTCGCCCACGAAATGTTTCATGTCCTCCAATACTCAAGAGGCGCGAGCGAGAAGATAAAGTCACTGGCATTAGGACCAGAGACGGATGCGTCCTGGCAGCTCAACTTCCCATTTCCATACAAAGATGCCGATGTGATGCGACTCATCCATCTACAAAGCTATCCGATTTACCTTGCCATAAGTAGTGCGGACGAGACGGATCTAAAGTACAACGCTGGAACAGCGGTCGAGGCAGTCAGGGTTTATAGAAGCCTTTTGCAAAGCCAGTCTCCGGATAATAAATTCTACAAGTATTCGCAGTTTCAGGAATGGTTGGAAGGAGTCGCCTTCTATACTGAATACCAGATGGCTGAGGCTGCGGCGAAGGGGAATTATCACTCGACGGACGCGTTCACTCAACTACCCGACTACAAGAGTTATCAGGAAGTCTGGGATGAGAGTTACAAAGGGCGAACTTTTCTCGTCAAACACGCGGGGCGCGCCGCGCAGAGCCGGACGACTTTCTACCACCTGGGATTGGGCAAGGGATTGTTGCTTGACCGTTTGATGCCTGATTGGAAGACGCGCTACTTCACGCCGAGCGTGTGGCTCAATGACTTAGTTATGACGGCGTTAGGACAACCTAGCGAACTTCGAACTTTGTCGGCGGGAGTGATTGGACCTGATTTCAATTTGATAGACGCGAAGGGTAAGAGTCTTTCGCTGAGCCAATATCGCGGCAAAGTCGTGCTTATTGACTTTTGGCAGACGTGGTGTCCGCCGTGCGTTGAAGAAATTTCTTATCTTAAATCTCTGCAAAAGGAGTATGAGGCTCAGGGTCTTGTCATCTTGGGAATCAGTGACAGATTAGACCAGGATGGTATCCGGATGTGGCGCGAGTTGGTGCATGATCGCCGTCTCAATTACTCAACGCTCATCGATGAGAAAGGAACCGTAGCTGCACAATACAACGTAAGCAGCTATCCGCACAAATTTATTATTGATAGGAACGGGCGATTAGTTTATGAAAAGCGTGGTTATCATCGGGGCGATGAAGAAGAACTCAAAAGAGAGATTCTTAAAACTCTTACTGAGGACATTAATTAAGTGCTGAATCCTGAAAATTAGGAGTTGATGATTCTACCTGATTGAAACTTATGTTGCTCTCGGTTATTACAAAAGACTTCATTTTGCTTCTGGCCGGTGGCGCATTAGTTTGGGGCGCCGAGAGCAGGAATGTTTGTGGAATAAAGCTTGGGGTGAAGCGAAGCGGAACCCCAGGATTGCGGGAGGAGTCCGAAGCTCGAATCTCAATGAGAAAAACCCTGCTAATAGCCTTCGCTCTGCTACTGCCGCAGTCGGGCGAGGTGTTCGCTCAGATCAGCCAGCCGGCGAAGGTCATGATAGGCGATGTGGAGTTGCACTACATCGAGCGAGGGGAGGGCGAGCCCGTAATTCTGCTTCATGGCGGGCAGGGCGACTACCGCGCCTGGCCTTTGCTGATGGATGCATTGGCCCCACGCTACCGCGCCATCTCATACAGTCGGCGCTACCACTGGCCGAATGCGAACACGCTCAACTCGTCGCATCATTCGGCTATTATTGACGCCGAAGACCTAGCCAGCTTAATCAGGGCGCTAAACCTCGGGTCGGTTCACCTGGTAGGCACATCCTACGGCGCCTTCACAGCGTTGGCCCTGGCCATAAAACATCCAGAGCTGGTACGCACAATGGTCCTCGCGGAACCGCCGGTGCAGCAATGGCTCAAAAGCACAGCACGAGGCGCGGCACTATACAGAGAACGCGAGGAGACTGTTTACGAGCCTGCGAAAAGAGCTTTCGCGGCAGGCAATGATGAAGCTGCTATGCGGCTATTCATCGACACATTCGACGGGCAGGGGACATTCGAGCAGCTTCCGGCCGAGCGCCGCGCCTCCATCATGCAGAACGCCCGATTTTTCAAGGTGCTGACCTTGTCGTCGGATCCATTTCCGAACCTCTCGAAAAATGCCGTACGACGATTGACGATGCCCATTCTTATTGTTAGAGGTGAACATACGGACGAGCTACACTGGATAATCGTTCAGGAACTGGGCCGCCTGGTTCCCAGGGCGCACCGCCTGACGATTCCACAAGCTGGACACGGCTCTCCGCGCCAGAACCCAAAAGCTTTCAACAGCGCAGTGCTGGAATTCCTTGAAAAGCAGGGAAATATTCAGAGAATTAATTCAGGGAAATATTAAGGCAAGAGATTCCGAGTCCAAACTATCGCAACCCTAACTCTTAAACTCTCAGCCCGCCGCTATCGTAGCGAGAACACTAGTTTAAAGGTCGAACCAGGACTTTCGGTTTTGGAGAGCGAGGTGCTTCCTGTAGCGGACTCGCCGAAGAGAGCGTTATTTGTAGTTGCCCGAGTTAGCTACCTGCTGAAAAGAAACGTTGGGCGCGTATTACACTTCTCTGAAAGGGCCGATGGATTATGAGAGTAGAAGAATGGTTCGCACTTGCTTTGCGTGTAATTGGGATCATTTATTTTTTATACGGGGCAGGATATTTATTGGATGGCTCTCTGTTTCGTCTCGGTTATTTCCACTATCCCGAAAGCAGTTCTGGGTACTACATAATTACGGGATTATTCCAGTGCTCTGTGGCACTATTTTTTATCCGCGGAGCCGCTGGTATTGTCAGATTTGCTTATCCGCTCTTTGAGCCGGATGACAGCGTCGAGGATGAGAATGCTAACGAAGACAACTAAAGCCGTCTTCAGCCGGACAAGTGCAAGATGCACGACCCAAAGGCGTTCTTCTGCTAAACACACGTTAGGAGGCTGGGGCGATGCTGGTCAACATTCTCGGACTCGCTGCTATGCTCGCGCTTTCGAGTGGGTATATTTCTGGCTTACCCTGCAGATGTCCTATCGAGCCGGAGTCGGTGGAGCGTGATTTTAAAAGCTCGGCGGCCGTGTTCCTGGGTGAGGTCGTAAGTGTGAGAGGCGCCAGAGGCCGGCTAGAGGCCCGCTTGCGAGTCTCGCGTTCGTGGAAAGGGATCGACACTGAGGAGGTATCGGTGTTTGAGCCCGCTAACTCTGCCGAAAGCCCTAATTACCGAACTGGAGTAAGCTACCTGGTGTACGCGGGGATGCATGACGGCGAACTGTTCACTGGGATGTGCTCGCGGACGAAGCCGGAGGCGTTAGCGCAGCGCGATCTGCAACAACTCGGGGAAGGTCAGAAGCCTAAAAGAGTGCGTGGCTGACCCGGGCGAAGCAAAGCAACAGGCAACCGATGATAGACAGGAAGACAGCTCTTCTGTTGTTAATGGCGATGGTTTTCTGGTTGCCCGCCTGTGGCAACAATAAGCCATTCGACTCTGCTGCCTGGCTGAACGGGGACAGGCGTGAGCGTGGCAGGGTGCGAAGACCTAATAAAACACAAAATCCTTATCGGTCAAACCGCTGCTGAAGCGCGGCGGTTGCTCGGCCCGCCAGACAAAGCTTTTGCCTCCGTGCTCTCGTACAATATTGACATGGGATTGCCCTTTAAGGATCCGAGCACAATGGACTCCACTTACACCTTGACGAAAAGCTCATCGTCCGCGAAGTAAAAATTGTTGACTGAATGCACGCTTTTGTGTCCGATTACCATGGATTCTTCCGCGACCATGGGTCGAACATCGAGCTAAGAGTTCAAGTATCGTAAATTTGCAGGTAGGGAAGGGGGCAAGCGCGTCAGCGCGCGCCCCCGCTTGGCTGCAATACCATTCAACTGAAAGGATCTTGCTCACCTCGTCCTGTTACCCAGGAGTTGCTCGGCACTCTAAAGTTCGGTTTATGACGCAGCCGGGCGGGGGCGCGCGCTGACGCGCTTGCCCCCTTCCCTACCTCCAAATTTGCGATACTTGACTCATTAAACTCTCAGCAGGCTGCTCTCGTAGCCAAGAACGCTAATTTGTAAGATTCGCTTTGGGTTGCGAGGAGTCAAAATTACAGCGGAAACAGCGCATAAAATCTGCCCTGCGAGGGTTAGTGTGATTTCGTAAATCGGTTGAGGAAAAACAACGATCCACGGAACTACACGAAAACAGTTAGAGCTTTGATACTGGCAAAATCCTATTCGCTCCAGCGGCTAAATCGGTTAAGGAAAAAACAACGATCCACGGAATTACACGAAAACAGTTAGAGCCTTGATACTGGCAAATCCTATTCGCTCCAGCGGCTTCGAAGCTGAGCCGAAAGAGGTGATGCCGGGCGTTGGGCGGCTATCGTGAAAGGCTGCAACACTAGATGAAGAAGAGCTCTGGGTTTCACATTTTCGGTATTATCAGCTTGCTCTTACTAGGCGAGTTCTGGATGACATACTTCGCTTTCTGCCGCTTTAACGCTATAACTCCCTTTAATCAATTCGTTCATCGGTATCCGTTTGCTGCGGGAGGCCTACTCCTTTTGATGGTGTTTGTCATCCTCGCTGGAGGAATTGCCGCTCTTTCCAGCAAATTGTGGCTATTTGCTTCATTACTGGCGTTGGGTACGATCTTGTTCATATTCTCCCAGATTACGTAGCTCAGAATCCAAACTCGGATACCAGCGGCTTAAAGCCGGTGGTATCCGAGTTTTGATACAGACTCCAGAGGCTTTCGGGCGCCGGATATCAATCCGCAGGGATTGAGGCTTTGCCTCGCCGGCGGTGAGGCAAAGCCTCATGCTGAGAATAATAAAAAGCGAACGGAAAGCCGGAGGCTTTCCGCACGGAAGGCGGCAAAGCCGCAAAAGTGTCCAAAGGCTGTAAACTGCTTAACTAGCGCTACGGCCACAGGTATTTTTTAATCAACAGGGCAAAAGCATGAGTTACCTGATTCGGCAGGCTGAGCGAAATGACATCCTGCGATTGGAGGAATTGCTGGCCGATTACATGCAGGAATTGTTTCACAGAGCCTGGGGAGGAACCAGACAACTGTTAGAGCAGCATGGATTCGCTGACGAATTAGGAATAGCTGTTGCAGAAACCTTTAAGCCGGAAATTGTTGCTTTTGTTGCTCTTCCTATGACCTGCATCACTGTATGAAAGGCGGCGAAGTCGTTGACTTGTATGTTGCTCCCCCTCATCGGGGTCATGGTCTGGCGATGCTGCTGTTGGCCGACGTAGCCAGGCGAATCCGCGAGCGCGGTGGCACCTACCTGAAAGGACAAGCCTTGAATAATCCTGCCGCACAGCGACTCTACCGGCGGTGTGCCAGGTGTTTTCCAGGAGATGAGTGCTACGTTTCCGGACGCGCCTTTCGACGGTTGGCCGATTTATCGGGCAAAAATCCACGTGAGGTTGCCAGCGGATTGCCGGAGATGGCTTGGAACTTTGAGCCCTAAACGGAATAACTACAGAACCGCAGCGCGCCAACCAAGATCGTCCGCAGCTGATGCCGGGCGTCAGGCTGACATCCAAGGCCTCAACTTTTTCTACTTCCGGAATGGGTGCTCGAAGCTTAGATAGACGAAGGCAGAATCGATCTCAACGCGGTCAAACTCGAGAGACCCTCACCTGATTCATTTCGCACCTCCGAAGGAGTACAGTGAATTACGAGTTCGGATGTAGAGATTGCTGCCGGCGATCGCGGGGGTTGCCCAAACCTCCTCCTTGAGGTCGTTCATGGCGAGAATCTCCCACTGTGCATCAGCCTTCAGAACCGTCACTTTGCCACTCGCACTGACAAGAAAGATCTTGCCATCAGCCGCAACAGGAGATGCGTAGTACTCCTCGAGCGCGTCAGGCGTGCGACCCTGCTTGAGAACTTGTCCACTTGAGGGATCCACGCTGGAAACAATCCCGCCTTCTTTCATCAGATACATTACGCCCCGGTAGAGCAAAGGTGCAGGTATGCTCGGGTAAGATTTCTTAAGATTCCAAACCACGTTTGAAGCTGTGAGGTCGCCCTGGCTGCCTGGGCGAACTGCAGTCAGCCCGTGTCCAGACGTAGTTGAATCACGGATCAAGTCGTACTCAGTCCGCTCGATGTTGCCGTCGTTGTTCGAATCTAACCATCCAAAGTGATCGTATGCTTCAGTGCTGGCCTTCATTTCCTCACGTTGCAGCTTTTGGTCCTTATTGGCGTCAAACTGTTTAAGAAATTCGTCGAAGGATGGCAAGAACGGGTCTTCGCCACCATCGGCAGTCACGTAGATTGTCCCGCTTCCAAGCACGGGCACGCCTTTCGGATAAGATCCGATTCCAGTCACCCACCACAATCGCTCTCCTTTCTCCAGCGAGTAGGCATCGAGCGTGTGCGAGCCCAAAACAATTACTTGCTTTGCTCCGTCTTTGGGGGTGTAGATGGCCGGCGTGGAATACGCCTCGACATTCGGACGGTTCTTTTTCCAGATCACCTTTCCATTGTTCGCGTCTACAGCAACGATGAAAGAGTTTGTTCGTTGGTCACACACCATGATCAGCGTGTTACCTGCAAGCACGGGCGATCCGCCCATGCCATAGAAGCTGTTGAAGGGTCCCAGAGGCAGTCGCCATCGCTCTTTGCCATCAGCGCCGAACGAAATCAGACCTAGCTCGGCAAAGAAAACGAACACGTTCCTGCCGTCACTGACTGGGCTTGGAGAGGCTGGGTCATTGGCGCGATAGATCGGCATGTGACGAGCGCGAACCACGTCACGACGCCACAAGAGCTTTCCGGTTTTTCGGTCTAGAGCGAGAGTGATTAGCTTGTCGCCCTCGCTCGCGGTTAGAAAAACGCGATCGGCTGTAACAATTGGGGATGATCGACCGAAAGGTACGGGTGTCTTCCAGGCGAAATTCTTTGTCGGACTGAACTCAGCGGGCAGCGCAAAACCCTCAGCAACGCCGGCGCCGTTCGGTCCACGGAATTGCAGCCATTCGTTGGTATTACTTGCACTTAGGGATTCTGAAGCTTGCCTGGACTGCTGTGCCTCGGCGCGAGAGCCAAACGTTACAAACATTGAGACGATAAGTATTAAGAGGGGGCCGTTTATTTTCATGATAAAAGTAGTGCTGGGAAGAAATTCGATCCCGCACCTCCTTTCTTACTTTTTTCCAGTTGGCTGATTTTCGCTGAGTTGTCAAACAGAGGCAATAGAATGCCACCTCAAAAGTGTTCTTTGAGTCTCAGTTGCCTCCGGTTGACGGGCAATTATAGCCTGTCTCAATTATTTTAGAGATGAAGCATATTAAGTTGCTTTGTCAAAACTGCTCGATAGTGTTAAAGAAGAGTGCCTCGTTCCACAAGCTTTTATGCGCACTCTGATACTGTTATTAGTTTTACTTTGCTCGATGGCTTCAAGCCTGGCCTGCCGGCAGCAGACCGTCGATAACACCAGAACGCCATCGACAGAAACAGCTCATAACGATCGCGCCGGCTCGCGACCGGGAATGGTCTTTATTCAGGGAGGCAAGTTTGCGATGGGTTCTGATGAGGGAATGGGCGATGAAACACCCATCCACAATGTCACTCTGAAATCTTTCTGGATGGATGCGGCCGAAGTTTCCGTCGTCGAGTTTCGCAGGTTTGTGGAGGCCACGAATTACCAGACCGAGGCTGATAAATTTGGCTGGTCGGGCGTCTTTGACCTTGAGACGGGTCGCTGGGAGAAAGTTGCAGGCGCCAACTGGCAACATCCTGAAGGGCCACGTTCGACTGCTAAAGACAATGAACCTGTGTGCCAGGTCTCCTGGAACGATGCGCTTGCATATGCGCGCTGGGCCGGTAAACGTTTGCCCAGTGAAGCTGAGTGGGAATATGCGGCACGGGGTGGGTTGAAAGCCAAGCCTTATCCCTGGGGCGATGAACTGCGTCCGGATGGGAAAGTCTTGGCTAACTGGTGGCAGGGAACTTTCCCCCACCGCAACACCGGCGAAGATGGATATGTCGGTCGCGCGGCGGTAGGGAAGTTTCCGCCAAATGGTTATGGCCTGTACGACATGGTTGGTAACGTTTGGGAGTGGTGTGCCGACTGGTATCAGGATGACTTTTACCGCTTGAGTCCCGCTTCAAATCCGGTTGGTCCACCGGAAGGACTGGAGCGCGTCATTCGTGGTGGCTCCTGGATGTGCAGCGAGAACTTTTGCTCAAACTACCGTGTCGCCGCTCGCAGCCAAGCAACTCCGGACAGTGGCCTGAATAACCTTGGATTTCGTTGTGTCAGTGATCCATGAAGGAGAGGATGACTGTGATTGCCTCAAAACGTTGGTTCTGGACCAACCGTCAGGGAACATTGGCCACGGTGGCGATTATCGAGATCGTTCTGCTCAGCCTGGTCCCAATCGCCCGGAACCATTCGCTACAAGGATCTCAGAAAACAAGGCCGCGGTATAATGTCCTTTTTATCATCTCGGACGACCTGCGTCCGACCCTGGGATGTTATGGCGATCCGATCGTCAAGACTCCAAATATCGATGCCCTAGCGGCGCGCTCTACCCGCTTTGATCGGGCTTATGCCCAATTTCCACTTTGTAATCCTTCCCGAACGTCGCTGCTCAGCGGTTACTATCCGACCCAAACCGGGGTAATGGATAACAACACCTACTTTAGAAGGCAGCATCCCCAGATCATTACCTTGCCGCAGTACTTCAAGCAGCAAGGCTATGCCAGCTTGCGCTCAGGCAAGATCTTCCATGGCGGAATTGACGATCTGGTTTCCTGGACTGAGGGCGGGGAAGCCGTCGACCCAAACATTATTAATCGACCACCGAGCCCAGTGGCAACCGGCGTCGGAGCGCGAGAGATAAATGACCCTGATGTGCGTTCAGCAGCAACTCGCCGCCCGCGTACCTCTGGCTCTGACCGAATTGTGGTGCTTGAAGGTGAGGGAGAATCACACGGGGATTACCGTGTCGCCACGCGCGCCATCGAATATCTCGAACGCTACCAGGGCAAACCTTTCTTTCTCGCAGTCGGTTTCGTAAAGCCTCACAGCCCGCCAACTGCGCCCAAGAGATATTTCGATCTCTACGACGTCAACAAAATTCCGCTGCCGCCCGATTTTGCCACCACGCCAAAAGCGCCGCCGGGGTTTCCTGAACTTTCGATTCCACACCGGAATACAGATCTCTTTATCGGTCGCGAGTCTTCCCCTGTTGAAGCTCGAGAGATGATTCGCGCTTATTACGCCTCGACCAGTTTTGTAGATGCGCAAGTGGGCCGCGTAATCGAAGCTCTAGATCGACTCAAGCTGCGCGAAAACACAGTCATAGTGTTCTGGGGAGATCATGGGTATCACCTGGGCGAAAAGGGGAAGTGGTCTAAGGCCTATTCGTTGTGGGATGTTGGTTTGCGCGTGCCCCTACTTATCGCTGTGCCTGGTGGGAAAGCACAGAGCACTGATCGCACAGTACAATTACTTGACCTTTACCCGACATTGGCCGAGCTGGCCAACTTGCCGCCCCCGGCTAAAGTCGCCGGCCGAAGCCTGGTGCCGCTGATCAGCAAACCTAATGCGGAGTGGGATTTCCCGGCTTTCGCAGTAACAATGTTTCAAGGGAAGCTTGGCCGCTCAGCTACTACTCAACGGTGGCACTACGTGGAATGGGATGAAGGCCGCGCCGGCTCGATGCTACTTGATCACCTCAACGATCCCTTTGAGCTGAAAAACCTGACGAACGAGTCCGCTGCGTCAGATCAGGTAAAGAAAATGAAGGCACTGCTGCAGCAAATGCCTTGATGCAGTGTGTATCAGTGATTCGGAAGCGCTGATTAAGTTCCTGTTCGGCTCATAAACCGCGAAGCGCTATTCGGAGTTTAAAAAATTATCATGCCCTCAGTTTGTCGCCCGTTATCACAAGCTTATGTGATGGGCGAACTTTGTTGTCCCAGGCATTTCGCTGCGCTCCACCAAAGGCTCTACGCTTTCACCTGCTGTGCAGTGCTCGCCTGCGGCTGTCGCCCGCGGCCGCGGGCTCAAGGTCTCTTATTCATTGCTATCCTGGGGTTCCGCTTCGCTTCACCCCAGGCTCTATTCTGCCACCTGCTCCGCAGGTTGGTTGAACAGTTTATTCCGACAGACTCCTGTGCAGGCTGGAGCAGAACTGCATCGAACTTCTTCCGCCAGACACCTTCGCAGCCTCAACTAGCGAACATTTCCCAAATTACATTGTCAGAACATTTTTCGAATTACATTGTAGGAACATTTCCTTAATCTCATCGTATTCGCGAAGAGCGCAAATACAGGCAAATCCCTGATTAAAGGACACAGAGTGAGACTACGACTACCAGCTACCATTGCCGCACTTTTCCTGGTTTACTCGGCCATCTCTTTGGGTTTTTCCCGAAATGTTTTCCCGACTTCGGATTGGCCGCAATGGCGTGGTCCGGAGCGTAACGGGACATCAAAGGAGAGTGGTTTGCTAAAAGAATGGCCGGCTGGAGGACCGAGACTGATCTGGCAAGTGAATGATATTGGAGACGGATATTCGACCCCAGTCGTGGTCGGTAACAGAATCTACCTAATTAGCAACCAGGGACTGGACAACGAGTTTGTTCAGGCTCTTTCAACTCAGGATGGAAAAGCGCTCTGGACAACCCGAGTAGGCAACGTCGGCAATCCAAACCAGAACCCACCCTACCCAAAGGCCCGATCCACGCCGACGGTGGACGGAGATTTCATCTACGCGCTGGGTTCGGACGGTGACCTTGCGTGTCTCGAAGCCAGGAGCGGCAAAATTCGATGGCTAAAGAGTATTCGCAAAGAGTTTGCAGGACAGCCGGGTGAATGGGCCTATGCCGAGTCTCCTTTGGTGGATGGTAATGTTGTAGTGGTAACCCCTGGAGGCGAACAGGCGACCATGGTGGCTCTTAACAAAAAGAACGGAGCGCTGGTCTGGCGCTCAGCAATACCCGGGGCGGATCCAGCAGGTTATGCCTCGGCGATTGTCGTTCATGGAGGAGGCCGGAAACAATATGTACAACTTTTGAGCAAAGGTATCGTCGGAGTTGATGCAAAAACCGGCCAGTTCCTTTGGCGCTACAAGGAGGCAGCCAAAGGGCCCGCCCAGTACTTCACTCCGGTAGCCCGTGGTGAGTACGTGTATGGTGGAGCGCTGGGCGTTGGCGGTGGACTCGTGCGTTTGAAGGCCGACGGTGGCGGCGTTGCTGCAGAGCAGGTGTATTTTGAGCGGGGCCTGCCAAACGGTATTGGTGGCGCGGTGGTGGTTGGTGACTATCTTTACGGTACCGAGGTTGGGCAAAAGCTGATCGCGGCCGAGTTCGTTACCGGGAAAGTGAAATGGCAGGCCGAGAGTATCGGTTGGGCTTCAATAGCCGCCGCCGATGGCCTCCTGTACCTTCACGGCATAAACGGGGATCTTGCCCTGGTCGAGGCGACGCCTGAAGGCTACCGCGAGAAGGGACGATTTACCCCGCCGAATCAACCCAAGCACAAACAAGTAGGGACCTACCCGGAGGGGGCATTTGCATACCCGGTGATTGCGAACGGCAGACTTTACATCCGCGATTTAGGGACGCTATGGGCGTTCGACATTAGGACGAGCAGATAGATGTCTTATAGGAAGCGCGTTGAGATCCGGCGCTTTGGTGGTCCCGCTAGAATCCCTTGAGCCAATTTCAATTGGGCCATCAGGCGTAATTCCTGTCTCTCAAATTGAGTAGCCAAACTTACAGCTCGATTAAAATCACACCAGGCAAAATGGCCAGCGTTATTAGCCAGATTAGTTAACAGATTACCGACGCCGCCTTCGCTTGTCATATTCCACTCACCATCCCGAAGATACCGGTTGTCAAACCCATCTAACTTTGCGGCGGCGGCGACCAGCTCGTTGAGTTTTGGTAACATCGCTTCCATAATTGTGAAGGCCCGATCACTCCTTTCTAAACAATAGCTTACCGCCAGGATCAACTGCATTTCAGTTTGATCCTTGCTTGGTTTCATGGAATCAATAATTCCGGCTGCCTGATCCAGAATCTTGAGGGTTGCAGCCCGACGATTGGGGCCGATTCGAACGGCTAAGTAAAGCAGGGACCTTGCTCGATCGCCTCCAGGCAGTGAGTTTATGCTTCGCTCGGTTTCTGCCAGTTGCTCGTCAGTCATCGAGACCCACTTGTCATATTGTTCGAGCATAAAGGCTTTTGGATCGCCTCCAAGTTCGCTCGCAATCTTTTGCGCAAGTTCCATATCGCCAAGTTCTGTAGCCTTCATCATTGCCTGCCAATAAACCTGGGTTTTCAGGTGTGGGTACTTTGCCGCCAGCTCAAGAATCTGCTCAACAGTGCCGCTTTGAGCGATATTGACCAACTCCTGTTGCACGGGTTCCCATCTCGGAACCTCCGGGCTCCAGTGACTAAACTGCGCTGCGCGCCCGGGATCAATCTTTTCTATCAGCGGTACGAGTGCTGCAATTTGCCGGCAGAACTGAGCCCGCTCGGGGAAGCGTGATCTCTCTTGAGCGCAACCGTTTGTCAGACCACTCGTAATGATCATGGTGATTAGGTCACGGAACCGTGTTTCGTCAACGGTTGGCGGACCAAAATTGTAAGCCAGGCTCAGCGCGAAAGCCCGTGCATCCTCTTGTCGCGTCAAGTCAGCACCCCGCAGTTTGAGTAGGATTTCGTTATACAAAACTTGTACAGGCTCTCTGTTTTTGCGCTGTAGTTGCCAGAGGAGCTCGAGCAGCTCCTGGGAAAAGCCCGCCTCGAGTGATCGGCGACCTAGCTTTAGAGCGAGCTCCGGATTGTTGGCAGCGATTTGGCCCATCAGTCGTATCTCGACCGCACGCTCTCTTTCCTTAACATCATAAGGCAGTCGCGCATCGGGTCTTGGCTTGGTTCCCTTCAGAAACGCGAAAGCCAACTCCGGGTCGTGCTTAGCGATCCGATCAATCGTATCCATCCTTAGCCGGAGGAATACGCTAAGCGTGTGTTTCTCTCCAGGGTCATCGCTTTTGGGGGCCTGAAGGACCGATCGAATCTCGTTCTCAACCGAGACTAATAGAGTTCGTGCGCGTTTCTCGTTGTGGTTCCAGAGCGACCCTGCAATGTTGGAACCCAGACGCGCTCGATTTTCCGCGGATTGTAGCGTACCCAGCTGGTCCGACAACGATTCGAGCAATTCGAAAGCCTGAGCTCGAAGTAGGGCTTCACGCATCCTCAAATCTTGCTCCGGGCTTCTTGTTTGCTGTGCATCTACAACCCCAAAACTACACAGCAGCACAATTAGCAAGACCATGACAAACACTTGCGGCTTCATCATTGAATCTCCAGGAACCGCCGCGACACGGCGCGCTTGGTCTGAAATGTAATCCCTAAAGCCAAAATGATCGTAGCTGAATTTCTGAGAACCAAAGGTCGAATAGCGACCAGTATGACATTCTTAGTTCTTTACTGTATGCAATCTAGACAGATTTTCTTTAGGCATCGGCCACCACCAGATCGATTGATCTTTTAGTAAATCTCATTAAAAGCTTCATTTACACTTCAACCAAATTGACCGACTTTAGCACACTGACCATATCTATGCCTATTTGACTCAATAAGTTAAAAAGTGTCTAAACTTGTTGCAAATGCAGTCTTAGATCGTGTAAGTTAACGATTGGCCGGGATAGTAAAAGGCCACTCTAGGGTTTGCTTTCCCAGTGGAAGCTTCCTCCCTTTCTCTAAAAGAGAAGGACTACTCAGTTTCCGCTTTGACCTTGTTACGCTCGTCCAACGAGCATTCCGTTTAAGGCTAATCATTGGCGCCTGCCTGCAGATTGCCAAGTTCAATCACGAATTGCCGTTCTCTTAGATCCCAGTTGTCGCCGGCGGTTCCGTGTAGGCATTGCAAACCGTGAGTAAACCTCGAGGGATGTATGGGTCTTTTCAATAAGCTTGCAAAATCCTTAGGGACTAAAAAGCAATCCAACCCCGCAAGGTTGGATGTAAATCGGTTCGAACCACCACCTGAGCCCGCTGTTCACGAGCCCGCTGCGCAGCCAGAATCCACCAGCGTGCCAAAGAGCGCAAACGGCCACTCTGCAGCTGAGCCTCTGCCGACACTTACTCCAACTTCGGCAGTGACTTCCGTACCAGCAGTTAGTCCGAGCGCGCCAGCTACGCGTACTGCAGCTGCGGTGGCGCCAGTCACGGAGATTCCTGACCAGCTCTTTGAAGATAGTAGCGATGAGGAAACGGTCCAAGTTTTGGTGGCCGACGAGCTTGATCAGGATTTGGACACCGCTTTCGACTCGCTCGTCGATTATCAGGTTCCGTCCGGGGAGGCAGTAGAAGCAAAACTGACTCAGGAGGATCAAGCGGAAGTCGAGGAACTGTTCGCCAATATCGCCTCTAATTACGCCCGTCCAATAAAGAACTTTATGTTCGAGTTGAAGCGCGGCACTGCTACTAAAGACTGGGTCGAAATTTGCCGCCCTTCTTTGCAAGGCATCAGGCGTTCGGCCGAGGGGATGGGACTTAAGATTGCAGCGCGCAAGATGGTGGATGTGGAAACGGCGTTCTCGATGGCCCAGGGTAGTGAGAACCGGATCCTGGGCGGGGAGATACGTGACCTCCTTTTGTCCTGCTACGAGGACCTGAGCCAAACGATGCCGCAGGCCTTCGTGGTAGGCGAGGACGACGAGCAGAGGGAAGGAATCATAATCAATGCGTTGCTCAAGCAAATACCAAACCTGGGGCACGTAACCGTAGCCAAGCTTTACCAGGCGGGATTGAGCTCACTCGAGACACTCTACCTGGCAAAAAAGGAGGACCTAGTAGTTGCCACAGGTATTTCTGAGGAACTGAGTGAGCAGATTTGCAACCAGTTCAAATCCTATCGTGAGGGTCTGGAAGAAACTTCAAGAGATCTGGAAATCGCCAGCCAGCGCACCAGAGTCAGGGAAATGCTGGCTGAGCTCAAGCAGGAGCATGAGGGTTTTGAACGTGCAGCAGAAGCAGAATGGTCCGATCCAGTCCTGACCGCTGAGAAGCGAGATCGCCGGCAAAAGCGACAAGCCTGTCTCCTGCGCATTAACGTGCTGTTGGCAGAAATGGGAGAAATTGAACTACTGAACGAGTTAAAAAAGATGTCATTTGACGGGCGCATCCGGCGTTTGGAGGAGTATCTCCGAACCCCTTACGCCTCATCCTAGAGGCTCCCGCAAAATGGACTCATAGACCGACGACCGTAGAGGTGAAACTAACATCATGGCCGACTATTCAAGAGAGGAAGTCCTCGACAAAAGCAAGAAAGGCGAGAGCCTGGAACGTGCGGATCTGCGGGAGGTGGCCCTCAATCGCGCGCAGCTGGAAAAAGCAAACCTGCGACGAGCTGATCTGGGAGGTTGCAATCTGGAGGAATGTAACCTCAGGAATGCAAACCTGGCTAGTGCCAACCTGCGTGATGCTTATTTAGCTCAGGCCGACCTCGAAGGTGCGAATCTCCAGAATGCTGACCTCGAAGGTGCGATCCTGGATGGGGCCAACCTACAGAATGCCGACCTGAGCCGAGCCAATCTCGAGGGCGCTTCACTCGAAGGAGCGCAACTGAGCGGTGCCCGACTAAACTTTGCACAGCTCGAGTTGGCAAATCTGGGCGGTGCCATTCTAGACAACGTACAGTTCACCAGTGCGGATTTACGCGAAGCTTATTTGGGGGGCGCGAATCTTTTGCGCGCGGATCTGCAGCATGCCCTGCTGCATAAGGCGAATCTGGAGGAGGCAGACCTTACTGATGCGGATCTCCGCGGTGCGAACCTAAAAGGCGCCAATATGGTACGCACCATCATGACCGGGGCAAAACTCTGTGGCTTGGAAGTTGAGCCAGAGCTCCTGGGCGAAGTTTTTGCCGAATGGGTAGACTTTTCTGAGTCAGCTGATGGCGAAACCCAAACTCCGGGAGTCTCGCTGGTCGAGCACTTTCAAAAACTGAGAAATGGTGGTCCGGCTGCGGCAACTTCAACCGGCACTTCTGATCAGACCAAGCGTTTCTTCGGACGTGGCGATGTACTGCGTAACGCCACACTCGAATTTGGTGACGAGTCCCAGGTCGAAATCGAGAGTCGGTTTGAAAATTGTGCCATCGCATTGGCACCGGGTGCGGTACTAACCCTGGGTAAACATGGAGTTTTGCAAGGCTGCCAGGTAGTTGGTTTTGGAGAGATTGTGATTCACGGTGAGTTCAAGGAAAACGGTAAGGGTCCGGGGATCGTCGGCCCCAAGCGGCTCAGCGTTCATAAAGACGGCGTAGTAATCAGCTCCGTGCAACAGGCGCCTAATGCAACAGAATTCAGCTTTGAGCAAGGCTGTCGCCTACGGTTGAAAATCCAAAAGTAGAACTAAACTCAAAAGGAAGGTATTCATGTCAGATAAGGCTAAACAAACAATTGTGGAAAACGGCACGGAGTTCGAAGGAACCGTCCGCTCGAAGTGCCCGATTGTGGTTAGCGGGCAGCTAAAAGGCGAAGTTTCTGCTCCGACGCTGACCCTGACGCCAGAGGGAAGTATTTACGGCAAGGTGAAGGCCACCCAGTTGAAGTCTGAAGGCTCGCTGGGAGGGGAGATTGAAGCGGACAGCGTGGAACTCTCGGGCAGCGTCAGCGATGACACTGTGATCAAGGCCAATGCGCTGGAGGTCAAGCTCAACCAGTCGGCGGGGAACAAACTTCGCGTCAGTTTTGGTAACTGCGAGCTTCAGGTCGGCGACCCGAACTCAAAATCGAAGTCCGAAAACAATAGTCAGAAAAAAGCAGAACCTGTTGAGGAACTTGTCGGCGCCTAGCTCGCTTTTTTAAATGAGCCGATAGTTCTTTCTACCCGACCCCTGATTTTGCGCGAGCGGTAGGCGCCTGATTCGTTCCGTGCGAACCCGTGATGAGCGGGCGAAGCGGCGCCTTCCGTTCGACCCCACCCCTTCTTTAATCCCCGACAGAAAAGACGTTCGACATGGCCCAGTGCAACGGTTTTCGATGCTGGTTGGGATCAGTCTGGCCCCTCCGCCTGTTCCGTCAGGGATTATCTCGTCAGATCAGTGAGGTCTCAGCCGTGGAGGAAGTTAGTCAGGCAATTGAAAAACTGCCCTCAGAATGCGCTGCTGAGCTGATGCCTGTAGTCCAAAGGTACTCGCCGGAATCGATAAGCGATCAAACAGCACAAAGGCTCGCCCAGCTGCTGATCTCAGAAATCAAACTCTACAATCAGGTTGAGACTGAAAGAACTACTAAGAATCTCTACGACACATTGAAAGATCCAATCGAAAAGGCGCGTATCTACTACGCCCAACGACTGGGGCCAAAGGTTGCTGAGGGGATGCCTGACTATTTTCATGCTGAGCTCGTGCGGCTCTTGTGCAACGGCGACCCCACGCGTTTGGGTTCTAATTACCGGTGATAACACAACACTGAAACTCTCCGAATTATCAAAAACCTGAAAATTTGCTCAGTAACTCGATTTCCGGTGAATTGCATGTGATGTGACGAAGGGGCGCCCTCGGAGGGACGCCCCTACAGATTTCCGCACTCTTTGCTCAAGCCGGTGGTCGCCAGAATCTTTTCTCGCTTCCGTACCATGAGAGATTTTAAATGCTTTCATGTTATACGTTTCCGGCTACAAATCTGTTATTCTTACGCCTCAAGCTCGAAGGTGTCATAGTCCATTCGGGTCTCGACAGTTTTTCTCCGCAAGGGATCCATGTCCGAGTTAATAACTGGAAAACCGCTGAAGATTTTTTTCCTGCTGGTCGTGTCAGCGACAACAGTAGCCGGATTGCGAGCCCAGTCTCTGGATGCTCGTTCTCCCACACCGGTGCGAACAAACCAGATTGTCGGCAGAATCAATGCTCGCGATATTGGTGACGCACGATTGACCAGTCACTTCTTTACCTTCAGAGGAGTGCCCGGAGACTTACTGATCACGATCGAAACGCGTAACCTGAACGGCGATGTTGACATCTTTACTGCCGGCACCTTGCGTCCGGTTCTTAAGGTTGCCCTCTATGCTGAACTAAGCTCTCCGGTTACCAAAAGCATTTACCTGCGGCAGCCAGAAGATTTGATCCTCCGCGTAGAAGCTCGCAGTCCAAACGACGATCCGGGTAGGTATCAGGTAAGCTTCGCCGGTTCGTTCCAGCCGGTGGCTGCGGCCGAGGTTGGGAGCGATGAAGTTGCCACCGCTTTACCGGCGACCAGAAAAGGCAAGCGTGTATCTTCCGTTGGCGCCCGGCTGGAACAAACAACTCCGCCGCCCTTAACGGTCAGTGAAGCGCCTACTCCGGAACCTTCTCCATTGTCGACTGAAGATCCACCTCCCGTTGAGCCGCGCGCAGTCGAAGCTCCTGTGGAGTCGAAAACGGAAGAGGTTGTGGAGGCACCTCGACCTTCGCGCCGGAGCGCGCGAGGCGGCCCTTCTTCCCGCCGCAGCGCAGCAACGAGAAAGTTGGAGCCCGCACCCTCGACAACTGTTAGTGAAGAAAGCTTGAAACCGGCAGAACCAAAGGAATCTGTCAAGGTTGCCGGGGCCAAAACTGGGGAAGAAGTGATGCGGGAGGCAGCGACCGAGATTACTGAAGCACCCATCGCCCGAACTAAGAAGAGTGCAAAGAAAAGCGGATCCCTGACACCCGAGCCAGCGGAACCCACCGAAGTCACCGAAACGGCTGCCGCCGCTCCGAAAACCAAGTCGTCAACTGGCAGGACCCGTGCGAAGCGGAGCACTGCTGCTGGAACGGTTGCGCCGGCTGAACCCCCAGTCGCCTCAGCTGAGGAGCTGGCGCGAACAAAACTGATTATTGAAATGCTCGATGGTACGCGCGTCGAGCGATTCATGAATACTATCCGCCGGGTGGACGTGGAAAGTGGTCAAGTGGTTATAGTGGGGCGGGACGGAAATGTTGAAAGGATCCGGTTGGCACGAGTAGTCCGGATGTCGATAGAACAGTGAAGAACGATTTAGGAATTAGGATTTAGGAATTAGGAATATATTTCGAATTTGGGATTGCGGATTGCGAATTTCCCTTTGATGAAGTTCGAACAGTAAATTAGTTGTAACGCCTTACGAATCTATTTTACGAAACAGGAAATTCGCAATTCGCAATCCCAGATTCGAAATGCTAATTCCTTACTTCTTTTAACGCGGCTAGTTTTTCCTGGAACTGTTTAAGGTCGAGGTTTTGCGGATCCAGCTTTTCAAGTTTGGCAATTGATGTCTCAGCCTCTTTAACTTCTTGGGCGCCGAGCGCGGCGGCGCTCAAGCCCTCAAGCACCGGGATGTCGTCGGGCTTCTTCAGCAAAGCTACTTTGTACCACTTGAGACTTTGCTGGTAATGTTCCGCTTCAAGGTTCACCCTGGCCAGCGCAACAATGGTTTCGTAGTCGCCCGGTCTAAGCTCGTTGGCTTTCAAAAGGAAGCCGATAGCATCGTCATATCGCTGAATCTGATACTCCAGTCGCGCAGCTGTAATCTGCGCTTCAAAATTTTGTGGCTCTTCGCGAGCTTTTTTCATCGCTGCCTGGACATCTCT
>Ga0187893_10001264_pt1 | contig 62273 bp, 48 predicted proteins | sample MA1701074metaG_FD_139574 | JGI IMG/M metagenome (GOLD analysis project Ga0187893, IMG submission 139574) | White microbial mat communities from a basaltic lava cave in the Kipuka Kanohina Cave System on the Island of Hawaii, USA - MA170107-4 metaG ... | reverse complement strand
GGATGTTTTGCAAGTGCGCCGCCAGCGCGCGCAATTGTTCGCGGGACTGCTTTAACTCCGCCTCGGCGCGTTGGCGCTCGGTGATGTTGCGAAAAATGAGCACGTGTCCGATGACAATCCCTTGCTCGTCGCGAATGGGCGCAACGCTCCATTCGACCGGGATGATCGCGCCGTTTCGCGCCCGCAACGTTGTGGAGCTTGCGGCGGTCAAAGAAAGTTGCCGTCCGTCCGGGGGTGATTTCGAACTTGCTTCGCTGCGTTCGTGCTTCTGGTCAATTTGAAAGACTTCATACAAGGCGCGGCCTTCGGCTTCTTCGACCTTCCAGCCTGTCAGCACCTCCGCGGCTGGATTGAGAAATGTGACCCTCGCCGCCTGGTCCGAGGTGATGGCCGCTTCGCCGATGGATCTAATGGCGGCGGTGAACCATCCTTCGATGCGGCGCAGTTTGCTTTCGACCGGATGTTTGCTCAACGCCAGATCGATGCTGGCCTTGAGGTCCTCCTGGCGAAACGGCTTGAGCAGGTAGCCGAAAGCCTGGGCGTCCTGGGAACGTTGGAGCGTGGCATCGTCGGCCAGTCCGGTGAGGAAAACCACGGGCACATCGAAGCGCGCGCGCAACTGCCCGGCGGTGTTCACCCCGTCGAGGGCGCCGCGCAATCCAATGTCCATCAATGCAAGATCCGGCCTGGTCCGGGCGGCCTCGATCAACGCGGCTTCACCCTCAGCGACACAGGCCGCCACTTCGTAACCGGACCGTTTGAGGTAACGCGCGATCAGATCGGCCACGACCGGATCGTCTTCGACCACGAGAATTCTTCCGTTCGCCATGCGAATCGATTTGCCCAGGAAGGCGGCGGCAGGATAGCCGCGTGCCGACTCCGTCGTCAAAGCCAACGGTTGACTCCGAAGCTGGATGGGTTACGGTGCAATCGTTTTCAGCCGCGACTCAGGAACCGACGCATGTTATGAAGACAAGGCCATCAGGAAAACTCCGGGCGTTTACTCTCATCGAGCTGCTGGTGGTGATTGCCATCATCGCCATTCTCGCCGGACTGCTCCTGCCCGCGCTGGCGCGCGCAAAATCCAGGGCCAGGACCACGGAGTGCATCAATAATTGCAGGCAAATCGGAATTGCCTTCCGTCTATGGGCCAATGACAACGACGGCAGGTTTCCCTGGCAGGTGCCGGTATCCGACGGAGGGACGCTGGCTTTCCTCCAGCCCGTGAACAATTTTCAGGCGGCTTCCACGCAATCGGCGCCGCCCGGAGCCGAACCCGCTTATGCCGAATGGGTAGAGCATTTCCGAGTCATCTCCAACGAACTGAGCACGACAAGAATCCTCGTTTGCTCCACAGACAAGGAGCGGACGGTGCAGGAGAGGTGGGAGTACCTCGCGGGTTTGGAGAACGTGAGCTATTACGTGGGGTTGTCCGCCAGGGAATCGGAACCGATGACATTGCTTTCAGGCGATGGCGACATAGGGGGCACGGCTCATCCGACGCTGCCGAGGACACTGCGGTGGGTTCCTGCCGCAGGCACTTCAATCGATCCTGAATGGCCACCCACCACTTACCATCAAGGGCGGGGCCAGAATCTCCTTTCGGATGGCAGCGTGCAGACCATGTCTTCCGCGGCCTTCAAAGAGCATGTATCCTTTCTCGTCCACGGCGTCATGGGGGTTAACGAAGTAGTGATCTCCCTGCCGCAAGGATTTCTCTAGGATTTTCCTTCCCTCCGCGTTTCGCTCAGGATCGCAAGTTACCAGACCTACTGCCGAAGCCGGTAAAACATCGTTCCGTTCGCGGGGACAGTGACAGGGCTGTTACTTGAGGAGCCAACATCGATCCAGGAGTTCGAAGTAGAGAGACTGCCCAGTTGCTGGAGTGAGAATCCCTGGCCGTTCCAATAAAGCGTGGCCAGGTTGTCTTCAGAAAAGATGTTGAGCTTCGGTGCCATGGTTCCTTGACGGCTGAGAATCAGCGCGGACCCGAAGACGATGTCCGTGCCCGATCCCTGGCCATTGTGGGCCTCGACGGCCAGCACGTTTTCCCCTTGCACCAGGTTGGTCAGAAGGTTGCCGGTGATGGTGAACACATCGGGGCAAATCGTCGCGGCTTCTCCTGATTGAGCCGTTCCGGCGCAAGGCGTGCCGGCGGCAGGTGAGAGATTCGTGATAAGCGTCGGCGCCGCCTGCATGCGCAAGCGGTAAATCTCCGCACCGTTAAGATAGAAGACCGCGCCGTCGTCCACATAGTTGGAAAAGACGAGGGAAAGGCCGCTGGTGTTTCCGCTGAAGGAAAAACGCGTGCGGAAGTAAAAGGTTCGCGGGAACGGACTGCCAGCCGGCACGATGCCGGGGGGCAACAACGTGTTCTTCGGAGCGACGGCCGCATTGTTCTCGGTGTGCAGCAGGCCCGGTCCCGGTCCCAGCCAGGCGGAGTCGTCGTAGCTCGGAATCTTCCAGTTGATGCCGTCAAGGTTGTTGGTCGTGTATTTCCAACTGTTGGTCACATCGAAGACCAGCGTGCGGGTAGCCGGGGCAGGCACCGGTCTTAGACGGCAAGCCACGCTGTATTGGTCAAGGCCCGCTTGTGAAACAGCGTGAAAGAAGTAGTTGGAGCCGGTCACCAGGCCGTAGAGGTTGGCGACGTGCGTCCGGCTCAGGCGCGAGTCGAGCGGCGTGCTGTTGCCATAATTCTGCGTGAGGCCGTACTCGACCTGTGTGGTGGCCGGCGTTTCCGTTTTCCAGGTGATGAGCGCGGTGGTTGGCCCCGGCTCGACGACCAAATCCTGAATGGGGCCAGGCAGCGGCTTGGCATAGACGCCAAAGTTGCACCCTACCGGCCTTTGCGAGCCAGGCCGCCCGACGGCGTATTGAAAGCTATTGTTATTGATGGCGATGGGATCCCCGCAGTAACTGGCCTTGACCATGCACGTCGAGCCGCCCCCGTCCACGTTCATTCCGTTCCAGGCCCCAAACAGTAACAGGAAATCAGCGGTCTCCCAGTCGAGCGCGCCATCGCTGAAATCCTGCCGGCCATCGATGGTAATCAAAATCAGATAACGCCCGTCCTGGGAAAGACCAAACGCGGTGCGGGGTTGCTCCCCGTGGAGTTGGTTATTGGGCGAATTGGTATAGGCAAAGCTGATGTTGACGCCGTTGCTGAGCAACGGATACATGCCGGCAACCGCAGTGAAAATCCCTTCTGTGTTCGTCGGCGGCGAATTGAAATACACGAAGGCCGCCTGATTATTCGTGGTGAAGAGCATGGCCGACTCGCTGTCCTCGGTGCCGGTCTGCGCGGACACAAGCTGTCCGTCCGAAATAGCCAGCCCGGTAAGGACGGCCGGCGTGCCTGAAGGATTCTGGTAACTACCGGGCGAGAAATGCACCGAATTGACGGCCACCTGCAAACGGTGCTCAACCAGAAATTCAGCGGGCGTCTGAAGGAGGGTTTCCCGCACGTTCGGCACGTAGTTGTTGGTCACGGGTGGAGTCAGCTTCAATCGGATATCCGGATCCTGAAGATCGATGCGCAGCGCATGGACGGACAGAGGACCGAGAGCAGAGGCCCCGTTGGTGCCGGTGGCTTGTTCGATCCCTTGGAAGATGGGAACCCAAGGGGACACTGAAAGGGCGCTGTGAGCGGCGACTGCGGCAAGCGAGAGGATTCCGAGCGAAAGAATACTTCTCATAAAACTGTATCGGTCCCAAACCAAACCTGCTGTTTGTCCTGATAGTCGTGAATGCGCCGTATTCTAGCGCGGGAGCAGCGGTTCGTCCATCCCAAGGGCTAGTCGCCGCTATATTTGTAGCCGTAGCCCGGAATCGGATCGCGCGTGTAAGCGGCGTTCATCCCGTCGTAATAAATGGGGATGAAGCTCACCTGCCCATCGACGAAACCCACCACGCTCTCGGCGTTATTGTAGAATGGGGCGTTGGCCTTTCCGGTGCGGCTGCGGTGCCACGACAACGGCGCGTGCGCGGTCCATTCCATGGTCAGCAACGTACGGGAGGGTTCCTTGACCGCCAAAACCTGCCAGCCGGCGATGTTGGGCACGCCGGGCAGGTTCACGCTGTTTAAGTTGTAGCTCGTGTAATTGTATTTTTTGGCTGTCCGAAACGGGGAAAGCTTTTCGCCGCTCTCGCTATAACCTCGATCCACGGGACAGCCGAAAACCTTTTCGTTCGGCGACGGCGGGCCGCTGAAGCCGAGATGGCCTTTGACCTGTTCCTTGTAATGCCACCAGCCGCCCGGCTGCGGGCTTGAGTTGAGGAAGGGCAGCGCCTCGTTGTGCTCCGCGGCGTAGAGCAACACCGCGCGGTTGACCTGCTGGAGATTGGCAATGCACTGCTTGAGCCGGGTTTCGGCTCGCGAACGAGCCACCATTGGCAAAACGATGGCTGCCAGAACGGAGAGCACGGCCAGCACGATCAGCAGTTCAGTCATCGCAAATCCGTGTCGCCAGGAACGAGTCACCCGTTGAAGCAGGCTGTCGAGCGGGCAGTTGGATGACCTTTTCATGGTGCGCGGGGCGATAACTGTTCGGTGAAAGTTTCCTGGTTGGCCACCACGAAGAAATGATCGAACCAGGCTTGGAGAGCATCGGAGGCCGGCAAGGTGGATGACACGTCCCGCCGGCTCAAGATCGCCGCGTCCACCAGCTTTTGCTCGAAGCGGCGCTTGAGGTCCGTCTGCCGGGGCATCTCGCCGGTGCAAACCGCGACGACCTTCGGCCTTTTGCCGTCCAGCTTCGCGAGTTGATCGGCGGTAAACATCGGCGGTCCCAGGAATGACGCGATCACATCAGCTTCGGAAGCCTTCTTGAAGAATTGAAAGAAGTCGCCGGAGGGAACGTTGACGACGCGAAGCGGATCGAGTTTGACCATGTTGGTCGCTGCCACGGAAGCACCGCCCTTCCGCAGCGCCCGGTGGAATGCCCGGATTTGCGCGTCGGCGGCAGCATTCGGATAAAGCCTGGTGTCGCGCCGGATGAGCAGGACGCGTCCGCCCGAACCCAGTTGCTTCAATGTCTCCCGGGCCATCGCCTCGCCGAGCGCTTCGTGAGGGCGGGAATCGACGCGCGGTGGCAGCCCGACGAGAGACAGGTACATAGAACCCAGCGCCGCGAGGATGACCACCACGGCGGCCGTGCCGGCAATTTTCTTGCTGCCCATGAACTCCCGCTCAGTCGAAACAGCCCGCCTCACCTTCTCATTCCACCAACGGCAACGTAAGACTCAGGCCCGCTGGCGGAGGTTACAGCGAAGTCGTCCGCATTGGGATGCCCCGTTGCGCGAGAAATTCTTTAACCTCGGCCACCGTGAATTCGCCGAAGTGGAAAATGCTCGCCGCCAGCACGGCGTCAGCCTTGCCTTCGAGCAGCACATCGGCCATGTGCTGGAGCGAACCCGCGCCGCCGCTGGCCACCACTGGCACTCCGACCGATTCGCTGATGCGGCGGGTGACCACCAGATCGAAGCCGGCTTTGGTCCCGTCCGCGTCGATGCTGTTGAGCACGATCTCACCGGCGCCGAGCGCAACGGCCTTCTTCGCCCATTCAATGGCATCGAGACCGGTGGCCTTGCGTCCGCCGGCGGAAAAGACCTCCCATGTCTCCGCCCCGGTCTTCTTCGCGTCGATGGAGACGACGATGCATTGGCTGCCGAATTTTTCCGCCCCGGCCCGAATCAGTTCGGGCGTGGCAATCGCCGAGGAATTGATGCTTACCTTGTCCGCGCCGGCGCGGAGCATGGTTTGCATGTCGTCCACTGTGCGGATGCCGCCGCCCACCGTCAGGGGCATGAAACATTGATCCGCGGTGCGCTCTATGACATCAACAATGGTGGCGCGCCCATGCGCAGTGGCCGTGATGTCGAAGAACACCATTTCATCGGCGCCCTGTTCGTTGTAGCGCACGGCCAGTTCCACGGGGTCGCCCACGTTGCGCAGTTCGCCGGCCTCGGCTTTGCCAAATTGCACGCCGCGCGTGACCTGGCCGCCATGAACGTCCAGACAGGGAATGACTCGCCGGGCCAGCATGAGGAGTTCTGAGGATTATCGCGATGCGGAACTTCGGGCGGCGGGTTCCTGTTTCGAATCTCCCACCACCTTGTATAGGTGCTGCTCAGCGCGGATGAACAACGCGCGATCGCTGGCCGCGTAAGAAGCCAGTGTTCTTTCGCCAAGGGCATTGCTCGCCAGCTTTTCAAACTCCCGGCCCGCTTTGACCACCACGCCTGTCCCTTCCTCGTTCTGGAAATAAATCCTTCCGTTCGCGTAAATGGGCGACGCGGAATAGTTGCCGCCGATGCGTTCCTGCCAGTGGACTCGCCCCGTCTGTGCGTCCACACAACTGGCGATGCCACCATCGGATACCATGTAAAGCTCATCTCCTGCGAGCAGCAGCGAAGGCGTGTTGGGCGCGCTCTTCTTCAGCGTCCAGACCACGTGCGTGGCCGTCACGTCGCCTTTCCCGTCCGGACGAATGGCCATCACCGTTGGGGTGTCAAAGCCCGTGGCGATGAAAAGCATGCCGTGCCCGAAGACCGGACGAGGAACGACGGAGTAACCTTCTCCATAGCGCACCCGCCATAGTTCCCGGCCCGACCTGGGATCGAACGCACAGACAACGCCGCTGCCAGGACTGATCACCTGCGCCTGGCCGCTGACGGTGATCAAAAGCGGTGTGCTGAAGGAGAAGGTCTTCTTCGCCGACGTGATCCGTTTGGTTTTCCACAAGACTTTGCCCGTGCTCTTGTCCAACGCGACGACGAACGGATCTCTCCCGCCGTCGCAACTGAAGATCAGTGCGTCCCCCACGAGGATCGGCGAGCCGCCGCTGCCATGCACCGGAGGGTAACTCAAACTCGTCTGCCGCCAGAGCACCTTGCCTTCGAGATCGAGACACGCCGTCCCCTGATGTCCGAAATGGACGTAAACGCGATCGCCGGCCACCAGCGGCGTCGGGCTGGCGTGGCTGTTTTTCAGGTGAATACCCGTCGGCTGCCGGCCGCCGAACACCTCAACATCCCAAAAGATCTTTCCAGAGGCTTCATCCAGACACAGGGCGCGAAGCGAGAGCGTTGACCCGCCATTTCCTCCGACGGCAGTGGTCAGGAACACGCGGCCATCCTGGAGCGCCGGCGAAGACCAGCCACGCCCTGGAATGGCCTGCTTCCATGCGATGTTCCGGGTGTCGCTCCATTCCAGCGGCAACCGTGCGGTCGCGGCGTGTCCCTGCCCGGTCGGGCCACGAAATTCCGGCCAATGCCCGGCACCGTTTGATGAGGCGACAGACAGCAGGATGGTTCCGGCCGACAGGGCAAATCGTTGAAGCATGGCGTGACGATGCAGGACTGATTTCGGCGCGTCAAGGGACTGGACGGAAGGGGAGTGGCTCAGCTTGGTGGGGCGAGGCTACTGACGAGCCGGCTCGCGAGGGCGCTCGCCCCACCGGATGTTGCAAACTGAGCTACCACCGACGGAAGGGTAGTATCCTGAACTGCTGCAATGTCGAGCCTGTGGCTCGACTAACTGTCTGCGCATAGCGCCGAAACTACACCGAGCCGGCTCGGATGCGTCCTGTGTCGCACGCAATGGATGAAGGCGGGTTTGTAAAGCGGCGCGCGAACAAGCGCCTTGCTGTGCGAAGTGTTCGCCGCTAGGTTCCGCACGTTTCACGCGAACGACTTCGCCCCATGAACAATGTGTCGGAACCAACGCAGGGGATTACACTGCCGCCGTCCGCGCTCCTGTCACAACGCCTCGAGGGGTTGAGGCGGCGGCATGTGCTGGTGACGACGCTGACGGGGCTGGCGTTGACGGCGGTGGTGGGGCTGGAACTGCTGGCGCTGGCGATGTTTCTCGATTGGTGGCTCGAATTGCCGTGGACGCTGCGCCTCGTCTCGTTGTTCGCACAGGCCGGGTTGTTGACCTTCCTGCTGGTGAACCATGTCGTCATTCCGCTGCTTCGGCAGCCGGATGAAGATGAACTGGCGTTGATGGTGGAAAAGGGGAAGCCCGGGTTCCGCAGCCGGCTGATCGCCGCCGTGCAACTGGCGCGGCCGGGAGCGGTGCCGCCGAGCGCATCGACTTCGCTGGCGGACGCTCTGGTGGAGGAGACCGCGGCGCTGGCGCGGCCCGTGGATTTCGCGAGCATCGTGCCGACCGAACGGTTGAAGAAGTTCGGCGCGCTGGCGGTGATTGTTCCGGTACTGGCGCTGGCGGGTTTCCTGGCCGCGCGCGAAACCAGCACGGCGTTGCTCAGGCGCGTGTTTCTCTCGAACGAGTTGGTGCCGCGCAAGACGCGCATCCTTGTGCCCGACGGCAATCGCATCGTGGGCCTGGGCGACGCGGTGCGGCTGGAGGCGTTCGTGCAGGGCATTATTCCAGCCCAGGGCCGGGTGGAATTGAAATACCGCAGCCGCCGCGCGCAGGAATTTCCGCTGGAGCAGAACCGCGACAACCGCGCCAATTTCGGGCGGACCCTGGAGAACGTGCAGGACAGTTTCGAGTATCGGTTTTCGCTGGGCGACGGCACGAGCGATCGGCTCAATATCACGGCCATTCCGCGGCCCACGGTGCTCGCCATGGAATGCGAGCAGGAATATCCCGCTTACACAGGATTAAAGAGGGCGAACCGCAGTCTTGGCGATCTGACGTTGCTGGCGGGGAGCGTGCTGAGACTCAAGGCGACGGCGACGAAGAATCTCCAAACCGCCGGTCTCAAGCTGGTTGGCATGGAGCAGGAGGCGGCCCTGGCGATCAGCACGAACAACCCCCGCGAGTTCACCGGCCAGTTTATCGTGCCCGCGAAGGGGTTGACTGGCTTCCAGATTCAAATGCTCGACACGGAGAACATGGAAAGCCGCGACAGCGCGACGTATCGAGTCGATGTGCTGCCGGACAAGGCGCCGACCGCGCGGATCACTTACCCGGATCGAAAGGAAGAACTAATCACACGGCAGGCCACCATGCTGATCGGCTTTGAGGCGGCGGATGATTTCGAGATCGCGAAAGTGCGGCTGAAATACAAAGTCGATTCCATCGACAACGGCGCGGAGAAAGTGCTGGAACTGGACCTCGAACAACAACGCCCCCAACGGCTGCGCCGGCGCTATGAGTGGAAGTTGACGGATACGCTGCCGGGCCTGGGCGAGGGCAGCGTCATTGAATATTGGATCGAAATCGAAGATAACAACAATGCGACCGGTCCCGGCATCGGCAGCAGCGACCATCAGCTCGCGAAAGTGGTGAGCGAAGCAGAGAAGCGCGCGGACCTGTTGAACCGCGCCGGCGATTACCTCGGCAGCATCAGCGACGTGGCGGCGGACCAGGAGCGGCTCAACAAGACTCTAGGCGCCACGATCCGGGCAAAAGCCGGACTGCGTTAGCCGCTGCCGGACTGGAATACTCCGGGCTTGAGCCGGGAATTGCTTCCTTGTACAACCGCGATAGGCATGAATCAGGGGTTGCTTGGTGTGCGATCGACCGCCAGCCCGGTCGCCCGCTTGGTTCTGTCCTTCGTCAGTTCACAAGTCGGCGATGCTCCGTCGAGCAAAGCCATTCACCTCAACTCAGGAAGAGTATGATCAAATCGATTAGCATGGCGCTCGCAGTCATCGTCTCCGCGTTGGCGGCGCAGGCGGCGGCGCAGGACAATAGCCCACTGCTGGGCACATGGGAGTTGGTCAAGAGCCGCGAGGGTAACGCCACAGATTACACCGATGTCTCGAAACAACAGCGTCAGCTCGCGCTCTACACGCCGACCTACTTCGCGGTTGTAGGCTATAACACGGCCTCGAAGAAAGCCGACCGGGGCCTGGGCGGGCGCTATACGATTTCCGGCGAAGACTATGCCGAGATCATCGAGTTCCCCGCCATCCGCGGAAAAGCCGCGACCGGCAATACGAACCTCTTCAAGCTGCGCCTGGAAGGAGACCGCTTCACGAAAACCGGAACCCTGAGCAATGGCCGGAAGTTGAGCGAAGTCTGGCAGAAAGTGAAGTGACAGGGAGCTGGTCCTGGCAGTCCGTTTAAAGTAACCGCCGACGGGAGGAGCCAGGAAGTCCTGCGGCGTTCCACGGCAAATCCGCCTCGTTACCTCGGCGGCTACGGCAGCATAGCCGTTGGGTTTGACGGCTTCTTGAATTGACACTCCGGCCCCCGCGTCTGGAACATAGCTCTATTAAATCCGTTATGAACGAAGCATTATCTCAATCCACTTCACGACGCACTTTCATCAAGAACACCGGCAGGCTGGCGGCCGTTTCCGCCCTCGCTGGCGTGGCGCTGCCGCACGTCCATGGCGCCGAGAGCGGCACCATTCAGATCGCACTCGTCGGCTGCGGGGGTCGCGGCACCGGGGCCGCCGGAAATGCTCTTTCCACCAGGAAGGGGCCGGTCACGCTGACCACCATGGTGGACGTATTCGAGAACCGACTCGCGTCCAGCTATGACACGCTCAAGAAACAGTTCGGCGATCTCGTCGATGTGCCACGGGACAAGCGGTTCATCGGCTTCGACGGCTACAAGCAGGCGATGGATTCCATGAAGAGGGGCGACGTGGCGATCTTCACCACGCCCCTGGCGTTTCGCTGGGTGCATTTCAAATACGCCATCGAGAAGGGGCTCAATGTGTTCATGGAAAAACCCGTCACCGCCGATGGACCCACGAGCCGGCGCATGTTGGAACTCGCGGAGCAGGCGAGCGCGAAGAACCTCAAATGTGGCGTCGGCCTCATGTCCCGCCATGCGCGGCATCTCCAGGAACTGCACAAGCGCGTCCAGGACGGCGAAATCGGCGACGTGATGCTCATGCGCGGTTACCGTTGCCATGGGCCGGTGGCGTCGGCCTTCTCGAAACGATGGCCCGGCCGGCCAAGTGAATTGCTCTGGCAGATTTCGCGTTTCCACAGCTTCCTTTGGGCGAGCGGCGGATGCTTCAGTGATTTCTACATCCACCACATCGACCATCTGTGTTGGATGAAGGATTCGTGGCCAGTCAAGGCCCAGGCTCTCGGCGGGCGCCACTACCGAAACCACCCTGACGGCGAACCGTGGGTGGATCAGAATTTTGATTCCTACGCGGTCGAATACACCTTCGAGGACGGGTCCAAGTTTTACATGGACGGCCGCTGCAACGCCGGCGCGCACCCGATGTATTTCTCCCACGTCCACGGCACCAAAGGCATGGCCATCGCTTCCAAGCACGGCGATTGCGGCACTCCCTCGAGCATTCACAAGGGACAAACGCCGACCCGCTCCAACATGCAGTGGCAATCCAGGGTCGATCCCAGGGAAAACGATCCGTATCTCAACGAGTGGAATGACCTGATGGACGCCATCCGCAACGACAAGCCCTACAACGAAGTTCCCTTCGGCGTGCAGGCCAGCGTTGTGACCTCAATGGGCCGCATGGCCGCGCACACGGGGCAGGAAATCACTTACGAGGACATGCTAAATCACCCGCGCGAATATGCGCCGGACATCGACAAGTGGACCATGGATTCTCCCCCGCCAGTGGTCGCCGATGCGGATGGCAAGTACCCCGTGCCAATGCCCGGCATCAAGAACGACCGCGAGTATTGAGTCGCGGATTCTCTCAGCCGTATCTATGCAGTTTGTTCTGGTGGTCCAGGCGTCTCGCCTGGTGTTTTCGGCGTCCCGCCGAAAACTTTCGTGTACCGCATGAACGCACCATTTAGTGAGGCCCGCGAACGCCCAGACCAGTCGGCGGGACGCCGACTGGAGCGACCGGGACGGTCGCGCCACCCTCTTTCAACTGCATCGTTCCGGCGCAGATATTCTTTCCGCAAAGCAAAAAGCGCCGGACAATCGTCCGGCGCTTCGTCTTTGTGTATTTGTTACACTGCCCGTGTCAGTGAGTGTGTTCAATACCGCAGGCGTGCTGCCAGGCGTGGAGGATGTGATCGATGATTTCGTCCACGCCGACGCCGTGCTTTACCTGCGCGAAAACGAACGGGCCGGGGCCGCGCATCTTCTTTGAGTCACGTGCCATCACCTCAAGGTCGGCGCCTACCCCCGCGGCAAGATCGGTTTTGTTTATAACAAGCAGGTCGGACTGCGTGATACCAGGACCGCCCTTGCGAGGAATCTTATCGCCGCCGCACACGTCGATGACCTGGATCGTGTAGTCGGCCAGTTCACGGCTGAAGCAGGCGGCCAGATTGTCGCCGCCAGATTCGAGCAAAAGGAGATCCGGCGTGAATTTCGCATGGAGTTCTTCGAGCGCCAGCAGGTTTGCCGAGATGTCCTCACGGATCGCCGCGTGCGGGCAGCCGCCAGTTTCTACCGCGCGAATGCGTTCGGCTTCCAATGCCTGATGCTTGGTCAGGAACTCGCCGTCCTCTTTGGTAAAGATGTCATTCGTTACGGCGGCGATGTTCATCGTCTGCCGAAGCTTCTTGCAGAGTTGAAGCATAAGCGCCGTCTTGCCGCTGCCGACCGGCCCGCCGACGCCGACGGTGAAGGCGCGTTTGCTGAAGTCGCGGTCCAGTGGCAGCTCGCGCTCGTGGAATTGCCCGGCGTGATCGAAGTGTTCATGCGTATGTCCGTGAGGGCCGTGGTGGTGATGATGCGAGTTCATGGCGTGATTCAGGATTGGAAAAGCCGCGAATAAAGCCGGTCCTGCGCACCCTGCCACAGATCAAGCAACGGCGCGGTTTGCGCGAGATCGTCGATCGTCAGCGTTGCGCCGCGCCGCGCCACGGTTTCCGCCTGCCCGCCAAGCTGGAATTGGATGGCCTGCCCTTCCATCGGCCCGACAATGTTCAGCCGGACGGCAGCGGCGATCAGGCCGCGTAGATGATTGAAGACGAAAAGGTGAACGGCGGTGTCATGGGGGACGCCGAGTTGTTGTGTAACCCCGCCGAAGACGGGGGCGAAGTGGGCATAGAGTAGGGCAGGCGTCGCGCCTGCCCCCGCCGGCGAAGCCGACGCGACACCATCGCTCGCGCTGACGCGCTCGCCGGGCAGGCGCGACGCCTGCCCTAGTTTGAAAACCCGCTCGACCGCCGACAGCAGCGCGCGGCCTTGGGCGCGGCTGGCGCGATTGGCGACGTGGTTGGTCGTGAAGGCGTCGCAGAGTTGGTCGAACTCGGCGAGACGTTCCGGTTCAGTGTGCGCCGCGTTCACGAAAGGCAGGGCGGCGCGGCTGACTTGATTCAAGCTGGCCACAAGCCATTCGCGCAGTTCACTGCGAGTGTTCACTTCGCCATGCTGCCACGCAGCCTCGAGTCCGTTGGAATGGGCAAAACCCCCGGTGGGGAAGGCGGAGTCAGCGAGTTGCCAGAGAAGCAATTGAGTTTCACCGCAGAAGCGCGGAGGCGCGGAGAAGCCACCGTTCGTGGCAGCTTCTTCCCTCTGTGCCTGCGCGTCTCTGCGGTTCATCAGAACAAGAAGTATCGCTGGGCGAGCGGCAACACTTTCGCTGGTTTGCACGTCAGCAACTCGCCATCGGCGCGGACTTCGTAGGTTTCCGGGTCAACAGCGATCTTGGGCAGCGCATCGTTCCACTTCAGATCGCGCTTGGTGATTTTGCGGCAGCGTTTCACGGCTTCGATACGCTTGGTCAGGCCATAGCTTGTCGCGACGCCTTTCGCCTTGCAGAGCTGGCTGACGAAGGCAATGGACGTACTGCCAACCGCGCGCCAAAACGCGCCGAACATCGGGCGCATGAATACGGGTTGCGGCGTCGGGATGCTGGCATTCGGATCGCCCATTTGCGCCCAGGCGATGAAGCCGCCTTTGATCACCATCTCCGGCTTCGCGCCAAACATCGATGGCTTCCACAACACGAGGTCGGCGAGCTTGCCAACTTCGATAGAGCCGATGACGTGGCTCATGCCGTGGGCGATGGCGGGGTTGATGGTGTACTTCGAGATGTAGCGTTTGATGCGAAGATTGTCATTGTCGCCCTTCTCGGCAGGCAGACGTCCGCGTTGCTGTTTCATCTTATCAGCGGTCTGCCAGGTGCGCGTGATGACTTCGCCGATGCGGCCCATCGCCTGCGAATCACTGCTCATCATGCTGATGGCGCCGAGGTCGTGCAGGATGTCCTCGGCGGCAATGGTCTCCCCGCGAATCCGGCTCTCGGCGAACGCGACATCCTCGGGCAGGTTCGGATCGAGGTGATGGCAGACCATCAGCATATCGAGATGCTCGTCAATCGTGTTGACGGTGTAAGGCCGCGTCGGGTTCGTGGAACTCGGCAGCACGTTCGGCTCGCCGCAGATGCGGATGATATCCGGCGCGTGACCGCCGCCCGCGCCTTCGCTGTGGTAGGTGTGAATCGTCCGGCCTTTGAACGCCGCGATGGTGCCTTCAACAAACGTCGATTCGTTCAACGTGTCGGTGTGAATGGTGACTTGGATATCATGGTCGTCGGCGACGCTGAGGCAGCAATCGATCGCGGCGGGCGTCGTGCCCCAGTCTTCGTGCAGTTTGAGTCCAATGGCACCGGCTCTGATTTGATCAGCGAGACCAGCAGGCATGGCGGTGTTGCCCTTGCCGGTGAATCCAAAATTGAGCGGCAGCGCATCGACCGCTTGCAACATCGCCCGGAAATAGAACGGCGCGGGCGTGCAAGTCGTCGCGCATGTGCCCACCGCCGGGCCAGTGCCGCCACCGACCATCGTGGTGAGTCCTGCGGCGATGGCTTCGTGCGCCTGCTGCGGACAGATAAAATGAATGTGCGTGTCGAGTCCGCCGGCCGTGAGAATGAGTCCTTCGCCCGCGATGACTTCGGTGGTGACGCCCACGACCATGCCCTTGGTCACACCGGCCATCACGTCGGGATTACCCGCCTTGCCGATGCCGGAGATGGTCCCGTCCTTGATGCCGATGTCGGCCTTGTAAATGCCGGTGTGGTCCACGACGAGCGCGTTGGTGATGACGCAGTCGAGGGCATCCTTCGCGCCGACGCCGGCGGCCTGGCCCATGCCTTCCCGGATGACTTTGCCGCCGCCGAATTTGCATTCGTCACCGTAGTGCGTGTGGTCGCACTCGACTTCGAGGATAAGCGATGTATCGCCGAGGCGGACTTTGTCGCCGGTGGTCGGGCCGAACATGTCGGCGTAGTGGCGGCGGTTCATTTGGTGGGACATGGCGGTTCAGTAGCGCAGACGGGTAGTCTGCTGTGTCGCAGATTGGCAACCTGCGGTGGGTAAGATGGCTCTGCCGACTACCAGTCGGCGAAAAGGCAGACTGCCAGTCTGCGCTACGGTCTGGGCGCCGATTGTCATCACGGCTCCTGATTCGAGAATTTGTTCTTCTTCACCCGCTTCAATGCGGACTTCTTGCCGACGGCAGAGACTTTGCCGTTCGCCAGATTGTTACCGCCACGAATGACCTTCTTGCCGGCGATCTCGACGAGCTTCACGGTTTTGGTTTCGCCCGGCTCGAAGCGGACCGCCGTGCCGGCGGGGATGTCGAGGCGTTTGCCGTAGGCTCTGGCGCGGTCGAAACGCAACGAGGCGTTGGTCTCGATGAAATGGTAATGGCTGCCGACTTGGATCGGTCGGTCGCCGAGGTTGGTGATGGGGAGGGAAACGCTGTCGCGTCCAGCATTGAGTTCCATCTCACCTTCGGCAGGAGTTACGCCACCGACTTCATCTGAATCAGGCAACGGCTTGAACACGGACAGTTCCGGCACCGGCAGAAAGCTTCCGTGTAAAGCGAGGGCGAGATCGCCGTCCTCGCTGGCGATGGGATGATGCACGGTCACGAGTTTCGAGCCGTCAGGGAACGTACCTTCCACCTGCACGTCGTAGATCATCTCCGGCACGCCGGGCATGACCTGGTTTCGACCGAGCAGCTTACGGCCAAGATCCATCAACTCCGCGACGCTCCTGCCGTCACGGATGAACTCCAGCAGTACGGTCGCGATAAGGGCGACGGCTTCGGGATGGTTCAGGCGCACACCACGCGCGAGGCGTTTCTGCGCGACTGAGCCGGCCTGATGCAATGTAAGCTTGTCGAGTTCGCGAGGGGAAAGATGCATACAGAGCTACCATTTGCGCGACCATGGATCGTCGCCCAGAAGTTCAGAAAAGGGAGCGAGAAACCGGCGAATCATTTGCCCCACCGCTTCTACACTGACACCGGCAATTCTCAGAACGCTTCCATCGGCCACCGGACTGGCGCTGAAGACAAGTTCGCCACACCGTTCAATCGGTTCGCCTTTGACCTGTTCGAGCAGTTGCGTTGCGCGATGCCGAACACACGGGCCAAGCAGGAGCAGGGTGCTAATACAATTGAAACGCCCGAGGCGATGGTTGGCGCCCAACTCACCATCAGCGGGCGATAGCAGGAGCGCATCGAGGAACATGACGCGGCCATTGACGAACACCTCATTCCGGCTGGCGAGGTGGGAACATCCCCAGCGTTCGCCGCGGGCGACGCGCCCCGAGGTGAACCAGTCGAGCAGCACAAGATTCCCTTCAGGGCCGAGATAGAACGCCTGTCGTTGTGAGTAGGTGGAGCCGGCGAAGGATTGAACAGGATCAGGTGCAAAAACGAGCAGGGAACCGGCTTCGAGCATCGCACGAGTCTGGTGGCCGCTGGGGATGGCGGCGGGGTTGCGGTAGATCCTGGTCGAAGACTGGGTGCCAAGGAAACATCGCGCGCCGGGGCCGACGCGGAGGTCAAGGCTCGTTTGATCCCCGGCGACAAGTCCGCCGCCAAAGCTGCTGGTGTAGGCCCACACGCTTTGGCCGCGTGCGCGAGGGGTCAGAAGTTTGAGCGGATTGGTGGCGTAACTCGAAGTAACGGCGCTTTCGCCAGCGATGATTTGGACTTCGAGCGAGGCGTGGCCGGAACGAACAGGTGCGCGGCCTTCAGACCGCTTCGAGCTGAAGGGGGAGGAAGTGTGAGAATTGAAAGACACTGCGTCCGGTAGCTCGGACGTAGAAGCGGCGTGAACGCCGCGCTCCGAAAGCGCATCGCTCACGCCCAGGCTCATGCGCGCAACCCCCAGAGCACCGCCGAAGCGAGGAGTGCGGCGAGGCCCGCGCCTTGCACCAGTCGGCGGGGCAGTTGGCGTTGCACGAAACGTCCGATGAGCCAGAGCGTGATGCCACCGAGCGCGAGCACGGCCAGGTGATAGGAGCTGGAGAGGATATGCATCGCGCCGTGTTCGCCCAGGCCATGTCCAGGGTGTGCAGAGACGGAGATAGCCGATAGCCAATAGGCAAGAATCAAAGCGCGGGAGCGAAGGTTCGCGGAGTTCATACAGTCAAATGTTGCTTCACGATGTCGTCGTTCAGTTTCGAGATTGGCCCGTCAGCCACAATGCTGCCGCGGTCCATGATGTAGAAGTTGTCCCCGACATCGAGACAGAAGTCCAGATATTGCTCGACGAGCAGAATCCCGATTTGACCTTCCTTTTTCAGAGTCTTGATGGCATCACCGATTTCTTCGATGCGCCTCCTAGAATCGGTTTCTTCGGTGCCGAGTCCGTCAGTGCGCAGCTTTTTGATCGTCTCGCCAATTTGATCGATGATGTTCGGCTGGATGCCTTCGGTGGGTTCGTCGAGCAAGAGCATCTTGGGATTGGTGAGCAGCGCGCGACCGATGGCGAGTTGTTGTTGCTGGCCGCCGCTTAACACGCCGCCTTTGCGCTGGGTCATTTCCTTCAGGATCGGGAACAGCGCGAAGACCCGGTCCACTTCGCCATTTAACTTCTTTCCTTGCGCAATGGCGCCGATGCGAAGGTTTTCCCAGACAGTGAGTTGCGGGAAAATATCTCTGCCCTGTGGAACGTAGCCGAGTCCGGCTCGGGCGCGGGCTTCGGGCTTGAGGGCAGTAAGAGGGGTATGGCCGAGTTTGACCGAGCCAGCATCGGTCTTCACAAGGCCGACGATGGATTTGAGGGTGGTTGTTTTACCGACACCGTTGCGGCCCATAAGGCAGACCACCTTGCCCGGCTCGACGACGAGGCTTACGTCGCGAAGAATGCGTGAGCCGTCGTAGTTGACGTGGATGTTGGAGAGGGCGAGCATGGTCGAAGCTCAAAGTTCAAAGCTCAAAGTTCAAAATAAGCTCCAATGACAATGCTCGAACACCAAGCCGCCGAAAACGCGATGGGTCTTTGAAGCTTGGAGCTTGAGGCTCCTTTTGAGCTTTGAACTTGGAGTTTTGAGCTTTCATTGCGCTTTCTTCTTCCGTCCCAAATATACCTCGACCACCCGCTCATCCGCCTGCACCTGATCGACGGTGCCTTCACAGAGGAGGCTGCCTTGGTGAAGGACGGTGACGGTACGGGCAATCTGGCGGACAAAGACCATGTCGTGCTCGATGACGATGATACTGTGTTTGCCCGCGAGGCTCATCAGAAGTTCGCCAGTCTTGTGCGTCTCCTCGTCGGTCATGCCGGCCGCCGGTTCATCGACGAGCAGAAGTCTGGGGTTTTGCGCGAGAAGCATTCCGATCTCGAGCCACTGCTTCTGGCCGTGCGAAAGGTTGCCGGCCTTCCACTTTGCCTTGTCGCTGAGACCGATGGTCTTGAGAACTTCCTCAATGCGCTCGCGCTGTGCGGGCGTGATGCGCGAAAAGAGTGTCGAGAAGACGCTGCGGCTGCCTTCGAGCGAGAGCAGGATGTTTTCGAAGACCGTGTGGTCGATGTAAACCGAGGGCGTCTGAAATTTTCGCCCAATGCCAAGGCGGTTGATTTGATACTCGTTGAGCGTAGTCAGGTCGATGTCCTTGCCGAACTCGACCTTGCCTTTGTCCGGTCGCGTGCGCCCGGTGATGATATCGAGCATGGTGCTCTTGCCCGCGCCGTTCGGGCCGATGATCACGCGCAACTCACCTTCATCCATGTAGAAGTTGAGGTCGTTGATGGCCTTGAACCCATCGAACGTCTTGTTGACGCCTTCAAGCGAGAGGATGAAATGCTTCTGCGTCATGCGGGCAACAACGAATGGGCACGAATGAACACGAATGGCGGAGATACGATTCTCATAGCGTCGCTGATTTCTCCGCGGGCTTTGGATCGGTTGAGGAGGCGCGCAGTTCATCGACGTTGCGCTTGCGAGTGAAACGGTCCTTCAGTTCGCGGAGTTGCTCGGGGATGCCGATGATGCCTTTTGGCATGAAGAGCGTCACGAAGACGAAGAGCGCACCGAGGATGTAGGGCCATTGTTCGGCGAAGGCGTGGGTGGCGTAGCTCTTGAGCGAGTTGCAGCCAATCGCGCCGAGGATCGGGCCGAGCAGATTGCCGCGTCCGCCGACGGCGCACCAGACGACAGCTTCAAGAGACTTGTCAGGCGCCATCTCGCTGGGATTGATGATGCCGACCTGCGGGACGAAGAGCGCGCCGCCGAGTCCACAGATGATTGCGGAGAGCACGAAGACGAAGAGTTTGAAGTTGGCGGTGGCGTAGCCGGAAAACAGAACACGGTTCTCGCTGTCGCGGATGGCGCGCTGGATCAAACCGAACCTGGTCGAAGTGAGCCAGCGCAGACCGAGATAGACGCAGAGAAGAAGGACACCGGACGCGATGTAGAGCCAGCGTTTGGTAACCGGTGAATTGATCTCGTGACCGAGGATGAACTTGAAGTCGGTAAGGCCATTGTTGCCGCCGAACGTGAAGTCGTTGCGGAAGAACATCAGCGTCGCCGCGTAGGTGAGCGCCTGGCTGAGGATGGAGAAATAAACGCCCTTGATCCGTGACCGAAACGCCAGCCAGCCGAAGATGCAGGCGACGAGGGCAGGCACGACGATGACCATGGCGGCAGCGAACCAAAAGCTCTTAAACGGAATCCAGTGCGGCGGGAGTCCGCCGGTTTCGGGAAAACGAGCCGGGAATTCCAGGAACACCATGAAGTCCGGGATGTCGGCTTTGTATTGGCCGAGCCGCCCAATCATCAGCATGAGATGCATGCCGAGCGCGTAACCGCCGAGCGAGAAGAACAGCGCCTGACCGAGACTGAGCAAGCCGGTGTAGCCCCAGAGCAGGTTCACGCCGATGGCGAGCACCGAGTAGCAGAGATACTTGCCATAGCGCGCGAGAGTAAAGTTGCTGACGTAAAAAAAACTGTCGGGCGGGGTGAAAGCGTTGAGGCAGGGAAGGACAACGAGGCCGATGAAGGCAGCGATGGCAATGAGGAGGAGTTCGCGTTTACGAATTGACGATGTCATTACCCTACCCCTCCAGGCTGCGGGTACGCGTCACAAACAAACCTGCTGGACGCCATTGGAGGAAAAGAATGATTGCGGCGAGGACGGTGATCTTCCCCATCACCGCACCGAGCCAGGGCTGGAGAATCTGGTCGGTGACGCCTACGCCGAGCGAGGCGGAAACCGTACCGAAGATGCTGCCGACGCCGCCAAGCACGACGATCATGAAGCAGTCCACGATGTGATACTGGCCGAGGCCGGGACCGACGTTGCCGATTTGCGAGAGGCACGCGCCGGCCATCCCGGCGAGGCCGCTGCCAAAGGCGAAGGTCATCATGTTCACACGATCGGCGCGGACGCCGACGCACGAGGCCATCGCGCGGTTCTGCATCACGGCGCGGATTTGCAGTCCCATTGACGTGCGCGTGAGCAGCAGGTACGTGCCGAAGACGATGAAGACCGCGAAGGCGATGACGAAGATGCGGTTGTAGGCGAGGAGCACGTCGTTGATGACGAAGCTGCCGCTCAACCAGCTTGGCGAGCTGACCTGCACGTTCGCCGCGCCGAAGATGTGGCGGAAGAGCTGTTGCAGCAGCAGGCTTACACCCCAGGTCGCGAGCAGCGATTCCAGCGGCCGCTTGTACAGGAAGCGAATGACGCCACGCTCCAGCGCGAGTCCAACCAGGCCAGCCACAATGAAGGAAGCCACGAGCGCCGCGATGAAGTAGCTATCGAAGCCGTCGCCGCTCGCGCCGAACCAGCCTTTGAAATAATTCTGCATCACGTAAGCGGTGTAGGCGCCGACCATGATGATCTCGCCGTGGGCCATGTTGATGACGCCCATGAGGCCGAAGGTGATGGCGAGTCCGAGCGCAGCGACGAGCAGCACGGCGGAAAGACTCAGGCCGCGGAAGGCAGTGCCAAAAAGATTACCCCAGGCCATATAGCCCTCGATGGCGAGAACGGAAGTGTGCGCGGCCTTAATGGTTTCCGGGCCGAACTTCTGCGGGTCCTTGGCGGCGTCAGTTTCGAGTTGCTTGAGGAAACTGAGGGAATTGATCGAGCGCATCTCGCCAAGTTTTTGAATCGCTGCGACGCGCGTTTTCGCGTCCTCGCTCGCGACTTGCGTGAGCGCGATGGCTTCGGTGAGGGCTCTGGTGACTTCCTTGTCCGTCTCGTTTTTCATCCGCGCGTCGAAATGCGGCAGGTATTCGGCGTTTTGCTCCTGCCCGAGCTTGATGACGGCGTCGCGGCGCATCTTCGGATTGGCGTTCACGAGGGCGAAGAGATCGAGCGTGGTCTTGATGGCCTTGCGAAGCTTGGAACTGGCGTCGGCTGGCGTGAGGTCAGTCGCGACGAAGAGCAGCGGCTTGCCGTCGGCGCTCTTGAGAAACTCACCATTGAGGATACGAATACCTTTGGCGTTGCCGTCGGAGTCGGTGGCAGCGTCGAGGAGAAAGGGCGTCCTGGTCTCGTTCGTCTCAAAGAGATAGACGGAGCCGCCGCGCCAGGCGGTGAGCGTCTGCTGGATGATTGGCTCTTCTGACCCGATCAATCTCTGGAGAAGCCGCGTCTGCTCGGCGAGGTCTTCGCTGAGGATGGCCTGCACCAGGTTTGTGCGTTGCACACTCTCCGCCGCCGACAATTGGAGTACTGGGGCGAGCCACGCCACGACCGCCATGAGCGCGAGAGTGGGTGAACGATGAGCCATTTCGATGATGCCTGCAGGCTGTCAAAAGCGGGACGGACCATTGCGGATCCGTCCCGCGTGCTTGAACAGAGAACGGCCTAGTTGCTGGCCGTTTTGGTCCCGAGAAATTTTTCGCTGAACGGTTCGCCCGCGACGTTGTTCATCGTCTTGATGATCTTAAATTGACCGCTCGCGAGGGTTTCACCGATGAAGGCATTGTTAATCAAGTGGTGGTTGGCCTGCATCGTGACTTCACCGGCTGGACCTTTGAACTTTTGGCCGATGAGCGCGGTGCGTACCTTGTCCACCTCGAAGCTGCCGGCCTTCTCGACCGCCTGTTTCCAGAGGTAAACGCCCATGCGCGACAGGTTCATGGGACTGCAAGTGACACGGCCCTTCGCATCCACGCCGGTCACAGTGTAGTCAATGCCGCTGACTTTCGGCGCCTTGACCCAGCCGAGGAAGTCCTTCACGAACTTGGTGTTCTCCGGCGATTTGATGGACATGAAGTAGGTCCAGCAGCCAAGGTGGCCGACGAGGTCCTTCGCCGGCAGGCCGCGAAATTCATCCTCAGAAATCGAGAACGAAACGACCGGGCAGCTCTCAGAAGTCAGCCCGGCATTGGCGAACTCCTTGAAGAACGGAACATTGGTGTCGCCGTTCAGTGTGCTGATCACACAGGCCTTTCCGGCGGCCGCGAATTTTTTGATCGCAGCCACGATGGTCTGATAATCAGTGTGACCGAACGGCGTGTAAATCTCCTCGATATCGGAGTCGGGAATGCCCTTCGATTTAAGATACTGTTTAAGGATCTTGTTCGTTGTGCGTGGATAAACATAGTCCGAACCGAGCAGGTAGAACTTCTTCTTGCCTTCGGCGAGCATGTAATCCACGGACGGGATGGCCTGCTGGTTTACGGCCTCGGCGGTGTAGAAGATGTTCTTCGATAATTCCTCGCCCTCGTATTGTACGGGGTAAAAGAGCAGGCCGTTCAGGCGCTCGAAGACGGGCAGCACGGACTTGCGGCTGACGGAAGTCCAGCAGCCGAAGACGACGGCGACCTTGTCCTTGGCGAGCAACTGCTCGGCCTTTTCGGCGAAGAGCGGCCAGTTGGAGGCGGGATCGACGATGACCGGTTCGATCATCTTGCCGCTTACGCCGCCGGCCTTGTTAATCTCGTCGAACGTGAAAAGAAGCACGTCCTTGAGCGAAGTTTCACTGATGGCCATTGTGCCCGACAGGGAGTGGAGCACGCCGACCTTCACGGTTTCCGCCGCGCTGGCGGTGAAGGCTGCGACAGTAAGCGCAGCACCAACGATTGTGCTGAGGCAGGTCTTGAGTTTCATACTGGTTGCGAGTTTGGTTTTGTGCGTTGACTGAAGGTTGGAGTTGAAGGTTAGAACAGGTACGAGGCGCCCATGCCGATCAGGAAACGGTTTTCCTGCCCGTCAAAGGCGTTCTTGTGAGAGGTGTTGTCGAACCGGATTTCCGGTTGAATCTTCACGTTCGGAACCGGCTTGAGGTTGAGCGTGAGCGCGATGCTGGTAATTTCGCCGTCAGGATCCGCCCCGGTCAGCGCGCTTCCTGCTCGACCGCCGAGGGCAATGCCGTTCAGGCCACCACCGTCCGCGTCTCTGAGATACTCCGCGCGCAACGCGATGCCGACCTTGGGAGTGAAGTCGTAACCGAACCAACCGCCGACGGACCACAAGTCCGCATCAGGAGTGGCGTTGTTGTTGTCAAACTTGAAGTAGTCGAACTCGAAGCCGAGAGTGGTCTTCTCGGCGACGGTTGCACCAGCCAGAATGGACCCGCCGAGCACGCTGAACGCTGCGTTTTCGTCCCCGCCGAAACCGATCAGGCTGATCCATGCATCCTTGCAGGGTTTGATGCCGAGCGCGCCCATGACCGTCTTGGCGTTGTTCCCGTCAAAGGGCCCGGCATATAAACCGTTTTGCACGCGGATTTTCACGTCGAACATGTCGCTCAAGGTGTAGCCGAGTTGAACACCAGCGGAAGGACCGTTGCCGGTGTAGAACCATTGATAGCCTTGTGAAAAGTTCGCGTTCGCCGCACCACCATCCCCGGACTCGTAATTGAGCAGCGAGATGAGTTGACCGGCGCGGATATTAAGACCGGTGCCGATCGGCGCATTGAGCTCGACATACGCTTCACGCAACTCGTCCATACCTTGCGCGGCGCCACCTGTGTTCACGATGGGCGCGTCCTCGCCGAAAATGAGCGATACGCGAAATGCCGCGTCCCAGGAATCGCCACTGCGTTCGACTGGTGTGCTCGCCAGCGTGACCTTTGCTTTGTTGAGTGAAAATGCGTTGTGGCTGGTGTTCCAGAGATAGCCGTTGGAGGCGCGATCTCCAGGCACGCTCGTGTCGTAAAAATAGGAGGCGGTCACGAAGCCGCTCAAGGTAATGTCACTGGTGCCTTTGATGACGTAACTCTTGCTGGGGTCCATGCCTTCTTTGGCTTCCAACGCATCCAGTCGTTTCTTGAGCTCCGCGTTTTCTTTCTCGAGCTTGTCCACACGCACTGCATCGGTTCCTTGTGCCTGGAGATTTGGAGCGGACAGTCCGGCCAGCAATGCGCTTCCCACGCAGGCGCTGACCACAGGAGTCAGAGAAAGTGGTTTGGCGTATGAAGTATGGTGTTTTCGCCTCATGATTGATCGATAGTTGGTTGAGCGTTGGTTAATGCGTGCGTTTTTCGCTCGCAGCGGCGCCATGTGCAGTGGATATGCCACGGCTGATGCGACGGCTCGGAATCTCGAATGAAATCAATTCACCATTGAACACATCCCAGCTCATTCATTGGTCTGAGATGCCGCCCGCCGCTGTTGTCCCAACTCCTCATCTTCGCGGTTTGACGTCGTCGCCGCCGATCCGGACTGCCGGGGGAATTGCGTCGTGAATTTCACGCACGAGCACATCGTGAGAAAAATGAAACAGAATGAACAAATCAGCGCATGAACGTGAAAAGTATGTCGAACTGCTTCGCCCTCCTCGTTGCCAGGTGGGAAAAGGGACTTCTTACATTCTCGATTCGCACCGAAGGGTGGATCCGCAACAAGGACGGACAGTTGGCGAGCTTCTCCCTTTGCTTCCTTCCGCGACTTCCTCACGAGTTCACTCTGATAGTTCCGGCTTAAAACTTCTTGGTTCAATTCATCTCTTGGCTATCGTCTGCCGGAAATTACATGAAGTATCGCGTGTTGGGAAAAACGGGTTGGAAGGTGTCGGTGCTGGGCTTTGGCGCCGCGCCGCTGGGCAAGACGCACGGAGACTTCACAGAAAAAGATGGCATCCGCGCTGTGCATGCCGCCATCGATCACGGAATCAATTTCATCGACGTCGCGCCCTACTACGGCCTGACCATGGCCGAAGCTGTCCTCGGCAAAGCGCTGCGGGAAATCCCGCGCGAGAAGTATTACCTGGCCACCAAGGTCGGACGCTATGGCGCGGACGAAAAGGATTTCGACTTTTCAGCCGAGCGAGTGACCCGCAGCGTGGACGAAAGCCTCAAGCGCCTCCGCGTCGCGCACATCGATCTGATCCAGTGCCAGGACGTTGAATTCGTCTCCGTGCCGCATCTGGTCGATGAGACGATCCCTGCGCTCCAAAAACTCAAGCGCCAGGGCAAGGTCCGTCACATTGGCGTCACCGGGCTGCCCTTGAAAGTCTTTCGCAAGGTGCTCGACCGTGTCTCCGTGGACACCATCCATTCGTACTGCCACTTCTGCCTCACGAATACGACGCTCGTCCAGTTGCTGCCCGATCTCGCCGCGAAGCACGTCGGCATCATTAACGCCGCGCCGCTCGGCATGGGCTTGCTCACGGAAAAAGGCCCGCCCAGGTGGCACCCGGCGCCGTCGAAGGTGCGCGACATCTGCGCCAGGGCCGTGGCGTACTGCGCGAAGAAGAAGACCAGCCTGCCCCAATTGGCGCTCCAATTCGCCACCTCCCATCGCGACATCACCACCACGCTGGTCGGCACCTCCAGCGCAAAGAAGATCAAAGAAAGCGTGAAGTGCCTCGACCAACCGCTCGACCAAAGCCTGCTCGCCGAAGTCCAGGACATCCTCACGCCGATCCGCAACGAAATCTGGCCAAGCGGGCGAAAGGAGAACAACTGAGCCATGCGCCTGATTGATCTCAGTCAACCGCTTTATGACGGCGCTCCCAACTGTCCGGCCCATCCGCCAGTGAAGTCCGAAATCATCGCCAACCACCCAAAGGACGGCTGGCGCGTCGAATTGCTCACCCTCGCCAGCCACACCGGCAGCCACGTCGATGCGCCCTATCACAAACTCGCTGACGGTCCCAATCTCGATCAAATCCCGCTCGAACGTTTCACTGGCCAGGCCGTCATCGGTGACTTCCGCGGCGCGACGCATGATGAAGCACTGACGGCAGACAAACTTTCGTCAGAACTCACAATGCCGCTGACGGATCGAATTGTCCTGCTCGCCACGGGCTGGGGCGCGAAACGCGCGAAGACCGAGGAATGGCTCCAACATCCACCTTATGTCTCGCCCGACGGCGCTGAATGGCTCGTGGCCCAAAGAATTCGCGCCGTCGGCATCGACCACTACTCCATTGCCGGCCCACGGGACCCGGTGAACTCGCAGACCCACACCATACTTCTTCGCGCCAACGTCTGGATCGTCGAGGAACTCTCCTTCCCGGACGAAGTGTTCAGAATTCCGCAACCCTTCGAGTTCATGAGCCTGCCCATCAACTTCCGCGGCTTCACCGGCTCGTTCTGCCGTCCCGTGGCCATCGTTCGGTGAATCCCTGCGAACTCCTCAACCATGATTCACAGTGCCATCACCATTTCACTCGTGTCGGAAGCGCGCGGGGGTCCGTTCGTTTTTTGGGATGACCTGGCCGGCGGGTGCGCGAAGGCCGCCACATTCGGCTTTGATGCCGTCGAGATCTTTCCGCGTTCCACCGAGGAACTGAACGCCAAGGACCTCAAACGCCTGCTCAAGCAGCACAATCTCAAGCTCGCCGCGATGGGCACCGGCGCTGGCTGGGTGGTTCACAAGCTTCGTCTCACCGATCCCGACGCGAAGATTCGCGCGCAAGCCCGCGCCTTCATTGCGAGCGTGATCGACTTCGCCGGGGGCTTCGGTGCGCCCGCCATCGTCGGCTCGATGCAGGGCCGAAGCGAAGGCATCGTAACACGAGACCAGGCCTTCGACTGGTTGCGTGAACACCTTGAGCAACTTGGTCCACGAGCCCGCGCGCTCAGTGTGCCTCTCTTCTTCGAGCCGCTAAACCGCTACGAAACCAATCTCGTTCGCTCCGTCGCCGAAGGATTGGAACTCCTTAAGCCGCTTCGCACAAAAAACGTGAAGCTGCTGGTCGATCTCTTCCACGCGAACATTGAGGAAGCCTCCATTGCCGATGCCTTGCGGCTGGCCGGGCACGACCTTGGACACGTTCACTTCGCCGACAGCAACCGCCAGGCAGCCGGGCTCGGGCATACTGATTTTGCGCCCATCGCCGAGGCGCTGAGTGGCATCGGCTTCAACGGATTCGCCTCCGCGGAAATCTTTCCACTGCCCGACAGCGACACTGCCGCCAAGCAGACCATCGCCAGCTTCCGCAAGTGGTTCAGGCCGGATTGAGGGTTTCGGTGGAGCGCGGCTGTGGCGAAGCCCAGCCGCAGCAAGCCCGTCCGCTTGGAACATCTGTGGTTGGTCCGTTGGACACAGCCGCGGTCCTTACCAAGATGAAAAGGTGCCCCAGCGTGGATGCCGGCCTTCAATTTCTTTGGGTGCAATGTCCCTTTCCGTCCCGTTGCGGGGATTCTAAAATGAACGCATTGCTCACATGGACGACTGGCAACTCATCGAATCCTATGCGCGGGAGAAATCCGAAACGGCCTTCACGACAATGGTCGAGAGGCACGCAGGTTTGGTCTATGCCAGCGCGCTGCGGCAGGTCCGCGATGCGCAACTGGCGCAGGATGTAGCCCAGGCCGTGTTCATCCTGCTCGCGCGCAAAGCGGGCACACTTCGCCGGGGCACAGTGCTCTCAGGTTGGCTGTTCCAGACCACGCGCTTTGTTGCCGCACGGGCCATGCGTTCGGAACAGCGCCGGCAACAGCGCGAACAGGACGCTTTCGATATGCAGCGAATCTTGTCCATTGAGGATGCGTGGCAGCGCATGACGCCGGTCATCGACGAAGCGCTGGCCCAGCTCAGCCGCGCGGATCGCGACGCTCTCCTGTTGCGCTACGTCGAAGGCCGCAGTCTGCGCGAAGTCAGCGCGTCGCTCGACGTCTCGGAAGAGGCGGCGAAAAAACGGGTCGCGCGGGCCGTGGAGAAGCTGCGGCAAACGCTGGGCCGAAACGGGGTCGCACTTTCGGGGGTCACGATGACCGCGGCGCTGGCTGCCCAGGCCGCTGCGGCCGCGCCTTCGGCGCTGACGGCGGCGTTGTCCGCCAATGCGCTGGCCGTGGCCGGCGCCAGCGGAGCAGCGGCGGTGTTGGCGAGTGACACGCTGGTGGCGTGGCGTTGGATGCAATTGAAGTGGCTCGCAGGCGCGGGTGCGATCGTCGCACTGGTGGCCGTGCTGCTCGTGACGGTGAACCGTGAGATCGGACAAACCGCCGCCACCGCGATCCAAACCTCATCCGTCAATGTGGCCTCGTCCTCGGTGGATGCATCGCGCCCGGCGAACATCGCAGCTTCCACCCGGCAGAACGATCCCAATTTCAAACACCTGAAACTTCGCGTCGTGGACGCGGATTCCGGCGATGGGCTTTCCAACGCGCCGGTGTTTCTCTCGGTCTGGAGAAAACAGGCCATTGAGAACCATTGGAATCTGGCGACCGATGCGACGGGCTATTGCGATGTGGCGTACGAACCGGATGCCGGGAGGATCGACGTCGGTGTGTTGCAGAACGGCTGGGCTGCGCGTTACGCCACCTGGCCAAGCGAAGGGCTGTCGGGGTTTCCCTTCGAGTATGTTTTGCGGCTGGCCCGCGTGACCAATTCCATCGGCGGCTTGATTCGTGATCCGCAAGGGCGTCCGTTGGCGGATGTTCAAATCCACTTTCAAGGGCACGATTTCGGCGAGCACGCGAACCGCGAACGGCTCCGCGAACGGTTCGGGTTCGTTTACAAAGTTCCCGCCACGCGCACGGACCTGAACGGTCGCTGGTCGTTCGCCTTCATTCCGCCGGATCATCGTGGGTTTCAAATCGAGGCGCAGCATCCTGATTTCGCCGATACGATTCTCATCTCCAGCCCGGCGCAACGAAGCTTGGCCGAGATTGAGTCCAGTGAGTTGAAACGGCTTTGGGCCGGACAGCTGGCCAGCACCATGAACATCGCGTTCACGCTCACCGGCATTGTCGTGGATGAACAGAACAAGCCAATCTCAGGAGCCAAGGTTCAACAGCGGGAGCAGAGTGAAATCTTTGTCACGGATGCTGCTGGCAACTTCCGGGTGCCGAAGCTCAAGGAGGGTTCCTGGACTTTGACAGTGACAGCGGAGGGCTTTGCGCCAATCCGCACCAACGCGCTCATCAGCACGATGATGAAGCCGGCGTTGGTGACCTTGCGAACAGGAGCAGTACTGCGCGTGCGCGTCGTTGACGAAGACGGCTTTGAAGTGCCGGACGCCGAAGTGGGCATGGAGCAGTGGGGAGAGAACCGCCACGATTTTTCCTGGCGCGAGCGAACGGATTTCAGCGGTCGCATCGAATGGACTTCCGCCCCACGTGATGTGGAGCTTGAACTGTTCGCGCGCAAGGACGGTTTTTGCTACACGCGCAGCGTGCGGGTAAGGGCCGACGGTGAGGAGCACACGATTGCCATCTACCACGCGCTCGACGTGTACGGACGCGTGGTGGACGCCGAAACAGGCCGGGCCATCCGCGACTTCAAGGCATTGCCCGCCTATGGGGATCGAGAACGATACGGCAGTGACCACGGAGCCATCTGGAACAGTCTCGAGACAGTTCGTGGCACCAATGGAATGTTCAAGCTGACCTTCGTTGAAAAGCAATTCCCATGGCACCTCCGCGTCGCCTCTGACGGCTATGACGATTGGACCTCGGAGCCGCTGACAAACCGATTTCAGGTCGTGCTGGACATCGCGATGAAGCGGTCCAAACCGGAGGATGCGGTGCGCGGTGTTGTGTTGCTTCCAGGCGGTGGCCCGGCGGTGGGCGCCCAAGTTGCGTTGTTGTCATTTGAGCACAATGTCACTCTGCGGAACCAAGCCTTCGATGGCAATAAACGCTGGCTCACGAAGACCGGTGAGCGTGGAGAGTTCTCCTTCCCGGTCAACCGGCTCGCGCACAGCGTCGCCGTTGTGAGTAGCGCCGGCTATGCGCACCTGCGCGTGCGCGAGGCGCGAGAGCCCGTCACGTTGCGGCTGGAACCGTGGGGCCGCGTGGAGGGCATCGTGGACGAGAGCGCGGCGACGCACGGCGTAGTCACGGTGGAACTCTATGATTCGGCAGCGCAGAATTACCAGGGTCGCGTGAGTCTGCTGGGTTCCTATTCCGTGAAGCCGGATATGAACCGTCATTTCGTTTTCGAATCTGTGCCGCCTGGAGAATTCGGCGTGTCCGTCAACTCAATAAACAACATCCCGTATCACCATCGAACCCCGCTCGTCGTGCAACCGGGCGAGACGACGAGCGTCGTGATTCGTGAACGGCCGGGAACGCGAGTCACGGGCCGGTTCGTTCCTCCGCCGGGTCGGACGATCAACTGGAAGAAGGACTTCATCCTCTCACACCTCAACTGCGACCCTCAATCGATATTTCTAAATTCTGGTAACCCAGACGAACACCCGCTGCGCGAACTGGATTATTGGACTTCGGCCGCCGGCCGAGGGCACATCAACACGCCGCAGGTCTATTCAGCCCTGGTCCGTGACGACGGTTCGTTCCTCACTCTGGAAAACCTTCCGCCGGGCAAATACCGTTTTACGACTGTGTTCAAGGATTGCTCGGTCAATCGCAACATCACCATCGGTGAGGAACAACCTCCGGAGTTGCCCCTCGGAGAGATTCCTTTGCGTTGACGATGCCAGCACTGCACCAGGCCGCTTCAGCAAACGAACGATGGCAACCGGGAGTGAAGACCTGGGCCTGCGCACTTGCTGTGATTCTGTTGGTGCCGTTCATCTACGAAACGAGTTTAGCGCTGCTCTATGCGTCTTACGTTCACGGGAACAATTTTCCGTCGCACTCTTTCCTGACAGAATTCGCTGGACCGTCGAATCGCATCGCTGCGGTTCCAGGAATCGGCCCTGCGTGCAACAGTTATTTCGAGTTTTGCGTCAGAATCCTCGGTGCAAATGACGAAGGACTGAGTAAACGCTAAAAGCTCATCATGCTACTCCATGCTCAAACCTCCGGTCTTCCTATTATAAGAATGAGACCGGGTGATGTCTTGGCATGGTCGCGATTTTCCGGTTCCATCGCTCCATGCTCAAACATCACCTGATCCATCCCAGGATTAACGAAGTGCTCGGACGCGCTGGACACCACGCGAAGATCCTCATCGCCGACGGCAATTACCCGGCCTCAACGAGAAAGGGGCCGAACGCCGAGATCGTCTGCCTCAACCTCTCACCAGGCGTCGTGACCGTCGCGCAGGCGCTGAGCGCACTGTTGAGCGCCGTGCCCATTGACGCCGTGAACACAATGGGCATCCCGATGGACGACCCGTACGCGCAAAAAGGTGAGCCGGGGGTGTGGGCAGAATATCGGCGAGTGCTCAAGCAGGCCCGCGCAAAGCTCAAGCTGGAACCGATTTTGAAATGGGATTTCTACAAGGCTGTCGAATCTCCCGACCATGTTCTCACCATCCAGACGGGCGATCAGGCGCTTTGGGCCAATGTGCTCTTGACGATGGGATGCCGGCAAACGTCAAGGTCTTGAAATTTGCATGTGGCGGGACTTCTGACGCGTTCATCCGCCAACGTCCGCCATCCCGGTTTTACAAACCCAGGCTGGGCATGGGAACCGTAGCCACCTAGACTTCTCACATCCGCATCATGTTGCTGCTCCATACGATAAGCCGGAGCGCCGGTCTCCGACACGGCACGAGCGGAACGGCTGAACGGCGCCGGGTCGGAGACCGGCGCTCCAATGGGCGGTCCACCGTCTCGATGCACGTCCAGAGTCGGAGATTGAAACCCGCCCTGAACCTGGTTCGCCTCCAGCGCGGTTCTGTCAGCCTGGTGCTGATGGTTGCTTACAGCGTGACGTGCAGCAGCCACGCCGCCCCCGCGACGGATCGTTCCCCTTCTTCCAATGGAGACGAACTGTTCACCAACGGCCTGGTGCCACATCTGCAGTTGGAGATCTCTCGTGACGGCATGAAGGTGCTGGAAGAATACCGCCAGGTTTGGGGCCAGCCCCGCCCGGAACGCATTGACGTCAAGGCCACCGTGCGCGAGGGCAAGACAGTCTATACCAACGTCGCCGTTCATCTCAAAGGCTCCTTTACGTTTCAAGGCATCGACGAGAAACCCTCGCTCACCCTGAATTTCGACAAGTTCGCCCCCGGCCAGCGCTTCCATGGGCTGGACAAAATCCATCTGAACAATTCTGTCCAGGATCCCAGCTATCTGTGCGAGAAACTCGCGCGCGAAATGTTTGTGGCCGCCGCTGTGCCTGCGGCCCGAATCGGCCATGCGCGCGTGAGTCTCAATGACCGCGCGCTGGGTTTCTACGTGCTCGTGGAGGGCTACAACAAGCGTTTCCTCAAACGCCACTTCAAGTCCACCAAGGGCAACCTCTACGACGGCGGGTCTGGCGGCGACATTACCAAGGCGCTCGAAGTGGACTCCGGCGAGCAGCCTGACAACCGCGCTGACCTTGCCGCGTTGCTTGCCGCCTCTCGCGAACCAAACGCCGCGCAACGCTACGCCCGCTTTGAGCAGATTCTCGATCTGGACCGCTTCATCACGTTCGCTGCCCTTGAGGTGCTCCTGCAACATTGGGACGGCTATTGCCTTGGGCCAAACAATTTCCGGCTCTTCCATGACGTTGAACACGACAAGATGATCTTCATGCCTCACGGCCTGGACCAAATTCTCGGCGTTGGACTCTCGCCGCCTACGACCATTACGCCGAACTGGGATGGTCTGGTAGCCCGCGCCCTGTTCACTACGCCGGAAGGGCGCCGGCGGTACATGGAACGGTTCGGTCAAATCTTCACCAACCAGTTTCGCACCGACGACCTCATCGCCAGAGTGGATGAACATGCGAAGAAGAATCGCCCCTGGGCGGTGTCGGGTATCTTTGGTGGCTTCCAGTATCAATCGGCAGTGGACGGACTCAAGAGTCGCATTGTCCGGCGGGAGCAACAGGTGCGCGAGCAGTTGGAGAACCCGGAAAAACCAATCGCTTTCGGCCAGGACGGCGTGCTGCGTCTGACGGGCTGGCGGTTCCAGCGGCCAAACCGCGGTTCCATCAATGGCCGCCGTGTCCGTCAGGACGACCGCGACAGCCTGGAAGTACGCATCACTGGTGGCAACTGGAGTTCCGGTTCGTGGCGCAAGCTCATGCTGCTCGAAGCCGGCCAGTATGAATTGAGCGGGCAGGGCCGCGTGGAGGGCTTGCCGGCCGGCGCGACCAATAGCGGCGTCATCCTGCGCGTGTCGGGCGAACGCGATGCCACAGGTCTCGTCACCAATGCGGCTTGGACACCGCTCAAGTACGAATTTGAACTGCCCGGTCTGGTCAACGCCGAACTCGTCTGCGAATTCCGCGGCCCGGAAGGCGCTGGAACATTCGACGCCTCGTCGCTTCAACTTCGCCGGAGACCGCCGCTCCCTCCTTCGCCCTCGAAATAATTCGCAGTTCATCGCTGCGATTTTCTGATTGTCGTTCGCCTCGCGTGTGTTCCAATCCGCCCCATGAAATCGCGCCCGAAGGCCGGGACGGTCGGCGAACTCACGTTCACCGTGGCGCAGGAGCACGTCATCGATTTCGCCACGGACGGTATGCCTGCCGTGCTGGCCACGCCGCGGTTGATTGGTCTGCTGGAGCGCACCGCGCGTGAGGCGCTTTATCCATTCCTCGAAGCCAACGAGCGCTCGGTGGGGATGGAAATCGAGATCCGCCATCTCGCACCGACACCGCTGGGCGCGACAGTGACGTGTCTCGCCCGGCTCATCTCAACAGAAGGTTCGACCGCTACGTTCCATGTCGAAGCGCGCGACGAACAGGAAATCATCGCGCGCGGCATCCACAAGCGCGGGATCATCCGAGTCGAGAGCTTTGCCAAACGCGTGGCGAGAAAGTCCCGCGCCAATACATGATCTGCCGGAACAAGCCGCAACCATTCAGTTTCGATCCCAACGCAAAGGCGCAAAGGCGCAGAGACGCAAGGGAATTGAGGGGTCTGCGAGTGTCAGCGGGCAGGTCACTATTTGGTGAGTCGAGAACGGAGTCTGTCATCTCACACTTTGCTCTGCGCCTTTGCGCCTTTGCGTCTTGACGTTGAAATTTGAGCGCATTGCATGGTTACTCGTATGAACACCGATCCCCCAATACCCGCCCCTGCCCGTCTCACCTCGATGGACGCCTACCGAGGCTTCGTGATGTTCCTGATGATGGCCGAGGTGCTGCGCGTTGGCCGGGTGGCGGCGGCGTTTCCCGACAGCGGGTTCTGGAAGTTCCTCGACTTCCACACCAGCCACGTCGATTGGGTCGGCTGTTCGCTGCACGACATGATTCAGCCGTCGTTCTCGTTCCTGGTCGGCGTCGCCCTCCCGTTCTCCATCGCCACCCGGATGGTGCGGGGCCAGTCCCAACTTGCCATGACGGCTCACGCTCTCTGGCGCTCGTTGCTGCTGATTCTCCTTGGCGTGTTTCTGCGTTCCGTCGGGCGCACGCAAACGAACTGGACGTTTGAGGACACGCTCACGCAAATCGGCCTCGGTTATCCGTTTCTTTTTCTGCTCGGCTTCCGTTCGCCTCGCGTGCAATGGGCCGCGCTTGCCGTCATTCTCGCGGGCTACTGGCTGGCGTGGGCGCTGTATCCGCTGCCCGGCCCGGAGTTCGATTATGCAAAGGTTGGCGTGCCTCCGGACTGGGCGCATCATGCCAGTGGCTTCGCCGCGCACTGGAACAAGAACAGCAACCTTGGCGCGGCGTTCGATCAATGGTTCCTCAACCTGTTCCCGCGCGCGAAGGAGTTTGTCGCCAACGGCGGCGGCTATCTCACGCTCAGTTTTATTCCCACCCTCGGCACGATGGTGCTCGGTTTGATTGCCGGCAGATGGCTGAAGAGCGACCTGCCACCCAAAGCGAAACTGCAGCGCCTGCTGCTGGCGTCCGCGGTTTGTCTTGCGCTCGGCACCGCGCTGCATCTGCTGGGAATCTGTCCGCTCGTGAAGCGCATCTGGACGCCAACCTGGACCCTGTTTAGCGGCGGCCTGTGCTTCCTGTTCATGGCTGGCTTCTATGCCCTCATTGATACGCGTGGCTGGAAGGCCTGGTCGTTCCCGCTCGTGGTTATCGGGATGAACTCCATCGCCGCCTACTGCATCGCGCATCTGTGGGACGGCTTCATTGCCAGCTCCTTCAAGACCCATCTGGGCCAAAACTTTTTCAAACTGTTTGGCGACACTTTCGCCTCAATGGCGCAAGGCGTGGCCGTGTTGCTGGTCTTCTGGCTGATCCTCTTCTGGATGTATCGAAGGAGATTGTTTCTGCGGATTTGAGCGCTGCAACCCTCCAATCGCGGTTGCCCTGTGACGCGTGATACGGCAATGTTCGCATCGCTGTGTTAACACTGGAACGTTTTTCCTTTGGGGTTGGCGATCGCTTTGCGCACCAGGCCAAGGCCCAGCTTCGCGCCTTTCAATTGCTCGCCAAACGCGGCGTTCACGTCGCGCCCGTCTGGAACAAATCCAATCGCGAGCACACCTTCATTGGATCGGAGCCGCAGAGTGTGTTCGATGCCGCGCAGGCTGCCGTGAAGGCGCTGGGCTGGAGCGGCGGCTGGCACGTCGATGCCGATCACATCCGCCTCGAAACTGTGGACCGCTTCCTCCCGTGCTCGGACTTCTTCACCATCGACGTCGCCGACAGCATCGGAAAGCCCGCGGCCTCCGAAGCGGTGAGTGCTTTTTTGAAGCGGCATCCCGAACTCACCGGCAAGGTGAGCATCGCCGGGATCACGAAGCCGTTTCAGATCACAGTGGACGAAGTGGCGCGTATCGCTGGCAAGTACCTGCTTGCGGTGCAGGATGCCGGAAGGATCCACCGGCACATTGCGGCGAAGAAGGGCGGCGAGGACAAGTTCATCGCCGAGGTGTCGATGGACGAAACAGATTCGCCGCAGACGCCTCCCGAGCTGCTTATCATTCTCACTGCGCTGGCCGACGAGGGTGTGAAGGCACAGACCATCGCCCCGAAATTCACCGGGCGCTTCAACAAGGGCGTCGATTACATCGGCGACCTCGCCCAATTCGAGAAGGAGTTCAACGACGACCTCGCGGTGATCTCTCATGCCGTCGCGCGCTACGGCTTGCCCGCGAACCTCAAGCTGTCCGTCCACAGTGGCAGCGATAAGTTTTCGCTCTATCCAATCATCCGCCGCGCGCTGCAGCGCACCGGGGCCGGGCTGCATTTGAAGACAGCGGGGACGACCTGGTTGGAAGAATTGACCGGCCTCGCCGAAGCGGGCGGGGACGGTCTGGCGCTGGCGAAGGAGATTTACGTTTACGCGCTGGACCATGTGGACGAACTCTGCGCGCCCTACGCCAGCGTCATCGACATCGACAAAGCGGATCTGCCTTCCGCGTCCGCGGTGAAAGGATGGCGCGGCGAACAGCTTGCCAATGCACTGCGGCACATTCCCGGCCACACGGAGTTCAATGCGAGCTTCCGCCAGTTGCTCCACGTCTCATTCAAAGTGGCAGCGAAGGCGGGCGCCCGATATACGGACCTGCTCAAGGCTAACGAAGCCGTCGTGGCGAAGAACGTGACGGAAAACATCTTCGAGCGCCATATGTTGCCATTGTTCGTCGGCTAGTCCTGCCGGGTGCGGAGACCGGCGCTCCGGCGATGCTGAATGGCAACGCCCGGTTGAGCGTCGGCAGTATCATGCCTTTCAGCCGGGCGTTGACATCACGCCGGGCCAGGAATTGAATGATGACAAATTCTGTGATCGCGCGAAATCGTAGTGGCATCCAGGCATTCGCCAAATTCGGCCTGCTGACTGCGGTGATGGCTCCCGCAATGGCTGCGGAGCTTCCGCCGGGCGCGCGGCAGTTTTTGGACAAGCATTGCTTCGAGTGTCACGACGCAGAAACCAGGAAGGGCGGATTGGACTTGACGGAGCTGAAACTGGATCTCGCCAACTCGACCAACTTCGCCAGATGGGTCCTGGTGCATGACCGCGCGAGCAATGGTGAAATGCCGCCGAAGAAAAAGGCCCGGCCCGACGCGGCAGAACTGGCGTCCTTTCTCCAATCCCTTTCCTCATCGCTCGTGTCCGCCGAGCAGAGGCACCTTGCGAAAGAAGGCCGGGCCACTCGACGCCGATTGAACCGCTACGAATACGAGAACGCCCTGCGCGACCTCCTGCATGCGCCCTGGCTGCAAGTCCGCGATTCGTTGCCGGAAGACGGTGAGGCGCATCGATTCAACAAGGTTGGCGACGCCCTCGATGTCTCGCACGTGCAGATGGCGCGGTATCTCGGCGCGGCGGATTACGCGTTGCGCCAGACGATGGCGCAGTACGCCACGCGGCCTGAAACAAAAGTGGCGCGCTACTACGCGCGCGACCAACGCAGTTACACCGGGCCGATGAAGTTCTCGGTCTTCAATACTGCACCAGAGCGCGCAACGTTCCCAGTGCTCGGGTTCAAAGGGCAGGCCGACGTTCGGAGAGGGGATGCGCCGATCACGGTCGGAACGAATGACCCCGCATTGCGCGAGCTGGAAGGCGTGGGCGTGGTAGCCAGCGCTTACGAACCCATTGAACCGAAGTTCAACCAGTTCCGAGCTCCGGTTGCAGGCCGGTACAAGCTGCGCTTCAATGCCTATTCCGTCTGGGTTGGACCTGGCCAGAGCAATAAGTGGTTCATCCCGGACCTCGATAACATTTCGCGCGGACGCCGCGACGAGCCGGTGACGATCACTTCTGAAATCCCGCCGCGCCTTTTGCGGAAGCTCGGTGATTTCGATGTGACGCCGGAGCCGGGCGTCCATGAACTCGACGTGTGGCTGCTGGCCGGCGAAATGATTCGTCCGGATGCGGGAAGGCTCTTCCGTTCGCGACCGGGCGCGTCGCGCTGGCAGAATCCGCTCGCCGAGAAGGACGGTCAACCCGGCGTCGTGTTCCGCTGGATGGAGGTCGAAGGCCCGATCCACAATCAATGGCCACCCGTTGGGCACCAGCGGCTGTTCGGCAACCTCCCGATGGTGAACCGCAAAGTTTCCGCCGGGACAGAGCGGAATGCCGCGACCGAAACGAACCGCTTCGGCCAGCGCCGGTTCCGACCGCCACCGGGCGTCGAAGTCGTTTCGAAGAAGCCGATGGCCGATGCGGAACGGTTGCTCCGCGAGTTCATCCGCCTCTCCTACCGACGGCCCGTAAACGAAGCGGCGGAATTGAAACGCTTCCTGCCCGTCGTCCGCGCCGCCTTGAAGAAGGGGAACAACTTCACCGACGCGATGATCGCCGGCTATACCGCCGTGCTCTGCTCGCCGGAATTCGTCTGTCTCGAAGAAAAGCCAGGGCGTCTGGACGATCACGCGCTGGCGTCGCGACTCTCTCTCCTCCTCTGGAACTCCGCGCCGGATGACGAACTGCGGGCGGTGGCGTCGCGCGGCCAGTTGCACAAACCTGACGTGCTCCGGGCGCAGACCGAGCGCCTGCTGAGCGATCTGAAGTCGCGCCAGTTCGTCGAGGCCTTCCTGGATTACTGGCTCGAGCTGCGCAGGATTCTGGCCACGGCCCCGGACGCCAATCTGTATGGCGACTACTACCTCGACGATCTGCTCACCGAATCAGCACTGGAAGAGACGCGCCTGTTCTTCGCCGAACTGCTGCGCGGCGATTTGCCGGCGCGCAACCTGGTCCTGTCCGACTTTGCGATGATCAACGAGCGCCTCGCCGCGCACTACGGCTTGCCGCCGGTGGAAGGCGTCGCGCTCCGTCGCACGCCGTTGCCGAAAGAAAGCGTGCGCGGCGGACTCATGACACAGGCGGCCGTCCTCAAGGTCACCGCCAACGGCACCACGACGTCTCCTGTGCTGCGGGGCGCGTGGATTATGGAACGTATTCTGGGCCAGAAAGCGCCGCCGCCCCCGCCCAGCGTGCCCGCCGTCGAGCCGGACATTCGCGGGGCGGTCACGATTCGCGAGCAACTCGACAAGCATCGCACGCTGGAGACGTGCAACACTTGCCATGCGAAAATCGATCCCGCGGGTTTCGCGCTGGAGAACTTCGACGTGATGGGCGGCTGGCGCGAGCGTTATCGCGCCGAAGGCGGCAACCAGCCAGAGCCGGGCCTCGCCAAGAGCGGTCAGAAGTTCGCCTTCCAGTACGCGCTGCCCGTTGATGCCAGCGGCGAACTGCCCGACGGCCGGAAATTCCGCGACATCCGCGAGTTCAAAGAACTCCTGCTCGCCGATGAGAAGCAACTCGCCCGCAATCTCGCCCGGCAACTCACGGTCTATGCCACGGGCGCTCCTGTTCGTTTTTCCGATCGGGAGGAGATCGAGGCCATCCTGCAACGCGCCGCTTCCAGCCATTACGGCGTGCGCAGCCTCATTCACGAGCTGGTGCAGAGCGAGTTGTTCAGGAACAAATAGGCGAGGCTGCCTGTGGAGGGCTATTCAACTCCACGTTCACGGCTGCGCGAGGCGATAGAAGCGCGCTGCGTTCGTCAGCGGGATGGTGACGGGATTGGCCGCGCCGCTTGGGGTAGCCATCCAGTTGGAGGATGCAAAGCCGTCCGTGTATTGCAATACGAAGCCGGACAAGGTGGCGGGAGTCCAGGAGACCGTGGCCCAGCCGGGCGCGGCGGGAACGATGCTCAGAGTCATTGCTACACCAAAGACGTAGGCGGCACCGCGGTTGGCAGCAGTCGTGTCCACGTAAGGAGCACCGGCGACGATGGTCATGCCGTCAATGCCGACGGATTGGCCGAAGCCGTCGCCCGCGATAGGCGTGGGTTTTGTCAACATCGTCACGGGCACAGCAGGCGTGGTCGAAGCCAGGTCATAAACGTAAGCAACCCCCGCGTCCTCCGCGCTCGTGTCGTCCTGATGGGCTCCGATGACCACTCGAGTGCCGGAGATGGCCACGGAAGTGGCGAAGTTGTCCAGCGCTGCGGGGCTGGGGTTGGTGAGCGTCAACAAAGGCGCGCCCGGAGTGCCGCCGGCGAGGTCATAGACGTAGGCGGCGCCGCTGTCGGTGGTTCCGATGTCGTCCCGGGCTGCGCCCACGACTGCTCGGGTGCCAGAGATGGCGACAGATGAACCGAAGTAATCCTCGAGAGCGGGCGTGGGATTGGTGAGCGTGACCACGGGCCTGGCGGGAGTAGCGCTGGTGAGATCATAAACGTAAGCGCTCCCGGACAGGAGCGCACCGGCTGCGCTTTGAGGCACTCCCACCAACACCCGCGTGCCGGAGATCGCGACGGCCGAACCGAACCCGCCATGTCCCATCGTACTGGGATTGGTTAGGGTAAGGATCGGCGCGGTGGGCGTCGCGCTGGCGAAGTCATATACGTAGGCTCTCCCCGGATCGACGGAACTGATGTCGCTCCGATATTCCCCAATGACCAATCGCGCGCCGGAGACGGCCAGAGAAACGCCGAAACCGCCGCGTCCGCCGGTGGTGGGATTGGTGAGCGTGATCGCTGGCGTGGCGGGCGTCGCACCGGCGAGGTCATAGACATAGACAACCCCTGCATTGTAGCCTGCGATGTCGCCGCCCCGATGCGCCCCAACTATGGCGCGTGTGCCGGCAATGGCCACCGCGGAGCCGAAGTAGTCGAACGCGTTTGGGCTGGGATTGATCAGCGTGGCCACGGGCGTCGTGGGCGTGGCGCTGGCGAAGTCATGCACATAAGCCTGGCCGGCGAATTGCGCCCCGGTGTTGTCCCAAGGCGCTCCGACGACCACTCGCGTGCCCGACAGTGCGACGGCGGAGCCGAACAAAGCACTCGCTGGAATGGGATGATTCAATTCAGCCGCCGGCATGGTGGGCGCGGGGCTGGCGAGATCGTACGCGTAGGCGATTCCCGCGTTCACCGTAACGGTGTCATCCCATATCGCCGCGATCACCACGCGCGTGTCGGAGATGGCCAGGGACCAGGCGAAGCGATCCTCCCTCGCCGGGCTGGGATTGTTCAACGTGGCAACGGGTACGGTGGGGGTCGGCCGGGCGAGGTCGTACACGTAGGCAGTCCCGGCGTCGGGCGCACCTGTGTCATCCAAGAACGTTCCGATGAGGATCCGCGTGCCGGAGATGGCCACCGCGTTGCCGAAGTTGTCCTGCACGCCGGGGCTAGGATTGTTCAGTGTGGCCACAGGCACGGCGGGCGTAGCACGTGCCAGGTCGTACACGTAGGAGTTCCCGGCGTGTAGCGCGCCGGTATTGTCATCCGGAGCACCAACGACCACGCGTGTTCCCGAGATGGCTACGGAGGTGCCAAAATATTCAAACTCCTCCGGACCGGGATTGTTCAACGTGACCACGGGCACGGCGAGCGTGGCGCTGTTGAGGTCATACACGTAGGCGCTTCCAGTGCTGCGTCCCCCGATGCTGTTGAAAGGCGCACCCACCACCACGCGCGTTCGGGAAACGGCCACGGAGGATCCGAAACTCTCGTAGAACGCCGGGCTGGGATTGGTCAGCGTGACTACAGGCACCGTCGGTGGGGTGCTGGCGAGGTCATACACGTAAGCGCTCCCACCGTTGTTGTCTTCAGTCGCTCCGACCACGATCCGCGCGCCGGAGATGGCCACGGCCGCGCCGAAGTGATCATTCACCGCCGGGTCTGGATTATTCAGCGTGAGCACCGGCACGGTCGGTGTGGCGCTGGCGAGGTCATACACATAGGCGCTCCCGGCCTCGTCTGCTCCGGTGTCGTCAGAAATCGCTCCCACCACGATGCGCGTGCCGGAGATCGCCACGGAGCGGCCGAATCGATCAAAGAAGGCCGGCATTGGATTCGTCAACGTATGCAGAAGCGCGCCGGTTGTCGCATCATAAACTTTTGCCACGCCACTCGCGAAATCATGCGGGATGCCGGTCACGGCAATATTTCCATCCACCGCTACACTGGTACCTTGGCCGACCTCCGCGCGCCCGCTGGTGCCAGGGTCGAAGAAGGAGTGCAGCAAGGTGTATGGCTCGCCGGCCGTAGCCGCGTTGCTCCTGATCAACGCGAAAGCGATTAGGAACGGTGTGAGACGCAGGCCGGAAGTATTCATGGGACGATCCCGGAACACGGCTACTAACTCAAAGGCAGCCGCCGAAATCAAGGCTGGATTACGAACGACGAGAAGAGGGCTGCGCGGAATTTTTGGGGGCCCAGGCAGCAGGCAGCAGGAGGAGAAGAGATTACTGATGGCCCCCGCGTGCGGCTTGCGCTCCCGCGGAAACGTTTTCCACGGCGCAGGTTGCCGGGTCGTTTTGGATGAAGCGCAACGCATCCTTCGAGGTAGGGGATCACCGCCTTTACCGCCGCCTGATGCCGACCTAGACTGCCAGGTCATGTGGAAATGGATTTTCATGGCGGGGATGGCGTCGCTTCTAAGCGGTTGCGCCGCGCTGCCGGCGTTGACCAGTTCCTCCCTCCTGCCTTCCGGCTCGGCGAGCGCGGAATTTCACAGCGCTACTTCGGTAAAATTGGAACAGGGGAATTTCACCACGGTGAAGACGAATGTGGTGGGGCGGGCCAAAGGCTTCGCGTTGCTTGGGATCATCACCATCGTGCCAGCGCGCTTCTCCACCGCGATGGATCGATTATATGCACAGGCAGAAGTGCAGCCGGGCCGCGCGCAGACTCTGGCGAACATGGTGGTGGACCGTTCAAGCGCCTATTTTATTCTGTATTCACTCCCGCGGGTCTCAATTCGCGCGGACGTGGTGGAGTTTGTGCCATCGACCCAACAACCCGCTCCCGTCCCAAAGGCCAGCCCGCCGGCGCCACCTGCTCGCTGAGATCAGAAAGCTTTCCACGTCGGCTGGAAGGGCGTCGGACTGAACTTTTTCTAAACAAATGGGGCTTGCCCGCCGTCCATAGAGGAGCAAGATACGGAACAGCCTTATGAACGCACCCTACGTTTCAACCCGGACGGCTCTCTCCCGACGCAAGTTCCTTCGTGGCACGGGCATTGCCCTTTCGCTTCCTTTGCTGGATTCAATGACTCCAGTGTTCGCCGACGTGGTGAAGCGCGCCGCCGCCGATCTGACGCCCGGCGGGAAGCCGCGACGATTCTTCGGCATCTGCAACAATCTCGGCCTGCTGCCGGAACATTTTTTTCCGAAGGAAAGCGGCCGCGGGTACGCGCTGTCGCCCTACCTCGAAGGACTCAAGGAGCATCGCAACGATTTTACGGTCTTCAGCGGCGTGTGGCATCCCGACGTCGATGGCGGGCATCCGGCGGACAATTGTTTCCTCACCGCCGCGCCGCATCCGGGCAGCGCGGGCTTCCGCAACACCATTTCACTGGACCAATACATCAGCGAGCGCATCGGCCATCTCACGCGGTTCCCGTCGCTCACCCTCGGCGTGAACGTGCAGCAAGGCATTCGCAGTCTTTCGTGGACGGGCTCAGGTGTGTTGATTCCCTGCGAGGAGAAGGCGGCGGATATTTTCGCCCGAATGTTTTTACAGGGGACGAAGGCCGAGACCGAAGCGCAAGTGCGCAAGTTGGAGACCGGGCGCAGCATCCTCGACGCGGTGGCCGGACAGGCGAAGGAACTCCAGCGCACGGTCGGCGCGCGCGATCGTGATCGGCTCGACCAATACTTCACCAGCGTGCGCGACCTGGAGCAGCGTATGCAAATGTCGCGCGAGTGGGAGCGCAAGCCCAAGCCGAAGGTGACCGCTCCAGCGCCCCTCGACCCGGCCAGCCCGAAGGCTTACATGGACAAGGTGAAGTTGATGTACGACATGGCCCGGCTTGCCTTCGAGACGGATTCGACGCGCTCCATCTCGCTGTTGCTCGACAGCGTGAACTCACCCGCCATCGAGTTCGGCGACGTGAAGACCAGCGACGGCTATCACAATCTTTCGCACCACGGCAAATCGAAGGAGAAGCTGGCGCAGCTCAAGACCATCGATGAATGGCACATGAAGCTGCTGGCGGAACTGTTCAACGAGTTGAAGAGCGTGAAGGAAGACGGCGAGCCATTGCTCGATCGCACGATGATTCTCTACGGCTCGAACCTTGGGAACGCGAACACGCATGTCACCACGAACATGCCGACGCTGTTTGCGGGCGGCGGTTTCAAACACGGCCAGCACCTCGCCTTCGACACGCAGCACAACTATCCGCTGCCGAACCTGTTCGTCTCTTCGCTGCAACGCATGGGTTTGGAGACCGACAAGTTCGCCTCGTCCACCGGCACGATGCGCGGGCTGGAGATGGCCTGAGCGGTTTCGGCGGTTGCATCGTTGAACCGTTAGAACGTCGAAGCGTTAAATCGATTCACGGTTCAACGCTTTAACGATTCAACGATTCCCCCGGCAGGAGGCAAGTCGGGACTCGACGGCGTCTCGCTTCGCCGAGTAGAAACTTCCCGGACAACTTATGGCCCAAAAAACACAACCTCTCGTCGGTATCATCATGGGCAGCCAATCCGACTGGGAAACGATGCAATATGCCGCCGCGCAACTCGAATCGCTGGAGGTTCCCTACCATGCGGAGGTGGTGTCGGCGCATCGCACGCCCAACTTGTTGTTCGAGTATGCGTCAAGCGCGGCGGACCGTGGCCTGGAAGTGATCATTGCCGGCGCGGGCGGGGCGGCGCATTTGCCGGGCATGTGCGCGGCGATGACGCCGTTGCCGGTGCTCGGCGTGCCGGTCGAATCGAAGGCGCTCAAGGGCATCGATTCGTTGCTCTCCATCGCGCAGATGCCAAGCGGCGTGCCCGTCGGAACGCTCGCTATCGGGAAGTCCGGGGCTATCAATGCCGGGTTGCTGGCAACAGCCATCCTTGGCAACAAGTACTCAAAGTTTCGGAAGGCTTACGAAACGTTCCGCAAAAGGCAGACCGCGAAAGTTCTGGCGAACCGCAAGCCGAAGAATCCATGACAGGCTTGCCCGCACCCATCCTTCCCGGCGCTACGATTGGCGTGCTCGGGAGCGGGCAGCTTGGACGCATGTTCGCGCTCGCCGCGCGCGAACTGGGCTATCGCATCATCATCTACTCGCCGGACAACGATTCGCCCGCCGGCCAGATCGGCGACAAGGAGTATTCCTGCGCCTACGAGGATCTCGACAAGATTCGCGAGTTCGCGCGGCAAGTGCAGGTGGTGACGTTCGAGTTTGAAAACGTGCCCTCGGCCTCCACTTCGACGGCGGCGGAGTTCGCGCCGGTCCGGCCCGATGGGCGCGTGCTGCATATCACGCAGAACCGGCTTCGGGAAAAAACATTTCTTGCAGGCAACAGATTTCCCGTGACGCCCTTCCGGCGAATCAACTCGCTGGCCGACCTTCAATCCGCCGCGCGCGACCTTGGCCTGCCGGCGGTGATCAAGACGGCTGATTTTGGTTACGACGGCAAGGGGCAGGTGAAAATCACGGCCACGGACCAATTGGAGAATGCCTGGAAGGCATTGAACGGAGCAGAAGGCATCTATGAAGCGTTCGTTTCCTTTGCGAAGGAAGTTTCCGTGATCGGGGTGCGGACGTTGCGCGGCGAATTTTCCGTCTTTCCGGTTTTCGAGAACACCCATGCAAACCATATCCTTGATGTCACATTCGCGCCGGCGGCGATTGAGCCGAAGCTTGCGCGCGAAGCAACTGATCTCGCTGCAGGCATCCTGGAGAAGCTCGATGTCGTCGGCTTGCTTACCGTGGAGATGTTTGTCACGACGGATGGCGGGTTGCTCGTCAACGAACTGGCGCCGCGCACGCACAACTCCGGGCACCTGACCATTGACGCCTGCGCGACGAGCCAGTTCGAGCAGCAAGTGCGCGCCGTGTGCGGTTTGCCCCTCGGCTCGACTGAACTCCGACAACCCGCCGCGATGGCAAACCTGCTTGGCCATCTGTGGGCCAAAGGCGATCCGAAGTGGGGCGCTGCGTTGGAAGACCCGCTGGTCAAATTGCATCTTTACGGCAAGGCACAGGCGCGGGTCGGGCGGAAGATGGGCCATCTCACGGCGATTGGAGAGACGACGGATGACGCGGTTCGACGCGTCGTTGCCGCGCGGCAAAGGCTTTAGAAAGGTGGCGAAGCGAGACGCGAAAGGCGTGGCGCGAGGGTTCAGAAAGGATTGCCGCAATGCGAGCGCACTCGGTCTGGCCTGCTCCGATGCACGGCCCCGAAATGGGCCATGGGCACTTCTTCCTTGATAAATGGGACTGAAATGGCTTTGATGGAGAGTCTCAGAAAGCGATTCACCAAAAACAATCAAATTGAGGGGCAGTTGCTATGCGTACGACGTACCGTTCCGGGGGGCCAAACAGAACGAGGCGATCAGATTCTTCCAACACCGGTTATCCAAAAGCGGATCCAATCCTTTTTCCAGAGCGAATGCGGGCCATCGTTGCCTTCTTCTCGTTGCTGGTCTTAATCCTTCCGACCGACTTCGCCCATGGCCAGGGGCCCCTCACCAACGGCTGGACCCACACAGGGCTGATCGGCGTCGGCGCGGAGGTCGATTCCTGGACGTTTTCGGCCAATGCGGGGGAGCGAATCGTGGTGCGCGTGGGCGAGATTACGCAGACGAACGCTTTTACACCGCGCATTCGCTTGGTGAATCCGCCCGGGACGCAGCAAGCAACGGCTTCGGGAGCAGTGGCGGCGGAAGTTTCCGTCGTGGCCACCAACACCGGCACGTTTACCGTGATGATTGACGGCGTTGACGCCACGGCCACGGGCGCTTATCGGCTGACTTTGGCGAAGACGCCCGGCGGCGTCAGCGTCGCACCCGGCGACGAGGGCGGGCCGCTGATCAACGGCCGGACCTACACGGGTGTCATGGAACTTGGTGACCTCGATGTGTGGACTTTCACGGCCAACGCGGGCGACACCATCTTTGTGGCCATGGGTGAATCGGTGGCGGGCAGCGCCCTCACGCCGGCCCTTTGGCTCTATGGGCCAGACGGAAGGCTGCTGGCCTCTTACGGCAGTTCCGCCGTTGCGGCGGAGATCAGCGCGCGGGCGACTAACAGCGGCACGTTCACCGTGGTGGCGGGCGATTTCAGCAACGCCTACACTGGCAGCGGAGCTTACCGGCTGACGATGGTGAAGACCGGCGATCCGATCACCGTTTCGCCCGATGATCAGGGCGGACCGATGACCAATGCCGTGACACACACCGGGGAGATTTACGTCGGCGACCTGGACGTTTGGAGCTTCACGGCCAGTGCCGGAGAAAACCTCACCGTGCGAGTGGGCGAACTGGTGAGCGGCAGCCCACTCACTCCATCGCTGTGGCTCCTGGGTCCGAACGGCGCGCAACTCGATTTCTACGCCAGTTCCAGCATCGCCGGAGAAGTCAGCGTGCGCGCGACCAACAACGGCACGTTCACCGTAGTCGTTGGTGACTGGAACAACGACTTCGCCGGCAGCGGCGCCTACCGGCTGACGCTGGCCAAGACGGGCAGCCCGGTGGTGATTTCACCGGGCGACGAAGGTGGGCCGCTGATCAACGGCCAAACCTACACCGCCACGATTGACGCGGGCGACCTCGACGTGTGGACCATCACCGCGAACACGGGCGACAGCATTTTCGTGGCGATGGGTGAAACGGTGGCGGGCAGTGCGCTGACTCCGGCGCTCTGGCTTTACGGCCCGGACGGACGGCTGCTGACCTCGTATGGCAGTTCCTCTGTCGCGGCGGAGATCTACACCCGAGCGACCAACAGCGGCACGTTCACCTTGGTGGCCGGCGACTTCAGCAACGCCTACGCCGGCAGCGGCGGCTACCGACTGACGTTGGTGATGACCGGCGATCCAATCACCGTATCGCCCGGCGACCACGGCGGGCCGATGACCAACGCCGTGACGCACACCGGGGAGATTTACGTCGGCGACCTGGACGTTTGGAGTTTCACGGCCAGCGCCGGGGAAAACCTCACCATCCGGATCGGAGAACTGGTGGCTGGCAGCCCGCTCATCCCGGCGCTGTGGCTCTTCGGACCGAACGGCGCGCAACTCGACTTCTACGCCAATTCCAGCGTCGCGGGAGAAGTCGGCCTGCGTGCGACCAACAGCGGCACCTTCACCGTGGTGGTGGGCGACAACAACAACGCCTATGCCGGCAGTGGCACGTACCGGCTGACGCTGGCCAAGACCGGCAGCCCCATCGTGATTTCGCCGGGCGACGAAGGCGGGCCGATGACCAATGGCGTCATCCACACGGGGACGATTGACATAGGTGACATTGACGTGTGGAGCTTCACGGCGAACGCGGGGGATAGCATCTTCGTCGCGATGGGCGAATCGGTCGCGGCCAGTGCCCTCACGCCCGCCCTGTGGCTCTACGGGCCGGACGGACGGCTGCTGACTTCGTATGGCGGTTCGTCTGTCGCGGCGGAGATCAACACACGGGCGACCAACAGCGGCACGTTCACCGTGGTCGCCGGGGACTTCAGCAACGCCTATGGCGGCAGCGGCACTTATCGGCTGACGATGGTGAAGACCGGCGATCCGATTGTGGTTTCAGCCGGCGACCACGGCGGGCCGCTGACCAACGGCGTGACGCACCTCGGTGATATTTACATCGGCGACATCGACATCTGGAACTTCACCGCCAGCGCGGGCGAGAACATCACGGTGCGGATGGGCGAATTGGTCAGCGGCAGTTCGCTCACGCCGGCAGTGTGGCTCTACGGCCCGGACGGACGGCTGCTTGATTCCATGGGCAATTCCGGCTTCGCTGCCGAAGTCAGCGTGCGGGCGACCAACAGCGGCACGTTTACGGTGGTGGTGGGCGATTTCAGCAACGCCTGGGGTGGCAGCGGCGGCTATCGGCTGACGCTGGCGAAAACTGGCAGCCCGCTCGTGATTTCGGCGGGCGATGAAGGCGGCGCGCTGGTCAACGGCCTCATGCACACGGGGACGATTGACCTCGGCGACATTGACGTGTGGAGCTTCACGGCCAATGCCGGCGACAGCATCGTGGTGCGCATGGGCGAAACGGCCGCCGGCAGCGCACTCACGCCGGCGCTGTGGTTCTACGGGACGGACGGACGGCTCCTCGATTCGTATGGCAATTCCGGCGTTGCCGCTGAAGTCGCCTTCCGCGCGACCAACAGCGGTACGTTCACCATCGTGGCCGGTGATTTCAGCAACGCCTACGGCGGCACGGGCGATTACCGGCTGACGCTGGCCAAGACCGGCGCGGCGGTCTTCGTTTCCGACGGCGACCAAGGCGGGCCGCTCAACGGCTCCGACAACTACGACGGTGTCCTCGATGCCGGCGATCTCGACGTGTTCTATTTCACGCTCTGCCGCGGCGACGACATCGTGGTGCGGCTGGACGAGGCAACCGCCGGCCTGAGCCTCACGCCGTGGGTTCGTCTCTACGGACGCGAAGGCACGCTGATCCGTTCGCTCTCCGGCGCTGCCACGGCGCAATTCAGCCTGCTGGCGACCAATACCGGCACCTTCATCCTCGTGCTTGGCGACTTCAGCAGCGCCTACGCCGGCAGCGGCGCGTATCGCCTGACGGTGAACGGACTTTCCGCCGGCTTGAAGATGTGCGCGCCGACGATCGCCGGCACCAACGCGGCCTTGAGCGGCGTGGGCGGCGTGTTCGGCGAGGAGTTCGTGGTGCTGACCAGCCCGCTGGTCGAAGCGCCGCTCGCGACCTGGACGCCGATTCTCACCAACGTGTTCGATTTCTACGGCACCTTCAACCGCACGAGCCGCTACATCTCTACCGAGCCGCGGCGGTTTTACATCATCAGGCAATCGGGCGGCATTGGAGAAAACTAGCAAAACAACGAGCATCGCAACCGAAAAGCCACCTCATTTCACGAGCAATATACGGTGCTGGTTTTTTGCGCCTGCAATGTTCAATTGCAGAACCTCGCCCTGTTTTCGTCCCAGGAGTTGCTGGCCCAAGGGAGACTGTGGCGTAAGGACAAGCACTTCGCGCTTTTGGTGCATGACTTCGGCGCCGCCTGCCTTCGGGCCGATTAAGTAGAGGGTTTGTTCGCCATCCGTTTCGAGTTCGACGAGTGCGCCCAGATCAATCGGTTCGCCGGGCCCGAAGGTTCGCGCATCCAGTTTCTCGAAGGCGGCCATCGCCGCCTCGATCTCAGCCGCCTGTTTTGATTGGCCCCGGGCGAGGTACGAGGCTTCCAGTCCCCGCGTGTCGTATTTGTTTTCCGCCTTGCTCTGTTCGTGGGTCGCCTCGGCGTGAGCCGCTCGTGCCGCACGAACGTACGACTCCAGCTCAGAGGCCAGTTGGGTAACAATCTTCCTGATCAGGGCGGGTTTATTCATTGAGGAGAGACGACGGGTGGCGACCGCAGCCGGAAGGCGGGATGGGTAATTACGCTTCCACTGATTGCCCCGGCGCGGGCTGAATGATTTTTATCCTGGGATGGCGTGATCGAATTTGTGCTTCAAACCATTGGCGCGAGTCGGCATTGCCGTGGCCGAGGAGGACGGTGCGAGGGTTCACTTGTCCGACGAAATCGAGCAGTTCTTCGCGGTTGGCGTGGGCGGTGAGATCGAAATCCTGCACTTCGCAGCGCCGAGTGACTTCGCCGGCGCTCGCGCTGAAAATGAAGGTGGCTCCAGGCATGGCCCCCTTGAGGCGTCCCCCAGGAGTGTCGGGGTCCGCATAGCCGACAAAAAAGATGGCTTGCCGTTCGTCACCGATCATGCGGACGGCCAGGTTATGCGCGGCCGTGTGTTCGCTCATCATGCCCGCGGTAACGACGAAGATACGTCCCCCGGTGAGTTTCATTTTCTCGGTTTGCCCCTTTTCGAGGACAATGAGGTTGAGCGCTTCCGTGAGACGAAAGCTTTGGTGCTGCCGGTGCGCGCGATGGGCTTCGATGTCGTAGATTTCGGTGAAGACACGTCCCAGGCCGCCGATGTAAATGGGCTGGTTCCTGAGCTTGCCCGAGCGCATGAGCAGCGCGAGGAGCGCGAGGATTTCCTGCGTGCGCCCCAGCGCGAAAGTGGGAATAAGCACACAGCCTTTGCGCGCGAGGACATGGTGCAGCGCGTCGGTCAGCCGCTGGATTTCTCCCTCGCGCGTAAAACCCGGCGGTGTGCCACGGTTGCCGCGCGTGGTTTCCATGATGAGCACGTCCGCCTGCACGTCCTCGAAGCGGGCGCCTTTCAGAATGGTTTGGTCACGGAAGGAAACGTCGCCGGTGTAGAAGAGGGTTTGATTCTTCCCGCGCACCATGAGGCCGGCGGAGCCGAGGGCGTGGCCGGCATCGTAAAACTCCAGGGTCGGAGAGGGCAGGCCGGCGCGCGCTTTGTGGTGCGCTGCCCACTCGATCTCTCGATTATATTTGTAGCCCTGGAAAATCGGCGCGATGTCATCGACCTCGTCGTGGGTATAGAGCGGATACTCCTTGATGCCCATCTCGTCTCGCTGCCGTTTCATTACGTTGACCGAGTTGTGGAGCACGCGTTCGACCAGGAGATAGCTCAACTCGGTGAGCAGAACGTGCGCGCGCGGAAAGTGGCGCACGGCGATGGGCAGCGACCCGACGTGATCGTGATGGCAATGAGAGATGGCGATAGCATCGACTTCCTCCCTCGCAATGTGTGCGTAAAGCGGCAGCCCGGCCCGGCCCTCGAGCTTGGGATGCGTGCCCGCGTCCATGAGCAGGCGATAGCCATCGATCTCGACAAACCAGGCGCTCGCGCCGATGTCGGTGTCGGGATTAAGGTTGATAATCCGCATGACGCGAGCTTAGGCGGGCGGGCCAAGGATGGAAATCATCAATCTGAAGGAGATTCTTGCGCCCCGCGAAGCAGCCTTGTTCACTGCGGACGCAGCAGAGACAAGACTGCTTGTTGCGGAGAACGAACGGCAGTCCGGTTTGTAAATCGAATGTAAATCGGGAAAATTCTTTGAAGAATTCGAGGGGTGCTTCGTCATGGATTAGCGACGGCAATCCGAGACTGCAACCGCGGAGATTTTCTCCCGATGGCCGCCTTTGGTGGCCGGATATTTCAGTGCAAAAAAGGAGGCTGCTAGGTTGTTTGGGTTAAGCGGGCATCGAGAGATGCCCGCTTATTTTTTGCAGGCGCGACGCACACGAGTGCAACGGTAATTGCGTGAGAGGCGATCGGAAAGCCGACGGACCTGGATGATTGCTCAAGGCTGGCTCGTGATCTTGGACCAGTTCATCCCTCGTTCCGCGGCGTATTTCGCGAACCATTTTTCGTTCTGGATGAGAACAGCGCGCACCACGCTGGAGTCATCCGCGCGGCCGAGGTTCGGAATGAGGTCAGGGATCACGTCCACTTTCTTGTGCGCATAGGTGAGGGCGAACACCGCCTGTGCCACCGCGTAAAACGGAAGGTCCTTGTAAGCGCCCTCTGCGGCGTCTTCCACCGCATCGGCGAGAAATTCCAGTTGGTCCACCAGGTGCGGAAATTTGGGCGCGTGGATTTGGGTGAACTCCACCTTCCAGATGGGCAACTGACGCAACACCTGCTCGACCACGCGCGGCGTGACCAACGAGGCGCCATGATTGACGTAAGCGGCAAACTCAGACATGGGCACAGCTTACCAAAGCCGGCGCACCAAAGTAAACGCCAAAGAAAACAGGCTTGGCGCTTCCCGCGCCCGGTCCACGGCGCTACCTTTCGCTGGTGAGCAAGAAAAGCGCGAAGATCGCCGCTTTAATCGAAAGCTGCCGAGGGCGCGACCTGGATGCGCATTACCTCGGTTACTTCGAATGCTTCAACCGCGGCCTGTTTTACGAATCGCACGACGTCCTGGAGGAATTGTGGCTGAGGGAGCGACCCGGACCGGATGGGAACTTTCACAAGGGTCTCATCCAATTCGCGGGCGCGTTCGTGCATTTGCAGAAGCACACGGAGCAACGCCCGCGACTGCGTCCGGCGGCGGCCTTGTTCAAACTGGCGCGCGCCAACCTCCGCCCTTATCCGGCCGTCCATCGGCAGTTGGAAGTTCACCGCGTGCTCGTGCTCATTGAGGATTGGCTCACGCAACTCGAAGCCAGCAACTTCACTTTCAATCCTCTGTCTGACCGCACCGCGCCCCGTCTGGAGCTGCTGCCTTGCTCATAGGCGCGCCTCGCAGCCAGGTTTGCTTGAAACCGTCCGCCGTTTCTCACGGTCAAATAGGTCGTGCAATCCGGCTGGTTTTGTGGCATACGTCTGTCCACTCCACGGAACCAGCGCGCTTCCGACCACACCTATGAAAACTCGACGTAATCAAGCGATGAGGAAGTTCGGCGTGTTCATTGGCTTGATGGGGTGCGGGCTGGGCCTGGCCGCATTGCTTCGCGCCCAGACGCCGCCCCAAATCACTACCATCCAACGTCTGACCAACAAAGAAGTGCGCCTGCTGCTCAGCGCGCCCACCGGGAGCGGCTACCGCATTGACGCCTCCAGTGACCTGCCGAACTGGAACTCGTTGGTCACTATCACGGGAGCCACCACCAGTCTGCAATACACGGATTCCGCCGCGCCTTATCTCGTCACACGCTATTATCGCGCCGAGCAATTAAGCCTCTCGAACCTCATCACGGGAGACCATCTTGCGACTACGAATGGCGACGTCGTCATTCAAGCGGTCGGCCATGCCAGCTTTGTCATGAGTTGGAACGGGCTGATGATCTACAATGATCCAACTGGCGGCGCCCCGCCGTACGCGAACTTTCCGCGGGCAGATTTGATCCTGGTGAGTCATAACCACAGCGATCACTTTGAGGCAGCGACACTCGCGGCGGTAAGAAAAACCAACGGCATCATCATCGCTCCGTTCGGTGTTTACAATCACGCCAGTATGACCCCAACGCTTCGGAGCAACACGATCATTCTCGGCTCCGGAGTGTTAGCCACCTCTTTTCCCACGTCCACAAATGTCCTGGACCTCATGGTTCAAGCCGTCGCCGGCACCAACGGCAATCATCTTTCCGGCGTCAACAATGCCTACGTAACCACCGTTGGCGGTAAGCGCATCTTCACGAGCGGTGATACGGGCAACACAGCGGAACTCCGCGCGCTGCAAAACATCGACGTGGCCTTCCTTTGCATGAATATCCCTTTCACGATGACGGTGAACGAGGCCACGAACTGCGTCCGCGCCATGCGTCCGAAAGTCGTTTATCCCTACCACTACCGGAATCAAAGCGGCACGACGACCAACGCGGCCGCCTTCAAGCAATTCCTCGGCACTGACCTGGGTATCGAGGTGCGGTTGCGAAAGTGGTATTGAACCGAATCCATCGGCAATCTCTTCGGCGGCAGACGAGTTGTTCCCGCAGCGATGAAATTTCCGGTAGTGTTCCCGTCCTGCCTTGGCTAAGGTGACACTAAAAGATCTGACGCCATGAACGCCTACCGTTCCTATAAGAATCTTCCGGCCCTCGCGGGGCTTTGCTCGATGGAGGAAGCCATGAAGCCCGGCCTGTCCGTCGAAGCCTGCGTCGCTCGTCTCAAGCGTTACCACTACCTCTCCAAACGGCTGCACCAGATCTTCAACAACCGCCTAACCGCCGAGCCGATTTACGAACTCAAGATGGGTTTCAGCCTGCACGCCCATTATTGCGCCGAGCACGTCACGGCCCTGCGCCAGCGCGTCGGCGAAATGCGCGAGCCGCCGCTGGGCCTGGAAGAGACGCCGCATCCGGCTCTGGAAATCTTCTGCGATGAGATTCTCGCCGCCCCTTCCACGGATGAATTGCTCCTCGGCCTTTACGAAAAAGCGTTGCCCGCGCTCCAGACCGCGCTGAAAAAGCACATGGCCGACACCAACCCGCTGGCCGACCAGCCTTCGATGCGCCTGTGCCGTTTCATCCTGCTGGAGATCGATGACATGCTCAAGTTCGGCGCGGGCTGCGTCCAGAGTCTGATCACCGACGCCGTCCGCCAACCCGCGCAGAATTGGCTGAAGCTTTTGGATGATTGTCTCGCCGCCGCCGGCGGACTCGATGGCTCTGCTCCAGCACCGGAAGAGAAGCCGCTTTCCCGCCAGCATTCCGCCAAGCCTTACCGCTACGATCCCGTGCCCCGGCGCGACGAGCGCTTCCCCGATCCCTACAACATGGGCGTCAACGCGGAGGTCTTTCTCTACGACGACCAGTATCCGCCCGCGCCGAAGACGGTAATGATGTTCTACAAGCGCCTGCGCGAGATCGACGTGCCCGAAATGATGGCCAGCATCATCGCCGAGACGCCCGGCAAGCCGTGGGGCTACTACCGCGACATGACCCGCCAGCTCTGGGACGAGGCTCGTCACGCCATGATGGGCGAAGTGGGCTTCGCTAATCTGAACATCGACTGGCCGAAGCAGGTGATGATCAACTTCACCTGGAGCCTCGCGCTCAACACTCAGCTCACGCCGTTGGAACGCCATGCTGTGCTTTACTTCATTGAACAGGGACTCATGCCCAAAACCGGCAAGCGTTTCGAATGGGAAGTCGGCCAGGCCTCGCACAATCCGCTGAGCGCGCTCTTCCAGGATTACGACTGGGCCGATGAAGTCCTCCACGCCCGCGTGGGCCGCGATTGGTATGTGAAACAAATCGGCGACGCGAAGAAGGCGGTTGATTACGGCGACGACTGCTGGAGCAAAGTTCTGATGAACTGGGAAAGCTGGCGCCAGGAAGGCAAGACGCAGCACCGCAACTGGTGGCCCGAAGCCTACACCGCCGCCTGCCAGACCTGGAACACGCCGCCCGATCCCCGCGTGCTTGCCTACAACACCACCTACGAAACCGTCCGCGCCGACCTCAAGAATCTGGTTGGCTCGGCGTAAAGCGCAGATCCTCCGGCACGACTTCAACCACGGATGGACACCGATGCACACGGATGGATGGAAGGACTCATGGGGACATCCCCTTCCTCGCCTTGTGACGCAGGAGCGGGGAGAGGATTGAGAGAGGGGAACCAACAACAGCTTCAGCCACCGAACTCCTGTGAATAACTATTATTGAAACGGAGTTGACGGAAGGGAAGCGAGCTACGCTTAATGTCGTCGTCAATCAACACAAGGCTGCTGAAGAAGCGTTGGGCATATTTTGAAAAGTTCCATGAACACAACAGGACGTTGGTCTTCCCGGCGGGTTATCCTCTCCATTCACCGTAAATTGGTAGGGACATCGCGCTGCGATGTCCCCGCCCGCGCGGCAGCGGGCGGAATCGATCATTCGATCACCGAGCGAACACTGTCGCGCGTTGCGCCGCTGGACGCGGCGTGGACGGCGCAGCGCGCCATCCCTACCTGCGCGGCGGCGCTGACGCTTCTCTCACTTCTCCTCGTCGCAGCCGGGACGTCATCGGATGCCGCAACGGCTGAGACGCCGCGCGCCGACGCGCCGCTGTGGGAGGCGAAGACCCGCAGCGAGCACCAGACTGAATGGGCCACGGTGCGCTACACCACCAACGCCGCCACCGGCCGCGTGCGCGCGACGACAAACAGCTACTTTGAACTCGGCACCGGCTTGAACCGGCGCGGTGCCGAAGGCAAGTGGCAGCCCAGCAGCTCGGCGTTTCAAATCACCGCCACCGGAGCGGAAGTAAACGGCGCAAACCACCGCGTCACGCTGAACGGCAACATCAACACCGCTGGCGCCGTGCTCATTGAACACGGCGGCGTGAAAATGCAAGGGCATCCGCTTTGCATCGCGTATTTCGATCCGGTGGACGGGCGCAGCGAACTTTTGGCGGAACTCACCGACGCGGCGGGGTGGCTGGTGTCCCCCTCGGAAATCGTATTCTCCAACTGCTTTAAGGGACTGCGGGCGTCGATCCGCTACCGCAACTCCGTCTCCGGTCTGGAACAGGACCTTCTGCTCCATGAACGTCCGCCGTTCACACCACGAGAAATCGGCTTCTCCGACAAGACTCGCTTTGAGCTGTTTAGCGAATGGGTTGGCGACACCCCGCTGCCGCAAATCGAGACGCGCGTGCTCCAGCGTGAGAAAGACCCCACCGCGCGTCAGCAAATGGTCGAACCGGACTTCACTGACTCGACTCTGAGTTTCGGCACGGGCAAACTGCGCATGGCCCAAGGCCGCGCCTTCACCACCGGCGGCGGTCAATCGCCAATCGGCAATCCGCAATCGGCAATGTCCACGGTTCCCGTCGGGAAGCGCTTCGAAATTATTGACGGCAGAAAAATCCTGATCGAAGCCGTGCCGGTGCGGAGCGTGCAGCCCATGCTCGACAAGCTCCCCGTCGCCCGCGTCTCTGGCGTGCTGACCAATGCTGCGGCGGCTCCGCAACGTGGGACAGCGATCTCCGTGCGCACCGCTTTCGCGAATGCAAACAACGGCGCGCTCGGAGAGGCGCGCCCTGCCAAGAGCCCGACGTTCGCCCGTCCCCTTCCCGCCAAACGCCTCGCCCAAATCAAAACCGAGCACCGCATCCAAACGGCGTCGAACGTTTCTCCCTCTCCTGGGGGAGAGGGTCGGGGTGAGGGCGGGCCAACAAATCTCAACGCTCAACCCATCAACGATTCAACGCGCTCCGAAGTAGCCTTCGTCCTCGACTGGCTGGTGCAACTCAATTCACCCGTCAACAATCACACATTTTACGGAACGAACACCTACCACGTCACAGGGCCAATTAACCTGAGCGGCACAACACGCATCGAAGGCGGTACAGTGGTGAAATTCGATCTGTGGAACAGTTCCGCGTCCCTTTCCATTCTCGGCCCGGTCGTTTGCGACACCTCCGAATACCGGCCGACCATCTTCACCGGCAAGGATGACAATTCAATCGGCGAAATGGTGCTGGGCAGCAACGGAACGCCAGGTCCGTGGGCCTATGGCGGCGGCTACCTGTATTTCTACCACTCCGACAATGTTATCCTCAAACATTTGCGCGTGCGCTACTCTTCCGGCCCGGCACTCTCCTTTTTCAACGCCAATGCGGCCAACCGCGTCAGCCATTCGCAATTTGTCGGCTCGTGGAGTTTGCTCACGCAGGGCAACACACTCACCCTGCTCAACGTCCTCTTCGACAATGTGTCCCTGCCCGTTGAAGGCACCGACTTTGAAGTTCACGGCGAACACGTCACCGCGCGCACGGCTTTTGCCATCGCGGATGATCTGGGCAGCGGCACTGGCTCCATCAACCTGGTTAACAGCCTCATCGTGAACATTCCCTCTTGCTGGGTCGGCGATTGTCAAGCAAGCGAAAACAACCACACGACCTGGTTGACGGACGATCAGCCGATTTTCCTGGCCGCCGGCGCAGGTAATTATTATCTGCCGAGCGGTTCCATTTACCGCGACGCCGGCACCGCGAACATCGACCACGATCTCAAAGCCGCACTGGCCCGCATGACCACTTATCCGCCGGAAGTCCTCACCGGCACGGCTCCGGCAAACCTCATCCTTGCTCCGCGCCCGATTGGCGACACCGGCCATTTTGATCGTGGCTACCATTATCCAATCATCGACTACGCGCTGAACAGCCTGGTGGTTGAGAATAATACCAGCGTCCTCTTGACCAATGGTGTCGTCGTCACGCCTATTGGAAGTTATGGCTTTTGGTTGAAAGGCGGCGAACTGGTGAGCGAGGGTTTGCCTCACCGCCCAAACCGAATCCTGCCCCATACGCTGGTCCAGGAGCAGAAGGTCTTTTGGAATATCGACCCCTCATCCGTTACCGCCCTCTATCCCTACGCCAATGCGGGTCAAGTCCCCAACAAGATGCGGCTGCGTTTCACCACTTTTGATAAGCACCAGTATTCAGGGTACCACGTGGCCGCCTTCGAGACCGCGATGGCCCCTGGCAGCCGCTTCGCGCTTCAGGATTCGCACATCATCGGCGCCGATTTGTGGCTCGAAGCGGGTTTGTCGTCAGGCTCAACCATCGGTGTGACCAATACCGCTTTTGAAAACGTAAACCTTACGTTCAATTCCGCCCCCAACCTGGCCCTATTTAACAATTTATTTTCATATTCGGTCATGTGGCTGGCCGCTTCGGGGGGCGCCGCGTGGCTGATTCACGACAACCTTTTCCGCAACACTTACATTGGAGACGGGAGCGATCCGGCGCCGATCCACACCCACAATGCCTTCTTCCAATGCAGCTATGAGAACTTCAACACTAGCACCCTGGGAGTCCAGATCTTGCCTGCTGGAACTCCCGAATATGTGCTCACGAGCTTGGCATTAGAGTCGGGTCCGTTTGGGAAATTCTATTTGCAGAGCGCGAGTCCCGCCACGCTCATCAACCAAGGCAGCCGTACTGCGGCAAACGCCGGGCTATATCACTTCACCACCAGCAAGACAACGGGTTCCAAGGAAGGCACTGACCCTCCATCTCCCTATCAAGTGGATATCGGCGTGCATTACGTGGCAGCTAACGCATCCAAACAGCCGTTGGACACCGATGAGGAAGGCTTAGCGGATTATTTTGAGGACAAAAACGGTAACGGTTTGGTCGATTCGGGTGAAACACTTTTCGGTGTCGGTGGCGCAGACACAGACAGTGACGGGATCACCGATTTCGAGGAGTTCATTTTTGCTCTCAACCCGTTTTCTAACCAAGACCCGCGCCGCGACTTCCAATACGATCTTTTGAACCGCCTTAGGGTTGTAACCGGAAACGGAGCCGTCACGCTGACACCCGACAAAGAAGGCAACATCCAGCAGGTCACACCCTAACCTGAATTATCTCTACCTATGAAACGCCTTATTTTGACTGTGTCGATCTTACTGGGCTTGGGTAACGAATCCACCTTTGGGCAATGGGGGCCGGGCTGGCTACAGGCAACGAATCCGCCTCAGATTACCGCGCTTGAGCCTGCCTCGCCGTGGTTCACTGCTGCTTCTTCCAGCGGGCCAGTGTCATTCATGAACGAGCCAGTGATCGCCGAGGAAATAACCGAACAGATAGTTTCCTTGGCTCGGAACCTTGAGAACGACCCCAAGCGTATCTACGACTACGTCCACAATTACATCAAATATGTGCATTACTTTGGCTCAAAAAAGGGAGCGTTCCTAACCCTCTTGGAAGGTAGCGGGAATGATTTCGACCAATGTGCCCTGCTGGTAGCCCTTTTACGAGCAGCGGCTCAGAACTCGGGTGCAAGCTATTCGGTTTCATACCAATTCGGCGTCATGAAAATGCCTTACCAGTTGCCCAATAACGCCGACCTCAAGCACTGGCTCGGCCTCACATTGGATGCGACTGGGACGCCGGAAAACTATTTCGATGTCATCAACCGGCTCAACACCATGAACTTTCGCCGGGGATTTCCGCGATATGAACTCGCAAGCGGTTTTTTTGGCTTTTGGTTGCTTATACCCCAGAATGACGCGAACCACTTTATCTTCCACCGAGTTTGTGTCAAACTCATCGACGGGGCGAATACCTACTACCTGGATCCTGCCTTCAAAATTTCCACGCCGATTCCAGGGATCAATGTCGCTGCCGCAATGCAGTTGAACGCGACTGCCTTGCTGAGTGAAGCGGGAGCCGGTGCAACAGTAAACGCTAACTACGTCCAGAACCTCAATTGGAACAACCTCAATAGCCGGCTTTCTGCCTACGTGGGTAACTTGCTGACAGACCTGAAGGATAATCACCCTAATTTGTCGGTCGAACAAGTGATTAGCGGATATGAAATCCAAGGATCAGAAACGGCGCAGTTCTCCAACCTGCCGTTCCAGTTCCTCAACGAACCTTTTTCTACCTACGAAGGCAATCAGAAGCACATTCCTGTTCAGGAATGGAACAACATTCCAGCCGCGTACATGTCTGGCATCCGGCTGCAATTAGGCACCCTCGATCTTCAATTGAAGTTTCCTTGGCTTAGGGCACGTAAGCTCTACATGAGATTCACCTCTTGGCAGGCTAACACAGTTCAGGCGAGAATAGATGTTGACGACACGGACGAACAGTGGGTCCATGACCTGGGGTTTGCCACTTCAGGCACGATGATCACCAGCGTCACGCATCCGTTTGGTGTGTGGAACTATCCGGGTAATAATATCGACACCACAGAAAAGCGATTTGATCAGACCGATGGCGGCCTTGTGTATCAGGCGGGAGGGTGGAACGCGCCAACCCGGCCGGTCTATGTGATTGCCTACGGGTTCGATGATCCCAACGAACGACTAACTCACCGCCAAAAAAAGTTGGATTCATTTCTGAGGTCAGGGTTGAGCGCGGTGGATCGCAGAGTTGTCTCTGAAACCCTTAATGTCATGGGCTTGGCTTGGATTCAGCAAACCTACTTGGGGGACATTGCGATCGGTGCCCAAAATGCCACTCTGACATATTATCATCACCGGGTGGGACGCATCGCACAGGAAACGGAAAGCAAACTCGGCTATTATGTGGATCTACCGATGAATTATTATGCGCACATTTGGAAAGCGCAAAGTCCTTTTGTTCAAGGCAACCCAGAATCGAAATTCTTCGAGGCGTCCGTACTTATGGGGAGCGCCATGGAACACGGAATAATTGAGCAGTTTCAAATCAATACCGCAGCTTCCACGGTCAAAACGCTTTACTTGGCCAATCAGAGCGGCCAGAAACTGATTTTGGGAACACCGGTAAACGCTTCAACGGTTTCGACTCTTCTCAGTGGCGAAAGCATAAATCCGTATTCTGCGAGCGAACGTGATGCCTTGCTCGCGGTCATCCAGCAGAACGGATCGACTGCCCTGTTACCTAGTGGAAAGTCGTTGCTCGGGGCATGGAACGGATACGGTTATGCTCTGAGGAAAGTCAACGAGGATTATACTGTCAATTTTTCGATGATCATCAACGGCGGTTACCCACTGAATGGTGGTTTTGCCGGTAATCAGGAGCAGATTGACCCGGTAGCCGCGAACAGCCTTTTTATCACCGCACCAGAGCTGCAAAATGCCGTACCCATCGGTCTGCGACTCGTTACCGGTGCCGACCCGGTCAATATGCTTACCGGCTCCTTTCTCCTGAACTCCGTGGATTTGTCCGTCGGTCAACCAGCGGTGGACCCCATTGTTTAGACCACTCGACGCAGAATTTAAGCTTCTGTTTTTCGAGGCTGCTCGGGTTTGTTGTTGCGTGTTCGTTGCTCTGCGTCTGAATCCATTTTGGAAAGAGAG
>Ga0187893_10001262_pt1 | contig 62286 bp, 48 predicted proteins | sample MA1701074metaG_FD_139574 | JGI IMG/M metagenome (GOLD analysis project Ga0187893, IMG submission 139574) | White microbial mat communities from a basaltic lava cave in the Kipuka Kanohina Cave System on the Island of Hawaii, USA - MA170107-4 metaG ... | reverse complement strand
GGACGTATCGATATGAGGCACCGTTCATCGCCAACACCGCTCGGCCAAGCCCCATCTCGATTGGTGGTCAAAATCTGTCGGGGTCTCTATAGCCTCTCGAGCCTAAGTCCGACAGGCTGCTAGGGAAACTGGTTCCGGCGACCTACGGACCTACGGCAGATGTCACCTGGGGCGGGGCAGACCCGACTCACAATGTCGATGCTGCGATGCGCAAGTAGACACTTTCTCAAAAGACTTGCCTAAACTGTTGCCGAACCAGGTTTCCTGAAGTAGCTTAGTCAAATGATAGTGAGGATGGATCCCATTGGAACTGTTCGCAGTCCCTACACGGAAACCTCCCAGATCCCGAAAGGGATGGGAGCTGTTCATCAGGCTGAAGGTGTTCTAGAAATCCTGCCCATCTTTGAACCAGGCCTCACTGATATTGAAGGCTTCTCTCATCTTTACGTTCTGTGGGTGTTTGATCGTACCGCCGGGTACGATCTGATGGGCACACCGCCTTCTGACACGCGGTCGCATGGCGTGTTTGCCACCCGTTCTCCACGCCGTCCCAATCCCATTGGCTTGACTGTCGTCAAGCTCTTGCGACGCGATGCTCCCAGGCTACATGTTTGTGGACTGGACATGCTTGATGGCACACCGATACTCGATATCAAACCTTATTTGTCCAGCGTTCCCATCGAAGAGTTGCAGCGGGGTTGGCTTGCGGAGGCCGAAGAGCGCGCGCGTAACGAATGAAAAGTCGCCATGGGTCAGTCTCGTTCCAGCTTAGGCTCGCCCCGTTGCTGCTGCGGCTTTTGCCAGGTCGGGCTGTGTCGTTCGACCCGCGAACAGATCCCTCATGACCATGGCTCCTCCCCGAGCGACTGGCTCTCCGTGACCCACACACAGAATCTCCGCATTGGTCATATCACAGAGCTTACCGACGGATTCTCGATTCTGTTTGTTGTCGAGCGCAATCTGAGGCCATCCGAGCGCGAGTTCGGGCCATGTGACAACAACGTCGCCCACCACTAGCGCCCGCTTTTCCGACCAGTAAAAGGCCAGGCTCCCCGGTGTATGTCCCGGCACGTGCAGAACGGTCAGCGGTCCTACCTGGTCACCATCCTTCAGGGTTTGATCCACTTCACACGGCGCAGGCACTCCTAGCCCGAGAACAAAAGCAACTTGCAAAGGGTAAACTTGAAGAGGCTTTTGCGGCCAGAAGCCGGTGGTGGGAGGCACTTCTACCTTGCGTTTTCCTGCGATGATGTCCGTTTCCCAATCGTGAGAATAAACGGTTGCCCTCGAGGCTTTTTTTAGAGCGGCCAGTCCGCCGAGATGTGACTGGTGAGCGTGTGTCAGAATGATCCGCTTGAGGTCTTCAGGTTGTCTTCCAAGCCGGCGAATCTCGTCAAGGATGTCCCGCCCGTCCCTGTTCAGCAGAGTATCGATCAGCGTCAACCCACTGCCGTCGTCGATCAAGAATGCCCTGACGCGACCTCCGCTCGTATCACCCAGGCTGTAGAGTCCCGGTGTAATCTGCATAGACCCTCCTCCATGGTTGCCGAATGATTGCCGCTCTGTCCGACAAGGAGAATTCTATCACCTGAAGAGTATCATCGAGACCATAGCTACGGACTGCGCTTTTCCATCCCGTACAGAACGGGTGCCAGTTTGTAGCTGAATCGCGCTGGATTGATTGCGCAAGCCCCGCCAGAATCGACCGCGATCAGGAGCTTCGAGACGGGCTCGTAGGCAGCTCGCGGAGCAATCGTGCCTTTCGCCACCAGAATCTTCTGGCGCTCCGGATAGACACCCACGCTCACGAGCTGGTGGATGCTGAGCGGTACCGTGCGCTTCGTATTCAGGATCACGACGTTCGACAGGTCACGCGTCGAGCCTTCTACTTTAATGACTGCGGTGAGGCCCATATCCCAATACCGATAGCCTCCGTGTCGGACCTCAGTCTCAATAAACTTTCCGTCGTTTAATGATTTCACTGTGCCTCGGATCAGAATCGGCTCGCCGTGCATACGGTCCGTCTTGCCGCCGACGCGAAATTCAAAGGGCTTTCCTACGCCTGCGCTCACGGCTTTCTGAACGGCTTCCGCATCGAACAGGGCCACGACCCATCCCACAGCTTTTTGTCTTATCAACTCTGCAAGCAGGAAGGTGCTGTCGCCTGCAGAACCTCCCCCGAGGTTGTCACCCGTATCCAGCAACGTGACCGGGAACACTGCGCTCGCCATGGCCATAGACACGGCCTTGGCAGGATTAGGCAGATCGAACCTCAGTTTGTCACGGAGTTCCCAGAGCATCGCGCCAAGACGCTCTGCCTCACTCTTTGCGAGCGCCGGGTCGTTGTCCGTGATCACAATCACACTTGGTCCCATGGCCGGCACATCGCCATACTGGTAGCCGCCTGGAATGCTCACAGCGAGCACGCCGGGCTTCTTCTCCGCTTCCTTGCTCGCATCGACAATTGGTTTCAGCGGCAGCCTATACGTGTCGTGGTGGATCAGATTCAACATCATCGGAGGTTTCACCATCGCCTGAACCGGCTTCACCTCGCCTTTGATCATTCGCGCCAAAATGGAGGCCGTCTGGAAGCCGCGCTCCTTGGTGTCCAGATGCGGGCACTCTTTGCCAGTGATGACGATGTTGGCGTTGGCGATGATGGCCGGATCCACGTTGGCGTGAAAGTCATGCGTGACTGCGATGGGGAACTTGGGCCCCATGGCTTGTCGGACGCGGCGCACGATCTCTGCATCCCCGCTTGGAAATCCGTCTGCGACCATTGCACCGTGCAGAACCAGAAGCACTCCGTCATATCCAGGGGTTCGCTTCAAACCCGAAATGATGCGTTCCACCATCGTATTGAAGCCCCGCTGGTCGATCGGTCCTCTCGGAACTGCGTTGAAGAAGTGAATGGGATAGAGGTCGAGGCCGTATTGTTCGGCGCCCGCGATCATTCCCGCGGCGTTCTGGTTGGTTTTCGCGTTTGTCTCCAACCATTCCTTCCGATTCCCAGACAGCGCATCCTCTCCTTCGAAGTCGGCGAGCGTCGCCTTCGTCAGGTTGAAGCTGTTCGTTTCGTGGCTGATGCCGGCAATAGCGATGCGCGGTGCGGCGTTGCCTGAAGTCAGCGCCCCCGAGAGCAGGAAGAGGGAAAACCAATGTTTGGCGAATTTCATTTCGAGACTCCAGTTGACCCTATGTCTTCCTTCTTGCGGACTCAGAGTGACGACAACCTTTTTTGCTTCGAAGAACTAGATAGATTTCGGCTCCTGCCCCCAACGCGAGGGAAAGGGATGCCTGAGAAACGTTCATAGGGTGGGGGGACGGTACGCGGCTCAACAGTCTCGAAGTGTTTCGAAACCTTGGTCCAGAGCCGCGTTGCGGCAGTTGAATAGAAGTATCCCCCTCACCCCCAGCCCCTCTCCCGCGTTGGGGCGAGGGGAGCCGATTCTAGCGACTATGACCACATCACAAAACAGCACGTTCACGTGGTAGGAGACGGGCGATCACCTTTGTCGGGTCGCGTGCCATCTGGAGATGGGGGCCGCCGCAAGAAGCCTGAATCCACTTGGCCTATTTCTTGCCAGGCGCGCGATAGTCGACTGACTTCTTTGTGGCTTGATCGATTTCTTCCGGCGTCATCAGAACATGCGTTTTCAAATTGACAACGCCACTGGCGTTAACCGCCATTGAGAGCGCTGCCGCGCTCGCATTGCTCGGAAGGTCAACAATGACAAAAGCGTCCGCCTCACCAAAGGCAAAGTAGAAAGCCTCGAGCGTGCCACCCGCCGCCTTGACATTGGCCGCGACCGTGTCCCGGCGCTTCGTACCTCCCTCCTTCATAACCCCCTTTGCGCCTTCGCCAGTGTACGACGCTTGAATCATGTACTTCGGCATGGAGTCCTCCTGTTTCGTGATGTGAACTTCATTGGGGACGAGTTGAACATACCAAATCCTTGCGTGAGAGAGACAATTTTTTCCACGGGCAACCTGGATCTCGGGAAGGACTAGAGCGCCCCGTGAGACACCAAACCACTCGATGCGCCTCGATCCTCCTCTCCCCAACGCGGGGCTAGGGGTGAGGGGGCGAGCGCACGTCGTGGGTGTCTCACGAGGATTCTGAGATGCCCATCCAGAAGCACCTTTGGGGAGATGATTCAACAGAAAGGGGTCCCCCTCACCCCCAGCCCCTCTCCCGCGTTGCGGAGAGGGGAGCCGATGCGCGAGACTCTTCGATGTGTCAAACCAACTCGCAGAAGTGTCACTAGCGCAGCCCTTCAAAGAGATCCGTTTCCCGAATTCTGCCGCCATTCACCAGGCTGAAAACACGATAGAATTCCTGCGTTCCCCACATCGCGCGATGGTGTTCCTCGGCGAGGCTCTCCAATTGCGAATAGATGGCGAGCTGAGTCTTGTGGCAACAGACAGCCCGCCATACGGTCTGCCAATGTTCGTGCGTATCCAGGGCCGTAGTGAGTGCCCAGTCCGGCCACGGCGCCGCGCGGCGCTCGATGCCGTCAACCTTGGATTTTAGATCGCGAAACCCCGCCTGGTAGGCCTCCCACTTCGCGTGACTCCAGGCCATGTAATACAGCTTCGAGACTCGATGTGGCGGCGAAGCTTGGCCGGTGGCTGCATACCGCGAATCTGCGGCGCAAACGGTGGCAGCAGTTGCAAACTGGCAAATGGCGATGTGGTCCGGATGCCCGTAGGCCCCTTCGGGTCCGAAGGTCAAGACAATGTGAGGCCGGACTCGGCGGACTTCGGTCACAATCTTGGCAATGATCTCGTCTGCCTTTGCCTGGTCCAGTTCTCCATCGATGTAGTCGAGAAAACGGACTTCGCCCACACCTAGCTCTTTTGCCGCAGCCAGCAGCTCAGCCTCGCGCAACTTGCCAACCGCCGCAAACCCTGGGAACTCAATGCCAATTCCAAACCGGCCCCGCTCGCCGCGGGTGGCGGTGACGAGATAGGTTTCAACGCCTTCGCACGCGTATTTCGCCAACGTGCCACCGAGGCCTAGCGACTCATCGTCGGGATGGGCCAGCACGCAAAGGAGACGCAGTGGTCCTGACACACTTCCTCCTGTCTCTTCACCAGGAATGGTTGATGGGACAATAACGAATCGAAGCCAGGGATAGAATTAAATTCCCTCTCTGTACCGGTTCCGAAGTTGTCAGGACTCTCATCGAGAGAGCTCGAGAGAGCTACGCAGTTCAGAGGATTTTTCTGACGCGCCAAGTTTACTGTTTGCCGCCACCTGAGCCAACAGGGAATACTCCGTGGACTTGGGCAATGCTAACAATGATGCCACCTGTTACTCGGATTCCTCCTTGACAGGCCAGCCGCACGCTTTCAGAATGTGTTCATCATTTGCCATCCCCCGAGGACTTTACTGATGAAGGCGAGCCTGAGACTCACTCTCACTGTCCTTTCTTGCGCTCTTGTGATTGGATCCGACCTTGTCCACGCGGCTGATGTCGCATCTCGAAAGGATCGGTTCACGCCCGAGGCGCGAAGCTACTGGGCGTTCCAGCCAGTTGCCAGTCCCAAGGTGCCTTCGGTCCGTGACTCACGCTGGGTGCGCAACCCGATTGATGCCTTTATTTTGTCGCAACTCGAAGCCAAAGGGTTGCGACCCTCGTCGCCGGCGGACCGCGTTACGTTGCTCCGGCGGGTGACGCTCGATCTCGTCGGTCTGCCGCCCACGCCGGACGAAGTGGAAGCCTTTCTAAGGGATTCGTCGCCCGGGGCCTACGAGAAAGTCGTCGATCGGCTTCTGCAATCCCCGCACTATGGCGAGCGATGGGCGAGGCACTGGCTGGACCTGGCACGCTACGCAGAGAGCGAGGGTTTCAAGGCCGACGAAACGCGCCCCAACATTTGGCGGTATCGAGACTATGTGATTCGTTCCTTCAATCAAAACAAGCCGTATGACCGTTTCGTCCGTGAGCAAATTGCGGGCGATGAGCTTTGGCCGCGCGATCTGGATGCTCGCCTGGCCACGGCGTTCAATCGCCACTATGCAGACGAGAGCAACGCGCGAAATCTGCTACAGCGACGTCAGGAGATCTTGAATGACATCACCGACACCGTGGGCGCGGTTTTCACCGGTCTGACGTTCGGATGCGCCCGCTGTCACGATCACAAGTTCGATCCCATTTTGCAGGCCGACTACTATCGGCTACAGGCGTTCTTCGCCAACACTCGCGCCGCGGACGACGTGCTGCTGACGGCGCCCGGTGCGTTGGAGGGCTACCAGAAAAGGCTGGCCGTCTGGGAAGAAAAGACGCGCGATGTGCGCTCGGCCATGAATGCCCTTCTGGAGCCACGCCGAAAAGAGCTTGTCGATGATCTGTTTGTGAAGTATCCGCCGGAGATTCAAGCGGCTATTCTAAAACCGGATGCTGAACGGACGCCGATCGAATGGCAGATGTTCTACAAGGCCAAGCCGTACATGAATCCTGACGTGGAAGAGGTGGCAAAGACTCTAAAGGGAGAACCACGCACTCAGTATGCGACGCTGAAAGCCGAGTTGGAGAAATTTGCCGAGTGGCATCCTGGCGAACTTCCAATGGGTGTTGCCATGGTGGATGCGAACCGGACCGCTCCCAGAACCCATGTGCTTTCTGTGGGTGTCTACGATGCTCCGCTCCAGGAGGTTGAGCCTGGGTTTCTCACCATCCTGAATCCAGCGCCCGCAAAGATTGAACCGCTACCCGGCCAGGATTCCACAGGCAGACGTGCGGCGCTGGCGAACTGGCTGGCGGACCCGAGGAATCCACTGCCAGCGCGGGTGATGGTCAACCGGATCTGGCATCACCACTTCGGCCGCGGCATCGTGGCCACACCCAGCGATTTTGGGAGTATGGGCGAGCGGCCTACGCATCCTCAGTTGCTCGACTGGCTTGCGGCGGAGTTTGCAAGGCAAGGTTGGAGCATCAAGGAGATGCACAAGCTGCTGGTGACCTCGAACACCTATCGGCAATCGTCCGACTACAACGAAGCGACAGCAAAAGTGGATCCGCGGAATCAGCTGCTCGGGCATTTTCCAAGGCAACGGCTCGAGGGCGAGGTAATTCGTGATTCCGAACTTGCTGTGGCCGGGCTTCTGAACACGAAGATGGGCGGCCCCAGCGTTTTTCCGGAGTTGCCTCCAGGCATGGAGTCCCGCGGCGGCTGGAAGGTGAACGAAGATCCCGCTGAGCGCAATCGGCGCAGCATCTATATTTTTGTCCGGCGCAACACCCGCTACCCGATGCTGGAATCGCTCGACATGCCCGACACTCACGAAAGCTGCGGGCGCCGGAACATGACCACTACGGCACCCCAAGCGCTCACGCTGCTCAACAGCAAATTGACTCTGGAATGGGCGCAGGCCTTTGCCGCGCGAGTCATGAGCATCGCTGGGTCTATGGCCAGCCAGCAGGTGGAAGCCGCTTATCAACTGGCCTATTCGAGGAAGCCGGACGCCACGGAACTGCAAACGGCTCTGGTATTTTTGGAGCGGCAACGGGGCATTATCGCTGCGCGTCAAGGTGCTGTTCTTGCTCTCCCGGCGCCGGCGCCGGAACCGAGCGATCGGCCCGCAGCCGCAGCGCTAGTGGATCTGTGCCACATGCTCATGAACTCGAACGAGTTTGTGTACCGGAACTAGTCGGTCGCGACGGAATGATGACGAAGTAGCGGATTGTATATGGCTCTCCCCCTTGCGCGCAGCGCGCATAAGGGGGAGATAAAGAGGGGTTTGGACAGGCTAGAGACGGCTTTGTTTCAATGGGCAGCCCCTGAGGTCACGTCTAAATGTTCGACAGGATGCCAAATCCATCACGGCGTCAGTTCCTAACTCGAGGCAGCACCGGGCTGGGCGCACTCGCTTTGCATTACCTCCTGCGCCAAGAGAATTCCTCGGGGCTTTTCGCGGATGCCTCCAAGCCCAGTTTGAACCCTCTGAGTCCGAAGCCGGGACATCATGCCGCCAGCGCGAAGTCCGTCATCTGGCTTTTCATGGAAGGAGGGCCCAGTCATCTCGATCTTTTCGATCCCAAGCCGGCTTTGGAGAAGCTGGCGGGCCAGCCCATGCCGGCTTCATTTGGCCGTCCCATAACAGCCATGGGCACGGGAACCAATGCGCTCATGCCCTCGCAACGCACGTTCAAGCAGTATGGCCGGAGCGGCATCTGGGTTTCCGACTGGTATTCTCAGATTGCGGCGCACGTGGACGACATCGCGGTTATTCGCTCTTGTTGGGCTGACGGGCTGAACCATGTCGGCTCTGTGTGCCAGATGAACACGGGCTCGATCCTCGCTGGGCGCCCTTCGCTGGGAGCCTGGACGACTTACGGGCTGGGATCGGCAAACGACAACCTTCCCACGTTTGTTGTTTTGACCGATGCAGCAGAAGTCCTTGGCGGGCCGAAGAACTGGAGTTCAGGTTTTCTTCCCGCCACCTATCAGGGCACGCAGTTCCGCAACGATGGCACTCCCATCTTTCACCTCGCGCCTCCCGACACCATCAGCGAACAACAGCAGCGCAGCAAACTGGATTTTCTAACAGCCCTGAACCGGCGTTTCTCTGCCGACAAGCTGGAAGACTCCGATCTGGAGGCCCGCACCCAGTCTTATGAGCTGGCTTACCGCATGCAATCGGCTGCCCCGGAAGCCGTGGAGCTTTCCAAGGAGAGCGAGCCCACACGCCAGCTCTATGGTCTGGACGACCCTACGACGAGCCGTTTCGGCGCCAATTGCCTGCTGGCTCGCCGGCTGGTAGAGAGGGGTGTTCGTTTCATCGAACTCTACTGCGGGAGCGGCAGCGGGTGGGATGCTCACACAGATCTGGAAGGCAATCATTCCAAGATGTGCCGGATTTCAGACCGGCCGATTGCCGGGCTGCTAACTGATTTGAAAGCGCGCGGGTTGCTCGATACGACGCTGGTGGTCTGGGGCGGCGAGTTTGGCCGCACTCCCTTCAACGAAAAGGGCAAAGGGCGGGATCACAATCCGTGGGGGTTTACGATCTGGATGGCGGGTGGCGGAGTGAAGGGCGGCCAGACCATCGGAACCACGGACGAAATTGGTCTTCGCGCCGTCGAGCGCCGGGCACACGTCCACGACATCCATGCCACCATCCTGCATCTGCTGGGTTTGAATCACGTCGAATTGACCTATTTCCACAATGGCCGTTTCGAGCGCCCAACCGTCAACGACGGCGAAGTCGTCAAGGAAGCCTTGGCTACTGCTTGATGTCATCTTCCCTGGTCCCATCCCCTCCCATTCTCAAACCCCGTCACACCAGACAAGAAAGGCAAATCCGAGTATCGCCGGCAATCGGTGTCCTTCGACGTCGGGAATTCTTGCTAACGCTCTCGATGCTGCCTCTGGTTAGCGGCCGACTCAGTGGACAAGAAGCTTCTGCGTCCCAAACCATCGATGAGCGTATTCGGCACCTTGCGGCGGAGGCCCCGCTGACCATGAAATTTCGCGGGACGTCGCTTGGGGACTGCCGCAGGTGGCAAGTCGAGTTCGACACCAAACTTCGATCCCTGCTCGGTCCACACCAACCACCCCAGGAGTGGAAGACGATCGTCAGGCAGGTTACGGAATTGGAGGACCATCGTCGCGAGGAATTGATTTTGACGGCAGAGGGCTACTCTCCGCTCCCCCTCTACCTGCTCATTCCGCCAGGAAGCGGCAAGCCTCGGCCAGGCATTCTGGCCCTTCATGGGCATGGCGACTACGGTCACCACCCTGTTGCAGGACGTGACGACATCCCCGGAGTTGCGGAGGCCATCCGCGCCGCCAGCTGCGACTATGGACGCCAGCTTGTCCGCAAGGGATACATCGTAGCAGTTCCTTGCCTGACGCCCTTCGGGCCGCGCTTAGGGAATCGGGATGGCTACGAAGGCCAGGATCCTTGCGCTGACACGTTTATTCGATTGCAGCTCCTGGGCAAGCTGCTGATTGCTGAAAATCTGTGTGATTGCCGATGGGCGCTTGAACTGCTGGCGAAGGACCGGCGGGTCGATTCGAAAAGGCTGGGCTGCGTCGGATTGTCTTATGGTGGGCGTATGACGATGTTGATGGCGGCGCTGGAGCCCCGCATCCGAGTGGCAGTGATCTCGGGAGCTTTGAACGCCATGCAAGAACGCATCGGCGGTCCCTACAGTTGCGGAGCTCAGGTCATTCCAGGACTGCTGCAATTTGGCGACACTCCGGAAATTGCTTCGCTCATTGCGCCGCGCTCGTGTGTCTGGGAAGTCGGAAGCCAGGACAAGCTGCTTCCGCCCCGGTGGGCGGAGGAAGCGCTTCAACGGATTCGGCGTGTCTACAGAGCCTACGAGGCGGAGGAGGAGTTGCGGGTCGACCGCTTTGAGGGTGGCCACCGGTGGAGCGGTGAAATAGCCGTATCGATCCTGAACAGAGTGTTAGGGTAAAGGCCTCATGCAAGCCGTTTCTATATCATCCTGCGACCGTGCTTCGCGTAGCCGGCTATGGGTCTGGATGTTTTGCTGGAGCTGGCTGCCCACTGCGGCTGTCGCAGCGGACCAACCGCCCAATATCCTCGTAATTATTGCCGATGACCTTGGCTGGAACGATGTCGGGTACCATGGGGCGGAGATTCGTACGCCTCACATCGACAAACTTGCCATGGCGGGAGTCAGGCTGGAGCGCCACTATGTTTACCCGACTTGCTCTCCGACGCGCGCGGGCCTATTGACAGGCCGCAATCCAAGTCGATTTGGAATTCATGGTCCCATCGCTGGACGAAGCGAACAAAGCCTTCCCCCGGATACGCCCACTCTTGCCAGTATTCTCAGGACCCGTGGCTATACAACTGCCCTCCTGGGAAAATGGCATCTCGGACTTCGCCCTGAGGTTGGGCCGCGGAAGTATGGATTCGATCAAACGTACGGCTACCTGCATGGGCAGACTGACCAGTACACGCACCTGTATAAGAACGGAGATCGAAGTTGGCATCGCAACGACTCGTTTGTCGACGAGTCTGGTCATGCCACTGATTTGATTGCCGGCGAAGCAGTCCGCTACATTGCGACGTCGCGAAGCAAGCCATTCTTCTTGTGGGTTGCCTTCAGCGTTCCTCACTTTCCCCTCCAGGAAGAGGACAAATGGATTGCGCCCTACTCATCCTTGATCAAGGATCCGTCGCGTCGTCTTTACGCGGCCAGTGTGGCGCACATGGACGCGGCGATAGGCCGCATTACCGCGGCACTGGAAAAGGAGCGAAAGCTCTCCGAAACGGTGATTCTCTTTACGAGCGACAATGGCGGCCAGGAGGAGTACCACTCCGACGTGGACTACGGAGGCAAACACGGACCCTATCCCGTCCTTGGCGATAATCGACCTTTGCGGGGCTGGAAGACAGAGCTTTACGAGGGAGGAGTACGAGTGCCCGCATTTGTCTACTGGCGAGGCCGTCTCAAGCCCAGGGTGCTTCAGGCAGCTGTCAATTACCTCGACTGGTGCCCGACTTTGGCACATCTGGCGGGCGGTCGGGTTTCAGATCAGTGGAAGCTGGAGGGCCGCAATGTCTGGCCGCTCCTGACGGGTCAGGCTGCGAAACTGCCGGTGCCGATGCTCTACTGGAATGTGGGTGACTCGGCTGCCGTGCTTCAAGAAGACTGGAAGCTGATCGTCCGGCAACAGAATCCCGACGCTGTTGAACTCTTTGATCTCGCCCGGGACCCGGCGGAGAAAACCAACCTGGCCACCTCAAAGTCGGCAAAGGTTCAGCAGCTCAGGGAAGCTTTATCCGGCCAAAGAAACCTTGATCCTTAAGGATGAAACCAGTTGTCGGCTTGGGGATACGAGGCGGCGACCTCGACCGCACGCCCGTTGTGTCAAAACACACCAGCGTATTTTCCATGGCAGAGGGATCCCCGCAGGGAATCAATTTGAATACCCGGGTGTAGCGATGGGACGCGAGTCCCGGAGCGTAACCCGTGGTTGGCACGTCAGTTTCCCCGAGGCCACGGGTTCAGCTCGCGCCTCACCCGTGCCTATTCGAATTCATCCCCTGCGGGGATGCGGTAAGACTGTGACCAAGGGTCCTTCCCGCAATATTTCCCTACCTCCTCTGTTTTCAGCCTTCCAATCCGTCTCCTTCCCTTCAAAACACATACCCAACACTGGCCGTGATCCGCACGATTGGTTCCAGCCCCAGACGGAACTCTGGAGCCACATAGAGACGATCACTGAGAAAGATCTTGGTTCCAATCCCCCCTGACCCCGTCCAACTGTTGGACCAGTAGTATCCCGTTCCAGTCAGCTCCCTGTGTCGTTGAAAGCCCACACCTCCAATTGCGTAAGGCTGAAAGCGCGACTCACGCTTGGTGAATTCGAAGACTACGTTTGGAATGACCTGAAAGTCCATGTCCCGGCTAGAGCGGTACATGAACAGAAACTCGGGCTCGACGGCGATCCGGTTTGTAACAAAGAAACGGGCCGATCCGCCGGTGACGAGATGGTGCAGCGGACCCTCGTCAAGGAAATTTGAGTAGCCGACTGTTCCCCGCAACTCCATCATTCCGGCCAGGGGTTCGGCGAAGGCTGGCGACGCCCAGATCAGGAAAGTCAGAATGATAAGTCGAAAGAGACTTGTAGTGGCATGCCTTGTGGACATGAGTTCTCCAATCGGATTTGATGCATGGATCTGAGATTGAGCCAGCCTCTCGAGAGGCGTTCAGGTCATCCCGTTGCACAACGCTGGCCAATTCGGTACGGCGAGGGCGATCAATGGATTGCGGGGCGGATATCATGGCAGTGGAGGGCGATGCTGGCAGCCGGTGCAATGAAGGTTGGCAGGTTGGGAAGCCGTGGTTCGGGGTTCGTGTTTAGTGGTTCGAAAAAGACGCTGACGCGATTCGCGCTTTAGACCTGGCTGTGGGATACGGGAGGGCGAGGGTCCTGCCGAGCCTGTTTGGAAAGGATCTCGCGATTAGTAAGCTCGGCGGGAGCCTCGCCCTCCCGTGCTTGCCGGCTAGTTCACGGCGGCCTCGGTCATTTCTTTTCTTCTGTTCGGCGGATTAGTTCCTGCCACAATTCAGCGTCGTACTGCTGCGCCCCTGGGTAGAGGGCGCCGCCCTTCTTACCGTAGCGGGGGAAAACCAGCTTTGGGTAGACCACTTTCCCGAAATGAAACTCCGGTTCGGCAACAATGACTTGGGGATGTGGCCGTTCAAGAATTTTCAGCCCGGCGCTGCGCACCAGTGCAGCGAGCGCGGCGTGGTTGGGAATCCACCAGTTCGTGACGTCGCCATTGTAGAGATTCTCCACGAACATCAGTTTTGGGTAGGCCGGATCGTCTAACAAAGGGTCGTCGAGAGACCGCTGATAGTTGGCTTTGTTTTCGTAGTTGTCTGCCTCAGTGCCGATGATGTGCGATTGAATGTAGATGCGATGCTTGGTCATTTCTGCCAGGCGGTCCAGCACGAGACCTGGATACTTCAAGTGGTAGAGAAGTCCGAGGAAGATCACATAGTCGAAGCGTTCGTCGGTGGTGAGGCAATAGGTGTGTGCGTCTTCGTTAACAATTTCAATCTCGACACCAAACTGAGCAGCAGCGAATCGGGCCTGCCGGTTGAATTCGACGAAGGGATCGACCAGCACACAGCGGCTGGCGCCTCGCAGCTTCATCTGAATAGAGAAGAAGCCAGCGTTACCGCCCAGATCCAGCGCCGTTTTGCCGGCGAGGTCAGCGGGCACGTGTGGCGCAATGAAGTTCCAGCGCGCCTTGGCATCGTAACCCGGTTCCTGGCCGTTCCCCGTTCGCAGGCCGTTGGGAAGCTCGAAGTGCTGATACCACCAGCCCAGCGAACGCATTTCCTGCTCAATGGCTTCCAGATTTGCCATGCTCGTTCTCCCTGTCTTCTCCGTCAAGGGTAGGGATTATACACTGGCAGGTAGGGAGGAGATGTGGATGATGGAGACGGTTGTTGACTTAGCGGCGGAAAGCAATTTGCTACTGCTTATCACACTGCAGGCCGCAACGCCGCTCTGATCAAGGCACCATCGGATTTGAGGGAAACCGTTGGACACAGATTAGAAGCCCACCTCTTTAGTTGCAAATGAGAGGTCAAGGCTAGGTTCGAGGTGACCGGCTAGGATGTTCAAAGTACGCTACCTGCGTTACCTGTACCAGCGAAACAGGAACGCGGCGAGCTAGCAGCGTAAAGGCGTCGCAACCCCGAGCGGTTGGTATTGATGCGAATTTACCCCACCGCAGAATCGAACCACTTTCAGTATTTTCTTAAGGTGAAACGGGTTTTCTCATAGCTCTTGGCCAACTCCCTCACTCGCTGGTCCATTTCCCACGATCTTGAGTGGCTCTCGCAAAGCTTTCGCAACAAGGGGTCGTCTTCGACGAGGAGAACTGTGACCGACATGAGAAATGCTCAGATTTGGGGTAACCATCGATCCTTTGAACTCTAGGCAAGACCTCCGTTGGGGGATTCAGATCCCCCAACGGCAATCTTTCGTAGAACTTCAATGATCAACTACCGCAAGAGCGACAGAACTGAAGATGTGGTCTGGTTTGCCTGAGCCAGCGAAGCCAAACCGCTCTGGGTCAGGATGCTGTACCGCGTGAGGTTGGCGCTCTCTTCAGCAATGTTGGCATCGCGAATTCGACTTTGTGCGGCCGTCTTGTTCACGATCTGGGATTGCGCAATGCTGATGGCGAAGCCCAAACGATTTTGAGCCGCACCCACCGACCCTTGAACTGAACCAAGGGCTGTGATCGCAGCTTGAAGGCTTGTGATTGCAGAACTTGCGCCGGCAGAAGTTGCGATAGCCGTCGAGGAAAGATTTAGTGAAGACGAAGTCGCGGCACCGAAGCTGACGGTGACCGTTCCGTTGGACCCATCGTTTGAGATGTAAACCGAGTAACTGGTCGCTGTCGTCAAACTGGCAATCCCGGCTTCGCGATCAATCTCGCTCAGGATTGCTTGGAACTCTTCGTTTAACACTGTTCGGCTGTTGTCGGTCGTGGTACCGGTCGCTGATTGAGTAGCCAGGGTCGCGGCCCGATCCAGCAATCTGGAGATGTTGTCCAGAGCACCGTCGGCAATCTGCAAAGTACTGAGTCCATCATTGGCGTTTCGGACGCCGACATTCAGGATCGAAACGTCAGAACGAAACTTGTTGGCAACGGCCAAACCGGCCGCATCGTCGCCAGACTGGTTGATACGCAAGCCACTGGATAGGCGAGCCAGTGTACGCGACAGCCCAATGTTGGTTTCGAAAAGCTTGGACTGAGCGTTGACCGACCCGATGTTATTGACAACTGAAAAGCTAGCCATGGTGATTTCCTCCGTGAAATCAGGGATTTCCAGCATCCGTGCCGGAATACTACGGTTGAATTGTGCAAAGCATTCCCTTTTGGGGACAGGATTCTTATCGCGGACTTCCTTATAAGCTTTAGGAGAATTCCTAAGTTCTTGGTATGAAAACTCCTAGTCTAACGGGATCCTTCTGTTTCCTCAGATTGTAGAAACTGCAAGAAGAGTCTTTGGAGATGATCGAGGGAAGGCTAGGGTCGAGGCATCTGTTCACTTCCCGTCGCGCTTCGGCGTGCAGAAAATTCAGTCGTATTGCGATGCGGAACTTTGTGACTACGCAGAGCCATTGAGATGTTGAAGGGTTCTGGCAGCTCTTTGAGCGCGTTCCTGATCTGAGATCGACAGCGTTCCAACAGAAAACTGAATAGCTCCGTCCTCGACTACTCCGAAGCGGACTGTGAAGTGAAAAGTTGTGCCGCGGCCGACTTCGCTCTCCAGCCAGATGCGCCCACCCATCATCTCTGCCAATTCGCCAGCGATGGTCAACCCTAGGCCGGTGCCGCCGTATTGGCGAGTTGTCGAACCGTCGGCTTGCATGAATGGCTGAAAGATGATCGCCTGCTTGTCTTTGGGAATGCCAATACCAGTGTCGGAAATCCGGAAATTGACGGTCACTTGAGTTCCTTCGCAACCGACGACTGAGATGTTTAAATCTACGCCACCGACTTGGGTAAATTTGACAGCATTGCTGAGCAGATTTAGGACGACTTGTCGCAGCCGAGTGGGGTCGCCCACTAGGCTCGAGGGGATTTCATTGTCGATATGGCTGCTCAAAGCTAACCCCTTTTGAAGGGCAGATACCTTGCAAGTGCTGATGACCTCCCGAACGATCCTGCGGGGATCAAACACGATTGAATCAAGCGCTAGTCGACCCGCTTCGATCTTTGAGAAGTCCAAGATGTCGCGAATGATCGTCAAAAGGGACTCCGATGACAGCTGCGCCATCTCTAGGTACTCACGCTGTTCCGCCGTCAGGTCGGTGTCAAGCACTAGACGGGTAAGACCGACGATCCCATTCATTGGCGTTCTAATCTCATGGCTCACGTTAGCTAGAAACTGGCTCTTGGCGCGGCTGCCAGCTTCGGCAATTTCCTTCGCCTCGCGCAGTTCCTTTTCAATTGCCTTTTGACCCGTAATATCTGTCGCGATGCCGCAAATGGCATAAGGCTCACCCCCAGAGTCAAACAAAGGGAACTTCACAACAATGCTAGTTTGCTGGCAATCTCCACAAACCAGGGTTTCCTCGAACTGAACTGGCGTGCGGGTCTGCAGGACCTTCAGGTCATTGGAGCGCAACATGGAAGCTTGTTCAGGAGAGAAGAGTTCCTCGTCGGCTTTGCCAAGGACTTGATCGGACGCAAGCATGTGACGACTTTCAAACTGGCGGTTGACTTTGAGGTACCGTCCTTCCCGATCCTTGATGAAAATAAGAGCCGGACTGTTTTCGAGAAGGGCGGAAAGGCGCTCTTCACTCGCCCGTTGAGCCTCTTCAGCCGACTTGCGTTCCGTAATGTCCAAAGAGATCCCACCTAGGGCTCTAACTTGTCCATTTGAATCGCATATAGGAAACTTTGTGGTGTAAAACCAGCGGGCACCATTCCGGAACTCTACGTGTTCCTCGGTCCTAACGGGCGTATTGGATTCGATCACCACGCGGTTCTGGAGTTGAATTCCTCTGGCAGTCTCGAGAGGGTAAATCTCTTCCGGGTATTTGCCAATCACTTCGTCACGGCTGCGACCGACAATCTGCTCCCATTCCCGGTTGACAAGACGAAGACGGCCCTCCGGAGAACAGACATGGACCGGCATCGGAGCATTCTCTAGGAATGAAGTTAGAAGTTCTTGGGTTTCCTGCAGTCGCTTCTCGATGTGTTTTCGATCAATACCCACTGCCAACGTATCCGCAACTGCGGATAATCCTTTGAGCACTACTCCTTTGATTTCGCTTGAAGCGAAGACGGCCATCACGCCAACCACTCTTCCTTCGACAGACAAGGGGAATCCGGCTCCGCCTGTTATGCCTGTTCTCGCCAGCCACTCACAGTCATCCACCCAGTCATCATCGACGCTATTGGTTACCGAGGGACGTCCCGACTTTGCGATGCGCCCGATTTCAAATTGTCCCAGCGCAACGCGATGCGGAGGATTGCACGTATTGTTGTGCCGACTCGCAGTTGCTTGAAGTTCCAAAACCTGTGCATCGGGATCCAAGGTCCAAATAATAGCGATCGAGGCGTCGAGATGACGTACGAGAGCCGCGGCACAGTCGCGTAGGATCTCATACAAGGTGTTACCTTTTGCGACAGCAATCGCAGTCTCAGCATTCAGCGAAGCAATCCGCACTCGCCTGATCAGACTTTCTTCAAGTGATCCTTGCTCTATGAGTTCGTCCGTCATCTTACCCTTACTAGCTCCTAGATTGAGTTCCTGCTGGAGTCTTTAAGTAGCCGCGTCACGCCAGGTCGCATTCTCGAGCAATCAATCGCGACTTCAAACAGAGCCTTAGCTGTATTTGACCAAGCCAATCTCTGTAGTTGGTTGCCCCTGCTCGGACAGTGATGAACGGAGCCCCAGGGTTCTCGACAGCTCCCGAACCCCATCGTTGGAAAGCGCCTGGAGTAGGTTCTGGAAGCTCTCAACCGACTCGTTGGAAAGTTTCTGAAAATCTTGTTCAACTCCTAAAATCTGTTCCCAATCCGAATCCTCTGAGCTTCGGTGAGTCACTATGTTTCCAATTCGCTTGACCAGATAGTGACTGGTAATAGAGATGCCCTTTCCAAGAACATAGAGCTTGAGGCGGAAGCGTTGCTTTGCCGAAGTAAGCACTCGGTGCAACATGCCATGGAGGTGGGCGAGACTTGTGAGTTCGGCCAGATGGAACCCTTTCGGAAGGATGGGATTCACTGGAGCAATCGCCCCTATCATGCGAGAGAACCGCATCATGACTGACAGCAACGAGAGTAGGTTTGGAGTGAAGCGCTGTATGATATCCCCACCAAGGTTCAAGAAGCGGATCGCTTCATCTAAATCTCCCAGTTCTCTGATCTCGATGGCCTCATTCACAGCGACCTCCACCCGTGTCGTATTGGCCTCAATGTCTGCGCGGGCTTTTTGGAATATTCGCTCGCTTGTTGGACTCAACAAAGCAACCCATTCTGATTGAACTTTCTCCTCGTCTCTCCGAAGCAGGATCACACATACAATCCAGCCGACGACAAGCATGACGAACGGTATGAGAAGTCGGATCATAGATATCGGGCCATTTCATTCAAAATGAACAACAACTCATCTCCATCTGCCTAGCGCCTCAAGTTCAACCACGCCGCCAACCGATCAAAGAGCATGACAGCTTCCAGACAATATGTCGGTGGAATGTCTTCCACTGGAAGTCGACGCTAAACGACAACATCTAGATAGCTTAGGGTGCTTGAGGGCCCCCGGGAAACGGTCGAAGCAGACGTGACCTAGTGAACGGATTCCAGCGCAATGCCGGACGCAGTCCGGGCAGAATGTTTGCAAAATGGACAAATTGTCCGCTCATTCCCCGAAGGCCTTGGCTTGTTCTAGTGGCCGAAGACAACTCGGTCAACCAAGCGGTCGCGTTGATGAGGTTGAGGAAACTAGGACTTCGATCTCATGCGGTTGCCAATGGAAAAGAGGCTGCCTAGGCACTGTAGTCGATGATTTCTTGTTGATGTTGGTTCGGTTACCAGCGACGGAAATTAATAGCTGTCGAAATGGATCTGGTCTGACACTACTATCTCCGCAGTCGACCGGCATCTCTATCCTGCTGCGAGTCTGTGTACAAGATACGTAGATGAATTTTTGTTTCATAGATTTCTGTTGCTTTGGTGACTTTTTAAAATCAGTAACAAAACGAACTCCACTCTCTCCGCCAAGTTATTTATATCCGAGAACGGCCAGGAGCTCACCTCGAGCAGGTCGATTTTGATTTGGATCGCACCTTATTCCAGATTCCAGGCGAATCGAATTCCAAAACAAGGCAGCATTCGGCGTCTGGTACAGGCCCCAACGGTGAGATTGCCACTAGGAGTGGAAATCCGCGACCGGTAGTGGCCTCATCAGGCCCTGATCCCACGGGTCCGATGAGCTTTGAAGCAATCTCGAGCTCCAGCAGGCTCGGCTGATCTGATCGCTTCGCCGCCACCGAGTGCGTCACAAAGTCAGATCTGCCTCCGCTTGAAAAATTCAATCATTTCAACCCGACGAGATTCACAGTAGGCACAGTCGTCACCGACCCGATAATCCCGATCACCGATTCCACCGCCTGCACCAAGGAATCGATTTCACTTTGGCCGATGACCGTGGAAAGGCAACCCATGCCTCGCGGAGCTAGTACGAATCCATGATTGAGCAGTCCCAAATGCAGGGCCTGCTTGAGCGGAATGTTGTAATTTGCCGAAGTGCGATAGTTGGAAATCGGGTGGGTACTGGCGTGGATGTTGAACAAGGAACCGATCTGCGTTACCTGTGCCGGGAACCGGTGCTTGGCGAACAGGCTTTCCAAAGTGGCAGCCATTCGTGAAGCTGATTGTTCCAACTGCGTGAAACTGTCAGGAGTCAGAGCCTCCAGAGTGGCAATCCCCGCTACCATGGCCGGCGGATAGCCATTGAACGTCCCCGGATGCGTGACGCCGCCGCCGCGTGGCGATTCGAAGACCGCCATAATGTCGGCCCGGCCTCCGAAACCTCCGACGGGAAGTCCACCACCGATGATCTTTCCCAGAGAAGTTAAATCGGGAGTGACACCGAAATAGCCCTGGGCCCCATTCAAGGACAGGCGAAATGCGATGACCTCGTCAAATATGAGGAGCATCTGGTGGCGACGGGTGTATTCTCTGAGGAAGTCCAGGAAGCCAACGGACGGCTTAATGATGCCGCCCGCTCCCATCACCGGTTCTACTATGATGGCCGCGACCGACCCCGCGATCGGATCCAGAATTCTCTCGATTGCGTCCGGATTGTTGAAGGGGATCACGACCACATTATCGAGCACGTTCTGAGGTATGCCCGGGCCTTCCGCCAGCCCGACGGGATGATCCTCGGGGCCTGCCTGATCCAGATTAGGTGAGATGCTGATTTGGACATGCTCGTGGGCGCCGTGGAATCCCCCCTCGATCTTGGCAATCTTGTCTCGGCCGGTGAAAGCACGAGCCGTCCGTATAGCCATCAGAGTCGCTTCGGTGCCCGAGCTGGTGAAGCGAAGACGTTCCAGCGAAGGCACGCGCTGCTGGATCAACTCCGCCAGCTGCAGCTCATGTTCCGTGGGCGAGGCAAACGAAGTTCCTCGTCCCAGCTGTTGCTCTAGGGCCGCCATAACCTGTGGAGCGCGGTGACCGTGTATGAGCGAAGTGTAGTTGTTGAGGAAATCAATCCTTTCGTTACCGTCAACGTCCCAAGCGCGACACCCTTCCCCCCGGACCATGTAGGTCGGAAACGGATCGAAGAAAACACTGGCCCGCGTGTTCCCAGCCGGAAAGATCTTGAGCGCTCGTTCGTACAGCTCCCGCGACCGGGGATTCTGATTGCGATACTCTTCAGCACAAGCTTCGATTCCTGATTGGGTTCGTTGCATTTCCTAGTGCTCTCGTCAAATCTACCTTTGCGATTTCTGTACCTTCTGCCAGGCCAGCTCCGTCAGTCTCTTCATCACCAGGGCCTGCTCCCAGTGATCGGAGAGTTCTCGTCCTCCTAGATCATGAATGAGCCCATTCGGGGCCTACCGGCAGGACATCTCCTGGATGGGTGTTCTTGAGCCATCTTGGCATGATTTCGGCCCACAGTTCAATCCATTGCCGAGAGAGATCCGAAGCCCCATCTCCCACGTCAACTTGCGCCGAATCTCCGTTGGAGATGCGGCAGTGGATGACCGACGTCCGATCCAGAATCGGTCCTCACGTCCGAAACATATCCAGTTTGGGATAGTTCCAAAGGGTTGCCTGCTTGTTGAAACCAGCGCAGCGAGTTCTCCAGCATCTCAGGCGAGACTGATTGCTAAGGACGAACCGTGGCGCGGATTCATCGAGGATGAGTGCGTGGATGGCGAGCACAATTTGTTGACGAGAGTCAGAAACGCTATCGAATCTTACTTCTTGAGGCGGGGCTTGCTGAACGGAAGCGCACGGGACCCATTCCAGCCCAAGACTGGTTCCAAGCGGCGCAGCACTTCTTCCCTACCGTAGGTCACATGCTCGCGCATCTTCTGGTCCGCCTTGCCGGGATCGCCCTTCGAGAGAACTTCAATCAGACTTTGGTGCCACCGTGAAGGCAGCTTGTTGAAGTGCGAAGCGCTGTTGTAGAGCCAGTTGAAGATGAGGATATGGTTCCTTTCGATCGCTTCGCTCAAGGTGGGGCAGCCTGTGCACTCGGCGATCCGGCGATGAAAGCGCTCGTGGAAGCTGAATGTCTCAAACAGGTCCTTAGCTGGATCGGCGTACATATGGTCCAGTCTTTCCGCCATCCGGCGCAGCTCCTCGCGTTCCTGTGAGCTGGCTTTCTCTGCAAAGAGTCGGGCCGACTGACTTTCCAGCGCCTCGCGAATCACATAGTGACCGCGAATGTCCTGGCTGGTTGGAACGCGCACCCGGGTCCCAGCCCGCGGCCGACTTTCTACGATCCCTTCGCTTTCGAGCCTCTGCAAGGCTTCCGACACTGGCAGGAAGCTGGTCCCCAGATCGCTGGCAAGCTGACGACGAGAGAGAGGCGCACCCATCGGGAACTGTCCTCTAAGAATGCCGTTACGAATCAGGTCGTACGCTTGCTGGGAAAGGCTGAGGCTTGCGCTGCGTTTCTTGACTCGCATTTGTGACATATCAGATTCATTCAAACAAAGTGTTGACATTCTAAATTGCCGCTTCTACGATTTGCAAATATCTTTTCTGATGGATCAGGTGATTTCGGGAGGTATCTATGTTTCGCGTCCGCGTTATCTTTTCTTTGCTCGGCCTCTTGCTGTGCGCCAGGGACGTTTTTGCACAGAATATCTCGGGCACTCTTCTTGGAAATGTGACGGATTCATCGGGAGCCGTGCTGGTGGGCGCCGAGGTCACGATCACGCACAAGGAAACCAATCAACTCAGTAAGACTGCGACGAGCGAGCTGGGCTACTACCAGGCGCCATATCTCAAGCCTGGACACTACCGGGTGGAAGTCGCGATGCAAGGCTTCAAGAAAGGAACTCGCGAAGATGTTGCCCTCAAAGTGGAAGACCGGCTCCGTCTCGATTTCAAGATGGAGGTGGGTGAAGTGACGGAAACCCTCACCGTCAGTGGCGAGGTGCCGCTGGTCGAATCCGAAACGTCTTCGCTCGGGCAGGTCGTCGCCGAGAAAAGCATTCAGGAACTCCCCATCAAAGGTCGCAATGTCTTCGATCTAGTGGCGCTGAGCCCAGGAGTTCAAATCAATCCACGGGCCCTCGGCGTGGTTGCGTCCACCGGAGACAACTCGGCGCCGCTGTTCGTGCTCTCTGACATCTCCATTAACGGCGGCCGGTTTCGCACCAACGATTATTTGCTGGATGGCGTTTCCATCATGCTGCCTGAAAACAATGACTTCGCCATTTCTCCAACCCCAGATGGCACCTCAGAGTTCAAGGTAATGACCAACAGCTTTGGGCCACAGTTTGGCCGGAGTGGCGGCGGCGTCATCAACGTGGTCACGAAGTCCGGGGCTAATACCCTGCACGGCACGGCTTACGAGTTCTTTCGCAGTGATCGGCTCAGAGCGAATAACTTCTTTGCCAATGCCCGCTCCCAGCAGCGGGGTGCCTCGCACTTCAATCTCTTCGGAGCGGCCGTTGGCGGGCCGGTGGTGAAAGACAGGACGTTCTTTTTTGGTGAATACCAGGGACACAGGGAAGACATTTCACTGGGAGGTCAAGTGTTGACTGTCCCGACCTCGGCGCAACGTGCCGGAAACTTTGCCGGCCTGCTAAATCAGCAAGGTCAGCCGGTTGTCCTCTACGATCCGCTGACCACGCGTCCGGGTCCCGGCGGGTCCGGGTTTGTCCGTGACCCCTTCCCAGGAAACATCAGTCCCGCTGACCGTATCAATCCTGTGGCGCTGAAGATGATGCAGCACGTGCCCCTTCCAAACCGACAGGGACAGGGCCCCGCGGGGATCAACAATTTTGCCTACCAACCTACGTCCAGCATCAATAGCGATCAGTGGTCAGTTCGGATTGATCATCGCTTCTCAGACCGCCATAGTCTCTTTGCCCGCGCCACACGCAATACCGGCGACAGCGGGGCGGGAGGACCCTTCAACACCGTTGCCGACAATGTGCTCGGTATTATTGTGAATCGTGTGCTTAATTTCGTGTTGAATGACACTTATACCTTCAGCGCAACGCGACTGCTGAATTGGCGCTATGGCGTGACGCGGCGCTTTGAGGGCCGGGCGCCACTGCACAGTGGGGAAGTAAACGTCACGGATCTTGGCTTTCCTGCCGCGATCGCTGCGGCCTCTCAAGAACAGACGTTTCCGACCATCGCCTTCTCCAACTATTCGCAATGGGGCCCCCCAGGAGGAGACCGCATCCGACGCGGCAATGACATTCACACCTGGGTGGTTGACCAGACCGAGATTCACGGACGTCACACGCTGAACTTTGGGGCTGACCTCAGGCTCTACAATCAGACTCCATTTCAGGGCGGTTCTCCGACCGGTAGCTACTCGTTTACGCAGTCCTTTACGCAAGGACCGAATCCCTTGGCCTCAAGCCTCACCGCCGGCGATGGGTTTGCTTCGTTCTTGACTGGATATGGAACCGGCTCGATCAATAGTGTGCCGGCAATGGCGATCCGCAACTGGTACTGGGCGCTCTATGTCAACGATGAGATCAAATTCGGCCGGCTTACGCTGAATGCCGGTTTACGCTACGACGTAGAAGAGCCACGCACGGAGCGGTACAACCGGTTTGCCACTTTTGATTTCCAACGCAGCTTCCCCATCCAGATTCCCGGGCTGTCTTTGCGAGGCGTGCTGACGCACCCAGGTCAGAACGGCGAGCCACGCAGCAATTTTGATGCAGCGCGAAAGAACTTTGGCCCTCGAATCGGACTGGCATTCCGGGTTTCGCCGCAGATGGCTGTCCGGGCGGGCTACGGCATCTTCTACTCACCACGCTTTGGCACCACCAGCGGGCAGGGATTTGGAGCCTCGGGTTACGAACTCACGACGGCCTGGGTTTCGAGTTTGGATGGGGTAACGCCATTGAATCCCATCAGCAACCCCTATCCCAGTGGGCTCCTGCAGCCGTTAACCTCGCAAGCGGATGTTTTGCAACTGGGCCAGGGCGTCACGATCATGGACCGAAGGAATCTCAGCAACACTTACACGCAACAGTGGAACCTGAGTGTTCAACGCGAACTGCCTGGAGGATGGCTCGTGGAGGCGGGTTATGCAGGCAACAAAGGAACACGGCTGCCCATCAGCCTGCAATTCAATCAGCTCGATCCACGCTACCAGGCTTTAGGTGCCGATCTGAACCGCCAGGTGGACAATCCATTCTTCGGCTTGGTTCCCACCGGACAGCTCTCCACTCGAACCGTGGCTCAAAGCGTGCTCTTGCGCCCATACCCACAATACACCAGCGTCTCCACTTTGAATCCGGCGATCGCGCAGAACATCGGCTCCTCAATTTACCACTCGCTGACCCTGAAGGTAGAACGACGATTCACCCAAGGAGTGAACGTGCTGGTGGCCTATACAAATGGCAAGCTGATCGATGACTCGTCCGGCCGCATCTTCGGAGTCGGCGCCTTCACGCCGCCGGCTCAGGACATCTACAACTTGAGAGCCGAGCGCTCGCTTTCGGAAGGTGATGTCTCACAGCGGCTTGTGGTGAGCCATACCATCGAATTGCCCTTCGGTCGGGGCAGGGCAATCGCGAGTGGAGCGTCTGGGATTCTCAACCATCTGATCGGAGGATGGTCTTTAAGTGGAACATTGAGTTTGAACACCGGTTTCCCACTCGTTCTGACGTCGTCAGGCAATAGCGGCGTGGGCAGTTCGGTTCTCCGCCCCAACAGCACCGGCAAGTCCGCCGAGCTCACCGGCGATGTTCAACCCAGATTGAGCAAGTTCTTCGAGACCTCGGCATTCTCGATTCCAGCTGCCTTTACTTTCGGCAATACGGCTCGGTCCCTATCCGACGTTCGAGGACCAGGCCGCCGCAACTACGACATTGCGATGGGCAAGAATTTCGTTGTTCGAGAGCCGCTATCGCTACAGTTTCGGGCTGAAGCCTTCAACCTGACCAATACACCTTACTTTCTGAATCCAGGAAGTGCCCTCGGCGCCGGGACTTTCGGCGTTATCTCCGGCTCACTGGGCGAGCGTCAGGTCCAGTTCTCGGCCAAGCTGGTTTGGTAGTTCCTCTTTGAAACGTCGCAGCTTGCTGTCGTCTTCGATCACCAAATCTGGAGTCGATGCAGACCAACAAAGGTCGGAACTAACCTCGACCTTTGCATCACTGTTTGACTCTGCGCACCATCGGCACATTCCAAGACTGATCAATTTTCCAGCTCATGTCTGAGACTTTTGACGTCTGCATCGTCGGTTCCGGAGCAGCAGGCGGCATTGCCGCTTACGTGCTGACTCAGAAGGGGCTGAAGGTCGCGTTGCTCGAAGCGGGCCGGCCCGTCGATCCGTCGAGAGACTACCTTGAACATGTTTGGCCGTATGAGCTGAGGAATCGCGGTTTCGGCAAGGGGGCTCAACTTAAGAGGCAGTTCCGCGGCAGCGAGTTCTGGTCCCATCTGGCTAGCGCCAATTTGCCGGGAGAGCCGTACACGGTGGCAGGAGGCAAGGAGTTTTACTGGTATCGCACCCGTCTAGTCGGAGGGCGAACCAACGTTTGGGGACGCAAGTCGCTCCGTTTTTCGACGAACGACTTCAAGGCTCGCAGTCTCGATGGCGCGGGAGACGATTGGCCTATCGATTACGAGGATGTCGCACCCTACTACGACCGCGTAGAACGCCTCATCGGCGTCACCGGCACCCGCGAACGCTTGCCGAACCTGCCGGACGGTATCTTCCAGCCTGCGCCTCCCTTCCGCTGCTACGAAAACCTGATCAAAAAAGGCGCGGCCAAGCTGGGAATTCCGGTGATTGCCCAGCGATTTGCAGTCATTACCCAGCCGCACGATGGACGGGCACCTTGCCACTACTGCGGCGCCTGCCAGCGCGGATGCGTGACTGCCTCGCGCTTCAGTTCGAACCAGGTTCTTGTTCCGAAGGCGCTCGCTACGGGCAATCTCACCTTGTTGAGCGAATCGATGGCAGTGGAGATTACGGTAGACGACGAGAATCGTGCCACCGGTGTAGTGTACGTGGACAGAAGTGCTGGACAAACACGCGAAGTTCGTTGCCGGGCGGTGGTCGTGGCGGGCGGAACGCTGGAGTCCACGCGACTGCTGCTCCACTCGAGCTCGCGACGCTTCCGAACCGGCATCGCCAATTCCTCTGGAGCGTTGGGGAAGAACTTCATGGAACACATGGGTGGTAGCGTGAGTGGATACTTTCCGCAACTGGAGGCTGCCAAACCGTTCAACGAGGATGGCATTTTGAGTGGTCATGCCTTCATTCCGTGGTGGGGATACAATCGCAAGAATCCCCACTTGCGTGGCTACCACGTGGAGATGGGGGGTGGTTCGCAAATGTTTCCGGGCCACGCCTACGGGACCGATGGGTTTGGCTCCGGGCTTAAGAAAAAAGTGCGCGCGATGAACCCCGCTGTCTTTGGACTTGGCACGCATGGCGAGATGCTGCCAAACTCCCAAACCTACGTTGAGCTGGATAGAGAGGTGAAAGACGCGTGGGGAATACCGGTGCTGAAGATTCACTTTCAATACGGCGAGAACGAGCGCCTCATGTTTCGCTCAACGATAGAGGCGCTGCAGGAAATCGTGGTTGCCAGCGGCGGCAAGGTCCGCTCGGTGAGTCGAGATCTGCGTCCACCCGGGCAGAGCATCCACGAACTGGGCACGGCCCGAATGGGCAATGATGCTCGAACCTCCGTGGTGAATCGTTTTTGCCAGGCGCATGATGTGCAGAACCTGTTCGTCAACGACGGGGCTTGCTTTGTTTCCAGTTCCGACAAGAACCCCACGTTGACCATTATGGCGCTGTCCTGGCGGGCTTCTGACTACCTGGCGGAAGAAATGCGAAAGGGGAATTTATGAAGCTGGTAAGCGCAGTTCAAGTCAAACCCAGAGACGCAGAGCGCCTCCGTTTTAGTGCCTCTTCGCGTCTCTGCGTCTCTGCGGTGGTTCCATCCGGCCGCAGCCGAATTCTGTTCTTGGTTTTGGCGGCCCTCTTTGTCTTTCGCGTGCAGGCTGCCCAGCCTGATTCGCCGCCATTGCCGCAACTCAGGGTCATCACCCTGGCAGATGCTGTTTCGTTCAAGATGGGCCGGATCGAAGGCAAACGCATGGTCTATCCTGACATGGGTGCGAAGAGGCTGACGTTTAACTACATTGAATCTCAGCCGGGCGACGAGTTTCCGCAGCATGTGCATGACTATTCCGACGACACGTTTCTCGTGTTGCAAGGACAGGTCGACGTCCGCCAAGGAGACTCCCGCCGCCACCTGGGCACGGGCCACGCGGCATTTGTGCCGAATGGGCAAATCCACGGCACGATCACGACCGGCACGGTGAAGGCGCTTCTCATCAGTTTTCAGGCGCCTCCCGACCTGAAGCTCTATTCGGGTGAACGCGATTCCTCCAAGCCAGGCGCCAAACCGCCGGTGGGAGTGATCACCCCAGGCGCAGTTCAGTTGCTGGAGTTTCAGAACAAGAATGGTTTCTTCCTCCACCGCGGTCTTGGTTCGCAGCGCGTTGCCGTCGCTTATCGGACATTAAAACCTGCAGAGGAGTTTCAGACTGACTTGCCGGTGTCGGGCGAAGGCTTGCTCTTTGTCTGGAAAGGCGGCGTAACCGTGCAGCAAGGTCAGAGCCGACACCGCCTCGAAGCCACGAATCTCCTGTTCGCCACGAATGCGGGAAGAGTCTTGGTGAAGAACACAACAGCGGCACCATCGATCGTAGTGCAGGTGCAGTCGCCACCCGACGGAAGCCAAGCCAAGTAACCCATGATCCCGGCCCTGACCCAGCGCAGAACCTTTCTGGCAGCCACAATAGGCATGCTGACTGCCGCTGCCTCCGGTCGCCGACGGCCGATCACGCTAGGCTTCAGCTTGTATGGGATGGCCACACTTTCCATGTCTGATGCCATTGCGGCAGCGGCTCGTATCGGCTACGACGATGTCGAGGTAGCCAGTCTGGCGGGCTATCCAGGGGACCCGGACAAACTGGACTCCCCAGCTCGGACTCAGATTCGAGAGGCTCTGGAGAAACACCACCTGCAAATTTCCACCTTCATGGACAATCTGAAGTTGCTGGCTGAGGATTCCGCGCATCGCGAAAACCTTGCTCGGATTCGTCGAATAGCCCAACTCGCACGCGACCTGGGCGTTGCGAAGTCTCCCGTCCTGGAAACGATTCTGGGTGGCCAGCCCGGCGAGTGGGAAGCCACCAAGATGGCGATGGTTTCCAAGCTCAAGGAATGGGCCGCGACAGCAGCCGCGGAGCGAATCTTGATTGCCATCAAGCCGCACGTGCGCAATGCCATGCAAACTCCGGCCCAAGCCGACTGGCTACGGACGCGAGTTGGTTCTCCCTCGCTGCGATTCACCTACGACTACAGCCATTTCTTACTGCAAGGTCTGTCTTTGAAGGAAACATTGCAGACTCTGGTTCCCCATACGGTGTTTGTCCACGTCAAGGATGCGACTGGCACGGCAGAGCAGCCCCGGTTCCAGTTGCCAGGCACGGGAGGTACTGACTACGTGTCGCTTCTGCGCCTCTTGAAGAAGTTTGGTTATCGCGGATCGGTTACCGTCGAGGTCAGCGCTCAGATTCATCGAAAGCCGGACTACGACCCACTGGATGCAGCCCAGCGTTCGTTTAACGTCTTGGCAAAAGCCAGCAAAGACGCGGGCTAGCGTGACACCGTCCACACCTGCTTACGGGTTCATCCCGCAGAGTTGACAAGAACAGACTCCTTGCATGGCGGAGATCGAGGACTTCCATGAGTACGCCGAACCTTAGTCATCTGACCCTCCCTTCTCTTCCCTTCGCTCTTCGAGGGATGCGCTTTCTCTTGACGATCAGCTTTGTGGTCTTGGTGTCGCTAAATCTTCCAGTTGGAAGGCAGTTGGCTGCGCAGGAACAAATAGTCGAACGGGTTTCCGATCCGCGCAACATCAAGAGTGGTTGGGTGATTCCTGATGAAGGCTACTCTGACCAACCCTACGTCGTGACTACAAACGAGGGAAAGTGGCTCTGCCTCATGACGACTGGCAAGGGCGTGGAAGGAGAAGGCGGACAACATATCGTTGCTACTACCAGCAGCGATTACGGCCGTCACTGGTCTGAGTTGATCGACATCGAGCCAGCCACCGGGCCGGAAGCATCCTGGGTCATGCCGCTCAAGGTTCCCAGCGGCCGAGTCTATGCTTTCTATACCTACAACAAAGACAATGTTCGTGAAGTGCCGAACGTCGCCAGCCCTTCGATCCGGAAACGAGTCGACACACTCGGTGCCTACGTCTTCAAATACTCCGATGATCATGGCCGCACTTGGTCAAAAGACCGTTACGAGATGCCCGTACCGGTCTTCGCCTTCGATCGCACGAACAACTTCGATGGCAAGACACTTTTCTTTTGGGGCGTAGGCAAACCCATCATTCACCGCGATGCTGCTTACTTTGGCTGGGCGAAAGTGGGAAAGTGGGGGGAACCGGGTGTGCTGGTGAAGTCCCAAGGCCAGGCGATGCGCAGTGATAACATCCTCACCGAACGCGATCCGCGCAAGATTCGCTGGCAAGTGTTACCCGAAGGCGAACTAGGCTTGCGAGCGCCGAAGGGCCCCATTGCCGAAGAAACCAATCTGGTCGGCATGAGCGACGGCAAACTCTATGCCACCTACCGTACCATCGACGGCTACAACGCTCACGCCTACAGCAGCGATGGCGGGCGCCGCTGGACGCCGCCGCAATATGGAAGTTACACGCCGGGCGGGCGACGCATCAAGCAACCGCGAGCGGCCAATTTCGTCTGGAAGGTGAGCAATGGTAAGTATCTCCAGTGGTACCACAATCACGGAGGTGAGGCGGCTCACTCGCGGGAGTGGACGACGATGGCCACTGGCTATTACCGCAACCGCAACCCCGGCTGGATTTCCGGGGGCATTGAGAAGGATGGCGCGATTCATTGGTCGCAGCCGGAGATCGTGTTGTACGACGACGACCCGACCGTTCGCATGAGTTATCCTGACTTCATTGAAGGTGATGGGCGCTACTTCATCACCGAAACGCAAAAGACGGTAGCTCGAGTTCACGAAATCGATCGCACGCTGTTGGAGGGACTTTGGAAGCAGTTTGAGAAGGGACAGATCGCTCGCAGTGGCCTGGCCGTGAATCTGGCAGCGAAGGACTGTGGGCCTGGTTCAACCTTCCGAATGCCGGAGCTACAGCGCTTGGATCAAGGCGGTGGCTTCTCTTTGGACTTCTGGATCAAGTTTGACGAGCTATCTCCTGGCCAGACTGTTGTCGATGCTCGCAACGAGAAAGGCAAGGGCATTGCTGTTGTGACCTCGGATCGATTCACACTGAGGATTTTTCTCAACGATGGGCAGAACTCTGCTGAATGGGACAGTGACCCGGGAACTCATGAAGGGGCGCTGAAGGTCAATGCCTGGCAGCACGTGGTTGTAACGGTAGACGGCGGGCCGAGGATCATAACGTTTGTGATCGATGGCCAGCTGAACGATGGTGGCCCGGTGCGGCAATATGGCTGGGGTCGCTTCAAACCGGAGTTAAGCGATGTGAATGGCAGTCCCAGAAGCGTGCTGGCCAAACACCTGCTCGGGGAGCTTAGGACCTTCCGCGTTTACAACCGCCATCTGCGAACTTCGGAAGCGGTGGGCAACTTCCGTACGGAGAGACATTGAGGCAGCTAGAGCCCGAAGGTCTTGCGCCCGGCATCCGTCAGCCGACTCGAGTTCCAGGGTGGTTCCCAAGTCTGTTCGATCACCACGTCGCGCACGCCAGGAATCTTCATCAGGCGCTGCCGGATGGGCTGACTGTTGCCGCCCGACCCCCACGCGAAATAGCCATAGCGCGGCCGGCCACGATCCGGCATGGCCATCACCACTCGAACCACATCGCCCTGCACACGCACGTCATAGATCAACCCCAGATCTACGACACTCGCATTGGCGGTGTACAACTGTTCGTCTTTGCAGTCGCGCAGAGCGTCCCAGATACGTCGCTTATCCACTGCGGCGTCGCCGGCCTCGCCCGGACGTGCCAGTCTGCCGGTGCCCCGCGCCGGCCGCAAGACACTTGGAAGATCCGCTACGCTTGGCGACAGAGGGTTCAACAAGCCGTGGCGGTATCGTTCTACAATCTCCGCGCCGTGCTGCTCGGCGAACGGCAGAACCAAATAGGCATTCTTCTGCTTTAGAACTCCTCCCGCCCGAAGCGAGGCATTCTGGTACAACGCCCGGCTCCATACCGGGCCATGCCAGCGGTAGTTCAGGATTGGTGCGCCCGTGTGTTTGAGCGGTGGCATGTTTTCCGCGTCGTGCTCAAGGAACAATCCGATGAAGGCATCCCGGCTCGCCCGGTGAAAGAAACCAACCGCCCACAAGTTCTCCTGCTGAGCCGCATCGACAGGCCCTTCGCGGAGCTTTCCGTCAGGGCCCATCCACAGCATGTCGGTGAAGGAGTAGCCGGAAAACACCCATTCGTCATCACGTAAATAGGTGATATCCAGATCCTTGATCACCTCCATCGTGCCTTGCTTCACGAAGTAAGGTGTTCCCGCATAGAAACGGTACTCCACGTGTATGTGAATACGGCTCGGCGAGAACACCGGATGAATCGGCGAATGCGGAAAACCCCAGCGCCGAACGGTGGTGCACAACGGGCCATGAATCACTTCATAGTCAGGGCACTTCGCCCAGTTGGTGATGCGCATCTTCTGAAAGTTATTTGCGGTGACATAGTCGTGGGCCCAGTCTATGCCGGGAGGCTCGCCGTGGCCCTCGCCGCCTGCGAACAGTTCCAGTCCGTGTTCACGCTTCAACGTCAGCCGCTCTAGCTGTCCCATCTGACGGGAAAGCGAGGCGCGGAAGTAGTCGTTCTCGATGTCCAGCGCATAACCCTCACCCGAGACGCGAAGATCGGTTGGATAGTCGGTGAGCTCGGCGTCTGGGTTGCCATAAAGGACGAGGTAGGTCGTCCTTGCATGAGCAGGAGAATCGACCAGCAAAACCAGCCGGCACATCAGCTCCGCTCCACGCCGCAGTTCGCTTGAAACCTGGCACGGGACCTCGCGCAAGTCGCCCTTTGCAGGGTCGATGCGGGCCACGCGTACCTCCCGTGCCAGCGACTCGGCCTGGTCGGCGCGGAAAGCCGCAACGAGTTCGACCGGCTCTCCCGTTCGGGCGATCGCGGCGGTCTCGTCAAGCGCCAGTACCTTGTAGTAAAGCCAACCGCGCGCCCATTCCTGCCATGGCGCTGGCAGCTCAGCCACGCGCCCGAACACATTTGCTTGGAGCAGGGGCACCCCGAGGCTTTCCTCTTCCTGCTGGGCGAACACAAGGGTGTTCTTGAGGGACTCGGTCAGCGCTCGCGCCAGCCGGAAATCGCGCCGCTCAGAGGCAGCCCTCAGCAGATCGAGCTTCTGCTCGAAAGTGTCGGTGCGCTGCCAATATTCTGTTTCTCTCATAGGCGCCATCTGCGGCAGACCTCCCTTCGCTTTGGCCTTGATGCGGCTTGGAGCCTACACTAACATTCCTACTGGGTTTCCAAAAGCACCGACTTGTGGGGTTGTGTCAGGCTGGAAGCTTTGGGTTTCTTTCAAGAGGAGCGGGCAGAAATGAGAAGACTGAAGCTTCCCACACACTTGACGTTCCTTTTTGTCGGACTCGTCGTTTTTCTTGAAGGCGCTGACAAGTCCTCCTTTCGGCTGACAGAGGACGAAAGCCAGATCAAACTGGTTACAGACCGTCTCGAAGCGACGATTCGAAAGAAGGGATATGTCTCGGGAATTGCCGGTGGTTCGTTTGTAGACAAGAAGACCGGTTTTCGCGACGTTGGTCACGGGTTGAGTATCGCGGACTTTATTCTGGAGCCTGGCAGCGACGGAGAGTACAGGGATCAGATCGACCCGCAGATGATCTATCAATTCAACAACCCGTGGCACGGCAAGACGGCCAAACACTATATTGAGGGACCTCAGATCTGCACCAAGGCAAAAGCGCTCGAACCTCGAGTGATTCGAGGTCGGGACTTCGTGGCGGTCGTCATGTCTCATCAGTTCCCGTGGGCTGCGCCCGGCCGAAAGGCTGGGTCCACGTGGACTCAGACGATGGTTTTTCCAGAGGGCAAGCGTTACTACCTTTGCAGCCAGCGCATTGATTCGGTCAACTCCAGCCCTGCCGCGTTCTTCAGGATTGATATGCCCGGGCACATCAAGCACCAGCAAGGCAATTCTTTCAGCGACGTCTATCTTAGCTATCTGAAATGGACGAACACGCCGAACGCAGCGACTGGTGAGATCATTCCGGCCAACGCATTCTTCAATGATTTTGGCCCTGACGAGAAGTTCAACTATCGCCGCGACAGAGTGAAGTCTCTGCCTGAACGCATCATCCGAGCCTATCGGCTGCGCGATCCTAAGACTGGAGCTCAGGGGCCGTGGCTGGCGGGCATGACGCTCGATCCTTCCGATGTCTACGAACTCTGGTGTCACCAACGTGGCTATGTATGCATGATCGAAGAGTTTGGAGGTCGCCCGGTTCGGACAGGCGAATCCTTCAGCGCCGCTTTTGTCGTAGGCTACTTTGATTCGGACGAGGTGATGAAGCGCGTCTATGACAAATACGCCGGCCACAGCGGACTTACCGTCGATGAAGCAGGTTGGAAGCTGACTGACTAAACCTACTCGTCGAACCACCAAGCCAGGGCGCGACGGACGAACACTTGAATGGAAATGATCAAAACCAGGCCACCACGAGTCATTTTTGCATGGCTGCTTCCTGGGCATGGGCTACTGTCATCTGGCCAAGAACGACCATCTGTTGCTTCTCAAAAGGCACAGCATGGGGCGCATGATTCACCGATTGTTGGACGACAATCGACAAATGGCCGAAGCTCAAAGGGCAGCGATTGAGGTCTGTGAAGACAACCGCGATACACCTACAGCGAACCTCTTACAGGAGATTCTGAATGAGACGGAGAAACGTATTTGGTTTCTGCACGAGATTTGCCAGGGAATTGCTGCGCCGCCCGAATCTACTCACTGAACAAATAGCAACCTTCGAATCGCGGAAGCAGCCTGCTAGGATGCCAGGCTGCTTCCTGAGACTTCGCTCGCAATCTTGCTGACCGCACGCTGCTGGTATTGATTGCTCCTGCCTAGAAATGGAATTTCAAACCCTGCGGTAGTCTTCTTGGCTCGCCTGCCGTCAAAAGTATCCGTTCCTGAATTCCACGGATTCCTGATTGAAACGTCGATAGTTGAAGACATTGAATGCTTCGAGGCGGAATTCAACTCGGTTGCAGCTCCACTCTAATTGTTCCCCAGGCCGGTTCGGCCGTCATCAGAACCGGCAATCGACGCGAATCAGACGTCAAATAAAGCCGGATCTTCAGGCTATCCTGAAGGCCCTTCTCGACCTGTTTGATTGCTACTCTGGTGACCTGATAGTCCCTCTGGCCAACACGGACTGATTCTGTTTGTTCGGCTTCTGCTCTCAGCGTATGGACCGTTTGCTCATCCAGCAGCCGGACGGCCTGTGTCTTCCCGGAACTCAGGTCCAAGGTTCGAAGGATGAACATGAAAGTTGCGGCATCGTAGGTGTTTGGTGCGAGGGGACGTGTCTGCCCGTTCGAAAGGCGAGCCACTCTGTTTTGATGATCGAAGCGAATCGAGGTCTGTTCGAGTTTGTTGCCGTGTTCAAGCCGCGCCTCCGCCTTGATGGGTAGTAGAGTCTCTGCATCCACCACAGCCTCGTAGGAATCATTCACATTCAGAACTAATGTCCGAACCCACTCTACTGAGCGTGCTCTAACGCCCAGCCGATACAACATTCTCTTGCCAGGTTCTGAGACCTCTTGGCACTCAAGCGTTAGTTCTCCCGCTGCTACGAAGTTTGCCCATGAAACCCTATACCGCATGCGCTCTCCACCGTTCCAGGGCACGGAGCGTGTCTCCATCTGTCTCTCGTCGTTCGGAAGCGAAAACGGCGCAAGGCCTGCGAAGGCGACAAGCAGACCAAAAACTCCTAAGCGAAGCTTTCGAGAATAACGTTTACCTAGAGTCTTTTTCGGAATCCCTCGTTTGGTCATGAACCATTGGATGCGGTCTTTGGCAAGAGTGTTTTCTTCACGATCCCGAGGATAGGCGATTCTGGTTAGCAAGCTGTCGCCTATTGACCCATCGGGGGTGGGTCGGGAAGCTGGTACTTGATCTAGGAGCGAAAACCTGTAGGATTCAGGCAAGGGTTCAGGATGGTTGCAGCAACTGCAGTTTCAGCCAGTTACTGTTTCAACCAACTCCTCACGGAGGGAGTCAGTTTCAAGGAGCCTAACAGTGAAAAAAGAAAGACGTCTCCACCCAAGAGTCGCTATGCGACTTGAAGTACGACGAGAGGGAATATCGGGCAGGAATCATGAGAAAACCACCGATGTAAGTGAGGGAGGATGCTACATCGAATCGATCAGCAAAGTAGTCGTCGGCCAGCATATTCGGTTTCAGATTCAGCTACCGGGCGGAAGCTGGATGCCGCTTTCCGGAACAGCTCTTTATCAGCAACCGCACCTTGGCTTCGGAGTGCAATTCATGAATCTGACGGAAGAAGACCGAGCCAGGCTGAGTTGCATCAGGCGTCCAGACAACACAACGAAGGCGAGTGACTAGACACCATGCTCGCCCGCGTGACAAGCCTTAGGTATGGATTCGACGGTATCTTGCATACTCCGCTGAGAACTCACCACCCCAAATGAGAATCAGCGCCGAGACATGCATCCATATCAGGAGGACCAGTACGGCTGAAAGCGACCCATAGCTTAACTTCGCCACATTCTCCCGGTTCATTTCGCTGGACACCGGACGTGGCAACTTGGTTACGGTGCGGTGGTCAAACAAAGCTGCCGTCCGGCGAGCTCGTTCTGTGCTTTCTTACCAGTTCGACAGAGCATCGAGCATGCTTTGCCACGGATTCAGCCACGCTCCCAATTTGCCAGTTTCTGACAGCTGAGTGGCCGTATGCACCCATAACGATCAACTCTGCATGCCAATCTGTAGCTTCATTGACGATCACTTCTCGTGGATCTCCAGGCTTAACAGCCGTTCCCGCCTGAAAGCCGTAAGAGACAAGGGAATCCGCCACCCATTCCACCAGCTCTTCTGTGGCCTTCAAGGGCTCGGTTCTGGCCGTTGCGCTGAGAGCCGGGGCACTCAAATTAATGACCTTTTCGGGTTCCACCACCGAAAGCACCCGCACAATCCCTGCCTCCGGCCAGAAACGAGAGAGAACCGCGTCCATGACATCCGCGGAATAGCGCGATCCGTCTACCGCTAGAAGAATTCGCATTTGCAAACTCCGAACCATGAGGGTTCACATCCCCATCAGATCAGGCTGCATAGCAGCGGCTCACTATTGAGCGACCGATACCTTAGCCGGGCGCAGTAGTTGGTCTTGCCAAAGATAGCCTCGAGAAAGCTCCGCAACGATCGTTCCCAGCGTTTCGCTGCCAACTCCGACCGTGGCGATGGCCTCATGAAGTTCCGGGTCAAAGGCCTGCCCAAGCGTTTCCATCGGCGTCACGCCTTCACCTTTTAGAATGCTTTGAAGCTGTTTGGAGATCACCTGAAAGCCCTCTGCCAGGGAATCTGGCAATCCTGCGGTCCGTTCCAGAGCCCGGTCGAAGCTGTCCACAACCTCGAGGATTTTCAGAAGGATGTCACGCTTTCCTAGATAGGCGATTCTTGAGTGATCCTGCTGAACCTTCTTCCTGAAATTCTCCAGGTCCGCGAGCGCTCGCAAATGCAAGTCTTGCACACGAAGGAACTCGGCTTGAAGACGAACCACATCTTCGTCGCGATTGCGGTCTTCAACAAGGTTTTGCTTGCGCCGTTCCTGGGAATTCATGTTATTAGGACGCTCTGGCGACCGCTCGTGCACGATAGATGTCGGCCACCGGTTGCCACGAAATTTGGCGATGACCCCCGGAAACATGAAAACACTATTGAATGCTGCTTTGGTCTGTTGGGCATCGTCGACCCGTTCCCACCTTACTTTAAACAAATCAGTCACTTGGGAAGCGAGCCAACAGATCGCTCATCCACCGAAATTGTAGAGAGGTTCCGCCACAAATGATGTGCAAGAAGAAACAGCTCTCTAAAATCACGAGTGAGCCCGTCGCTCTTGCGATGGCTGTCGATGTCGTGCGCCAGCCCGTGCCTGGCGGGAGAGTGCGCGGGTAGAGGCTGCCGACGTTCCTTCGCGTCGAAGAGCCTTCAAGGAGGCTTTGGAGCGGCGAGCCGAGGATTTCTTGGTACGTCGATGCCCAGCCTTTAAGTCTCGTTTTGCAGCCTGCAGTGTCTCGCGCGATACGCTCCCTTTTTCGGGGTGGCTTCAAATCCACACCGGCTCGTCGGGCTTTCGACAGACCAATCGCATACTTTTGAATTTGCGACCGGGACTACTGGGATGCTGCCAGCGTATTGGAGTTACTCAACGTGGAATTGCTTGAGGCTCGATCTATCGATGCAGAGTTGGACAAGAGAACGATTGACTAGAACCCAGATCGCGTCAGGTCTGCTCAGCGACCATTCTGCTCATTCTGGAGCTTGTGCTGGCCGGGCCTTGCGAATCGATGAAGCCGTTCAGCAGCTACCGACTACTTACTCAAGATTGCTTTAGCCGGGATCTAAACAGCGACGTTTGCTTTGGCTCACGTTCTGCTTCTCTACTTAACTTACGCTTCGACGCTCCTGGATGATCCCTTGCTCAATGAGGACACTAACAGCGTGCTTATAGGTTTCGTCCAGGGTCTTCGCGACGTCGCTGATCGACAGCTTGTAGTTCAGGAAGAGGTGACAGATCGTGATCTTTCGCTTTGTGTCAGGGGCGAGTTGAACCGAATCAGCGGGAGGAGAATACCGATCGCGAAGGACCTGAAAACCGTCACGGGTTACTTCACGGTTGAATTGCATCCTTAGAACTCCTGCAGGAAATATGGACTCATTATATAGCGACTTGGAGAACACATTGTCGGCCTAATTCCTACCGGACATTAGAAAAATTCTCTTTAGGTCAAGTCTAGAAGCACACCTTGCAGCGCCAGGAACACCAAGCGGAGTGCCCCGCAGCGCAGCGGTGTCGGAATGCGCAGATAGTTACCCAGTAGCAACATAAGAACGAACTGCTGCGTGGCATTCGAATAGCCATACAAGAAATTGCTTATTGACCATTTGCGACTTGCTATTCTCGGCTTCGGTGAAGGGGTGAGAATCCTTTGCCGAAGCGGTGAAGATCGCGATGTTGCCAGGCGTTGTCATTTCACGACTCTCTCCGTTGTCACGACAAACCCTGAAGGGAACTTCCATCCTCCTCAGGACGACAACGAATGCGATTTTCAGAGCGCAAATAACAGATCGCAAATCGTCAACAACCAATAGCAGATAGTCTTCTGCTCTCACTGCAATGTGGTTTTTGACCTTCCTGCATGTTCTCCCTTTCCGGTGTATGCTAGCATTCCGCATCGTCAGTTACAAACGTCTGCCACAGAGTTGTGGCGCTGGAGAGAAAAACGATGAACATCAGTTGGAGAAGAATCCTGCGTCTTGCAATGGCGCCGGTATGCCTCTCATTCGGAAGCAATGCCGTCTTTGAACGGAATGAATTAAAAGCGCAGGAGCCGGTCGTGCGAGGTTGGAAGCAGGGTCAGGGCTGGGGTTGGATTTGGGGCAAGCAAGACGAAGTCGGGTCACTGAATGCTGTCACTCCTGCGATGGTGCTGAAGGCGGTTTCCTTGGTGAAGCAGGGCAAGGTTTACGACATGGGCGTGACTTACGATCGCACCTCGTACAAATGGCCAGGGCACTCCCCAGGCGAAGTGCTTATGTTCAGAACACCCGAGGGGGTCAAGCGTCAGAAGGACCTCGATTTCACGCTTCCGGGAGCGAACCCGGCTGGCTTGGCCTGGCATAGTTCAGCGCTCTTCATCAACGACAACGTGGCCACGCAGGTTGATGGTTTGGGGCATATCACTTCGGGCGAAGATAACCATTGGTATAACGGGTTCAAGGAAGCCGATTGGGGCGGCAATTGGGGGATTCGCAAAACAGATGTGACGACGATCCCTCCGATCGTTTTGCGGGCAGTTCTGGTGGACGTTGCCGGCTTCAAGAAGGTCGAGGCACTCAGCGGCGGCACGACCATTACGACGGATGACCTGAAAAAGACTCTTGAGTGGGAGAGAGTCGATGTTCGTCCCGGAGATGCTGTCTTCATTCGTACAGGCACATTGCGTTATTGGGGTGAAACCGGCAGTGACCATGAGAAGTTGCGCGCACATGATTCGGCTGGTATCAATCTCGAAGCGGCCAAGTGGCTGGTGGAGCAGAAGGGTGCCATTCTCATTGGCTCGGATACCTCGGGCCTCGAAGTGGGTCCGGCGCCAGCGGGAAGCAGCAGTTTCAATCCCGTTCACGAGTATCTGCTCGTGCAACAGGGTGTTCACATAGGCGAGTTTCACAGCCTGGAAGAATTGGCGCGTGACCGGGCTTATGAGTTTTGCTACATCGCGGCCACAAACAAGATCAAAGGCAGTGTGGCTGGATTTGCCATGAGACCCTTGGCGTTGAGGTAGTGGACCAAGAAGGAAAACCACAGAGACACGGAGAGGCAGTTGGGAATAGCAGGTGCGAAGGTCGAAGTACGAAGGACGAGCGTTCGAAAAGCAAAGCTTGGAAGGTAGAGGTATGAGGCTTCACCCAAATGAGCCAGCATTCGGGTCCTTGTTATTACGAAGTTCAAGATATTCGCGCTTCGCACTTCGTCATTCGAACTTCGAACTTCGCGCTTCGCCGTTTCCTCGTCCTTTCAGCACGGATTCTAGAAAGATTCTACCTTCATTCCAGAGCACCTTACCCTCCAACAGCATGAGTGGCAGAATGAAGACTGCAACGCCGCCTGCTGTTAGGAGTGCCAGCGAGACCCAAGAGGGCGCAAAGTTTCCTTTCACCCTCCAGACAACGGCAGCCGCTACCAAGCTGAAGCCAAGAGGCTGAAGCAAGCTCCTCGAAAGATCCAGGCGGACTACGCGATTCAACTCCACCACAAGCCAAACGCAGATAGGGATAACACTCAAGCCATAGGCCATGGCGATTCCGGTGAAACCGAACATCGGGCAAAGAGCCAGAGCCAGAATCCAGTCCGCTACGGTCCACCAGATCAGGACTTGCAGGGTCTTGCGGACCTGGCCGACGGCGTTCAGTACACTGACGTAGAGCGTTGTGATGTTGGAACCGATCATCCGCACGGAGTAGAAGTAAAAAGCCGGGAGAGCCGGCAGCCACTTGTTTGTGTAGAAGACCGCCACAAACTCAGGAATCAGCGCCGCGAAAAGCGCGATGACCGGAAACGTAAACAGGTTCACATACTTCAGGAGCGTCTGAGCCATCTGTCTGACGGCGGTTAGGTCGTGTTGAACCCGCGAGATCGAAGGGAAAGCAACACGCGAAACAACCTGGGTAAAGATCTGACTGGTGTAATACGTCGTATTCTTTGCCCAATTGAGATAGCCCACCGACTGAACGCCGAAGAGCGGTCCTCCAAGCACGACTCCAATGTGGTCGCGGAAGAGAGAAGTCAGCGTTGAGACCTGGAACATAAACCCAAAATGGAGGGCTGGCCTCATACCAGTCAGTTTGAGTCGGAAGCGTACTGACCAGGGAGCTTGTCGAAAAGCGATGGTGGTCTTCACCATCGTGCTCAAGACGATGGCGACAACAAAGCTCCAGGCCTTGGCACCGGCAAATGCCAGGGTCACAGCGGATCCCATATACGTCAATCCCCGCAGCACATCCATGCGCGCGAACACCACATAGCGGAGTTGGCGTTCCAGTTTTACGCAGGACATAGTCCCAAACGAACTGATCCATGGACAAAGCAAGAGGGCCAGCATCGTCCAACGAATATTGGCATCGAGACCCAACCATGGAAACAGCCAGGGCGACGAGGCGAAAACAAGAACGACCAGGGCTGTGATGGCTAGTATCTGCAGGGTGAATAGTGTCTGGTATTCCTCGTCGCGAGGTTCATCGGGACGCTGTATGAGCGACGCCGCTAGGCCCACCTCCAGCACGGCTGCAAGTGTTACGGTTACAAAACTCGCCAGAGCGTAGACGCCAAAATCCTCGGGCGCGAGCAAACGTGCCAGAACGACCTCGCCAACAAATCCCACCGGATAGAGCACCAGCGTGCGCAGCACCATGAGTGATGCGCCCTGCATCGTCTTGGCTTCGACTTCACTTGGCTTCAGGGATTGAGGAGGGCTCGGCGATGGGAGACTCATTGTTTGGGGAAGCCTTGTGAAGTCGACCAACAACCCGGCAAGATCGATTGACTATTGGTTATGGACTATCTTCTATTGGCTAGTTGAAGAAAGGGCGCGCGCTGCATCAATAGCAAATCGCCGATAGTCAACAAGCAATAACAAATGATCCAGCGGCCTCTGAGCAGTAAGTAGCGAGCGACCTCGTACCGGCGAAGGTTGTATCTTCGTTGCATCGGACAAGGTCAACTTAACCGTGGGTTGGTTGCCCCATGCGAAGCGGCTACGCTATACTCCATCGGTCTCGGGCAGCGCTGGCCCCGATAGGTCTGCTCCTTTGCTTCTCGCTGAAAGACACCCAGGATGGATGAGCCTCAAAAGATTGTTTACTTTTCGGATGCTATCTTTCTTGGCGGTGCCGAGGAATATCTCAAGCTTTTGGTCCCGGAGATAGACCGTGAGCGTTACCAGGCGAGAGTAGTTCTCTGCGACCGACCGGCCACACGGCCGTTGGCTGAATTCTTTCAGCGCCTAAAAATCCCCGTGGACTTCGTCGAAACGCACGGGCCGACGCCACTGCATAACTTCTTCGCAGCGTTGCGGTATTTCTTTGAGCAGCGACCCTGCATCGTTCATTTCAATCTGAACAACTCCTTTGGCTGCTTCTTCCCGATTCTGGCGGCCTTCACCGCACGGATACGTTGGCGGCTCGCTACAGAACACCTGGCGTTTGAACTGGCTTCCGGCAAGCGCGCCGGCATCGGCACCAAGAAGTTGGTCAAGAGGATCATGACGTTTTGCCTGCATTACACAGCGGCTGTATCACAGGCAAACAAACGGCTGCTCGTCAGAGACTACAAGATCGACCCGGTCCGCATCAAACTAATCCGCAACTGCATCGATGCCGGCAAGTTTCGGTTTTCAGGCGAGGGTCGCCGCCGTTTGCGCCGTGAGTTTGGAGTGAGTGACACGCAGCTTCTCGTCGGTTCGGTGGCACGCTTTAGTTTTCAGAAAGGGCACGAGTACCTGGTTGAAGCGATTCCCGCAATCCTGGAATCGTTTCCGCAAGCCGTGTTTCTCCTTGTTGGCGACGGGCCTGAACGCGAGAAGATTGTCCAAAAGGTGGCCAGCCTCGGACTGGAGGACAAGGTCCTGTTCGGCGGCGAGCGGCGGGATATCGCCGATGTCCTCTCGGCGATGGATGTGTTCCTGTTGAGCTCGATATTCGAAGGGTTACCGCTCAGTGTTCTAGAAGCGATGGCGGTGGGGTTGCCGGTGATTGCCACGAGAGTGAGCGGGACGCCGGAGGCAGTGCTGCATGGAATGACGGGCCTGTTGATTTCTCCCGCCGATTCAAGAGCCATTGCCACGGCAACGACCACGCTGCTGGGCGACTACGAGCAGCGTCGTCGCATGGGGCAGCAAGGCAGGTTGCTGGTGCTTCACCATTTTCACAAGAAGCACCTTGTGGAACAGATCCATGATCTTTATGACCAGCTGATCGACTCATACCGCATACGCGCGACCGTTTCTCTTTCCATTGGATCCCGCCTGCCGAGAGCTTCCATCATCATTCTGTCGTGGAACAAGAAGGAATTGCTCGGCGAGTGTCTTGATGCGGTCTTCAGAGCGGTCGCCCTGGAGGGCGGCGACCACGAGATCATCCTGGTGGATAACGGCAGCACCGATGGAACGCAGGACCATGTACGGACCCACTATCCCCAAGTTCGGCTTGTCGAACTCGACCGCAACTACCGCTTCTGCCGTGCCAACAACATCGCCGTAAAATGCGCGCGGAATGAAGTGGTGGTATTGCTGAACAATGACGTTATTGTCGAGCCTGGGTTTCTTGCGCCCCTGTTGGAGGGGCTTAGGCAGCCTGATGTTTTTGCCGTCACGTCACAAATCTTCAACTACGACCAATCGAAGACTCGCGAGGAGACGGGAAAGACCTTTGGCACACTGGTGTTTGGTTGTGTGCACGTGGGCCACACGCCGCCAAACGAACTCGACGAACGACGGGGCTACGTTCCAGTCTTCTATGCCGGAGGCGGCTCCAGTGCCTACCACCGAGCGGCGTTTCTCGACCTCGGCGGCTTCAACGAAGTCTACTATCCAGGGTACGTGGAGGATGCGGATTTGTCCTACCGTGCCTGGAAGGCAGGTTACCGCGTGCTGTTTTGCCCCGCAAGCAAGGTGGTACACAAGCATCGCAGCACCAATGCGACGAAGCTGGGCAATCGAAAAATCGACTATCTCATCGCGCGCAATCTCTTTGTGTTGTTCTGGCAAAACGTCACCTCATCACGACTGTTTTTCAAACATCTGATTCAACTGCCTCTCCGTATCCTCCTCGACATGAGCCGGGGGAGGCTTGCCATTCTCCGGGCCTTCCTGGGGGCCTTGGTCAAGCTTCCTCGTATTGTGTGGAGCCGCGTAACGGGAGGCAGCCATGCCAGTTTGTCTGATGAAGAAACGCTCGCCGCCATCGACACCTGGTTCCTCTACCGGCACAAGTATGTGATGAATGGATCCGCCGGCAGGCCACCCCGAAAGATCCTGCTCATCTCGAAGCGCCTTCCCAAACTCGGGTTTGACGGCTCGTGGGTCCTGGTGAATCTAATTCAAGGCCTCTCGGTGAAGCATGAAATCACGCTGTTGTCTTTCATGGAAACGGATGACGAGAGGCCCCACGCGGAGTACCTGAAGCAGTACTGCAAGCAGGTCAAGACGGTCACGCTTTATCCGTACAGTGACGAATTGAAGAGCGCCTTCCTCTTCTCCAAAATTCTCGCTGCCATCCATGCCTTCCTGTTGATGCGCAAGGAGATATTGAATCAACTCAAGAAAGAGGATTTTGATCTGATCCAATGCGAATACTTGCATACCTTGAACTTCATCCCAAATCTCCGAGAGTTTCCCAGTTTATTGACGCATCACGAAGTGCTCAGCCTGGTTCGCGAGCGGAACTTCCGCAGTTCTCGCGGTGTGGCAGAATGGATCACCCGATTCATCAAATGGAAAGTGACGGCAGCGTACGAGAAGCGTGTCTGCCGGAAAGTGAAGAACATCGTGGCACTCTCCACGATCGATCAAAGTTATCTGAAGCTGCGACTGAAAGTGCCCGAACCGCGGCTGGCCCGTACCGGGGTGGATACGGAGTATTTCCAGCCTTGCCCGGGCTATGAGGAGGTCCCCGGCAGCGTGGTCTTTGTTGGTTATTTCAAGCATCCGCCCAATGTCGAGGCGTTGCACTATTTCTTCCGCCGCATTTGGCCTCGCGTGCGGGAATCGGTTCCAGAAGCCACAATGACCATTATCGGCCGCTTTGCGCCTCCGGAGGTTCTGGCATACAGCCAGAGAGATGTCGTGACGTTTACGGATTTCGTTCCAGATTTGCGTCCCCATCTCCAGCGGCACGCCATCTTTGTAGCCCCGATCATCAGTGGTGCCGGCCTGCGCGGGAAAATTCTCGAGGCATTGGCTATGGGCAAGGCGGTCGTGGCTACACGGCGATCTGTGGAGGGTTACCCGTTTGTGCACGCTCAGGAGTTGATGGTTGCGGGCACGGCCCAGGAATTCAGCCAGCACGTGATTGATCTGTTGCGTGACCCCGAGCGCCGCGCTGCTCTGGGACGTCGTGGACGCGCCCGGGTGGAAGCTGAATTTAACTGTGCCGGATTCACGGAAACCTATGAGCTGTTGCACGCCGAGCTCTTTCAATGACGCTTCTTTCGGTGGTCATTGTCAACTACCGGTCGGGAGAGTTGCTGAATGCTTGCCTGGAAACGCTGTTCCGGCGGGCAGGGGCGAGCAGTTTTGAAGTCATTGTGGTCAACAATGATCGGGCGGCCGGCCTTGATCCAGTGCGTGGGCTGGACAAGCCCGGAGTCACCGTCATTCAGAACGCTTCCAACCTGGGCTTCGGCACGGCGGCCAATCTTGGGTTCAGCAAATCAAAAGGGGAGTTTCTCCTTCTTTTGAATCCGGATGTTGTGGTTCGGTCCGGAGCGGTGGAGTCGTTGCTGGAAACGATGCAGTCCAGGCCAGACGCGGGTATCGTGCTTCCACAGTTGCGAAACTCTGACGGCACCCTGCAATACTCCTGCCGGCGGTTTTACACTTGGAAGACGCTTTGGATGCGCCGGGGGCCCTGGCGCCGGCATCTCGCGTCGCATCCGACCATTCAGCGGCATCTGATGCAGGACTGGGATCACGCCAGTGTGGCCGACGTGGACTGGGGACTGGGTGCCGCGATGTTGGTTCGCAAACACGCTTTGCCCGGTGGGCAGCTCTTCGACGAGCGGTTTTTTCTGTATTTCGAGGATGTTGACTTGTGTTTGCGTCTCCATCGGTCGGGCTGGAAAGTGGCTTACAATCCGGCGGCAGTTATGACTCACCAGCATCGCCGTGACAGCGCCAAGGCTGGGGCTTTGCTGGCGAAGTTGCATCATCTGGGCAGCCTTGCGAAGTTCCTGTGGAAATATCGATTTCGGTTGGGTCCTGAAGTCTGAGGAACGGCGGGTCTTTCGGCCCGGCCGCGGTTGTGACATAGTCCGGGCTGAGGAGAGACTATGAAAGAGTATGACGTAGTCGTCGTTGGGAGCGGGCCGGCTGGGCATTATGCAGCGATCCAGGCTGCGAAGCTGGGAAAGAGAGTTGCCCTTGTTGAAAAGAGGAATGTGCTGGGCGGCGTTTGCCTCAACACGGGCACCATCCCCAGCAAGACGCTGCGCGAAGCCGTGATTTACCTGACAGGCCTGCGGCAGAAAGCCTTGTATGGGATGAGCTATGCAGTGAAGCGCGACATCACGATGGACGACTTGCGCTTGCGGACAAGTCACGTCATCAAGACCGAGACGGAGGTTTTTCGCGCTCAATTGCAGCGGAACCATGTGGATCTGCTCACCGGCGCGGCCTCGTTCCTGGACGATCACCGGCTCTTGGTGGACAACGGCGTGGAGAAGGAGGTGTGCTCGGCAGATCTGGTAGTCATCGCCACTGGCACGTCGCCAGCTCACTCGGACCGAATCCCTCTGGATGGAACTTCGGTCGTCGATTCGGACATGTTCCTGTGCGTCGCAGGTCTTCCTCGATCACTCACCATTGTTGGGGCAGGCGTCATCGGTGTGGAGTACGCCTGTATGACGGCCGCGCTCGGTATCAGCACAACGCTGGTGGAAGCACGCGACCAGATGCTGGATTTCCTCGACCCCGAAATTATCGAAGCGCTTCGCTACCACATGCGTGACATGGGCATCACGTTGAGACTGCGCGAGGAAGTGGTCAGCGTGCGGAAGACCGCAGAGGGCACGGTTGTGGCAGAACTCAAGAGCCGCAAAGAGATTCATTCCCAGGCTCTGCTCTACACCGTCGGCAGGCAGGGGAATACGAATACTCTCAACCTGGAAGCTGCGGGCCTGCATGCCGACGATCGCGGCCGCATCAAGGTGAACGAGCACTACCAGACCAGCGTTTCCCACATTTATGCCGCCGGTGACGTGATTGGTTTTCCCAGCCTGGCGTCGGTATCGATGATGCAGGGTCGCCTGGCGATTTGCCACGCCTTTGGCGTGCCGTTCACGAGTGTGCCCAATCTCTTTCCTTATGGAATCTATACGATTCCCGAGATTTCATACGTGGGTCAGAACGAGGACCAACTCACTGAGCAGGGGATTCCCTATGAAGTGGGAATAGCACGGTACCGGGAAATCGCTCGTGGAAATATTATCGGAGATCACAACGGCCTGCTGAAACTCTTGTTCCACCGCGAAACGCGCCAGTTGCTGGGTGTCCACATCATTGGGGAAGGTGCGGCCGAATTGGTCCACATCGGACAGGCTGTGCTGACTTTTGGAGGAGGGCTGGACTACTTCCTGAACAGTGTCTTTAACTACCCGACGTTGGCTGAATGCTACAAGGTGGCTGCGCACGCTGGGGCCAACAAGATCAAACAGGCTTCACCCGGGCCCAGCCCACTTGGCTAGCGTCGGCGGTTTCTCAAGCCGAATGCTTGCTGGTAATCGATTCACAGGGAACTTATCGAATGGCCCGAACCGACAGGCCACTTCGCATCATGTCGCAGTGCTGATTCCGGGTTCCTACGGCAAGTGCGCGTGCTCCGACGACCTCGCTGACATTCATGCCTTGATAGCCCACGTCGCCCATCATTCGGCAGAGTGCAGCAGGCGACGGCACGAACCAGTTCCACCCGCCTCGATTCAAGTTTTCCTCCGACCCTGGTCCCAGCACCCCCGCTCCAAGATATTCCACCATCGGTTCGGACGAATCCAAGGCGTAGGTCTCCAGCAAGCACTTGCCGCCGTCCTTGAGGCAATTGAAAGTGATGCGCAGAGCCAGGATGGGGTCGGTGACGTGATAAAGCACACCTGCAAAAAGAACGAAATCAAACGCATCCTGGAACTCACCCGTTGTGCAATCAAACAAGGAGGAATGCAGGATCTCAAGATTTTTCAGACCAAAGGCGCGCTTCAAGTACCGCGCCGCTTCTGCATACTTCTTCACTTCCTCGACAGCAACCACGCTTGCGCCCAAAGCGCAAAGCAGCAGACTGGTTCCGCCGGTCCAGCAGCCGATATCCAGTACCTTCTTCCCGGAAAAGTCAGACGGTGACAACTGGAACTGCGCCATAAAGTTTGCCAGCAGCTCGATGTGCCGGTTTCCCATGCGGCCTTCCAGGCGAAATTCACCAAAGTCGTGGTCGTGCCCCCAGTGGAACTTGACTGACAGATCCCGCTGCTTCCTTGGATCGCTGAACTCCTCCATTGTCGCGTCGTTCATGCGGAGAAACGTCTCGATGTCTCTTTTGAATTCATCCGGTCGCATGGCTACAAGCTGGCTGGTCTGGTATCGCTGCATTTGTGCTTGGAGAAACTGGCGGGTCATCTCCATCGCTGTGCTACTCTCCATGTCACAGTCCTCCAGGATGCTGCGTTTCTGGCGTACTCAGAAAGTGAGCGTCCTCAGGGCTCGAGAGAGCATAGGGTGCTGAAACCAGGAACAGAAAGACCATCAGAACTTCGGAATCGCCGAAGTTGAATTCGAACAACCCCGCCAGAAAGAGTACCAGCACTGCAGCGAAGCCCACCGCCGAAAAAGCTCGAGTGTCATCCGTCGCAAGTGTTCGCCGGAACCGGCACCAATGATCTCCGGCCACCTTCACCACAAGCCAGAGCCATGCCAGCGCGCAGGGAATGCCACGCTCCGCGGCAAACTGAAGCAGGTTGTTGTGCATGTGGACTGGATAGAACCCAGATCGATTCCGGTCACTCTGAATGGGGTGATAGGCGTAAAACACTTGAGAGATTCTTTGTGGACCAACGCCCGACCACGGATGCGCTTCCACCATTTCCCGGCCAGCGTTCCAAATGGCTAGGCGCGCATAGTTCGACGGGTCGCTTGGGTCCCACATGCTGACGATGCGCTTTTGAATGACGTCAGGAGCAGCGATGGCCAGCCCGCCAACCGCGAATCCCACCGCTGCGAAGGTTCTCCAGTGCCAATGCCGCATAAGCAGCAGCACGGCCACGCCCGCCACCGTGGCAAGCCACACGCTGCGCGTTAGAGTCATGGAAAGAGCCACGCCCAGCAGTGTAAGACCCACCAGCCAGAGCCAGGGGCGGCGGAGCGTGTCAAAAAGAAGACGTCCAGTTCCTGCAACGAACACCAACATTAACTCTCCGCTCAAAGTCATCCAGTGTCCCATGAAACCGGTGAGCCGCGTTTCCACGCTGACCTGACCGACGACGAGGAATTGGCCAATCACCAGGAGCGCTGCTATCACGCTCAGGCCGAACAACACGAAGTAGGTTTGTCTGACATCCTCCTTGCTGAAGCTATTGACTACCAATGGAATGATGGCAAAAAGCCAGAACTTGCTGATGGCTGCCCGGCCGAAATAGGGCTCGGGAGAGAAAGCCAGCGAAGTGGCCGTAAACAGCATGAACAGAAGCAGTGGTGCTGCAATTGGAGGAAACCAGAGTGGGCGGCGCGTGATGACCCACTCAGCGGCGAATGCGAGGATCGCGCACGCAAGAAATATTTGCGAGAGAGCGATACTGACGAGCGGCATCGTGACGCCCAGCATCGTGAACCAGCGAGCTGCTGTGTTGAGCTTGAGAGTCAAGGACTCTATACGACAGGACTCGGGTGTGGTGCTGAGTTTCATCGGTGAGGATGTGGCGTATGTCAGAGATCGTGAAGTTCGGAGTTCATCGGCGCCACATCATGTGCGCCGATTCGTCCGAATGATAGAGTCGCTACAGCATTAGGAGAGACAAAAGTCCTGAAAAACTTGGCAGCATTCTGTTTTTAAGACCGCTCCACTTCTCAAGAGAAACGAGCCTAACGCCGGGTTGGAGCGGGCCGACGCTTGTTCAATCATGGTGGAAAAAGAAGAGGTTCCCATCCAGATCGTCGATCGTGAACTGCCTCAGGCCCCATGGTTTCCTCTCGAGAGGTTCCACGATGTTTGCTCCTGACAACTTCAGCTTGCCGTACGGAGCCTCAATATCTTCAGCGAATACCCAATGAACTGCTGGTGCAAACGGCGGCTTTGTCCTGCGGAAGAAGATCACGACATCTCCCCGTGAGACAGCCCCAATCTCCTTGCCCGGAGAGAGCCAGCCGATCTCGAAGCCAAGCACGTCGTGATAGTACTGCTGCGCCCGCTCGACATCCACAACGGGTAGCGCTGGAACCGGCTGACCGATTGTGGATAACGGTTCGCTCTTGCTCACATGACGATCCTCACTCCTCTCGCTCTCCGAGACAGAATTTGTCCGCTCAGTCTTGGCTCTCGCTCGAACTCTTGGGGACGCTCCACCTCTTCGGCGAATCGAGCAGGCCAGGCGGGATCGTATCAGTCGATGATGATCATCGTGTGCAACGCGCCGGGCTTTCGGCCTGCCGCCTAACGCGGCAGTTCAGAGGCGGTACGATAGGGTGCAGGTGATGCCGTATCACCGCTCGCTCAACTGCATGTTATCCGGCGACGGGCGGCGACGCAGGATGCCCTCTGGCCGCAAGCGCTGCGGCTGCCGCAAGCTTGTGTTTAGCCTGCCAAGGTGGCCCAATCGATCGACCCATCGCGAACAGGAAAGAGTTGACATCCTCGCGGCCGAGCACCGCTGCCGCGTCGCGAAACACGCGCTCGCGGTCATACCAGTGCACGAACCAGCCGCGCGCTTGGGCTGCGGTCGCGAGGGCCTCGCGATACATGACGGAGTCGGCAACAGTCTGCGCGCGATTGTCAGCGATCCGTTCCTCGGTTGTCGGTGGAGGCTTGGGACACACGCGGATCGCGATGCTCGCAATCGGCACGGGCACTGCTGCGGCCAGCGCCTCGAGGCTCTCGCGTGCGCCGTAAGCTGCGGACGCTCGCACGCGCTCAACCAGAGCCACGGCGTCAGCGAGCGAAAGCGCCCGTGCTTCCGGGATGCTTAGGTAGCGGCCCACCGCCCAAGACCCTTCGTGGTGATGCGGGTGCGTAGGCAGGCCGCGATCGGTGAGGTCGATGCGCCGGCGATCGAGAAGCTCGCCGCCGGGCGCTAGGGTGACGAGCACCGCCCAGTTACTGTGCTCGGTGACGCCGACGGTCGCGGCTCGCTGCGTTCGTCCTCTCGCCACTTCTTCCTCCTTCCAGGGCGCGCCCGCGCGGCTGGCGCCGTCGCTCACCCTTGTCCCCAAGCCTTTTGCGACGGAAGGGGCTGGCTAACGGCTGATGATACCTGCGCACCAGATCCCCCCACCCACAACTAACCGTAGCCTACGCCCCTTGTCGCTCGGACGACTCGGGCGACATGCTCTGAAACGCGGCATGGCGTGTGATCGACCAGTGTGAGTGAATCGCCTTCCATGTGCCACTACGGTTCTGATAGACCGTTGTTGAATTCCCGACAGCGACCCCGGGGAACGCGCTTACTTGCCGAGCAGTTGATAGACGCCACGCTCGAACGTATCGTAAACCCCCAGGGCCTTCGCATCTGCAAACGGCAAAAACTGCATCATGATCACGCCGGCCACGCCGCGTGAGGGATCGAGCCAGAAATAGGTGTTGTCGATGCCACCCCAGCTCAGGCTGCCAGGCGAGCGTTTGCCAACGACCGCGGCCGTGGTGATCTGGAAACCGAGGCCCCATTTGTCGCGACCGTCGTCGACGAAAGTGAAATCGCGACTCAGGTTGGGCTGCGTCGATTTCGCTGCGCGGACACCGACGGAACCGATGTGATTCTGACCCATGAGTGCGACCGACTCGTTCGAAAGGACGCGCGCGCCGCCAAGTTCACCGCCGTGGAGCAGCATGAGGAGAAAACGCAGGTAGTCGCCCGCCGTCGAGTAGAGCCCGCCACCGCCGTTGAAGCGCGTCGCAGTTTGTGGCGAGTTGCGCGGCTGCTCGGTGAGCGCACCCTCGGTGCCGCGGCGGTGGATATTCACGACGCGCGCGTGCTTTTCGGTGGGGACATTGTAGCCCGTGTCGTTCATGCCGAGCGGGCCGAAGATGCGCTCGCGAAAATAGGCTTCGAGGTTCTTACCCGAGAGTTTCTCCACGATTTTGCCGAGCTGATCGGTGCTCGTGCCGTAGATCCAGTCCGTGCCTGGATCGAAGAGCAGCGGACCGGCGGGATAGGTTTCGCCCTCACGCGGCTTGAACTTGCTCAGGACTGTGCTCGTAAACGGATAGCCGAGCCCCGAGGTGTGTGTGAAGAGATGCCGAACCGTAATCGCTGAGGCGGCGGGCCGCAGCTTGTAAGCGCCGGTCTCGGCGTCGAACGACTCGAACACCATCAGGTTCGCCAGTTCGGGCAGGTGCTTCGCCGCAGGATCATCCAGCGCGAGCTTGCGTTCCTCGATGAGCTGCAGCGCGGCCACGGCCGTAACCGGCTTCGTCATCGAGGCGAGGCGGAAGATCGCATCGGCCGTCATGGGCCGCACGGCGGCGACCTCCGCCATGCCGAATGCCCTTTGGTAGATGACGCCCTTGTGGTTGCCCGCGATTACCACCACACCCGGCACATCTTTTCGCTCGATAGCCGTCCTCAGTTGTTGATCGAGAGCGGACTGGGAAAACACGTTGGCGGGCGCACCCAACAACGGAGCGCAAAGGAGGCAAGCAAAACGAAGAGTATTCATGAAGTGAGTGCACTGGAAGGAGTAGATTCAATGCTGAAATTGGGCTATGTCTTCCGGAGCATGGTTCAGTTTCATCACTACAGTGTAACCAAGTTCGTTGGGTTGCCGTTCAGGAAGTTGACGACGTTTTCGATCGCCAACGCAAGGCCGGCTTCGAGCGCCTCCGGCGTGATTCCCGCACAGTGCGATGTGAGGACCACGTTGTCGAGCCTGGTCAGCGGATGGCCTACGGGTAAAGGCTCGACGTCGAAGACATCGAGACCCGCACCCGCGAGTCGGCGCTTGGTGAGAGCGTCGAGCAACGCCGCCTCATCGACGATCGGTCCACGTGCCGTGTTGATCAGAATCGCACCGGGTTTCATCAAAGCAAACTGATCGCGCCCGAGAAAACCTGTGGTCTGTGGCGATAGCCGCAAGTGAAGACTGACTACGTCGCTGCTGCCCAGCAGATCGTCGAGCTCCACCAATTCGAACCCGAGCGCGGGGTTCGGATGCATCGTCCATGCAATCACTCGCATGCCGATTCCCTGACCGAGACGCGCGAATCTCCGGCCGATCGCACCGAGTCCGATCACGCCCAGCGTCTTGCCCTGAAGCTGCACAGACCGACCACGCGGCCAACCGCCCGCCACAACGCCATTGTGAATCTCGACGACACGGCGGGCGACGGTGAGCGCCAGCATCAGGGAATGTTCCGCGATCGAGGGCGCAGATACTCCCGGCGTGTTCGTCACCGTGACGCCGTGGCGCTTCGCCGCGGCGAGGTCGACGTTGTCCGTGCCCGTGCCCCAGAGAGACAGTAGCTTCAGCTTGGGACAGGCTGCGAAAGCGCTCTCGGGGAATCGGGTGGACGAGCGAATGTTGATCACGATCTCGGCGTCGCGGATGCGCGCGAGCAGGCCGTCTTCCGATCCGGGCAGCGTATCGAAATATGTGGCTGGCGTGCGTTCCCGCCACTTCAGAAATGATGGACTCGATCCCATGACGACTGGATAGTCGTCGGGTATCACGATACTGGGCATATCAGTTACCTCAGCCGGCAAGGCGCAGCACCTCGCGCAGGGCGGTGAACGCGAAGAATGCGAGCGCCGCTGCGAGCACCAGATTCAATGCGAGGCTCGCACGCAAGCGGTCGCCGACCCATGCGGTGCGATTATTCATGATCAGCAGCGTGAGTGCGAGCAACGGCAGAAGCATTGCGCCCGTCAGTCCGAATGCGAGCTGCAACACCTGCACCGGCCAGCGCAGCAGAAACAGCGGTACGGTCGCGAGACATGCGAGATAGCCGCGGTAAGATCGCGATCGCTCCGCCGCTCCCGGCGGCAGCGACGCCACCCCAGAGCCTTTCCGCAGCAGCAGGAAATCGGTGAACAGGTAAGGCAGACTCTGCCATACGCCAAGCAGCGCCGAGAACACTGCCGCCCAGAATCCCACGAGGAAGATCCATTTGCCGCTCTGTCCGAGATGTGTTGCGAGCTGATCTGCCAGCAGCAGCGCGAGCTGATTGCCCTGACCGCGAACCGACGTGCGCGAGCCGATGATCACCACCGCGAGCCCAAACACCCCGATCACGGTATAGGACAGAACCAGCTCAAAGCGGCAGGCTCGCAACCCTTCTTCGCCCGTACGGCCCTCCTCGCGGATCCAGTAGCCGTAGCTGATCAGCGCCATCGTCCCGCCAATCGCGCCGATCAGCCCGATGATCCAACCTGCCCCGCCTGGCGGGAGAGAAGGAGTCAGCCCGCGGGCAACAGCCGCCCAATCCGGCGCGAGCAGGAACGCGGTCAGCGTGACCGTGACGAACATGGCGCCGACGCAGCCCGCCAGGATCCTCTTCAGGAGAGCGTATCCGCCGATCCAGATCAGCGCAAGGCCCGCCAGCGAGTGCATCGAGCCCCAAACGAAACGCGAAGTCTGCGGTTCGCCGAGTGGAATCAGTGCGGCGCCCGCGACTCCGCAAGCGCTCGCCAGCATGCCGCCGGTCACGAGCGAGAACAGCAGCAGATAGCCAAAGAACACCCACTGAATCCAGCGCCCGAGCCGTGTCACCCACCCTTCGAGCAGCGTCGTGCCGGTCGCCATCTGCCAGCGGGCGATGCCTTCGGTGAGCGCCCATTTGAGGATGACGCCGGCAGGGACCGCCCAGAGAGCCGCCATGCCCGCCTCCGCACCGGCAAGGCTGCCCGTGAGGATATCGCCAGCGCCCACGCTGGTCGCGGTCAGCAGAATCGCTGGGCCGATAGCGGAAAGTCGGCTTGGTTGCGCCACGGAGATAGAAAATACCAACCTATTCGGCACTCAGACGGCTCTCCTCGGGAATTGACGGGCGACGCGCGAGCAATTCTTGGACGCGGAACGGTCGTGCCGGGCCTACCTTCCGGTTGTTGCCTGGATTGCCCGATATTTTTTTGCTTCGGTGCCCGGTTCCGTGAGTTTCAAGTCAAGGCCGCCATCCTTGCGCTGCTCGATTTCAAGCAAGGCGGCACGGACTCCATCAAAGTAGTGAAGCAGGAACGTCAATCCGTCAAAGCGTCCGGCTATTGGCCCCAACTCGCCGCTCGGGCGCGAAACGCTGGCCAGGGTGTCGTCACCTTTCCGCCGGATTGTCAGGCGCCAGCCGGAGTCCGGCACTTCCCAAGTTCCCGAGATATCCGGCCCTGCATCGCCTTCGGAACCGCACGGACAGAACTTTGATGCGGTGAACGGATGCACGTCCTGCCCACCACTCCCATAAGTGCCCTTGAGGTCTTCATCTGCCAGTGTGGCTTCCAGCCGTGTTCCGGATGCACCAAAAGTGAGGCGCACGAGGCCTGCTTCGAAGCTACCCTCCGTGGAGGATACGCGGGTGTCTCCATTCACGAAAGAGCCGGTGAGCGCTTTGCCGTTGGGTTCGAATTGGATGGTGAATGGAACTTTCAAAGGGCCGTAGGTGATTGTTCCGTTCCATCGTCCGTCCGGCGCCTGCGCCCATCCGGAAGCCGCGACCAGAAAAACCATCGTGAGCATCTTTAGTATCATTATGCGTACCCTCACACTCGTCACATCCTTCGTCGTCCGACACCAAAGTCGCAGTTTCGTCTTTGGTCCTTTGAATTTGTGGAGAGGTTTCGGCAATCCGGCTCGCCGACGCCTCTAGGTTGTCGTAGTTCACAACTCCGAGAGGGCACGTCAAGTGCCGCCAAACCGTCCGCCGTTATCCACAATACGAATACGTGACTATCCTTCGGCGTTTGGAGGACCCACACTCGCTTAGCTAGTCAGCTCAAAAATGCCAACCTACTGGGGTTCCCTCTTTCATCCCAACGAGCCGCGGGTGAGCCGCGGCTCGTTTCTTGCGCTGTCGGCTCACGCTCTTGTTAGGCGACGCCACGTGGTCGTAACGGAAGTTCTCCACAGCCCGCTGTCGTAAGCCTTTTCCATCCGGAAATCCCACCAACCCCCATACGTTGGTTTGTGCCTGTCCGAAAAGGAATCACTGCACGGATTCTGCCAGCCACACTCTGCCCGAGACCTACGACCGGGGACGCTTAAAAAACAGCGCATGGAGAACCTTAGTCGTCATCGTGTTGAACATCGAGGTCACAGACACCAATTCCCACTCGTCGGCTCCGGCCTTGCATTTAGGCCTCCATCTACGGACACGCTTCAGCTTTCGTTGCGGCCACTCACCTCGCGGCAACCATGATTCGGCCGTAGCCTCAAGATCGATGTCCGTCGAACGAACTGTCCTTATGGCCACAAGAACGTCAGGGATCGCGGATCCGCTTCCCGTGGCTGCTGTCTCCAGTTCAGGCCCCGGCCACCACGGCTGCGGGAACACGGCTGCGAGAAGCGACCGAGAAGACGAAGGCAGCGAGATATAGGCCCATGGCCAGCAGATAGAGCGACTGAAATCCGAAGTACATCGAATTGTATTCGAGCAGGCCGCCGCAGAGGGCCCCGAGGACGTTGGCTGCCATCGCGCCGGAGACGCCCCCGCCCGATCGAAGCAGGGTGGAAAAGACGATACCTGAAAAGAATATCGGAGCCACGAGGACAGCCAGAGTTGCCAGACGGCCTTCGGTCGTGGGCGAAAAGCTGTGATTCTGGACGATGAGCCATCCGCCAACCAGACTGGCCATCAGTAGGAAATAGGGGACTACCAGGCTATTCAGTTTGAACTGCTGGACGCAGAGGTTCGCCAGAAAGGCCATGGCCAGGATCCCCGCGATGACGATTCCGATAACGTGCCAGGTATTTCCAAAAGCAAGTCCCGCCTCTGTGATTCCCTTCGTTTCCACCAACATGAACCCTGCACCCAGAAAGAAGAACGCTGCCTGACCGGTCGCGGGCTTTGCGCTCACGAAATTCCCGATCAGGGAAATGGAAAGCAGCAGAATCAAGGCCAGGGCGATCAGGTACGATGTCGGATAGACACGCCTGGGCATGTAGAAGAAGGGCCAGTCATCTGTGGAAAGGTCCGCCTGGAGCGCTGGGTTGGCGAATTCGCTGCCGATATTAGTAAGTCCTGTAGCAGCTAGCTGGGATTCTGGCACAGCAAGGTTTCCCTCGCGGTTCTGCAGGAACGCCACAAAGGATGATTCGCCCATCTTGATGCAGACAGGAGGATGGCCGTCAAAAGCCTTTTCCATCATCAGGTAGAGCTTTTTGCCTATTTCATTGGTCATAACGCCGAACGACAGACTCAGCACACCCCCTTCGTTGAGCCGTGCGCGCGCTTCGCGCAGTCCTTCGACGGTGTAGACAAAGGAATCGATCCTGACGCTGGAGCCGTGGCTGAGCAGAGTGTGAGAATCGAGCAGACCGTACACCACCATGTCGTAGCTGGCGCGCGTCGTTCGGAGAAATGTCCGCGCGTCGTTGACGACCCGGGTGACCCGCGTGTCCCGATAGGGCCTCTCGGGGTGGTAATTCCCAAGCTCCATGATCGCGGGGTCGATTTCGATGGCGTCCACGCTCTCCGCGCCATTGCGCAGGGCGGCAGCCACGTCATTTCCCGTGCCCGATCCCACGATGGCAATCCGCCCGGGAGACCGGCCACGAATCCGATAGGGAAATTGGTAAAAATGCGCCAGTTGATTGGGCCACCCAGTGAGCTGCTCAAAACGAGATAGATCATGGACGCGCTGGTAGAAATGACCGCCGGCTGCAACCACCATCGATCCCCACTCGTCCTGGCCTCGCTCCAGCAACTGGTAGGGTGAATAGATTTTTTCCCAGCCGGTTGAGTTTGGCCACGCCAGAACCACGGCCATCGTCAAAAAGGAGGCTGTGCTGAGAGCAAGAGGTCTTCGGTCAAAGGTCAGAAAGCAGATCAGGGCTGCAAAATTAACGGCAAACCAGACGATCGGGGGAGTCCAGAGGTAACTTGCCAAGAACATCAGCACCACACCCGCAAAGCTTCCCAACAGATTTAAGCCGTAGGCTCGGACGCCTTCGCGCCGTTCCATCAGGCTTCCGCAAAGCTGGCCTATGGGAATGAAAGCGAGCGCGGTCAGCAAGAATGAGACGACCAGGAGAAAATAGATGGCGACCTGTTGCGAGACCATCGTGACGGTGAGGACCCCCATGTTGAGTTGCTCGGAAAATGGAATTACTCTCAAGCTGGCCGTCAGCTCCGAGGGCATCCCGTACCGGAGCCCTGTCATCAGCAGCGTTTGCCAGGCCAGCAGCGGCGTAACCAGAAGCAAGGTCAGGCGGTCGCGCCGCGCCAGAGCGTAACCCAGTCCCAGCCCTGCGAAGCACGCCAGCAAGCTGAAGTTCTTGTAGAAGGCAAAGAGCTCAAAGACAGCGCTCTGCCAGCGGATCACGGCCAGTTCCAGGAAGAGGCTGAGCCCAGCTGCAAGCACAATCGCCCCGTCCACCCAGCGGACAGGCAGCCGCTCGAGAAAGACAACCTGCTCTGCTGAGTGAAGGTCGATCTGCGATCGAAACCGCCTCAGAAGTATCCCGAAACCGGCATTAGCGAGGAAAACAGCGGAGCCGGCCAACACGAGCTTGATCCAGAAGCCTGCGGAGCCGGTCCAGCCTTCCGCATTAATGAGAGAGCACACGGCCGTCACCATAGGAAGCAGAGTGCTGGCCAGGAATACAGCCTTGAGCGCGCGAAAATAGGCTCCGAGCATCACGGTTCTCCCTCGTATTTCCAGCTAACGGTTCGTGTGTCACCCGCCGCCGCGCTTTTTGCGGCGGTCGGGTGCACGCCGGGTTAGACAACATGCCAGCAGTAATGCCACCAGGTGTATCTCAAGAAGCCGCTGCGGCCCTTTGTTCGGGCGTAGTTCTTCGATATGCCTCTACAGCTGCGGCTGTGTCATAGTACTCGCGGAATGCTGCGATTTTGCCGTCACGCACAGTGAAGACATGCACCAGATCAGCGTCGGCCGTGTGCCCGGTCGATTTGATTCGGCTGCGGTACTTCACGAACGCGACCACCTTGTTGCCCTGAGCAACGTACTGCTGCGGCTTGAACTGCTCGACCTCCTCTGAACCATTGAGCAGAGAGAAAAACTGCGCGACCTCATCGCGGCCCTGACGATGCCCAGCGAGAGGGAGGATGCCGGTCGGCCCGGGCGTGACCCATTCGACGTCATCGGTGAGGACGTTGAGCACCGCCTGAACGTCACCCCTTTGGAAGGACGCATACGCCTCTTGTATTGTTCGGACGTTTTCTTGTTCGGGCGTAGTTCGATATGCTTCTACAGCTGCGGCTGTGTCATAGTACTCGCGGAATGCTGCGATTTTGCCGTCACGCACAGTGAAGACATGTACCAGATCAGCGTCGGCCGTGTGTCCGGTCGATTTGATTCGGCTGCGGTATTTCACGAACACGACCACGTTGTTGCCCTGAGCAACGTACTCCTGCGGTTCGAACTGCTCGACCTCCTCTGAGCCATTGAGCAGAGAGAAAAACTGCGCGACCTCATCGCGGCCCCGACGATGCCCAGCTAGAGGGAGGATGCTGGTGGGCCCGGGCGTGACCCATTCGACGTCATCGGTGAGGACGTTGAGCACCGCCTGAACGTCACCCCTTTGGAAGGACGCATACGCCTCTTGTATTGTTCGGACGTTTTCTTGTTCAGTCATGATCGAAACTCCTTTCGGAAGAGGATTAGTTGTGTTGGACCGTGGATTTGTGGATATATCTATGCCAAATCGGAGAAGTCAGTCAATTGGTACTCAGAAGATTTTCACCTCTCATTTGGACTCTTCCCTCCAGATCTTGTCTAACGCTCCCGGGTCAGCTCGGTCGGCTGGACCCGGTTGATCTTGCGAAAAGTTCGTCAGCTGTTTTTTGCTTTTCCAGCCCCAGGGCGAAGTTTGTTCTCTTGACTCCGGGAGGCCTTATAAGTGTTGGGCGGCCTGTTACGGAGCAGTACAAACCCTTGCCGTCTCCCACAAAACCGACTCCTGCTCAAGCGCCTTTCGATACTGCGCGATCACCGCCCGGACTGCCTCTTGAGCGCCAGCAGTCTCCGGGTGCACCAACAAGAGCACCTTCGTACGCTCGCGACCGATCCCACCTGGTGACAGCCACTGTCCCTCCGCTTCCCATACGGTCAGGCCCTGAGGAAAACGTGGCGTGACCTCGTCGCGTAAGAATATTTGCCACTCGAGCGCACTGACCGCTCCCTTGGCGCGTCCAAGGCCAAAGTACAGGGTCGTCCGCAACTGTGCACTGGAAGCAGCGCCGCACCCAGAATCTTGGATCGGACGCCGGACGTCAGATTGAGTCAGAAGCCCCATACCAATCAGCATTCCGGCCCCAAAGATGCTTACTCGCTGCGCGGTCGTTCGGTGCATGCGCTCCTCCAATCGACGAATCCGATCCTATTTTTCGAGGTCCGCCCAACGATCCCCGTTCAGCCGCCGCGTTCCTCAGCGGTCGGCTGGAACCCTGGTTAGGCCGCTCAAAACGAGAGGCGACCAAGCGGACGGAACGCTACTGGGTCATGGTGTATTTGAACACCCGCGTGGCCATGCCCGGTTGCGACTTGGTCGCGTTGCAGGCGACCACTGTGACTTGTCCAGGCCGGTCGAGTGCCACAACGAGCAGGTCCTCCCAGTGACCCGTCTGCCCAGCATCGATTCGGGTTGTGACGACGAGCGCCGCGTTCACAAACCTCGCCTGCGAGACTCGCGTCCAGCTTTCGCCGGCGACAGTCTGTGTGGTTCGAACGTTCTCGGAATCATCGAGCCTGCACGTCACCACCTCTCCAGGAGACGTGAACGTGATCGTTGAAGCATCCTGCTTAACGGCAAACCGGTCGCCCAAAGGCGAGGAGGAAAGGCCACCGGTTGACGCAATTTTCCAGCTCCCGGAAAGGTCTGGGGGCGGAGGAAGGGGTCGCATCTGGGCCGAACCTGCACCGCTCGCCGCTAGAAGTCCAACGATTGCCATGACACCAAAGTGTGTTTGCATTTCCAACCCTCCTGCTCCTCAGACGGCCTAACGGCCGGAGATCAGCTGCAACGCCGCCGGAATCTGGCACGCGGAAACGACCACCGTGGTGGCGGCGTTGGCAGCTGCATCTCCATGTTATACGGCACCAAATGGAATCAACACCAAGCCCGCGGCAATCGAAACAAGAAAACCAATGACGACTGTCCACCGAACGGCCTCCAGCGTCGAGTGACGGCCGGAACCTTGTCCGATTTCAAATGTAGCCATTGGAAAGATCCGACCACGAAAATGGTCGACAACGACGCCGGCAAAGAAGAGAAGCGTGGGACCAACTATTGCGAGAATCTGCGCCATTGCGCTCAGCTTTGTCGGAAGTGCAACTATCGAAGCTTGGCCGTCAGATCTCCACATTGCATCTAGAACACTCAGCGTGATCCATCCCAAGACAATGACGACTACGACTGACAAACTGAAGTTGATTCGTGCGAATCGTGCCCACCATGGATTGGTTCCTTCAAACAAGGTGGCGAGATTCGATCGAAGCCTAGTGACGACATCCTCCGGCCCCCTCAGGCGCAGTGAGATCCCGCCTAGATGATACTTCTGTTAATACTTAGTCAATAGAAATTTCATCCATTTTGTATTTCCAGCGAAAGACCACCGGGGCGAGGTTCACTTCACGGATGTACAGGCGAAGGCGGTCCGCCAGTTCC